>Ga0316628_100001610_pt1 | contig 16080 bp, 12 predicted proteins | sample OWC_Aug_M2_C1_D5_FD_207648 | JGI IMG/M metagenome (GOLD analysis project Ga0316628, IMG submission 207648) | Wetland soil microbial communities from Old Woman Creek delta, Ohio, United States - OWC_Aug_M2_C1_D5_C | ecosystem: Environmental > Terrestrial > Soil > Wetlands | place: USA: Ohio... | reverse complement strand
AGGCCCACCGGTTCGCGCTCACGCGGCACCGGCGGCGGCGCAGCGCTCGGCGCCTCGCCACCCAGCTCGTCGCCGTCCCCGGGATCGGCCCGACGCGGGCGCGGCGGCTGCTCTCGCGCTTCGGGTCCGTCGACGGAGTGCGCGCAGCCGAGCGGGAGGCGCTGGTGGAGGTGGTCGGTCGCCGGGCAGCCACCGACCTCTGGCAGGCTCTTCATCCCGAACCCTCCGCCAACTGAGGCCCCCGCGAGACACGCAGAGCCACCCTTTGACGCCCGCTGCGAGTTTCGGTAGTGTTGCGCGCATGGCGCGAACAACCGCTGCGGGTCAACTGGCCCTGTGGGTCGGGCGCAAGGGGAAGGGGTCGGCAAGCCTGCGGTGGGGTCAGCAGCAGCTCGTCCTTCACGTCGCGAGTCTCCAGATCGTGGGGGCCGAGGGCGACGACAACGAGCGCCTCTCGGCGGCATTCGGCCTCACCGGCGGCGGCGAGTGGTTCGCCCAGGCCGCGGGCGCCGTGGCCTCCGGGCAGGTCACCCAGTCCGAGGCGAACGCCGTGGTCAAGCGCGCGTTGGCGGAGCGCCTGCGGGAGTTCTTCCTCGCCGCCGACGCGGAAGCGTCGTTCGACAGTCAGGACGTCCTCGAGCCTCAGGGGCTCACCATCTCCTACCCGCACCTGGTGGTCGAGATGATCCTCGGCAGCGGCGGCGAGGCGCTGGTGGCGAGCTTCCTGCCCGATCCCGCGCTGATCCTGCGCAGGATCCCCGACTTCGCGAAGCGCGTCGGCGCTTTGGGTCTAACCGAGGAGGCGATGGCGATCCTCGCCAAGATCAACGACCAGCGCTCGGCTCAGGACATCGCGGACCCGTCACCGCACGGGAGAGGCGTCGCCCTGCGCCTCCTTGCGGCGGCGGTCGGTGCGGGTCTGGTAGAGGCGGTCACCAGGATCGCCGAGGTGCCGCTCGCGGCGACCCCTCCGCCGCGATTCACCGCTCCGCGCCGACGGCGGACGTGGCCGGTGATCGCGCTCATCCTGGTCGCGGCGGCGGTGGTGGTGCTGCTGTTCGTTCGTCCCTGGGCGCCGCCCGCGGTGGTGGGCGGCGGCGGGCCGTGGGCCGTTGCGGTGGACGGCGGGTGCCAGCCCGCCGAGCTCGAGCGCCTCTACCGGCGCCAGGAGCGCGACAAGGTGAACCTGCGCGTGGTCCCGTTCGGGAAGGGCGACGAGCAGTGCTACCGCTTGATCTGGGGGCATTTCCCCACGAAGGAAGCGGCCGACGCGACGATCGCCCACCTCCCGCCGGGCACGGTGGCTCGGGGCTTCCCTCCCCACGTGATCCGCGTCGAGGGCGCCGGTCCTTGAGCGCGTAGCGGCGCCACGCTAGAATCTCGCGGATGCCCGAGGGACACGAGCTAGCCGGGAGGTTTGTCGCGGGGGGATTGCCCGCGCTGCTGCGCGAACTGTACCGCCTCCTGGCATCGGGACGGCTCGACGTTGTCAGCGACGGCGTTCTTCGTCACCTCTGGTTCGAAGCCGGCCAGGTCCGGGCCGTGGTATCCGAGAGGGAGGAGGAGAAGCTCGGGAAGTGGTTGGTCGGGCGCGGGGTGCTCGAGGCAAGCCGGATGGCGATCACCCTCCTGCGGCAGCCGGAGGGGGTACGCTTCGGCACGTTCCTCGTCCAGGAAGGGGCGCTCACGGCCGCGAAGCTCGAGCAGGAGCTCGAGGCGCTCTCGGTCTCGATCGTCTCGGGCCTCCTGCGCACGCCCGGCCAGTACCGGTTCGTCGACGGGGAGAAACTGCCCATCGAAGCGGCCTCGCTGGCCATGACCACGGCCTCCCTGCTCGCGGCCGCCGTGCGAGCCCTGCCCGACGAGGCCAGCCTGAAGGGGTTCTTCGACCCTGCCAGCTTCGTCTGGAGCGCGCAGGACACTCTGCTCCTCTACCAGCAGGTCCAACTCACGCCCCAGGAGGGCTACCTGCTGTCGCGCGTGGACGGCACCACGACGGCGGCGCAGCTCCAGCGCATGGTCCCGATGCCCGGGGCCGAATTCTCACGGGCGCTCGCGGCGTTGCTGGTCGCCGGGGTGCTCGAGACGCGGGAGGCGTCCTCGGCCCGCCCGCTGGCGCCCGCGAAGGTGGAGGCGCCGCAGGAGCCGGCGGCCGAGGAAGAGATCCAGTACACCGCCCACCAGCAGCGTGAGTACTCCGAGGTGCTCAAGCTCGCCGCCGAGATCCGCCACAAGGACTACTACCGGCGGCTGGGTCTCGCCAAGGGCGCGACCCAGGAGCAGATCCACTCGACGTTCCTCGTGCTCGCCAAGCTCTACCACCCCGACCGCTCGCGCGAGGCGCACCTCGTCTCGCTCCGCAACGAGCTGGCCGAGATCTACTCCGCGGTGCAGGAGGCGTACGACACCCTGGGCAGCGCGGACAAGCGCGCGCAGTATGAGAAGACGCTCAGCACCGCATCGGGGAGCCAGGTGGACGCCTTCAAGGAGGAGCAGCGACGCAGGGCGGCGCGGGGGGCGGTCGTGGACGCCAACGTCGCGCGGGCCAGAGAACTGGCTCGGGCCGGGGACGTGGGGATGGCGGTGCAGCTGCTCGACCAGGCGGTCCGACTCGATCCCAAGGCGGAGAACCTGCTGCTGCTCGCGCGCCTGGAGTTCAAGAACCCGATGTGGAGCCAGCGGGCGCTCGACCACCTCAAGCATGCCGTGGCCCTTTCGCCCGAATACACCGACGCGTGGCTCGAGCTCGCCAACTTCTGGGGTACGCGGGGGAAGGTGGACCGGCAGGTGAGCTGCTTGGAGCGGATCCTCGATTTCGACCCCCACAACGAGGACGTCCGCTCGTCGCTGACGAGCCTTCGGCGGCGAAAGGTGCTGAAGAAGCACTAGTATCTCCCCGTGCCGTGGATCCTCGACGGGAACAATTTGGCCCGCGGTCGCGACCGCAGCCGTGTGCGCCTGGCGGCGCTGGCGGTCGCCCGGAAGGAACGCGTCCGCATCGTCGTCCTCTTCGACGGTGCCCCGCCGCCCGGGGCGGCCGAGAACGAGAGGCTCGGCCGGGTCGAGGTGCGGTACGCTCCGAACGCGGATGCCGCGATCCTCGCCTTCCTGCAGGGGGCCGGGCACGGCTGGCGGCTCGCGACCAATGATCGGCGCCTCGGGGCGGCGGCGAAGGGGATCGGAGCCGAGGTCGTCCCCGGCAGCCGGTTCTGGCGGAAGGCGGCAGTGCCAGCCACGGGCAGCGACGGCGAACCCCGGGGAGACGTGGAGGAGGAGCTGGCGTTCCTCGCGGATCGGGCGAACCGGCTCCCCGCCGGTCCCGTGCGCGTCCCGCGCCGCCGGCCGAGCGGGCGGCGGGGAAAGCGGTAGAATGGGCGCGGCACAGGAGGCGGCAGGTGCTCGCGACTCCGTTCCGCCACGGCGAAACGGGAGCGAGGAAAGTCCGAACTCCGGATGGGAGCACGCTGGGTAACGCCCAGCCGCGGCAACGCGAGGGAAAGTGCCACAGAAAACACACCGCCCCGCCACGTGCGAGGTAAGGGTGAAAAGGTGGGGTAAGAGCCCACCGCCCGGCCGGTGACGGCCGGGGCACGGCAAACCCCGTGCGGAGCAAGGCCAAATAGGGGGATCGACGGGCCCCATCACCGGTTCTCCGCTTCGGCGGGGAGGGTCCCCGGGTAGGCCGCTCGAACCGGCCGGCAACGGTGCGGTCAGAGGAATGAGCACCGCCCCGCCTTGAGCGGGGAACAGGATTCGGCTTATCGCTGCCTCGGTGCCCGGGGGACCCGCGAGGGTCCCCCGTCCTCTCTTTGGCTGCGGTCTTCAAGGACCCGTTAGAATCGTCGAATGGCCCCTCGCGCGAGGCCCCTTCCGGTCCCGCTCGGTCCCGGCGCACGCATCGGCGTGATGGCGCCTGCGGGACCGAGCGAGCCCGGGACGCTGCAGGCCGGCCTCGACTTCCTCCGCGCGCGCGGCTTCGAGGTGGTGACCGCGCCCAACGTGCTGGCCCGCGATGCCTACCTCGCCGGACCGGACGAGAGCCGCGCCGACGGCATCGTCGCGCTGCTCGACGAGGGCGTGGAGGCGCTCATCGCAGCCAGGGGCGGGTACGGTGTGATCAGGGTCCTCGACCGGCTCCCGTGGGAGAGGCTGGCGGCCTGGCAGGGGTGGGTGGCGGGCTTTTCCGACATCACCGCCCTGCACGCCGGGCTCGCCACGCGCTTCCCGCGCGCCACCCTGCACGGCCCTGTGGTGGGGAGCCTCGCCCGCGACGTGCGAGGCGGCGAGCTCCTCGTCTCCTGGTTGTGCGGCCGTCCACCGTCACGGCTCTTCGCCATTCCGCCGGCTCGGGTGGTGCGGCCGGGCGTGGCGAGGGGAGTGGCCGTCGGCGGCACGCTCTCGCTCCTCGCCGCGCTGGTGGGCACGCCCTTCGAGCCGGACTACCGCGACGCGGTGCTCTTCGTCGAGGACGTCAGCGAGCCGCTCTACCGCCTCGACCGTTTGTTGACCCAACTTAGGCTCTCCTCTAGACTTGCAGAGGTCAAAGCCGTGGTCGCAGGCAGGCTCGCGAGGTGCGGGCGGGGCGAGCGCGGGTGGCGCGAACGTTGGCGCGAGCTGCTGCTCGCGGCCACGCCGCCCGACGCGGTCGTGGTGGAGGGGCTGCCGTTCGGCCACGGACGCACCAACGTGCCGTTTCCGCTGGGCGTGGAGGTGGAGGTGAACACGACCGACCGAGCGATAACCTGGGGGAGGGCGTAGTTGGTCAAGCTCAGGGTCTCCGGCGTCGAAGGGCCGAAGCTCCAGGAGTTCCTCCACCGCTTCGAGGCGGGGTCCGTCATCTTCCGCGAGGGTGACCTGGGCCGCGAGATGTACATCATCCAGAAGGGTCACGTGAGCATCTCGCTGCGGGTCGGCGGCGGTGAGCGCGAGGTCGCGGTCCTCGAGAAGGGCGACTTCTTCGGCGAGATCGCGCTGCTGGACGCGTCACCGGCACGCTCGGCCACGGCGACTGCCGTGGACGACGTGGAGGCCCTCGAGCTGACCAGCGCGGACCTCGACCAGATTCTCCGGCGCAAGCCCGAGATCGCCATCCGCATGATGATGAAGCTCTCGGAGCGGCTGCGTGAGACCAACCGCCGCTTCGAGGAGTTCAGCTCCCGCGAGGGGCTGTCCACGCTGACGCCGGTCCCCGCGAGGCAGGGGATCGAATCGCGTGCGGTGTTCGTGCATCAGCCGTCAGGGCGGCTGTTCCCGCTGCGCGCCGCCGGCGAGACCACCGTCGGCCGGCACGACCCGGTCACCGGGGTGACTCCCGACGTGGACCTCTCGGCGCTCGACCCGGAGCGCACGGTCTCGCGGCGCCACGCCACGGTGGCGTCGGACGAGGGCGTACTCCGGATCACCGAGGTCAACGCGGCGACCAACGGAACCTTCGTCAACGGCGCCAGGATCCAGCCGTTCCAGCCTGTCGCCCTGGCCCACGGCGACTCCGTGCAGCTCGCGCTGGTCACCCTCCGTCTCCACGTGATTCTCGGCGCAGGATGACGCTCCCGCTGGCGAGCCCGCTGTCGGCAATCAAGGGCGTGGGGGCTGCGGCCGAGCGGGTCCTCGGGTCGGCCGGGCTGCGCACGGTTGGGGACCTGCTCTGGCACCTGCCGCACCGCTACGAGGACCGGTCGAACCCACGCCGGATCGCGTCGCTGACCACGCCCGACACCACGGTGACCGTCTGCGGGCGCCTGGTCCAGGTCGTCGAACGGCGTGCGCGCAACCGTCGCCTGCGAATCGTGGAGGCGGTGCTCGACGACGGCAGCGGCTCGCTCGCGGTCGTGTGGTTCAACCAGCCCTACCTCGCCACCAGCCTGCGGGAGGGGATGCGGGTGTGGCTGTACGGGACGTTGCGCCTGGCCCGCAGCGGCTGGGGGCTGCAACTGGTCGCCCCCGAGTGGGAGGTGGAGGACGAGGAGGAGTCGCCCGTCCACCTCGGCCGGATCGTTCCCGTGTACCGGCGGGTGGGGACGTGGAGCGGCCGCCGGCTGCGTGCGCTGATCGCCAGGGCCCTGGAGGGCGTGGGGGAGGTCACCGACCCGCTGGCGGCGGTTCTCCCAGCCGACCTCGGCCTGGCCCCGCTCGACGAGGCGCTGCGCGGGGTGCACTTCCCGGCACCCCCGCCCGGCGCCGCGGGGCCCGAGGGGCTCTTCACCGACCTGGCGATGCGCCGGACGCCCCATCACCGCCGCCTGGCCTTCGACGAACTCCTCGCCCTGGCGGTGGTCCTCGAACGGGAACGGCGGCGGCGGCACGGGCAGAGCGCGCCGCCCTGCACCGTGACCGACGACATCCGCGACACGGCCCGGCAGGTGCTGCCGTTCCGCCTGACGGAGGCGCAGCGGCGGGTTCTGGCCGAGATCGTGGCGGACCTGCAGCTCGCCTACCCGATGGCGCGGCTGCTTCAGGGGGACGTGGGTTCCGGTAAGACGATCGTGGCCGTGCTCGCATCGCTGGTGGTCCTGGCGTCGGGGCACCAGGTGGCCTTGCTGGCGCCCACCGAGCTCCTCGCACAGCAACATCACCTCACCCTGACCCGGCTCCTGCGCTCCACGGCTTTCAAGCCCGAGCTGCTCATCGGCTCGCTTCCCGCAGCGGAGAAGACGAGGGTGCGGGGAGAGCTCGCCGACGGCAGGGCGCACCTCGTGGTGGGGACCCATGCCTTGATCGAGGACTCGGTCGTGTTCTCGCGCCTGGGGTTCGCGATCATCGACGAGCAGCACCGCTTCGGGGTGGCGCAGCGTCAGGCTCTCCTGGAGAAGGGCGAGGCGCCGCACATGCTGGTGATGACAGCGACGCCGATCCCGCGATCGCTGGCGCTCTCGCTCTACGGCGATCTGGAGGTCTCCGTCCTCGACGAGATGCCGCCCGGTCGCAAGCCGGTCCGCACGGTGCTCCGCGACGACGCCTCGCGGGCCAGGCTGGCGGACTTCCTGCGCCGGGAGGTCGCCGACGGGGGGCAGGCGTACTGGGTCTTCCCGCTCATCGAGGAGTCGGCGACGATCTCCGCGCGCGCCATCGCCGGGCACGTGCGCGCCGTGCGGCAGGCGCTGCCCGGGCTGCGCGTCGAGGTGGTGCACGGTCGCACGGTGGCCGCCGAGCGCGAGCGGTTGATGGCCGCGTTCGCGGCGGGCGAGGTCGGCGTGCTGTGTGCGACCACCGTGATCGAGGTCGGCGTCGATGTGCCCAACGCGTCGGTCATGGTGATCGAGAACGCGGAGCGCTTCGGACTCGCCCAGCTGCACCAGCTGCGGGGCAGGGTCGGCCGCGGTCGCCGCCGCTCCTTCTGCGTGCTCCTGGCCGGCCGTGAGTGCTCGTCCGAGGCGCGGCGCCGGCTCGAGCTGCTGGCGGAGACCAGCGACGGGTTCCGGATCGCCGAGGAGGACTTCCGCCTGCGCGGGCCGGGGGAGTTCACGGGCCTGCGCCAGTGGGGCCGCCCCGAGTTCCGGGTCGCGAATCTTCTCCAGCACCGCCGCGAGCTCGAGGCGGCGCGAGCGCTGGCCGCCGCCGCGGCCGGCGAACGGCTCGAGACGCTGGCCGCGGCCGTCCGCGCCACCGGAGGCGTGGGGCCCGAAGTCGGGGCCGGCTGAGGGGCGACCGCGCCCGGCCGCGGCTCTCGCGTTGCGTGGGCGCTTGGGAAAGCGGATAGAATCGGTCCATGGCGAACGCCGAGCACGTGCGCCTCTTGTTCTCCGACGACTGGGGGACTTGGCGTGCCGAGAACCCGCGCATCCTGCCGGACCTCGTGGAGGCGGAGCTCGGCGGCAAGAACCTGCGAGGCGTGGACCTCTCGCGTGCCGTGTTGACGCGGGCCGACCTCCAGGGCTCCGACCTTTCCGACGCGTCGCTCGTCAACGCCCAGATCGATGGCGCGTTCCTGGCGGGAACCGTCCTCGACCGCGCTGACTGCACCGGGGTTCGCTTCGACCTCCTCGAGGTGCGCGGCTGCTCGATGCGCGGGGCGAGCTTCGCCGGCGCGACGTTCCGGGGTGCCGACTTCACCGACACCGACCTCACGGGGGCGAAGCTCGTCCAGGTGAACCTCGAGGCGGCAATCCTCGACCGCGCCAACCTGGAGGGGGCCGACCTCAGCGGGGCCTCGTTCCGCGGCGCCCGCCTCGACAAGGCGCGCCTCGTCAACGCCAAGCTCACCGGGGCCAACATCGAAGGGGTATCCCTGGCGGGGAACGATCTCTCGGGCGCCGACTTCGGCGAAGCGGAGGGGACGGGGGCGCAGTTACCCGGGGCGAACCTGGCGGGGGCACGGTTTCACAAGACGAGGCTGCGGGAGGCCAACTTCCTGCGCGCCGATCTGCAGGGAGCCACGTTCGACGGCGCCGACCTCAGCCACGCGAGCTTCCGCTTCGCCAACCTCGAAGGGGCTCACCTGATCAACTGCGATGCCCAGGCGTCGGACTTCCGCGAAGCGATGCTGCTCAACACCGAGATCAACGCCGTCCAGATGGCGGCCGCGCAGCTCGCGGGCATCGACTTCCGTTCTCCCAAGCTGGGGAGGCTGTCGCTGGTGCGTGCGAACCTTACCGGCGCCACCTTCATCGGCTGCAACCTGCGCATGTTCCGGTTCGAACAGGCCCGCCTCGAGGGCGCCGACATGCGCGAGGTCAACCTCGAAGGGGCGAAGCTCGACGGGGCGATCCTCGTCGGGGCCAACCTGCGGGGCAGCCGGATCAGGCAGGCGTCGCTGGTGGGCGCCGTCGCGGTGGACGCGGACCTCTCGGGGTGCGACCTCATCCTCGTCGACCTGCACAACGCCGATCTCACGCGCGCCGACCTCCGCTTCAGCCGGCTGGTGGGCGCCAACTGCTCGCACGCCTCGTTCCGCTTCGCGGACTGCCGAAAGTCCGACTTCACCAAGGCGGCGGTCGGGACCGCCAACTTCTGGGGGGCCCTGATCGGCGGCGCGACCATGCCCGCCTCCGCGCTCCACTGGCGCATCGGCCGCGCGATCACCGCGATCCTCAGCGCCAGGCAACGGCGTGTCCAGGAGAGGGAGAAGCGGGACCAGGAGAGGCGTATCCGCGAGACCGTGCGCCTGGTGCGGGAGCTTGAGGAGAAGGACCCGCGGCTGCGGCGCCAGGCACAGAAGGCGGCGCGGACCTAGGGCGCTCCGCTCTCACCCGCCCGGGGGCCCGGGATTCCCCGCCGGTCGGGTCTCCAGTTCGAGCGGCTTGACCTTCACGAACGGGAGGTTGCGTGCCCGACGCTGCATCTCGAGGACCCCGGGAAGGGGGCCGGCGAACGCCCCGGCAACACGGTAGACGTACTCGTGCTCGGGCGTGTACAGCTCGCTGCCGCGGGCCTCGGGGTCATGCTCCTCCTTCTCCGCGATGCCCTCGCCGATCACGCCGGGAGGCAACCCGGAGAGGAGCTTCTCGCGGAGCTGTCCGGCCACGTCGCGGGCGAACGCCTCCGCGGAGAAATGGAGGCGGGCGGAGAGGACCTCGTGAACGCTCTCGACGGCCAGACCCGCTTCGCCGCCGCCTGCTCGCAGGGCGGCGAGGATCGCTCGCGTCAGTCTCTCCGGGGCGAAGACGAGGTGGTGCGACCCCGCGGCGAACAGGTCTCTCAGGCGCTGCGTGAAACGGCTCCCCTCGAGGTCGATGTCGCCGCCGAAAACGGCGCCCTCCTGGTCGCCGAGAGAGGCCTCACACACGGCGACGAACCCCCGAAGGGCTTCCTGCGAACCGGTTACGACGATCTCGTGCCACTTGCTCATCGCGGGTCCTCAGCGGAAGAACACATAGGTTGCGAACAGGAAGATCGGCAGAAGGAACGGCAACGTGAATTTCACAATGTACCCGAAGAACGATGGCATCTCGACCCCGGCTTCCTCCGCGATCGACTTGACCATGAAGTTGGGGGCGTTGCCGATGTAGGTGTTCGCCCCCATGAACACCGCCCCGGTGGCAATCGCCTTGAGGAACACGCCGTGCTCGGCGATCAGCCGCATCACGGCCTCGCGCTCCGGGACCAGGGGGAAGAGACGGCCGAGCGCGGTGGACAGGAAGGTGAGGTAGGTCGGTGCGTTGTCGAGGACCGAGGAGAGGGCGCCCGTTACCCAGAAGTAGGCGGCTGGCGTGTTTACTGAGCGAACGACGCCGGCGAGCGCCCCGTGCTCCCCGGCACGCAGCATGAGCAGGGGTGGGATGATCGTCGCGAAGATGCCGGCAAAGAGGATCGCCACCTCGCGGATCGGGCCCCAGGTGTAACCGTTGTCCTCCCGGATCTGCCGGCGCGTGGTCAGCAACGACCCCAGCGCGAGCAGGATCAGCACCCCATCGCGGAGGACGTTCTGCACCTGCTGGTGGACCCCGAGCAGCACCACGGAGCCTGGATGCCAGAGCCCGGAGCCGATCACCGCCGCGAGCACCCCGGCGAGGAAGAGGAAGTTATGCCACCCCTCGATGCGCAGCGGCTCTCGCGGCGTCAGCCGCGGCGCCCGAACCTCCGGGTCCTCGCGCCGCCAGCGCATCACGTCGAGCACAACGTAGGCCAGCAGAGTCAGCACGGCGACCAGCAGGGTCTCGCTCCACAGGGACAGGGTCCAGAAGAAGGGAACGCCGGTCAGGAAGCCGAGGAAGAGCGGCGGGTCACCGAGCGGCGTGAGCGAGCCGCCGATGTTGGCGACCAGGAAGATGAAGAAGACGACGGTGTGCGCCGTGCGGCGCCGGTCGCGGTTCGCGCGCAGCAGCGGCCGGATCAGGAGGACCGCCGCCCCGGTCGTGCCGATCCAGGAGGCCAGGGCGGTCCCGATTGCGAGGATCGCCGCGTTGACCGCCGGGGAGCCGCGCAGCGACCCACGCACGAGAATGCCGCCGCCGATCGTGAAGAGGGTGCCTATCAGGATGATGAACGGCACGTAGTCGATGATCGCCATGTGCAAGATGGCGCCGACGGCGGGGCGGCCGTACGCGAGCACGAACGGGACCACGAGGAGGAGCGCCCACGCGGCGGCGACCGCCGGGTAGCGGTGGTGCCAGAAGCGTGGCGCGAGAAGGGGAAAGATCGCGATCGAGAGGAGGATCCCGAGGAACGGCAGGCCACTCCACGAAGGCAGGACGGGGCCGAGATCGGCGGGAGGCTCCCCCGCCGCCGCGCCGCTGGGCAGCAGGGCGAGCAGGAGCACGGCGAGCGGCGCCGCGCGCATCGGGCCGGACGCGACGATCTCTTCCCCCGAGATGCGGTCACCAGGGTGACGTGCGACGCGCGCGAGGCTACCACAGCCCGCCCTTGCGCGGGCCCGTGCCCGGGAGCACGATGGAGGCGTGCCAGGGAGGGCGGGATGATTGCGGTACTCGATGCAGTCCAGATGCGTGAGGCCGACCGCATCACGATCCACGAGCTGGGGCTTCCCGGCCTCGTCCTCATGGAGGCGGCGGCGAACGCCGTCACCGAGGTGGCGGCGCAGCGCTTCCCGGACGCGTCGCGCGTCGTGGTCGCCTGCGGCCCGGGCAACAACGGGGGGGACGGCCTCGCCGTAGCGCGCCAGCTGCTCTGCCGCGGTTTCGCGGTGGACGCCGCGCTGCTCGTTGCGGAGGACGAACTCAAGGGAGATGCCGCGGTTCAGGTGCGGCTCGCGCGTGCCTTCGGCGTGCGGCTCCACGCGTGCGAGCGCGAGCCCTCGCGGTTCGCCGGCCTCCTCGGCGGCGCCGGCGTGGTGGTCGACGCGATGTTCGGAACCGGGCTGGATCGTCCGCTCGAGGGGCGCTGGGCGGAGGCGGCGGCGGCGATCAACGGCGCGGGGCTCCCGGTCGTGGCCGTGGACATCCCATCGGGGCTGCGAGGGTCGTCGAGCGAGGTCGCCGGGCCGACGGTCCAGGCGACGGTGACGGTGACGTTCGCCGCCCCCAAGGTGGCGCACGTCCTCGGCCCCGCATGCTGGCGTTGCGGCGAGGTTGCCGTGGGCGACATCGGCATCCCCCCGTGGGTCATCGAGGAGCGGGCCACCCTCGGCGTGGTCGAGGCGGAGGACGTGGCACGCTGGCTGCCCCGCCGCGCGGTGGACGCGCACAAGGGGCACTTCGGCCATCTCCTGGTGGTGGCGGGGCGGGAGGGTCGGGCGGGGGCGGCGGCTCTCGCGGCGCGCGCCGCCGTCACCCTGGGGTCGGGGCTCGTGACGGTGGCGACGGCGCGGGCCGCGGTGCGACCCATCCAGGCGCAGGTTCCCGAGGCGATGGTGGACCCCCTGCCAACCGGGGAAGACGGCGCGGTGACCGGCGAGGGGCTGAGCGCCTCGTTCGCCAAGGCCACCGCTCTTGCCGTGGGCCCGGGGCTGGGCCTCTCGGCCGGGCCGCGGCGGGCGCTCGAGGTCGTGCTCGGCGAATGGCAGGGGCCGCTGCTGCTGGACGCCGACGCCCTCACGCTTCTGGACGCGAGACTGGAGCGCCTGCGCGGGCGGGCGGCGCCGACGGTCCTCACGCCCCACCCGGGTGAGCTGGGACGCCTCCTCGGGGTCCCCACCTCCGAGGTCACCCGCGACCGCCTGGCGGCGGCGCGGGAGGCGGCCGAGCGCTCCGGCGGCGTGGTCCTGGCCAAGGGGGCGCGCACGGTCATCGCCGGGGGAGAGGGGTGGACGCTGGTCAACCCGACCGGCTCCTCGGGCCTCGCATCGGGCGGCGCGGGCGACGTGCTGACCGGCGCCATCGGCGCCCTCCTGGCTCAGGGGCTGGGGGGCCGCGAGGCGGCGGCCGCGGGGGCCTGGTTGCACGGCCGTGCCGGCGAGATCGCGGGCGACAAGCACCCCGGCGCCGTGCCCGCAGGCGTCCTGGTCGGCCGGCTGTCGCGCGCCGAGGCCGAGGTGCGCCGGCTGCAATGAACGGCCTCCTGCTTCCGTTCGCCGTCACCCTCGCGGACGCGCCGGCGACGGAGGCGCTCGGCGCCCGTCTTGCAGCGCTGGTTTGCGCGGGCGACCTGCTCCTCCTCGAGGGGCCTCTCGGTGCCGGGAAGACAACGCTGGTGCGGGGGCTGGTCGCCGCGCTCGGCGGCGACGCCGGTGAGGTGTGCTCGCCGACCTTCGTCCTCCTGGAAACCTACGCGGTCCGCGGCGAGGCGATTGCCCGGGTCCACCACGCCGACCTCTACCGGCTGCGCGGCCGCCCGACGGCGCCGTGGGACGAGGTCGGGCTCGGCGACGCGCTCGCGGACGCGGCGGCGGTCACCGCCGTCGAGTGGCCCGAGGCATGGCAGTGGCCGGGGGCGCCCGACGCGCGCACCGTTCGCGTGAGCCTGTCGTTCGCCGGTGACGGCCGGGTCGCGACAGGCGATCTCGTCTCCGGGTGACGACCGGCCGGCGCGGCGGACCGGCGGGGCCCTCGGCCGCGGCGTCCGCCCGGACCGAGCGCCCACGGGCCTCGCTTTCGCGGAATAGACCGCGGCATTTGAGCCGTTCTTGACCGCAACGCAGCGGATTCAGCTCCGGGCCGACGTACCAGAAGGCAGGTTGTCCGGGCGCCCTGCGGTCGGAGGTGGTGGGATGTGCGAAGTCGTGAACGCGGCACGCGGGCGGGCGGGCGTCGCGGTCGTGGCGGTGGTGCTCGCCCTGGCGGGGGCGCGCGAGGTAGGGGCGGCCGGCACTCTCGGCGCGGTGCAGATCGCCCCGAGCGTTCCGCAGCCCGGGCAATCCGTGACGTTGACCGTCACCGGTCAGGGCTCGTGCACGGTCCTCGTCAACTTCGGCGATGGGACGGCGAAGACGCTCAAGGCGGGATTTCCGCTCGCGATCACGCACGCATACGCGTTGGCGGGCTCCTACCCGTTGACGGTCGCAGGGGGGACCCCGGCCAAATCGACATGGCCTCCCGCCTGCTCGGGCGGGCCGCTGAACCGCCTCGTCAAGGTTCAAACCGCGCCGCCACCTCCACCGACGGCGACACCGACCAAGACCGCGCCGCCCCAGCCGACCGCGACGCCCACCGCCGCGCCCGGACCGGGCTCACCCGGCGGGGCGTCGAGGTTCGACCGTGTGGTTGCTCCTGCACCGGCTCTTGCCGGAGCGCTCTCGACCCCCACCCCGGGTCCGTCCAGGCGCTTAGGTGCCGCGGCGAGCGCGCCCCCGGCGCTGTCGCTCGCCGCTGCAGGGCTTGGCCTCACCCCGGACCGGCTTGACTTCCCGCCCCTGTGGAACGGCCACAAGGCAACGAAGACGGTCGCCCTCCACGCGCTGGCGGACGGCCTGGTTGTCGCGGGGCTTCCGGACGGGTCGTTTCGCATCGGCGAGATGAGGGTGATGGGCGCCGGGTACCAGCCGGTGTCCAAGACGCTGCTACTCCGCAACGTCGCGGCGAGGGTCACGGTTGCGCCGTGGCAGATCCCTTCGAAGGCCGGCGACGAGGTGCAGGTGGACGTGGTATTCGAGCCCAAGTTCGACCTCTTCAGCAACACAGCTGGGCCGAAGTCGGCGACGCTGACGCTGAAGGGCCCGGGGCAGCGGGGCGGGTGGTCGGTGGACGTTCCGGTTCGGGGCGACTTCAACGGCCTGCAGATCGGGGTCACCGTCCTGCTGAAGGACAGGGAACTCTACGCGTTCACCGGCGACGCGCGGGCGACCGCGACGGTCAGGCTCGTCGGCCTCGACTCCCCTGCGAGCGGGACCCTCCGCGCCGGCAAGATGCCTCCTGGCGTCTCCGCCGCTTCGGTGCAGGTATCGGTCCCTGCAGGCCAAACGGTCGAGGTGAGCGTCCCGCTCTCGCTGACCTGGGGAGGCGGCGGGCTCCCGGCCGACGGCCAGCCTGAGGACTTCGAGCTCGTTTTCGACTACGGAGGGCGCTCGGCGACCGCGGGGGGCTCGATCTCGCCGCTGCCCATGTCCGTGCTGGGCACGACCGACCCCACCTACAGAACGGACTGCGGCGTCGGGAAGATGTGGGTGCAGTTCTCGGCGACGGTGGCCTCCGACCGCAGCGGGATGAACGTCTGGATCAGCTCCGAGGCGTTCAACAAGGACCTGGTCAACTCCCGCTACGTCTACGTCGAGGTGGACGCGGGGTCTCTTCCGGTCCAGTTCGCGAGCCTGGACGTCCCCAACCAGCCGAATCCGTTCGGGTCGGACCAGATCGCCGATTGGAAGAACACCTACTTCGCGTCGTTCTCGAGCTCGGGAAACCTTGACGCGTACGTCAACCTCGTGCGGGGCAACGCCAGGATCGGGTGCGGCCTCGCGGACGGGATCATCGCGATGCCGCCGCCGTACGTCATGCCCTGGCAGGCACAGGGGGCGGTCAACATCTCGGGTGGGATGCAGTGGGGGCCGGTGAAGTTCCAGTGAACCGCGGAGGGCGCGCGGTGCGGAACGCCTTCAGCGCTTGAAGAAGCCGCCCTGCGCCTTGTCCGCGGGGGCCTTCCCGGAGTTCGCCATCTGCTGGTTGAGCTCCCGGATGCGCTCGTTGAGCTTCTCGATCCGCGCCTCGGCCTCGCGCATGAGGCGCTCCTTCTCCGCGCGCGCCGCCTCGAGCTGGTTGCGCAGCTCGGCGGCGACCGTCCCCGTGGCCTGGAGCTCCTGCCGCGCACCTGCGAGCTCGCCCTCGAGCTGCGCGAGCTGCTCGTCCTTCTCGACGGTGCGCTGCTTCCAGCGGTCCTCCTGCTCCTCGTAGAGGCGCTTGATCTCCATCAGCTCGACGATGCTGGCGAAGTCCGCGGGCGAAGGTGCCATGTTGCCCTCCCGCTGCGCCTCCTCGATGCTCGGGAAGAGCTTGCGCAGCTTGAGGGAGAGATCCTCGGGGTCGAGCGACTTCTCCCTCGCGACGTCGTAGGTGATCGCTCCGTTCGCGAGCAACGCCACCAGGCTCTGGTTCATGCTCTGCATCCGGTAGTAGGAGACGGAGCTCTCGATCTCGTCGTGGATGTCCTTGATCTCGCCGCGCTCTATGTGCTTTGAGACCTTGGGCGAGCTGACCAGGACCTCGCAGGCCGGCAACCGACCTTGCCCGTCGGCACGGAGGAGGAGCTGCATCGAGACCACCGCGCGCAGCACCTGGGCGAGCTGCGAGTGGATCTGGTCCTGCTGGTCCGGGGGGA
>Ga0316628_100001609_pt1 | contig 16082 bp, 24 predicted proteins | sample OWC_Aug_M2_C1_D5_FD_207648 | JGI IMG/M metagenome (GOLD analysis project Ga0316628, IMG submission 207648) | Wetland soil microbial communities from Old Woman Creek delta, Ohio, United States - OWC_Aug_M2_C1_D5_C | ecosystem: Environmental > Terrestrial > Soil > Wetlands | place: USA: Ohio... | reverse complement strand
GGTCAAGAAGCTTTTATCCTAAAATTATTTGAACGACGCCGCTCGGAAATCCTCCTGCCGCTCATGCGAGAGAGGCCGGGTAGCCAAAATCGCCGGAACAACTCACCCATCGGCATGCCTGGACCCATGCGACAGAGTAGTTCGTTTTCTTCTTTCGAAATCATGGCTGCTTCCTCGTTGGAGTCAGAAATCGTCCGACATGGATGCGAACGTCACGTTCTCGGATACCACAGGAGCACGGACTGCGAAGCCGGCGGTTGAAACAAGCCGCAAACAGAAAGCGTCCGCCGCAGGAAATTTTTGATTCCTTGCCCCATCCCAGTTCGCGCGAGAACGAGCTGTGCGTCTCCCCTGCTCACATAGCTCTTAAGGTTTTTTGTCAGGCTCCCCGAATAAACCTCCACAGCCGTTTTCACTCCGAGCCGGTGCAAGGCTTGGCAGGTTTGGAAAACTTTTTGTTCCACCAATTGCCTGCGCGTCTTCACGGCGTAGCTTTCCATCATCTTTCTCAACATCAGAGCGTTATCCAAGCCGCATTCCATGATTCCGCAGTACGCCTGCAACCATCTAAAACCGCTCACTGGGTGATGGATCAGGAACACGACGCTCGTTCCCGGTTGTGTTACTTTCTCGATGTAAGGGATAACCTCCTCGACTCGATCACGCCTCTTCAATGGAACCAATATTTTTTCTGCCATTGTCGTACCCTCCTTTTCACCCAACTCACAAGGCAACCGCCATGCCAATTCAAAAGGGCGGACCTTCGGCGGAGTAAGCTGTTAAATTAGTAAGGAATCATCCCGAAAAAGTTGCTGACAGTAGAAAGATGGGTGATCAAACGGTAACCTCTTTCTTACTCTTCGGGTAGCCATTCGGTTACCAGCGGCATTTCAGCTTCACTCAAGAGTCAACGCCCGAGCCGGTCCGAAAAAATGTCGGATCAGGGTAAACAGTTGGCTGCCACCGCGCCATCTTTATAGAACTTGATTGCTCCCATGCTTTTGAGGGATAAAAGACCTCATGACGAATTCTGAGCTATCGTTGCGATTGGCGCAGCCGGGAGACGCTACCACCATTGCCCATTTATCGCGGGATTTAATTGAGTACGGTCTTCGCTGGCGTTGGACACCGACACGGGTTGAAGCCAGCATCCGCGCCGCTAATGTCAACGTGCTCACCGCGTGCATTCAGCAAAACATTGCCGGTTTTGCAATCATGCGTTACGGCGGCAAGGAGGCACATCTGGACCTTCTCGCTGTGGCTCCGCCCTATCGACGGGCAGGACTCGGAAGCCGGCTTCTCGAATGGCTCGAGAAATGCGCCGTTGTGGCAGGCATATTCAACGTCGCGTTGGAAGTGCGCGCGGGAAACGAAGGAGCCCAGCTTTTTTATCAGCGTATGGGCTATCGCACGCTCGCTCACATCCCCGGCTACTACCAGGGTACGGAGGCGGCGCTTCGCATGGGTCGAGATTTGTCGCGCCGGCCGTTAAACAACAGGGTTCAGGAAGTACAGTACAAGTTATTGGGATTCGGCGTCCTGCACATCCCTCTCCCCTACCCCTCTCTCGATCTTTAGTTAGCGCCCACGCTTTCCCGGCGCCACCGGTCTCTGACTTTCGGCGCGTCATCGCACCGGCCGTGGTGAAAACCACGATCAACGAGGCGGCCGTCGCCGAGGCAACATTTCGGCGCCTGCCGATAAATCGGCACACTCCGTTCGTCACGCTTCTTTTATCAAACAGCGGCCAGCCGGAAATTGGTCTCATTCTCACGACTTAAGCATTTTTGTAAATCTCCGTGTGGTTGGCATCCGGATTGCGCTAACGCTTATGCGGAGAACGAAACGAAAGGCGGTGAATCTCCCATGAAGATTGAGTTTTCATTGATATCGACTCTGCTACTGATCGGAACCACCGTGTTGCAGCGCGCGCAGGCTCAGGGGATCGAACAAGCGTTGTTCGCCACGGCATTGGAGTACGGCGTCAACGGCGCTAGGTCCGCCATCAAGCTTCTGCCTGTTTTCATGCGCGGCCGGTAACGTACTTTTTGGTCAAGCATAAGGATGGATTCTGCGATGTTTGTAAATCAGACATGGTTTGCTCCCGCAATCGCTCCGGTGGAAATGCCAATCGGACTCAAGCATTTGGACTCGGATATCTGCTGGTGTGACCCGGTAGTCGAGGTCGATGACCAGGGTCGCGAGGTCGTCGTCCATCGACAGGTCACGTGGAATTGAATCCCGGCTTGGAGGCGATCATGCGAATTCCGACCAAACTCTTGTTGACGGTTTTGACCCTTTGCGGTCCGCTATTTTTTGGCGCCGCGACACACGCGCAGCCGATGGGAGCGGCCGACCGCGCGGCGGCACAGAAACTTCTTATCCCCAAATTGGCCGTGGAGCAGCGCCCGTTAAACCTGCTCTCACGTTCTCCTTTGATTGTAAATGGGCTGACGGCGGGGGCCGTCGTCGTGTACGACGATCCCAGCACCACCAGACCAGCGGATTATTTTGAGCTCTACGACAATGACGGCGACCTTGTAGCTGTGGGCTGGTTTGATCGATTCGGCATTCGAAGAATGGCTGTGGATCGCGGATTGGTGGAGGAGAAAACCGATCTCGAAGGAGTCTTTGTGACGCTCTTAGAGGGAGACTCGATATAGAGATGGGCTCCCCATGTTGAAGATCACGAACCGAACCGACGGCGCGACAACCATTTTTGACCTCGAGGGCAGTTTAGCGGGACCCTGGGTTGATGAATTGGAACACTGCTGGCGTCGAGCGATTAGCGACGCCGGGCCGATTCGAGTTGTATTGAAAACAGTGACGTTCATCGATGCCGCAGGAAGAAGGCTTTTGATCGAAATGCACCGCCAGGGGACAGAGCTTGTTGCTCATGGCTGCATGACAAAAGCGATCGTGGAAGAGATCAAGGCGGGAAGAGAACCGTAAGGCGTTACGACCTGAGACCTAAGGCAGATCTGCGTGTCTGCCCATGCGGCGGATCGCAAGTAAAATTTAAATCGGGAGGTGAGAAGCATGGAACGGCAAGGAATGGAATCTGCATTCGCAAAAGATCAAACCGGCCTCACGGCGGACGAAAAACTTGCCTCGCTGTTTCAACCGGATACGCTCCTGTCCGCCCAGTATTTCGACAACCTGCGCAGAAAGACCCTGCTGGAACCGGAGAAAAGATTGATGTTGGCGCTTCTCGAAGACGCGATCCACTGTTTCCAGAACAATCCATCGGCACAGTCGATTGGCAAGAAAAAGCTTTTCGATGAAGCTGAACAATGGATCGTCGAAAAAGGCACGGATTGGATATTTTCCTTTGATCATGTCTGCGAGACATTGGGCTTCAGCCCCGAGTACGTGCGTCACGGGTTGCTCCGCTGGAAGGAGAAGCATGGTCGCAAGCACCGCGACCCCACAGCCTGGGAGGGAAAAAAGCTGGCTGGCTAACCCGGATTATTCACGCATAAGGGCTATCGAGAGGCGAGCCCTCCAGAGCGAGGCAATGGGTCTGTGCATTTTCGCATGGGGCATGCAGCAGGGAGCCTTTCGGAAGCATCCGCTGCCTTGCTCTTAGCGCTTTGCGCTTTGGGTTCACCTCTCGATCGACACAGTGTCATCGTGTTTCCTCCAAGCGTGAATAACGTGGGCGAGCCAGCGCAGACACGCAAATCCCGATCGGTCACAAAGCTTAGAGAATATCGAGGAGGCATAGATATGAAATCATGGCAACTGATCTTTCTGCAAAGCAAAGCGAACAACTGCGCGTATGTGGAAGAACGGCTCCCCATGCAAAATTGGCATTGGCCGCAGGGAACCTGGTTTCAAAAGCGCCGGAGTTATTTGCGAATTAGGGAGCGTCAAGCACTTGCAACGTTAGACCGAATATAAGGCGCGGCATGCGCAATTATCGCGTGCGCCGGGCCGCGCGGCACGAGCCTCTACATTCATTCGCCCAGCTTCAAACTCCGCCGGGCTCTTCGCCCTCGTCCGCGGGCGGGGCCATGCGTCGCAGCTCAAATACGACCTCGCCGTGATCGGGACAAGCGAACTGCGCTGCCTCAGCGTCGTCCGACCATGAAAACCGTCCGCCGGTGCGGAGCGCGCTCCAGGCGGGCGCGAAAGCGAGAAAAGCGTAGATGCAAAGGCCTTCCGGGGTGGTCTCCCCTATCTCCCAGGCGTCGCCCACCTTGTGCTGCAGCGGACAGTGGTGGCGTACCTTCACGACTTCCGCATGCACCTTGAAGCCTTCATCCATCTTCTCCGTACCTCCTTGTAGGGTTTGCGTCTTCATTCTGCGCCGCTACCAACGAAGGTCGAAACGATTGCACCCCTACCCTTCGAATCCGTTAAGTCCAGCCTATCGACCAGCCCCTTTTCTCCTCAAATCATGACTGACTCCATTTTTCCACGTTGGGTTGCGGCTTTTCAGATTAATTGAGCGTTTGTATCCAGTTTAGAAATTCTGCCTTGAACCGCACACCACCCTTTTGGTCCGCGAGCCACCTGCCATGCAAACGCTTCTCGTGCACCAAGACAGGTGTCCAAGTCTTCTTAAGCCACTCACGATCTGCAATAAACGGTAGAAAGCGGCAAAAACAGGACTCGATCTGGTCTAAAATACGATTGGACCGCCCCGGATACAAATCCAAGCTGTCGGCTACCGTCTCGCAGAAATTACAGACCATATACGCATAAGTTTCATATCTGATTCGTTCGTCACCGTTGAAATGGTCGCGATATTTTGCCGTTTTGTCAGGATCTCGAAAGCACGGATACGTTAACCCGATATTGAGGATTTCCTTATACAGGTCGTCAAAATTAGCGTAGATCGCAGCGTTGCGCGTCAGGACCCAGGTAAAGATCGCGACCGCTCCCAAACTTAAACCGCCTACGGTCTGGATGAGCGCGTAGATTTCCTGCACGTCACTCCAATATCAGCCGGGAAGGCAAATGATCCACGATCGACCGCAACAGCGTGTCGTCCTTGTCCCGGCCATGAACTTCGCGAAATATATTTTCCACCGCCGTGCCGACCGACTCTTGCGACAATTCTATTTCAGGCCGCAAACGAAACACCATCAACCGCATCGGTACGCCGGCCCCGCTCGAGCTCGGAAACACGTATTCAGCGTTCACTAACAGTTTGGCGCCGAGACGGCGATAGAACTCGATACGCCGGCGATTGATCGCTTGAGCGGCGTTGCGAACTGCGCGGTCGTCGTCGACTTCAAAGAACAAAAAGGATGCAGCGGGCCGTTCTCGCGAAGCCGTCTTTGTAACCTCGTGGAACAGTGCTGACCCCAAACCGCGGTTTCTAAGATCCGCTCTAACCGCCATGTAATCGAGCAAAACGAAATCCTCGGCCCTCGGTAGATAGAGAATAGCCGTGGCCGCAACGGTTCCGTTCCAGAGAAGCGCATACATGCGGTAGTCGTCCCGCGCCAGTAATTGCGCGAGTCTTGGATCGCTCAATTGTTCGTTTGACGGAATGGATTTGCGCAGCACCTCCGAACAAGGCCGGAACAACGGCGACGACAGGGCAGGAACTCGCTCCAAAGTTATTAGCTGCTGCGACATTGTGTCCATAGCAAAGGAAGTATCTTCTTGTCCGCCACCGGAGCGCGGCTTCGATAGTTCACCTGGCAACTGCGCAAAACCCGCTGGAGATAAACGAGTCTAGGATAAAAAAAACCGAGTTGTAAGGCCCGGCCCATGGTAGGCGCGCGCGAGGCCGGATATTCCTCCGGCCAATGCGGAAGGCTTCGCCGAGCCGCGCTTTGTCAAGGAACTTGAAAGCGCGGGTTTCTTTGGAGAAATGGAGCGGCAATACGAAAAGTGAATTCGGCTTTTCAATTAAATAGCTTTTCTTTCATTTGAAGGGTGTGGGGAAACGACGCATACCGTATCAGTGGGTGTAGGATTAATCCGTCCAATCATCATTCTCTTTTCAAAAAGCTTAGCATTTACGGTATTGGTACGGTGGTTGCGTAACCTCTAGGAAACGACTGGAGGTGACATATGAAACAACTGACCTCGATAATTTTCGCAGGGTTATTGGCCGGTTCGTTGATCCATTCGACGGGACTGGCTCGCGCCGATGATGACGACCGGCGCGATATCCAAAGTGAGCGGCGCGACTTGCGCCAGGATTGGCGACAGCTGGAACAGTTGAGACGGCATCGAGAAGAGGAGCTGCGTGAAGGCGATTACGGCGACGCCCGTAGTTACGACCAACAAATCCGGAAGCTCGAAAACGATATGCACAGAGACAGAAGAGAATTGTGGAGAGGCGACCGAGACGATTACCGCCACGAACATCACGACCATGATTAACGAGCGGAAACCGCTTGTCAGCGGGAACGGAAGGTTACTCTTCGGGGTGACTTTCCGCTCCCGCACTTATGCCTTTATCGCCGGGCTTATGCCAAGGCTCCACGCCATTTCCAACTGCTCGGAATTTGGCTTTCTCTCCTCGGAACCGATCAACGAGAGCGCTGAAGACTCGCGAGTTTCGGAAAATGGCGACAAAGAAACCCGTTGACATTGCCGCTACTGAGATTATCTTTTGTTACCGTAAGGCCCCTAATAGGCGGATATCCAAATGCAGGGGTGTCCTATGGAACGAAAGGACTATTACTTGATTCTCGGCGTCTCACGCGGGGAGAATTTACGCGGCATCCAGGAGGCCTTTCGCGATTTGGCCAAGAGGTATCATCCGGATCGGGCCGGTCCTGAAACCACCGGCAAATTCCAAGAGATCCAGGAGGCCTATGGTGTTCTCTCAGACCCCGAAAAAAGAGAACTTTATAATCATGAAATTGAGGAACACGAAGCCAGAAGTTATTCGCGCCCGGAACCGATCTATGCGAGCTCGCCATCCAGGCCCGAGCCGCTGATACCGGAACGGATCTCACTGCTGCACGACTTTGAAACGATCCGTCCCTCGTTTGAGCCTTTGATTGACCGCTTCCTGCGAAACTTTACCGGTGAGGGAATTCCCAAAGGTGAACGGCTCGAAGATCTGAACGTTGAAGTGATTCTCTCACCCGAGGAGGCAGCCAGCGGCGTGACGGTTCCCGTGGGCGTTCCTGTGTTTTATACCTGCCCCCGTTGCGGCGGCTCGGGACACACCTGGCTCTCCACCTGTGTAGATTGCAACGCCGAGGGCACGATCGAAGGCGAGGAAACGGTCACGGTGCGAACTCCCCCGATGGTTCACGATCGAGCGATTATGGAAATTCCCATCCACGGCCTGGGCGTCCACAATTTTTATCTGCGGCTGCATATTCGGGTTGCGCCGTAAGTAACCTAAAGTACTTCAAGCGGTTTAAGACGCTCCATCCGTTCAGATCGGGCGCTTTGCTGCGACTTTTCCCGGCGCTTAGCCCTTAGCCCGTTACGCGCGCATCATCTCTCTCATCTCACGACTTGGCTTCGGTGCCCTTGGGATGACTTTGTCGAGCTGAGCACTCGTCAGTCCGAACTGCGATTCCACTACAGCGCCGATCACTGCACGAAAGTCTGTGGTAATGGCCAGATCCCGGCCTTCGTAGAGATCGTTGCCGGATAATCCGGGCCACTGACCGTATATTTTTCCGCCTCTAACGTTGCCGCCCATCACCCACATCACGTTGCCGTGGCCGTGATCGGTCCCCGTGTTTCCGTTCTCGTGAACGGTCCTTCCAAACTCAGACATCAGGAGAATGACGGTGTCTGCATAGGCCGGTCCTAAAGCCTGAGCAAACGCAGCAAGCGTTGTGCCCAAAGCCTTCAAGCGATTTGACAGTTGCCCGGCGATGGACCCTTGATTGATATGAGTGTCCCACCCGCCAAGCGCCAGGAACGCCACCTTGATCGTTGCGTCACGGCCAATCAAACGACCTAGCTTCCGCGCCTGATCCGCAAACCCAACAGGTGACGGCGCACCCTTATCGGCCTGGGTCATCTCTTCAGTCAGCTCGGACAAAAGCTTCTTGCGTGAGGACTGGCCTTCTCGATACGCAATGCTTAGCGGGTCGTTGCCCTTGTAGAGTTGATCGAAGGCCTCTTCCATTTCCGGCCGGTCAAGCGGCATCGGCTGAGTCGCGGCCTTGCCCAGTGCGAAGTTTGTCGCCGCCGCACGGCCTGAGAGAATACGCGGTAGCGTCGGCCCCACGCTGATCGCTTCGGTTGCGCTTCGCGTCCCCGGCAAAACCTCGACGAGACGGTTGAGCCATCCGTCGGGCGTGGTCTTCAATCCCGGCGTTGCCGTTTCCATGTAGTCCTGCGCATCGAAATGGGACCGGCTTGAATCCGGCGAGCCGGAGGCATGCACAAAGGCAAGCGTTCCTTTTTCCCAGAGCGGCATAAGAGAAAAAAGCACCGGGTGCAGGGCGAATTGCCGATCCAATATTAACGCCCCGCCGGTATCACTCGGCCGTGGAATCGCGATGGTCGGCCTGGCTGTATAATAAGCGGCTTCACCATACGGTACGACAACGTTCAGCCCATCCACGGCGCCGCGCAGGAATACGACGACCAAACGCTTTCGGTTTTTGTCATCACCCACCGCTTTGGCAGCCCAGCCATTCTCGCCGAGGAGCAAGAAACCTGATGTCGAAATCAAGCTTAGTTGCAAAAACTCTCTTCGCTTCATGTTTTCTCCTCCTTCCACGTGAATAGCCCTAATGCCGCACGTGGTAAGAATGATCGAGAGGCGAGTTCTCCAAAGCGAGGCAATAGGGCTGTGCCTTGGAGCAGCCCGCAAACTGAGTTGCTGGAGCGAACAGCTGAGAAAAATGCGTGCGACGAACCGAGCACCAAAGACGGCATTGAAACTGTTCGTCTCCGTGCCTCGCTTTTCCGAACTCGCCTCTCGATCGAAACAGTGTCATCGTTTTTCCTCTAACTGTGCGGAAACCGGGCTACCGGTGCATGAATCCGGAACTGCCAAGAATCAGCGGCGCGCGCAGCGGCGGACGCGAATTTTCAATTGTCACCTTTGTCTCTCGGGATAGCATCGGGCCTATGACCTTAATCAGGCTTGTCGGATCCACCGGCTCGACTCGCAGAGACTGGTTCTCCGCTGCCGCGGTTTTTGCTTCACCCATCTGTTTCATGGTGTCGACGGGCGATTGCTTGAGCGGCAATCGACCGGCCGCCAGAGCCGTCGCGAAATTGATGCGCTGGGTCATGGCGTTCGGATTGAGCCACGCCTCCTGAGTATTTTTAAATCCATCGGGGGTCTGGCAGTGATAGAGTGGCATGCCAAGCTGGGCCATTACGCCGTAAAGGGGCCGCGTCTTTAGCGCCGGAGTTCCGGTGGCACGCACGGCCGAGATCACGTACTCGTAAGGCGTCTTGAACTTCTTGCCGAAATACTGCTGGTCCCAGAACTCGGGACTATGGAATAAACTATTGAGCACCGAGCGAATATCGCCGCGGCTGTCGAGATATTCCCGCGCCAATCGATCGACCAGGGATTTGGGCGGCGTATCGCTGACAAAATACTGCGCCAGCTCAAAGCTGATATGGCGGGCGGTCGACGGATGCTGGGCCAGGATATCGAGCGCCTCCTCCCCTTCTTCAATACCCGAGCCTCTAATGGTGTGTCCGAGGAAAACTTTCGAGTTGGAATCGTGGCGCTTGGGATCGAAATAAAAAGCTCTAGTAGCGGAAAGATTTTCGCGTTGCTGCCCGGCAACAAATCCAGCCGCGCGCGCTTGAACGGCTTGCCCTGGCCGGCGAAAACCCCAACCGGTCAGAATGCGCGCCAATGTGATCACGTCTTGTTGCGTATAGCCGCCATCGACCCCCAAGGTATGGAGCTCCATTAACTCGCGCGCATAGTTCTCGTTTAGCCCCTTGAAGTTGCCGCGCGCACCCGGGCTGTCGGGCGCCGTGTTTTGCCAGTTGTCAAGGTAAAAGAGCATTGCGGGGTGTTTGGCGGTGGCGCCAAGAAGGTCGCGAAAGCGTCCCAGAGCATAAGGCCTGATCGCCTCTTTCTCGTAGGAACCGATCCAAAGATGATCCAAACCTTTTTGTGCAAAAACGTTGAAGTGATTGAACCAGAAATTGACCATCACTTCTTCCAGCTGCCGCGGGCTTTCTATGGCCCTGCGGAGTCGCGCCTGTATGGCCTGTTCCACGATGACACGCGCTCTCTGACGCGCTTTCAAGACCGCCTCTTTATCTCCTTGCACGCCACGATACGAAGGGGGGCCATACTCGAAGAAAAGTTCAGGAGCGCTCAAGCGCAAGGTGTCGAGACTGTTGATCTCGTCAACCAGGTTCTGAGGAAGAGGAATAGAGCTGGGCGAAAGTTGCTCCTGGATGTATTTGTCCACCCCAACGGACCGTACGCGTTCGATATCGGCCGCGCTGGGACCGAAGGCCAAGCGGTTGAGTATGTGTATTTCTTTGAGGTCTGACGGTATCGCCGCCGCCCGGGCCAACGCGACGGGCCCGCCAAACATCACGACAAACGACAAAAGTAAAAACTTCTTAATGACGGATCGTATGGGACGATGAACGGGGGTCATACAGCACCTCCGGCCGGCTCGGTATACACATAGTCGCAGAAAAAACTGGGATTGTGAATTCACCCCTTTTTTGACGCAGGTTCAGCCGGAAACGTTTACCGGACAAAATTTCTCTACAATTTAGACAACTTGAGCACCAGGCGCGGAACGAGACCACGCCATCAACGGAAGCTGATGAACGTCTGTTCATTTCCATGGGACCAGCCGCCGTGAACTTGTGATCGTCAACTGATAGCCGTGACCGTTCTTACCATGCCCAGGTATATAATACACTGACCAGTGCATTGGAGAAGTTTCGGGGAACCATGTTTGACAAGTATTTGAGAGAACAAGTAAAGTTTTCGACAGCCTGATGTTTAATTGCCGTAATACACAGATCAGTTATACGTTAGGCGGACAAAGTTTTGACATGGATGTAGGAGTTGAGAGGCGACCGTGATCACGAAGGCTGACCTAGAACTGCTGTCAGAAGCGCGCCTGATCGATGCGCGAGAGCTGTTCAAGGCCGCTCGATTTTCTGCTGCCTACTACCTATCCGGGTACGCCATAGAACTCGGCATAAAAGTGTGCATTGCCAAGCTATTTCAGGCCGACGCCATTCCCGACAAAGGACTTGTTAATGCGGTCTACTCGCACAAACTAGATGAGTTGCTTGGGCTCGCTGGAATCAAGGAGCAGCTTAAAGATGATATGAACAACGATCCGGCCCTATCTGCAGCATGGGGCGTGGCTAGCAAGTGGAATGAAGCCAGCAGGTATGAAATGTGGGACCAATTCGCTGCGGCGAGCATTCTAAACGCGGTGGGCGACCCGAATCATGGAGTACTTCAATGCCTGAAGAAACACTGGTAGAGAGCCTCATTACGGACTCGGTCGAACTAATAAAGCAGCTCGATAAGCAGGGGGACGACCCCACCAACGTGCTTTGGTACTTCTATTCTGATGCGGAAGAATGGCGCCTATTGATTGCGGGACCAGCGTTCGACAAGCTCTTGCCCAAGGATGAGGGTCAAGCGTATCAAAAGATTGCCAAGGCGATCGGAAGCGCCAAGCTTGATACCCTGACGATTGCGGACGTGAAACTGATCAGGACAGATGACGCCGTTTTGAAGGCAACCAGGTTTGTGCTCAAGACACCCCAGTCCGCTGTGATTCGGGCGTACTTCCGTGACAACACCTTTAACGGAATCTTTGTAAAAGAAATGTTGGTGATGAGAGCGGCATGAACCGCCGTAGGAAATGTCGCCCAACAAAACGTTAAAGACGGTCGCCGCTTAATATTCCGAAAATCGTGGGAACCTCCATCCGTCACATATTGGTCGATCAGAACGATGCAGTGATCCGATTGAGCAACCGTCTCTTCCAAAAACTCTGGGACAATTCTCACGGCGCCACGCTTCCGCAATTTGCTGGACGCCGAGTCCGATGGGCCGAAGCGGCGGTGGAACTGCAGGACCGCAAGCCAGTCCGTATACTACGGCTGGCTTTCTGTTACTTGTACTTCGACTACAAAGGCCGCCTCGATAGAGACAAAATGATGAAAGACGCTGCCCTGATGGTGGAAGCAGGAATAGGAGGTATCGCTCCGACAAAATCAGGATCGGTCATACACGCTTCGCCGCGCTTTGCTGCCCGACGCCGGGATCATGAGGCCATCTGGAAGCCAAGCCCGGAGCTCCATGAGACAATTTGCGACACAGCGCTCGATTCCACATCGTGCAAACGACTATGAACTATCTGGGCGCAACGCTTCCAGCAAGCTCAACTGACTTTTGAGTATTTTTTTCTTGGCCACATCAAGCCGAAACCAGCCTGCCCGATCGACTTCGGGAAATTCTTTTTTCTTGCCTGAGCGCGGCGGCCATTCCACCGAAAAGGTATTGCTTCTGATCGATCCCGCGTCACAGTCGCCCTCGATGGCCCACGCATAGACCCATTTTCCACCCGCTTGTTTAACCGGCGCAAGCGCGCTGAAGTTGCCATCGACTTCAAAGCCGGTCTCCTCAAAGAACTCACGCTTCGCCGCTTTCAGTGGATCTTCGTCCTCTGCGATTTCGCCTTTGGGGATCGACCACGCGCCGTCGTCCTTCTTCGCCCAGAACGGCCCGCCCGGATGGACAAGAAACACCTCCAAAGCCGAATTTTGTTTGCGGTATAACAACAACCCCGCACTCTTTTTGCTCGGCATAGATTTTCTCTATCACGGATTTGGCGATCGGCTAAGATCCTGGTATTCGGCTATGGCCTGTGCAAGGATTTGCACATAACGAGGGCCCAACGGTCACGAGGCGAATTCCGGCTGTCGGGGCGCACCTGTGTGTGCGCCCGGATTAAGCGCAGCAACCTGCAGGGTATCAAAGGTAAGCGTGTTTCAAAGAACAAAAAACGTAGGGCGGGTAGAGGCGAGCAGCACCGAAACCCACCGCTTAGAACGATGGGTATTGCTAACGCTCAACCCATTCTACCCGCGATTCGCAGCGCAGCAAGCTGCGGGAAACCAAACCGCAGAGATTAAATGAAAGCCGAAGCACAAAATAAGATAATTTCACCGCTGCCGCAATTCCGCTGGTGGCAGCGCGGCATCATATATCAAATTTATCCGCGCTCCTATATGGACAGCGACGGCGATGGTGTGGGCGATCTGTGCGGCATTCGCAGCAAGCTCGACTATCTCGAATGGCTCGGCGTCGACGCGATCTGGATCTCGCCGATTTTTCCATCGCCGATGGCCGATTTTGGTTACGATATCAGTAACTACACCGACATCGACCCGCTGTTCGGCACGCTGGCCGACTTTGACGAGTTGCTGGCCGACGCGCACGGCCGTGATCTGAAAGTGCTGCTCGACTACGTGCCGAATCATACGTCGGATCGCCATCCGTGGTTCGTGGAGGCGCGTTCGTCGCGCGAGAGCGCGAAACGAGACTGGTATATCTGGCGCGATCCCGCGCCTGGCGGCGGGCCGCCCAACAACTGGCGCTCGAACTTCGGCGGCGGCGCCTGGCAATGGGACGAAAAAACCGGGCAATACTATTATCACGCGTTTCTGAAAGAACAGCCCGATCTCAACTGGCGCAACCCCGAAGTGCAAGATGCGATGCTGAACGTCTTGCGCTTCTGGCTTGACCGCGGCGTGGACGGCTTCCGCGTCGACGTCATGCACCACATGCTGAAAGATACCGAGTTTCGCGACAACCCGCTTAATCCCGCTTTCAAGCCAGGGATGTCGCCTTACCGCGAGTTGCTCGCGGCTTACACTACGGATCTTCCGGAAGTCCAAGAGATCGTGGCCAAAATGCGCGGGGTGGTGGAGGAGTATTCCGATCGTATGCTGGTCGGAGAAATCTATCTGCCGGTGGAACGGCTGATGGCCTATTACGGCGCGAGCGGAGACGGCGCGCACCTGCCATTTAACTTTCAACTGATCGGACTGCCGTGGAACGCGCGCGATATCGCGGCTGCGTTGGAGCGTTATGAAGCCCTGCTGCCCTCCTACGCGTGGCCTAACTGGGTGCTCGGCAACCATGACAAACCGCGCATTGCCACGCGCGCCGGCGCCGCCCAGGCGCGCGTGGCCGCGATGTTGCTGCTCACTCTGCGCGGCACGCCAACGATGTACTATGGCGATGAGATCGGCATGCACGATGTGCCTATCCCGCCTGATCAAATCAAAGATCCCTATGAAAAAAACGTGCCGGGTTTGGGCCTGGGCCGCGATCCCGTCAGAACACCCATGCAATGGAACGGCGGTGAGAGCTCCGGCTTCACGACGGGCAAACCGTGGCTGCCGCTGGCCGACGACTATAAAAGGATCAACGTAGCAATTGAGCGGGAAGATTCCACTTCTTTGCTGAATCTATATTGCCGCCTGATCGAGTTGCGCCGCGCCGAAGCCGCATTGTCGGTGGGAGAAATTGCGCCGCTCCCCACCGCCAACAATCTAATGGCCTACGTGCGCAAGACCGAGGAGCGCAGGCTGCTGATTGTGCTTAACTTCGGCGTCAACCCGCGCACCTTCGCCTTGGCCGATCTAAGATCGCGCGGCCGGCTGCTGCTTTCGACACATCTGGATCGCAATCAACAAGCGGTTCTAGACGATCTGAACCTGGGCGCCGATGAGGGCGTGATTGTCGAGTTGTTGTGAGCGCGTTAGAAGTTTACACGCAGTTGAAGGTTCTTTCATACCGGTGTAATGATGGTTTCCGCAACAAAGGCTGATTTCTCGTGTCGCGGAAAGTGAGGTCCCTATGGCCGACGCAACGACAGATAATCTCCGGGAGCAAATTGCCACTTGCACGCGCTTGCTGGTCATGACTGAGGTCATGGATTACAGCGGACACGTGAGCGCGCGCATACCGGGCACCGACCGGGTGTTCATTCAACCGCGCAACACCAGCCGTCTGGCGCTCGCCGCCGACGACATTCTCGTGGTTGATCTTGACGGCAATGTTTTGGAAGGCGATGCGCCGGCGCCGATGGAAACGGCGCTGCACACTTCCATGTATCGGGCCCGCCCCGATGTTTTCGCTGTCTGTCACGGCCATCCACCGTTTTCCACGCTCTTTTCGGTCGTGGATCGCCCACTTCTAGCAGTGCGCAACTTTGCCTATCGCTTCGCTAACGGCGTAGCGATCCACCCCGACACGACGCACATTCGCAGCATCGCGCAAGGCCGTGCCGTCGCCCAAACCCTGGGCGACCGCGGGGTCTGCTTGCTCCGCGCCCACGGCACCGTCGTCGTCTCTCGAAGCATTCAGGAACTTTTCATGGATTGTCTGGATTTCGAAGAGAACGCGCGCAGCCTGATTTACGCCAGCGCGCTTGGTCCGTTGCTGCCACTAACTCGCGACGAACAGGGAGCGCTGACTGAAAGCTACGGGCGCGCAGACCTTCGCGCCGCAAAGCTCTGGGAGCACTACGTGCACAAAGGACGGTTGGCGGGAGTGGTCTAAAGATTGCGACTGGATTGGTGGAGTAGTGGAGCGATGGAGTGATGATTTAAGTCCAAGGCTCCCCTCTCCAACACTTCAATTCGTCGGGCGTCTGTTTTCATTTCTTCTTGAGGCCGTAAAGGTTATCGATGAAGCCGCTCTTGTCGAATTCTTGGATAAAGCGCGCATCGACGAAATCCGCAGGTTTGGCCGCTTTCGCTTTCGGATCCTTCACCGCGGCCTGATCCAAAATCGTTTTAATACCTTCCAAACTCGGATATTGTTTGGGCGGCAGTTTGCTGTCCAGAACAGAACTGTCATAGGTCTTTTCCAGCAGATCTTTGTCCGTGAGATGAAGGTACTTGGCTAAAATCTTCATCGCAGTCTGCCGGTCTGTTTTGGTCCGGTGCGTCGCCTCGATATACGATTTCACGAAGTTGCGCACGACATCGGGCTTTTCCCGGATGAACTTGCGCGTCGTCACGCCGCCTTGATGCTGGTACGCCAGTCCCAAAGACGTGACATCGGCTAATAAATGAAAGCCGCGCTTTTGCGCGATGAAGTTAGCCGCCGGGGGAAAAACCGAGCCTTGCACCCGCTTGGTTTCCAACGCGGC
>Ga0316628_100001608_pt1 | contig 16096 bp, 9 predicted proteins | sample OWC_Aug_M2_C1_D5_FD_207648 | JGI IMG/M metagenome (GOLD analysis project Ga0316628, IMG submission 207648) | Wetland soil microbial communities from Old Woman Creek delta, Ohio, United States - OWC_Aug_M2_C1_D5_C | ecosystem: Environmental > Terrestrial > Soil > Wetlands | place: USA: Ohio... | reverse complement strand
GGGCAGGTCTGAGGCCGAAGTCCGGTGGAGAACTACTCGGCTATGGCCCCGACGCACTCAAGTCTGACGGAGTAGTGGAACTGGAGAAGAAATACTATGATTACGATTCTTCTTTGCACCCTGTTCAAGTTGATGAAGTGATCATGGGACACGTCCTTCAAGGAGGGCAGGGACAGAATACAGCGCGCCAGGCCTGCATCTACGCCGGTATCCCCAAAGAGACGCCTGCCTTCACGGTGAATAAGGTGTGTGCCTCAGGTCTGAAAGCTATCACCCTGGGGGCAGAAGCCATAATGCTGGGCGAAGCCGATGTCGTGGTGGCTGGCGGTATGGAATGCATGAGCAATACTCCCTATCTTCTCCCAAAGGCGCGATGGGGCTATCGAATGGATGTGGGAGCCAGAGGAGAAATCATAGACCTCATGGTCTATGATGGATTGTGGGAAATATTCTACGGATATCATATGGGGAATACTGCGGAGGAGATTTCCAAGCGATGCGGTATCACCCGCCAACAACAGGATGAGATAGGCTATCTGAGCCATTTGCGCGCGCGGAAAGCCATTGCAGAGGGCTTGTTCAAGGATGAGATCGTTCCCTTCCCTATCCCGCAGAAGAAAGGCGAGCCACTTGTTTTTGACACTGATGAGCGTCCTATGGACACCTCCATGGAGAAAATGGCCAAGCTTGCTCCGGCATTCCGAAAAGATGGGACAGTCACTGCCGGCAACTCCTCGGGGATCAATGACGCTGCGGCTGCGGTGGTGCTCATGTCCCGAGACAAGGCGAAGGAGTTAGGTCTAAAACCTATAACATTCCTGAGGGCCTGGGCTTCAGGCGGGACAGACCCTAAATACATGGGACTGGGTCCTGTGCCAGCGGTTAGAAAGGTGCTCAGAAAGACAGGGCTCGGCAATAAAGACTTGGATGTCATCGAGCTTAATGAAGCCTTTGCCGCTCAGGTGCTGGGCTGTATGAAAGAGCTCGATTGGGATTCTGATCGTGTTAACCCTCATGGCAGCGGCATATCTATGGGGCATCCCATTGGCTGCACCGGGGCGAGAATAGCGGTGACCATCATCTATGATATGGTGCACAGAAACTTGCATCGTGGGCTGGAGACAATGTGTATTGGCGGGGGGCAGGGGATGGCAGCCCTGTGGGAAAGGGCCTGATATCTTACGAGTGGTATAGTGACAGCATTGCCATCTCTGGTCGAAGACCTTCTTAAACCCGGGACTTATCCACACAAGCCGCAGAAGGTAGAGCTGGTCCAGACCCAGATGTCCTTCATTTTTCTTACTGGCGAATATGTCTACAAGGTCAAGAAGCCGGTCAACCTGGGCTATCTGGATTACACCACCCTGGAGAAGCGCCATTTCTTCTGCGAACAAGAACTCAAATTGAACAGGCGTCTATGTTCCGATGTCTATCTGGCTGTGGTGCCGATTACAGTGTCATTGCGAGGAGCAACGCGACGAAGCAATCTCGTGGAACTGGAAGGGAAAGGCAAGATCGTAGAGTATGCTGTCAAAATGAAGCAGTTGCCTCAGGACCGCATGATGGATGTGCTTCTGCCCCGGGGCGAGGTAACTCGGGAAATGGTGGCTAGGGTGGCTGAGAAGCTGGCAGACTTTCATCTGAAGGCCCAAACAAATGAAGAGATCGGCGCCTTTGGCAAGCTGGATGTTATACGCCGCAATTGCGATGAGAACTTCGCTCAGACCGAGAAGTATGTTGGTCTCACGGTTCTTAGAGTGAAATATGAACGAATCAAAGGCTACACCGACGATTTCATGAAAAGCAATGCTGGGCTGTTTGAAAAAAGGGTAGCAGTAGGCAGAATAAGGGATTGTCATGGCGACCTTCATGCCGCCCATATTTGCTTCACTGACGGTATCTGCATTTACGACTGTATTGAATTCAACGACCGATTCCGATATTGCGACATAGCTTCGGAGATTGCATTTCTGGCCATGGACCTGGATCGGTATCGACAGGCTGGCCTTTCTCGACATCTGGTAGACACCTACGTAGAGCTAAGTGGTGACGAAGGACTCCTGGAATCACTCAATTTCTACAAATGCTACCGGGCTTACGTCCGGGGAAAGGTGGAAAGCTTCAAGCTGGATGACCCGTTAATCTCAGACGGTGAGAAAGCGAATGCTTTGGAAAGCGCTCGGAGCTATTTCCAGCTGGCCGAATCGTACGTATGATGGAGGCAGAGAGTAGGGTGCGCGATGGCGGATGCGATGGATGAGGACATTTCAGTTGCGTCCAATCTTGTCTGTAATATATACTCTTGTGTCGGCTTGTACTAAAGCCAATTAACTCTATTTAGGAGGTGTGCGATGACTGTCTCTCCAAACGTTTTCTCTCTGTCAGGTAAGGTGGCTCTGGTGACCGGTGGCAGCCGGGGCATCGGAAGGGCCATTGCTGTGGGGCTGGCTAGGTTTGGCGCCGATGTAGCTGTAACCAGCCGCAAATTACCGGACCTGGAAGAGGTAGCCAAAGAAATAAAGGGAATGGGACGCAGGTCAATGGCCGTGGCGACACATGTGGGCAGGGTAGAAGAGATAAACAATCTGGTCCCGAAGGTGAAAGATGAGTTTGGCAGAATTGATATCCTGGTCAATAACGCTGGTACCAACCCAACCATGGCCCCGGCTATAGACATAGAAGAACGTGCCTGGGATTCCATTATGAATCTCAACTTGAAAGGGCTGTTCTTCCTCGGCCAGGCCGTAGCAAAGGTAATGAAAGAGCAGGGTGGTGGCAAAATCATCAATGTTGCTTCAGTGGCCGGGATTACACCGGACATTCTGCCGGTTTACTCCATAAGTAAGGCGGGAGTGATTATGGCAACGAAAGTGATGGCCCAGCAGTGGGCTCAGTACAACATCAGAGTGAATGCGATAGCGCCGGGGTTGACCAAGACCCGGTTCAGTGAAGCTCTCTGGAGCAACCCGGCTATCGAACAGGCCGTCATGGACAGAACTCCGTTGCGGCGCGTGGCCGAGCCTGACGAGATGGTTGGGGCTGTGATCTTCCTGGCTTCTGATGCCTCCAGCTATGTGACCGGGCATACTCTGGTTGTAGATGGCGGTTCTGTTATCTAGCAGAGTATTTTGAATTCGGTGGGTGGGCGAGTCTCCTTGCAGGTACGGAGTGCACTGCTGTAGGTGAGGTTGGAGTCATGTTCGGGCTACACCTTGTCTCTTAGGCTCGGGGCCAGCAGAATCTGCACGCGGTTTCGGCTCTTCTCCTTAGCTTTGCGAAGGGCCTCGTCAGCCCGAGAAATCAAAGAATCGGCATCATCATTCTGTTCCCAGCCGACCAACCCTTGGCTTACGGTTACAGTGAATACATTCCTTGCAGAGTCTTTGAACTCGGCCTTCTCAATTGTGGTGCGGAGTCGCTCAGCCGCAACCCAGGACGAAGAGAAACTGGTGTTGGGCAGAACGATGATAAACTCCTCCCCTCCATAGCGCCCCGCTATATCTGTATTTCGGATATTGCTGCGAATCAAGACGGCAATCTTCTCCAAGACTCCATCGCCAGTGAAATACCCGTGCCGGTCATTGACCTTTCTGAAGTGATCGATGTCCAGGAGGATGAGGCTGAAATCCTCCTTGTAGCGGTTGGCAAGATTGACCAACTCACGTAGCTTGCCTAGGATTGTCCGGCGATTGGGCAATTTGGTCAATTGATCGCAGGTCACCAGCCTTTCCAGTTCTTCTTTGTCGGCTTTGGCTTGTTGCAGCCGGACCCATTTATCCAGCGTAACATTGACGGTGCTCCGCAACTTGTCGAGCGACAGGTTGTCCTTTGGCAGGTAACCGAGTGCCTCTTCTGAAAAGGCTTGCGTCGCGACTGCTTTGGTTCCAGAGCGGGCCAACATGATTGTGGGGGCAAGCTGTCTCTTTGAGACCTCTGCCAGCCACTCCGTTCCCGGTTTTCCCGGCATTTGGCTATCTATGAAAACCAGGTCAATTCTACGCCCATTCAGAGCATCTTGAATCTCCTTGGTATGCCAGGTCTCAAACACCACGATTTCCCTGCCAGTTATCCGTTGTAGGCAGTCACAGACCAATTTCCGGTCTGTTGGATTATCGTCGCAGACGAGGACCTTAATCAATCGTTGTTCCATGTTCCCTGTCGTTGAAGCTACCTGGCTGCCGTGTACAAAGGAGTGATTGGTAGCTTTGAAATCTCTGCGTGGCTTCCTGGCCTGTGTGGCCAGGCTTTTCCCATCCTGTCTATCTGTTGCAGCAGACTTAGTTACCATCGGTGTCTCATAACGGTCCGTGTATTTGCCTGACAGAACGTGCACCTGATTTGACTATATCATCCGCGTTAGCTACTGTAAATAGTCCTTTAGTAATGTTTCTCATGGTTGTGGTGCAGTAGAAATGGGGCTGCACAAGCCGTTCGATGGGGAGGAACTAACGGAACAAAAGCGGCCCGAAAAACTGGTGGCCCAGAGGGTTCAGGAGGAGAACTATCCTGTTGGTCTCAAGGATAAATGGTCAAGGCTTCCAGCCCTGCGGTCTCGGGGAGATCGAACATCAGATTCATATTCTGGACTGCTTGCCCGGCCCCTCCCTTCACGAGGTTGTCAATGCAACTAATGACTATAAGCCTCTCTGTCCTTGAATCAATAGCGGGATAAATGAGGCAGAAGTTGGTACCCCAGACATGCTTTGTGTGGGGAGGCTGGATTGTTATCCGAACGAAGGGAGCATGCTTGTAGAAGTCCCGGTATATCCGTTTCAAACTATCAGTTGTCAGGTGGCGGGCATCAGCCAATTTGGCGTAGCATGTGGTCAGTATACCTCTGGTCATGGGCACCAGGTGAGGCACAAAGGTTATTGACAGAGAGATGGACGGATCAAGGGCCTTCAATTCCTGTTCTATTTCAGGCAGATGGCGATGTCCGTCAAGAGAATAAGCACAGATGTCCTCGTTGACCTCGGAATAGTGGGTCGTCAAGGTTGGCGTTCTGCCTGCGCCTGAAACGCCCGATTTGCTGTCTATCACTATGTCTGGGCAAACAATCCCTTCTTTGACCGCGGGAGCCAGGGCCAGGATAGCAGTGGTGCTGTAGCAACCCGGATTTGCCACCAGTGAGGCCGAAGCAATCTCATCATGGTGTAGCTCGGGCAAGCCAAAGACGGCCTCCTTCAGTAACTTGGGCGATGGATGGGGAAATCCGTACCACTTGGGATATTCGGCGGAGTTCTTCAACCTGAAATCAGCACTGGCGTCGACAACTCGGATGCCTTTCTTCAGCAGAGATGGGACTATGTCCACGCTGCCCTTGTGAGGCATCGCCAAAAAGGCGACGTCGACTTTGCTGCCGAGTTCAGCCTCTATCGTATAGTTGGTCTCTCCCAGGCTGGGGAAAACGTCACGGAGTCTTTGCCCGGCTGTGCTTCTGCCGGTGACGCTGACAAGCTTCACCCCGGGATGCTGGCAAAGTAGGCGGGCCAATTCGGCACCGATGTAACCGGTGACATTTATTATGCCTGCTCTTATCTTTGGCATGATGGTTTTTCGTATTATACTACTTTTCGTGCGATCGGAGACATTCGGGGCTGCCATATGACTCAGTTCCTGAACCGATGACCAGACTATAACATGGCGCAAATTGACATTGGCCTGAGATGGTGGTAGCTTTTGTGAATGCGAGTCCTGGAGAGCAATGAACACATCGTGTACGTCTATCGGGTAAGGAGGAAGTATGTCCGAGCGAGCAAAGACAATCCAGTGTCACCAATGCAAAGACAATAGTTGCTTGGCGCGATATCCCCAGGGAATCCCTGAATATTGCCGGGCACAAGAGTGTCTGGACCTGGTCGAGGAGAGTAAACGACAGTATCTTGAGCCTGACGATAAGAGGTTCCACTTAGCTGCAGCCAAGGTGCTCAAGAGAGGGGGCTATGATTGGTCTCGAGTCCAGCAATGCATCGAGTTTGCGAAGGAACTGGGTGCCAAGAAGGTGGGACTAGCTGTATGCGTGGGGTTGATTCGGGAAGGCCGGGAATTTGCGCGCTTTCTGGATAGAGCTGGTTTCGAGGTTGTCTCTGTGGCCTGTATGGTCGGCGGTCTGAAGCCTCAGGAGACGGGGATACCTGACGAATGGGTAAACCCGCTGGGGATAAGCTGCAATCCCATAGCTCAGGCGGAGATTATGAACCGTGAGGGCACGGAACTGAACTTCATATATGGTCTATGCGTGGGACACGACACCGTTTTTATCAGGCATTCCAAGGCTCCTGTCACATATGTCGTAGCTAAAGATATGGTCACCGGAAACAATCCAGGCGCTGTCCTTCTCTCCCCATATCACCGTATGAAATTCGCGGCAACCTATGGGAGGGGAAGAGCCGCTGGAGAGAGAAAGGAGTGATGGGCCCGGATTCATGGGAAGCTGGACAGAGACTGGCAATTGTCACATAATGAATTCGGCAGACTGTTCGAAGCTCATGAAATATCTGAATCTGCTTGCGAGGTCATGTGGCGGTTCTGTTTGACAGAATTGTGGGAGTCTATCACTTTCTAGGTGATAGGATACCAACGGGCATTCCATCCGTGGAGCCGAAGCCACGGAAGAGTAATCCGTGGCTGAAGAATGGCCAGCCAGTCGTAGCCAAGATTAAAGCGGCAGGGGACATACGACTGACCGTTGAGCAGGCCATTGCCCTAGTGGACGGCTTAGAACGGGCCATTGGTAGGGGCGACCGAGTTCTGGTGAAACCAAATTTCAACAGCCCGGACCCGTTTCCAGCCTCTACTGACCTGGCTTTCCTTCAAGCCGTGATCGAACTTATTCTGGAAACCGGGGCCAAGGTCACCATTGGTGAGAGCGCTGGTGCGGTCTGGCGTCCAACCAGAAAAGTCTTTAATCAACTCGGTATGCCCGAGTTAGCTCGAAGGCTAGGTGTTGAACTTATTGCTTTTGACGACAGGCCTAATGAATGGGTACAGATCAAGATCAATGGAGATTACTTGAGCAGAGTTGTAATGCCTCGCTCCGCTTATGAAGCTGATAAGATGGTTTATTTGCCGTGCATGAAGACTCACAGCCTCGGCGCATTTACCGGCGCAATCAAACTTGTCTTCGGCTTTGTCGCTCCTGGGCAGCGTCGCAGTTTTCATCTCGGTCATTTGCAGGAAAAGCTGGCTGACGTCAATCTTTGCTGGCAGCCTGATCTCATCGTCATGGATGGCAGAAAAGCTTTCGTATCCGGCGGACCAGACAGGGGCCAATTAGTCGAGCCAGGTTTGGTGCTTGCTTCTGGGGACCTCATTGCTGTCGATATCGAGGCAATGAAGGTGCTCTTGGGTTACCAGGGCTCAAATAAGATTCCCGCCAATCCTTGGGAACTGACGCAAATCGTTGTCGCATTGAAGCACGGGTTAGGGTCAGGAGAAGGCAAATACATAGTAGTCGGCTGAATTTGTTCCTACAGTCGACCAAGTGTGCGGGACATCCTGATATTGCCGTATAGAAACCCATTTTGTTTAGCTTCTCGTTTGGCGTGGACGGGAGAATCGGCTGCATTATCCGTCATGAAGAGTGATTCCACGAAGTCTTGACATTCCTGCCTAGCAGTCATAGACTGCGGTTTGCGAGGAGGACATTCGTGATGAAGTGTCCGAAATGTCGGGCTAACAATCGTGATGACGCTCAATACTGCAAGAAATGCGGTCAACCTCTTCAGGCCGACCTTGTCTGCAAAAACTGTCAGCACCTAAACAGTCCTGATAGCGCATTCTGTGAGAAATGTGGGCATTCTCTGGTTGCGCCGGCGCCTGAAACACCCTCCACTGCCGCTATGCCCAACTCGTTTGTTAGTGGCCGCTATCAGGTTAAGAAGTTCCTCGGGGAGGGCGGCAAGAAAAAGGTCTACCTTGTCCATGACAAGGTGCTGGACCGTGATGTGGCCTTTGCTCTGATAAAGACCGAGAGGCTGGATGATGCTACTCGCTTGCGGTTCAGCCGGGAGGCCCAGGTCATGGGGCGGCTGGGCGACCATCACAATATCATGACCATACATGATATAGGTGAGGAGAATGGACAGCCCTATATTGTTCTGCCTCTCATGCCCGGAGGGGATGTGGAGAGTCTTATTGAGAAAGCCCCGGAACGCCGCCTGCCCATCGAGCAGGCAGTGGGTATTGCCAAATCCGTCTGCCGGGGCCTGGTGTATGCCCACGGCAAGGGCATCATCCACAGGGATATCAAGCCCGGCAATGTCTGGCTGAGCGGTGATGGGACGATTAAGGTCGGCGATTTTGGCCTGGCACTGGCGGTAGACCTGTCCCGCCTCACCAACGAGGGCATGATGGTGGGAACGTACTACTACATGCCGCCTGAACAGGCCATGGGCGGCGAAATCACAGCTAAGGCTGACCTTTATTCGCTGGGTGCAATGCTCTACGAGATGGTGACGGGGAGGCCGCCTTTTACTGGTGATGATGTGGTGGCGGTCATTGGACAGCATATCAATACACCGCCGGTGTCGCCCAACTGGCACCGGCCGGACCTGCCTCCGGCGTTAGCGGCGCTCATAATGAGGCTACTGGAGAAGGACCCCAACAAACGGCCTGCTTCAGCTACTGAGGTGCTGGAGATGCTGGAAGCTATTGAAACGGGGAAAGCGGAAGAACTCTCCGTCGAACAATCAAAGGTGCTGGCGGATAACCCCCTCTACCGGCGGGTATTCGTGGGCAGGGAAGCCGAGCTGCGTCAGCTCCAGTCGTCCTTTGATGCCGCGGCATCAGGACAGGGCTCGCTGACCATGGTGGTGGGCGAGCCGGGCATCGGCAAGACCGCTCTCTGTGAACAGCTAGCCACCTATGTTGGTCTGCGGGGCGGCCAGGCGCTGGTGGGCCACTGCTATGAGGAGGGCTCGCTTTCACTGCCCTATCTGGCCTTTGTGGAGGCGTTGCGGGCCTATGCTCAAGGCTGTGATGCCAGTAGACTGCGGGAGGAACTGGGGGCCGGGGCAGCAGATGTATCCCGGATTGTGTCTGAAATCAGGGAGAGGCTGAGGATAGAGCCGAGACCTAAGGGAGACCCGGAAGAGGAAAGATACCGGCTCTTGCAGGCGGTCAGCGACTTCCTGGGGAGCGCCGCGACAGCAAAACCGCTACTAATGGTACTGGAAGACCTGCACAGTGCCGACGGGGGCACATTAGAGATGCTAGCACATGTGGCCCGTAACCTGGGGGACAAAAGACTGTTGCTGGTGGGCACCTACCGCGATATTGAGGTTGACAGGACACACCCTCTATCGGCAGCGTTGGCTGAATTGAGGCGATTGCCTGCCTTCGGGCGGGTACTGCTCAGAGGGCTGAATGCCGATGAAGTGAAGAGAATGCTGTCCGGTATTGCCGGACAGGATGTCCCCTGGGGGCTGGCTGAAGCGGTGCACCGCCAGACAGAAGGCAACCCTCTTTTTGTACAGGAGGTGGTGCGGTATCTGGCCGAGGAAGGCATCATTGAGAGGCAGGAAGGACGGTGGCGTGCCAAGAGCGACACGCCGGTGGAGATGCGCATTCCCGATGGCTTGAGGGATGTTATCGGCAAGCGTCTGTCTGGCTTGAGTGAGTCGTGCAACAAGGTGCTGTCCGTGGCTGCGGTAATCGGCCGGGACTTCCAGATGGAAGTGCTGCAGAAGGTGGCCGGCAAGAGTGATGAAGAGCTTTTCGGGGCGCTGGAGGAAGCCAGAAAGGCGGCGGTAATTGAAGAGAGGACGGGGGCAGGGGCGAAGGTGAGCTACCGCTTTGCACATGCCTTCTTCCGCCAGACGCTTTATGAGGAGACGATTGCCCCCAGGCGGATACGGCTGCACCAGCAAGTAGCGCGGGCACTGGAAGAGATATATAAGAACAGACTGGAGCAGCACGCGGCCGAGCTGGCCGAGCACTTCTCTTACTCATCGGATAGAGCTGACCTGGAAAAGGCGGTCAGCTACGGAGAAATGGCAGCCAGAAGGGCCACAGATGTTTACTCCTATGGAGAAGCCGTGAGATTGCTCGAACAGGCGCTCAAGGTACAGGAAGTCCTTGACCCCGAGGAGAAGCTGAAGCGGTGTGACCTTTTGCTGGCGCTGGGCTGGGCTCGTTTCTACAACCACGAGTACCGGCACCTCCTGGACAACGAGGCGCCGGCGGCATTGGCATTAGCGGAAGAAATGGGAGATAACCACCGTGCCTCCCAGGTTTGCCTGCTTGCCACAGCTGCCATATCCGGCATCGGGATGGGACCTGCTTTCGGTTCAGACGAGGCGGCGAGGTGGACCGAAGCATTCGACCGTTATGCGTCCCCCAACACTATCGAGCGCGCCTGGGCGGACCAGGCTCTGGGAGGAAGGAAGGTAGCAGCCAATGATATTGCTGGAGCGTGGCCGCTATTCCGTCAAAGTGCCCTTCTGGCACGTAAGTTGGGAGACGCCAGCGCGTTTGTCAATTGCGGGGGAGATTATTTGTGGTTTTTGCCGCCCACCGCTGAATATGTCGAAGAGGCACAGCAAACAGCAAATGACATGAAACGGTTCTGGGATAGAGCTGACCCCTTTTCCATGGCCTATGGAATGGAGACCGTGGGCTCTTTCCTCCTCATGCTGGGTGAAAGAGAACAGGGTGAGGCCATCCATCGCGAGGCAATGAAGTCGCCACGGTTGGCAGGAATGGCGGCGCATCAGTATCTCTTCCAGTATCTCCGTGCCTGCTATCACATCATTGACGGGCAGCTTGAGGAAGCGGCAAAATGCCATGACGATGTGCTCAGACTTGGTGCTGACATGGGTGCGCCGCTGGCGGCAGCGGTCATGGCTATCGCCTTTGGGCCTCGATTGGGTGGATATCTCGGCTGGGGTCGAGAGGGACTGAGACATTTGGAGGAGTGGGCAAAAGCAGCCGGCCTTTCTATCCCTGTGCCGGCACCTATGAGGGTCTACTATTTGGTCTGTGGGGGAGAGACGGAAGAGGCTCCAACTGTGCTCGACGAGGTTGCAGACCACTATGCGGCCCAGCCCGAGAAGACCAGGCACCCCTTCGGAGCCCGGGTGCTCCTGCTGGAGACGGCGGTGCTGGCGAAGCATACGCGAGCGGCAGAAGTATTCTTGAATCTGCTAGCGGGTGCCGTGTGCAAGACAACAGGCGCGCAAAATCCGACATGTGTGGCTCGCCATCTGGGCGGAGCAGCCGCTCTACTGGGCAGGCATGAAGAAGCCCGCAAATACTATCAGGAAGCCGTCAAGGTTTCCACCGAGATGAAGTTCCGCCCGGAGTTGGCCCTCACACGCCTTCAGCTTGCCGAGCTGCTGCTAGAGCATTACCCTAAGGAGCGGGCTGAGGCCCTGGAGCACCTTGACTTCGCCATATCAGAGTTCCGTGATATGAAGATGCGGCCCTGGCTGGAGCGCGCTCTAAGGCATAAAGAGATACTGAAGGCGTAAGTTTTTGCCTCAGGGTCGTCAGCTGACAAAAAGCCATTTTGTGGGAATGACATAGTGCTGCGCTCTTTGTGGGACTTTCCAACAAATCTATTGTTGGTGCTATCAGGGTCATAGACCCCTCAGAAACTCTGGCCTGAGTAGAGCAGGATCTCTTGCTGCCAGGACCTTGTCTAGTTGCTTGAGCATCTTCTCCTTGTCCTGGGGCAACTTGCCTCGCACCGAAAGGTAGTTTGACGCGTGCATTGAGCTGAAGAAGCAATCGGTGAAGTTGGAATTCTCTATGATTGACCTCAGTTCCGCAAGCGACTGGAAGGGAGAGAGAGGATCGAATTGATTTCGTTCCCACTGTTCATAGAGCGGGGTGCCGGGCACGAGGGTCAATGTTAGAGCTCCCACATAATCCGGATCAATCTCGCTGAGAACTCTGGCCGTCCCAGCCACGTGCTTCTTGCTTCTCTCGATGCCGCCAAGTCCCAGGATTACCGTCACAGAGAAGCTTATCCCGGCTTCCTTTACCTTCTTTCCCGCCTCAATCACCTGGTCTGAACTTACCCCTTTGCCTATACGCTGAAGCAAGTCGTCATCACCGGTCTCAACCCCTGTGTAGAAAATGCCCAACTTCAGCTGTCTCAGCTCATTCAGTTCGTCCACACTTCTGCGTAAAATATCCTGTGGCGTAGCATATGTGCCGATCCTTTCCACACTGGGCAGCTTCTCATTCAGGTATTGGAGGACTTCGCGCAATTTCGGAAAGGGGTAAACAAGAGCATCGCCGTCCTGAAGGAATATCCTCTTGCCATCCCAATCTTGACCAACGGCGTATACCACCGTGGGAGTACCAGGAAGACGAACGCCACTGCGAATGAATAGGGCCAGGGCATCTATTTCACTCTTGACGTCAGCGACATCCCGTATTTGAAGCTTCGAGCCACAGTACCCGCAGAAAGTGCAGGTATTGTTGGAACAGCCAGCGGTCAGAGGGAGGAAGTAGCTTTTCCATTCGCTGGGAGGTCGGATGATATCAGGTCTATTGAAGATCATATGCCGATCGGCTTTTACAGCACACTAGGCGAGTTTTGAGATGCCCTTCAGACATTATTCTAGCATTGGCGGTGATGTAGCTTCAAGAAAAGTGCAACATATACAGTGGCAGCTGTTGGCTTTCACGCCTCGATGATTCACGGAAGCATGAGAGATGGGCTCACCGGTTAGCCCGCCACACTTTAGTATGCTATATAATATCCTTGACATATCAGGTACGGGAGGAGTCTATCGACATGAGGTTTGAAAGCAGCATCGAAGTCGATGCCCCCGTCAGCAAGGTATGGACGCTCATAGATAAGCTTGAAGAATGGCCCCGATGGATGCCGTCCATCAAGAAGATTGAGAGGCTGTCAAAGGGGCCTTTGACGGTGGGCTCACAGCTTTGCGTCACAGCTAGAGTGAGCGGGCTTACGCTCAGATTATTGATGACGATTACCAAATTTGTCCCGGAGCGAAATGTGGTTCTGGAGGGGAAAGCGTTAGGCGCTAAGTTGATACGTTTCTATGCGCTGGAACCTGCCGGTGGCAGGACGAAGATTATCATTGGCGGCGACGTGTCAGGGGCTCTTGCCTGGCTAGCGCGCCGTGGTGGGCAGGCAATCTCAGCCGAGATTGCCCAAGCAGCAAAGAGGAAGATCGAAGGGTTGGAATGACAAGTCAAAACAAGACCTTCATGGGGATAGATGTTGGCTCGGTCAGCCTAAACATGGCTGTAGTGGATGAGAAACTTCGACTCCTGGAAAGCATCTATGAAAGGACAAGGGGCCAACCTATTCCAGTACTAATTGATGTTCTTGAGCGCCTCAAAGGAGATTTTCCTGAGCTATGCGGAGCTGTGTGCACAGGCAGCGGACGTGACCTCATAGCTGATGTCATGGGGATAGATAAGGAAAATGAGATTATTACTCAAGCAAAGGCTGTCGCGTATTTCTGTCCCGGGGTCAGGACAGTTATCGAGATCGGAGGGCAGGACTCAAAGCTGATTTTCCTGGAACGGGATGAGAGAAGTGGCAGAACAGTTATCGTTGACCATGCCCTTAATGAGATATGCGCTGCGGGAACCGGCTCCTTCCTTGATCAACAGGCATATCGTCTGGGGATATCCATAGATGAATTCAGTAGGTTAGCCGCGAGAGCTGAAAGGCCGGCTACCATTGCGGGCAGATGCAGTGTCTTTGCCAAATCTGACATGATCCATCTGCAGCAAGAAGGGACACCACAAGAGGAAATAACGGCCGGGCTTTGTTACGCCTTGGCTAGAAACTACATAAGCAATTTAGGCAAAGGGAAGAGACTCGTGAAGCCAATAGCCTTTCAAGGTGGCGTTGCTGCCAATAAGGGGGTAGTCAAGGCTTTCGAAGAACTGCTAGAACTCAAGCCTGGTGAACTGATTATTCCCGAGCATTTCAAGGTCATGGGAGCCATCGGAGCGGCAATGATGGCCTCGGAGAAAGACAAAGCCACGCCTGTCAAACTTGGACTAGCAACGGAGGTCCTAAGACGCTATTTGGCTAGAAAGGCCAACCAAGTCGAGGTAGGGCGCCTAAGGAGATTGGTTTATGACGGGGATGGTTCAAATTCCTTGAGTGAAGGCCCCATCCTTGGAAAGCAACAGAAAACTAAGGTGTGGATAGGGGTTGATGTGGGAGCCGTGAGCACAAATATCGCTGTTCTGGATGAAAACAAGAAGTTGCTGGCGATGAAGTATCTCATGACCGAGGGCAATCCGGTTGAGTCAGTCAGGAAAGGATTGAAGAACGTAGGTCAGGAAATGAAGGACTCTGTTGAAGTCCAGGCTGTGGCGACCACTGGCAGTGCGCGCCACTTTATAGGGGACTTCGTGGGTGCAGACTTAGTGATTAATGAGATTACCGCTCAGGCCAGGGCCACACTAGATACGGATAGGACCGTGGACACCATATTTGAGATAGGCGGCCAGGATTCAAAGTATATCCGCCTGAAGAATGGCGCAGTGGTAGATTTTGAAATGAACAAGGTTTGTGCTGCCGGAACCGGGTCCTTTCTTCAGGAACAGGCTGATAGATTGGACATAAACATTGTAGAGGAGTTCAGCAAACTTGCCCTTAGCTCTAACGCTCCTGTTGATTTGGGGACCCGGTGCACTGTCTTTATGGAATCTGATTTGATACACCACCAGCAGGTTGGTTCACCTAAAGTCGATCTCTTAGCGGGGCTTGCCTACTCTATCGCCAATAATTACATTGAGAAGGTGGTAGGAAACAAAAGAATTGGCGAGCGGATATATTTTCAGGGAGGCGTCGCCGGAAACAAGAGTGTAGTGGCTGCATTCGAGAGCATTCTGGAGAAAAGGATTACGGTGCCGCAAAACCACAATGTAACCGGTGCCATAGGGGCTGCGTTGATTGCCATGGAGAGGAGACATGGGGACGGGAAGAGTAACTTCGTTGGGTTTGACCTCACCGACCGGAAATACGAGGTCAAATCGTTTGAGTGCCAGCAGTGCCCCAACCACTGTGACGTAAAGAAGATATCCATCGGAGGCCAATTCAGATCCTTCTACGGTGGTATTTGTGACAGATATGAGCTTGAAGGCGAAAAGAACAGTGCCCAGGCTCTTCCTGATCTGTTCAAAGAGCGAGAGGAAATGCTCATGAGCTATGATCGAGACGGTGAATTAGCCCCGAATGCTCCGGTAATAGGCATTCCGCGTGTGCTCATGTTCTTCGAGCAGTTTCCATTGTGGGCTACGTTTTTTGGGGAGTTGGGAGTCAAGGTGGTGCTGTCGGATAAGACTAATAAGAGGCTAATTCATAAGGGACTACAGGAGGTCTTGGCTGAAACCTGCTATCCGGTGAAGATTGCCTATGGGCATGTAGCAAATCTCATTGAAAAAGGTATTGACCGCATATTCCTGCCCAGCATTATTGACCTTGAGAAGGAGAATGACGACGTAGCTAGGAGCTATAACTGCCCCTTGATTCAGGGTATCCCCTTCATGCTTAGGCCTGCCTTCAGAGACAGAGCAGAGATCATGAGTCCCAGCATATTTATGGCAAAGGAAAAAGATAACCTCAGGGCGGAGATGGAGAAGATTGGCAGGGGATTTGGAAAAGAAGCGAAGGAAATTGGCTTGGCCATAACTGTAGCGCTCAAGGCTCAAGATGAATTCGGGAGGATTCGTAGAGAGAGAGGTCGAGAGATACTCAGAACCCTTAAGAAGAACAATGAAGCCGTGGTGGTGATAGGAAAGCCTTACAACGTTCATGATTTAGGGTTGAATCTGAATATTGCCAAGAAGTTGCGGCACCTGGGAATACTGGCCATCCCGTCTGACCTACTGCCGCTGGATGAAGTTGAACTGCCGCCTCACTACTCCAACTTGGTCTGGAAGAATGAGCAGAGTCTCCTTCGGGCAGCGATAATGGCCAAGAATAACCCCAGCTTGAATCCCATAATGATCACCAATTATGGGTGTGGTCCTGATGCTTTCTTCTGGAAGTATCTTGAAGAAACCATGGGAGAGGACCCTTATCTACTTCTTGAGGTAGATGAGCACAGCGGTGACGCCGGAATGACCACCAGAGTTGAAGCCTTTCTTG
>Ga0316628_100001607_pt1 | contig 16101 bp, 24 predicted proteins | sample OWC_Aug_M2_C1_D5_FD_207648 | JGI IMG/M metagenome (GOLD analysis project Ga0316628, IMG submission 207648) | Wetland soil microbial communities from Old Woman Creek delta, Ohio, United States - OWC_Aug_M2_C1_D5_C | ecosystem: Environmental > Terrestrial > Soil > Wetlands | place: USA: Ohio... | reverse complement strand
CGCACTACCTCCTTTCACACCAATTATACCACCGCCCGGGGGGCGTGTCCCTGCGCGGCGTAACCGTCGCCGACCTCGCCCGCGTCGAGGGCGTCACCCCCCGGGCCATCTCCAAGCGGGTCGCCGAAGGGCGCCTCGCGGCGATCGCCGTCCCGGGTCCGGGACGCGGCGGCCGCCGCCTCCTCATTCCCGAGGCGGCCCTCGACGAACGCACCCTCGCGCGCTGCGTCAAGAAGGACCTCCTCCGCGACGCCGACCCCGCGCGCCGGCCCGACGGCCTTCCGGGCGAGAACGAAAACCCCGCGCCTGCGCCACCCCCCTCCGACAAGGAACTCTCCGACGCCACCGGCCTCGCGCTCCTGGAACGCGAGCCGATCGCGGTGGACGACCTCCCCGCCGGCACCTTCCTGACCTCCGTTCAGATCGCAGACCTCCTCGGTTGCGATCGCCGCGCCGTGGACCTCAAGGCCGCCCGCGAGGGTTGGCCCTCGCTTGCGGTCGCCGGCGACGAGACCGACGGCCGCTACAAGCGCCGGCTCTTTCCGTTCGCCGTCCTCCCCGCCGACGCGCAGGCGCGCTGGCTGGAGCAGGAACGTCTCGACCTCTCGAACGACCCCGATCGGGCGGCTACCGACGCCCAGAAGGACGTCGCCCGCCGTTATCTGGCGCTCCCCGCGGCCGCGCGCCGCGAGGCCCTCCGCCGCGCCCGCATCGTCGAGCTCGCGGAGGCCGCAAGTTGCCGCGCCAAGCGGCGCCGCGCGGGCCTGGCCGCCTTCGTCGCGCGCTGGCGCGCCGAGCACCCGGAGGACGCGCGCCTGAGCGTGCGCTCGATTTACCGGTGGCGCGCCGCGTTCGCGCGGGACGGCCTCCTGGGTCTCGTGCCCGACTGGGAGAGCCGCGAACTCATGGGGCGGGCGTCGCTCACGCCCGAGATGAGGGCTTTCCTCGACCTCCTATACCTCGACCCCAACCAGCCGGGGATCGCCTGGTGCTGCCGCCGGCTGGTGGAGAAGTGCCGCGAGCGCGGTTGGCCCGCCCCGAACTACAGCGCCGTGCGCCGCTATCTCCAGGGGATCCCGGAGGCGGAGCGGACCTTCCACCGCCGCGGCGCCCGCGCCTGGGAGGAGAAGTTCCTCCCCTCGGTACTCCGCGACTACGACTCGGTCGAGCCCAACGAGATCTGGTGCGCGGATCATCACCAGGTGGACGTCGCGGTGGTCGCCGTCGACAAGAACGGCAACCGGCGCCCGCTCTTCCCCTGGCTCACCGCCATCCAGGACATCCGCACCCGCGCGATCGTCGGCTGGGCGGTGGACGAGACCCCCAGCGGCGCGACCATCAACCTCGCCCTCCTGCGCGCCCTCAAGCGGTTCGGCGTGCCCCGTCATATCCTGCTCGACAACGGCCGCGACTTCGCCGGCAAGCGCTTCACCGGCGGCGCCGACCACCGCTTCCGCTTCAAGGTCAAGGAAGCGGAGGTCCGGGGCGTCTACTCCCTCCTCCGCATCGAGACCCACTTCTGCATCCCGGCCAACGCGCAGGCCAAACCCGTCGAGAGGTTTTTCGGAACGCTCGAGCGCGACTTCGGCGTGGCTCTCCCGGGCTACCGGGGCTCGAGCGTGGCCGCGCGCCCGGAGCAACTCGAGCGCCAGCTCCGCGCCGGCGACGAGCTCCTGACGTTGGCCGCGTTCGACGCCGAGCTGGGCGGCTGGCTCGAGACCTTCAACGCCGCCTGGAAGCACGGCGGCCTCGGCGGCCGCGCGCCACTGGACGTCTGGCGCGCGTGGTTCGAGACCCACGCCGTGCGGCAGGTGGAGGAGACGACGCTGCGGCTCATCATGACGGTGGCCGCGCGCCGGCAGGTGCGGCGGTACGGCGTCCAGTTCGAGAACGCCTGGTACTGGAACGACGACCTTCTGCGCCTCCACGGCCAGGAAGTAACGCTCCGCTACGACCCCGACGACATGATGCGGGTCTTCGTTTACGACGCCCGCGACCAGTTCGTCTGCGTGGCGCCCCTCCGCGACCGCGCCGCCTTCCTGGGCGGCATGGAAGAGTATAAAAAAACCCGGACGCTGCGAAAAAACACCAAAGCCGCCTTCCGCGCCCTCGTAAAGGCGCGCGCCGAGGAAGCGGGCGGGGCTCCCACCCTTCAGGACCGCCTGGGTTCCAGGGTCGCCCTCCCCGCGGCCCCCGCGGAGGAAGCCCCCCTCACCCAGCTGATGGAGACGCCGCTGGACGACGCCGCCGCGGCGGTCGAGGAATTGGCCCACCCGACGCCGCCGGCGCCGGAAGAGGAAAGCGCCGCCCTGGACGTCGACAACGCCCTCGCGGCGATCGCCGCCAAGGGTTTTACCCTAGAAGAAGACGGTTTCACGTCGGAGGTCATTTAAATGGGGGCGTGGCGTAACATGGGCAGCGCAACGACTCAAGGCCGAAGCGCCCGTCGTAGGTCGGGGTTCGAATCCCCGCGCCTCCTCAGCGTAGTTGTTGGTCTGTGCCGCGGGCGCGGCATACCGCCGCGCCCACCCCTATGGAGCCGGGTGAGGAGCGGGTACGTTTACCTAAAATACGCCCGGCGCCTTGACCAAGACCCTATGGCGCAAACCGCCGCCTTTATCCCCTCGTGGGCCGGTCAACCCGTTAGGATCGACCTCTCCGTTTTAATACGTATAACCCGGTCGCTGAAGCGCGATCTCGAACGAATCGAACGTGAAGAACGCGAATTCGAAGCCGCCAAGTCCAGCTACTACCGCTTCCGTTCGGGCGACGCCGCGATCGCGGCGAAAACGCGCGCCTTTTACGGACGCGACCAATTTACCGGGGGCGTAGCTCATCCAGGTAGAGCGCCGGCGCCTAAAGCTCCCAAAAGGGAAGGAGCGGGTTCAAATCCCGCCGCCCCCAAATAAAAGGAACCCGATGTCGCAACCCGAACAACCCGCAACCCTTTCGCCCGTCGCCGCCCGCATCGTCCGCCGTGAACTCACCGAGCAGGCGTGCGCCCTCCAACGGCAGGCGAACTGGCACGACCAAGCCCGTCAGCAGCTGGCCCTCCGCGTCGCCGACATTCAACTGGCGCTCGCGGAGCTTAAAACCGACGCGTAGGGGCGGCCCCGCCGCCCCCGGCGTCCACCCGGGGAACCCGTAAATGAAGGAAGCCTTAAAACGCAAGATCGACCCGACGACGGGACGCGGCACGGTGGGGGAACTCCCCGGCGCCGCCGATCTCGCCGCCTACCAACGCGCGACCCGCCGGTCGTGGCGCGCCATCGCGGAAGACGTTGGTTGTTCGGTCTTCGCCCTCACCCAGTACCGCGACGGCATCTATAAGCATAATCCGGAGCGGATCGGCGCGAAGATACGGACCTTCCTGGAGCGCGAGGCCGCCAAGGACGACGACCTCAAGGTCCCGTTCGTGGCGACCACCGTCGCGCGCCGCGTAATCGAGGGGTGCGCCCTGGCCCAGCAGGCCCGCGACATCACCGTCCTTTACGGCCCCGCCGGCATCGGCAAAACCGTCGCCCTCCGGGAATTCGCCCGCCGGACGCCCCACGCTTACGTCGTCACCGCGTCGCCGGCGACCCGCGGACCCAAGGCCATCACGACCGAAACTCTCCTCGCTATGGACGAGGCGCGCGGCGGCGGGACCCTTTATAAGAACGTCAAACGGATCCGCGAGCGGCTGCGGCGCGCGCCCCAGGCGATCCTGGTTTACGACGAGGCCCAGCACCTGGCCTACCAAGCGCTCGAGGAATTGCGCGCGCTCCACGACGCCACCGGCGTCGCGATGGTCTTCTGCGGGACCGAGATGCTCTACGAGATGTTCCTGCGCCACGGCTCCACCGACCTCCCGCAGCTCTTCTCCCGCATCGGCTTCCGGCGCTACGTCGCCGCCGAGGCGACCCGCGAGGACATGGCCCGCGTCGTCGCGGCCGCGGTCGGCAAGTCCCTCGCGGCGAAACTGGAAGCCTACGCCTGGGAACGGTCCCGAAAGACCAACATCCGGGGCGTCGTCAAACAGCTGAAACTGGCCTGGCGGATCGCGCGGGTCGCGGGCAAGCCCCTCGACCTCGCCGGCGTCAAGGCCGTCGAAAAGCATATGATGGTTTAGGAGCCTTCTTGGCCGATTTCGGTCGGCGGCGGGTGTCCAGGGGAAGGCGGCGATTGGTGGCTCTGGCAAGCGAGAAGTAGGCTCTAACGGGCGGGTGCTGGGTTCCTTGAGGACCGCCACCCGCTACAGCCGAGGGCGCCGCCCACCCGCGATCAAAGAAGGGTACGAATATGGAAGAGAAGGAAACGGTAACCGAAGACCAAACGATAGCGCTCTGGCCGCTTACCTATCCGAATTGCGCCCGGGTGCGGGTCTTCAAGGCGTGCTGTCCGATGGCGACGCCGCCGGCGGCGATCGTGGCCCGCGCCGAGGCCCTTTGGCCCGACCGCCGGTTCGACCTCGTCGGGACCCCGGACGCCGCGCCGTGGGGCGTATGTGCCGACTTCGACGGGCGCGTTCACTATATTCTGACGGGGGTGCAGCGCTGATGGTCACGACCGCAGATACCCAAACGACGCCGGCGGCGAAGCCGCCGACCGCCGGCTCGCTCCACGCCGACCACTACCGCCCGGCGGTCTGTTGCTTCAACTGCGACTGCTTTACGGCCGCGAGCTGGTCGCCCTCCGAGGAGCGGCTGGGTCAATGTAGCGTCCCCGGCCACGGCGCCGTCTCGGCCTTCCACACCTGCGACCGGTTCCCGACGGGGACGCAGCCGAGGGAGGCAAAATGATCTGGCGCATCCTCAAACGCATATCCTATAAATCGAAGGAGCGTAACGATGCCGAACGTAAAGGTATTTAAGGACGGCGACCAATGGTGCGCCCTTGTAGGCGAGGACCTCCAGGAGGGAATAGCCGGCTTCGGTCCGAACCCCAGCCTGGCCCTTTTGGGGTTACTTTTCGATTTCGAGGGCGATGAGTTGCCGCAGGACCGGTGGCCGCGACTCAACGCCTTTCTCGGGGGCCCGGAGGTTGCCGTTAAGGACGGCGTTCCCCCGAAAACCAAAGCCCCTCACGATAACGGCGCCCTCGGCGACGCCGGGAAGGATCCGGAATAATGGTCTCGCGCGTACAGCAATTGAAAAAGCTCGTCGGCGTCAAGGTGGGGCGGGCCAAGCCCCGGGTGGTCTCCCATAAGGCCGCCGCCGCCGCGATCGAGGACGCTCTCGCGCTAAAGGGATTGCGCGACCAGATCGACGCGGAACTTCGCAAGTGCGAATCCCTAATCCTGACGTTCGCCCGGCGACAGGGCGCCGGCGCCGGAAAAAAGGCGACCCTCACCGTGGGCGGCACCCAGGCCACCGTCACCCTCCGCGACGTGTCGCGGCCGAAAGGAGCGCGCCGATGAGCGCCGAAGGGATCCTCACCATCAGGTCGGGCCGGGCGGAAGGCCGCCCCACCGTAAACCGCGACGTCGCCCTCGCGATCGAGGAAGCGGTCAACCTCCAGAAGCGGTTGGAGACGATCAAGAAACAGCTCGACGAGCGCAAGGACGTCGTCCGCGCCTTCGCCCTCAAGCTCGACGTCGACGGGAAGTCGGTCCATATCACCACCGCGGACGGCGCCCACGCCGAGGTGACCTTCACCGACGACGTCAAGGTCGCCGATGCCGACGGCCTCAAGGCCCTCCTGGGCGAGCGCTTCGACGACCTGGTCGGCACCACGACGACCTACAAGCCGAAGAGCGCCCTCGTCGAGATCGCCGTCGCCGGCGACCCCGGCGACAGGGAAATCGACCAGGCCCAGCTCCGCGCCCTCCTGACCGTCAAGGCCGGGACCCCGACCGTGAAGTTCGACCTCGCGGAGAAGAAGAAGTAACGTGACCCCCGACGTCTCCATCCTCCCGCGCGTCCACGCCCTCGTCTGGGCGGCCGTACACGACCGCCCCGGCGCCGGGGCCGCCACGCCCGCGGCCGCGATCCTGAAGGCTGCCGGGTTGACCGGGGAGCTGACGTCGGCGCAGTTGCGCGAGGTCGTCCACGACCTCCGCACCGTCTGGCACCTGCCGGTGGGATCCAACCCCCGCGGCTACTTCGAGATGGTGACGGCCCGGGAGTTCGCGGGCCAGCGCCTCCGGATGCGCCGCCGCGCCCAGCGGATCCTCGCGGCCGCCGGCGCCCTCAAAACGGCGTGGCGCCGCTTCAACGTCGCCCGCCCCAACAACGTGAAGGCCCGCGGCGAACAGCGCGCCCTCTGGCGCGAGGAACCCGTAGGGGCGACCGGCCGGTCGCCCGACACCCGGGCCGCCGCGGCCAGGTAGGAGACAAGAAGATGTCGAAGGTAATACATGGGCGCGGATACTTCCGGCGTTTATTACGAATGAAGGCTGAAGCCTTCCGTCGGAATATCACCTGCGGTATGCGGGGTCACTATTTTGGGGATAGCACAACCATCCTTAGGTTAAATCTCGATAGGCAAATACCCGTAAGGTTTTGGCGCTGGACTTGTAAAAGGTGCGGCCTGGTAATCGAACGTCCGGCGTGGTACTGAGGAGGATAAAGATGCACACCTATACCGGAATAGTAATACCGATGGAGAAAGCCGAAATAACGATCCCGGCCAACAAACGGATGGAAGTCCAAATCGACAACCTCCCGCCCGTAAAACAGCGCGTTCTACGCGAGCGGGGCGAGGTCAAGATCGGCCGGAACGACCCCTGCCCGTGCGGCTCGGGGAAGAAGTTCAAGCGGTGCTGCCTCGGCCGCGATATGACGGTGGCGAAATGACGCCGTTTGGCTGGCTCTGCGTCGGCGCGATCGTCGCCCTCATCGTCATCATCGGCGTGGCCGCGTGGTCGGACGCGAAGGACGGTCGGTAATGCGAAACGGCGGCTCGTTTAAGGTGGCCTTCTGGTTCGCCGCGGCGGCGCTCGTCGTCACGTTCTTCTTCCTGGCCCGCTCGGAATACCGGCGCGGCCGTGCCGACCAGTCCGTCGCCGACCTCCAGCTCGAGTCCTTCGACCGCGGCCTCGCCGTCTCGGGCCTCTGGAGCGTCGTGACGGCCATCCGCGACGACAAGCAGGCGATGGACGCGGCGGCCGACGACCTCGACTACTTCACCGGCCTCCTCCGCCGCTACGACGCCAAGTACCCCGAGGTCGACGCCCACAAGGTGGCCGCCTATCGCGCCCGCGCGGCCGCGTGGAAGAAAACCTTTCCCGGACGCCCGTTGCCCCCCCCCGACGACCTCATGACCGCCGACCTCGGCGGGATCCCGGCGGGCGCGCCCACCGCCGCGCCGGAGGCGACGCCGTAATGGACACCCGCCTCCCCAGCGAGCGCGGCCGCGGCTTCAGGCCGACGACGAACGGCGGCCCGAGCCGTCGCGAGGAGATCTTCGCCTACGACCTCCAGGCCTTCGGCGGTTGCGGCGCCCCGGTCATCGTAACGGAGAGTCTCCAGGCGGGTTCCGGTATCTACACGGTCTTCCTCCGCAAACTGAACGGCACCGGCCTCCGCCACGTCGTCGGCTCGCCCGAGGGGACGCTCGAGGAGGCCCGGGGCTGGGTCGAGGCCCGCATCGCCGACGGCCGGTACGCGCGCTGGACCGAGGAACAACAGCGGCAGGCGAGGGCGGCGAGATGACCCAGGAACTCACCCGCGCCCAGGCCGTCGAACACTGCGCCCAAGGTAAACACCGCCTCGGCGCCGTCCCGCCGGCGCGTTTTCGTGGCCGCAGCATCGGTACCGAGGCCCTGGGCGAAAAATACCCGCACGGCGCCGTCGTGTGCGCCGATTGCCTCTTGATCTGGCCGGCCCGCCCGGGCGAGATCAAGGGGTTGCCCGACATAACCGACCTGTGGGCCAAGGATGGCGGTTGCGAATCAGAGGAAGACCGTCTCCGTAAAGTCGGGAACGCCAATCGCCATGGAGGCCCCGGCGGCGCACGGAAGCTCCCCGCGGGACGCTGGGCGCGCCGTTGGGACGCTTGCCGCGCCTGCGGCTCGAGCGACCAACCCCACCGCGGCCTCGGCCTGTGCCCCGACTGCTATTACATGCTCGTCACCGCGCCCCGCAACCGCGAAAATGCGGATCGGCGCCTCGTACTGCGGAGGGGACGGAATTCGTGAGCCGGTTTAAATGCGCCGTGACCGAAAAGAACAACTACCCGCCGCAGATGTTCCCGCCGGCGGACCCGCCCCCCGGCGGCTGCGTCAACGGCAAGCCCGACGGCGACTGTAAAAACACAAGGCGCCCCTGCGACGCCCGGCCGGCCGAGGAGGCGACGGCGTGATGGTCGATTACCTCCAATACCTCGGCGACGATGGCCTCTTCCATTACGACGAGGTCCCTCCGTCCAGGGAGGAACGATGAGCACCTGGCGCCGCGCCAACGCCCGCGCCCTCACGCGCCGCATCTCCGCCCAGGCGATCGCGCTCGTCCACGTCGCCCGGAAACAGTGCGGCCTCGACGACGACGCGTACCGGGATCTCCTCGAGGGGGCGGCGGGGAAACGCTCGAGCGTCGACCTCACCTACGCCGACCTCGACAACGTCCTGGCCGCCTTCGCCAACCTCGGCTTCCATACGCCGGGGAGCCATACCCGGGCGGCGGCCACCGCGAAGCCCCGGTGGGCCACCGAGGCCCAGCTCGAGCTCATCAGGAACCTCTGGGCGCAGGCCGCCGATTACCCCAACGACGCGGGTCTGGCGGCGTTCCTCCAGCATCGGTTTAACGTCGCCCGCGTCGGCGACCTCACCTTCGGCGCCGCCTCCCGCGTCGTCGAGGCCCTCAAGGCCATGAAGAAGAGGAAGGAGGTGAAAACCGATGGACGAGAAACTAAAGGCGATAATCGATAAAGTATTAGAAGCCGTAACCGAAGTCGAAATACACGGGAACGGTTCCGTGGTCGTTACGATCGACGACCACGAAATCAAGTCGCTCGAAATAACGAAGGAAATTATTATCTCGAACGAGGAGTAAGCCTAAAGCATGGCCGAACTCAAACCCCTACCTGCCGGCAACGACGAAGAACGGATCCTAGAAGCTAAACTTACGCCGGCCGAAACGGCGAGGGTATTAAAATTGGCGCGCCAGCTTAAAGGCATGGGGTTCGGTAGCGTCGAGATAACGGCCCAAAACGGAAAGTTCTTGCGGGTATTTAGGAAGTTTGGTAACATGTTCTCGGACGAAGAAATAAAGGAGCCGAAAAACCGCGGGGATTAACGTAACGACAACCTAACTGCCTGACCGGAAGATCCGGAGGGTCGCACGCCATTAAGGCGGAGCGACCCTTTTTTATTTTATGAAAATAGGAACCTTCCACTTCACGGAAAACAAATGGCTGACGATCGCGGGTCAGGAAGTCCGCGAGGGCGACAGCCTTCTCTTCCCGGACCCGGTTGCGGCCGAGATGGCCCTCAAGTACCGCCGGTGGGTCACGCTCTCGGACGTCGACCCGTACTATCGCAAGTACGACGGCCACGACCTGACCGGCAAATCCCTTCTGCTGTTCCGTTACGGCGGGTGGGGCGACCTTCTCTTCCTGACGCCCCTCCTCCGTTATCTCGACACCCGCTACCCGGGCCACGGTGGCCTCGTCGTCGCGTGTGGGCGCCAGTACGAGTCGATTTACGCCCATAACCCCCACGTGCGGCGCGTCCTCACTTACCCGGTGCGCCTCTCCGAATTCGAGCGCCACGACTACCACCTCTTCTTCGAGGGGACCCTCGAGACCAGCGCCGACCCGGATCTCCACGCGGTGGACCTCTTCGCCCGCCACGCCGGCGTCGGCGACGTCGGCGACCGCCGCCTCGATTTCGCCGTTCCCGAGGCGGACGCCGCCAAGGCCAAAAACATCCTTCGGAACGAACTGCTTTTCCAGAAGAACGATCCCCGGCCCCTCGTCGGGATCCACGTCCACGCGTCATCGCCCGTCCGCAACTACCCGCCCGACCGCACGCTGGCCCTCGCCCGCGAACTTGTCGCCGCGGGATGCCTCGTGTTGCTCCTGGGTTCGGCGCGCGATCGCGCCGAGGCCGACAGCGCCTATAAAGAGGGTCCTCCGTTAATGGACCTCTATAACCTGTGCGGCCGCTTTAAAACGATGGCCCTCACGGCCGCGATCGTCGCGCGCCTCGACCTCCTGGTCGGCCCCGACTCGTCGCTGGTCCACGTCGCCGGCGCCCTCGACGTCCCCACGGTGGCCCTCTATGGCCCGTTCCCCGGCGCCGTCCGGACCCGTTATTACCCGCGGTGCGTCACCCTCGAGGGTGAGGCCCCCTGCGCCCCTTGCTTTACCCACGGCCATGACCCGTGCCCGAAGGCCGGCGCCGACGGCGCCAGCCCTTGCCTGTTGACCCTCGAGTCGCCGGCGATCGCCAGGGTGGTCCTGGACACGCTCGCGCGCCATACCCGGCGTCCCGGCCTATCCCTCCCGGAGGTGGCTGCCGTTGCGGCGTAGAGACTCCTGCCCCCTGTGCGGCGTGGGCGTCGGCTCGGCCGTCCCGTTCGCGACCACCGGCCGCAATTACCGCCTCGTCCGTTGCGTCGCGTGCGGCATGGTGTACGGCGTCGACGTCCTGGAACCGTCGGAATACGACGCCGTCTACGACGACGCCTACGCCGGCAAATACGACGACCCCGCCCTCGTCGCCCAGAACCGCGCTTACGCCGACCGTTTCTTCGCCGACCGCGAGCGCGGCAAGGTTCTGGAGATCGGTTGCGGCACGGGCGCGTTCCTCGAGCGCCTCGCCGAAATGGGTTTCAAGTGCGCCGGCGTCGAGGCCAGCGCCGCCGCGGCCGCCCGGGCGCGCGCCCGTGGCCTCCTCGTCACCGCCCGGCCGTTTGAGATGATCGCGGATCCGGGCGAGGTCGGCGGCCCTTTCGACCTGGTCGTGACGTTCCACGTCCTGGAACACGTCCTCGACCCGGTGGCGTTCGCCGCGCAGATCGCCCGTTTCCTCCGCCCCGGGGGTACCTGGTTCAACTACATGCCCTACGTCGCCGCTTGGCGACCCGAAGACCACGGCCCCGAGTGGATCCACTTCATGCCGACCCGGGCCGAAGAGCACGTCAACTTCTTCGACGACCAGACCCTGAACCGCCTCGCCACCCAAACGGGCTTCGCCGTTTGGTGGTTCGGGTCCGAGTCGGACGACTTCTGGATGTGGGCCGAAAGGAAGTCCTATTAACCCGCGCCGCCAGCCGTCGACCCCGATAACGCCGGCCGTCGCCGCCCGCGAGCTTAACCTCTCGCTCACGGCCGTCTATCGTCGCATACGGGACGGAAGTCTCCCCGCCGGCAAGGTGGGCGGACGCTATCGCCTCTCGCTCGACGGCGCGCCCCCATACCGTTACGCCAACGTTCCCTCCAAGGCCATGTTCCGTCCCGGCGAGGTCGCCGCTATCTTCGACGTTTCCCTCACGACCGTTTATCGGTTGGTCCGCGCCGGCAAGGTCACGGCCCACCGACTCGAGCGCCAGATCAGGATCCCGCGGGCGGCCGTCCTCGCGTACCTCGACCACGTCGACGATCTGGGGGTGGAAGATGGCGATTAACGTCAAGGACAAGTACTTCGCGGAGGCGGAGCGGCTTTACGTCGAAGCCGGCCTGTCACTCGCGGACATCAACCGCACCACCGGCGTTTCCAAGTCGACCCTCTCCCGTTGGCGTCGGGAAGGCGGCTGGGACGAGAAGATCCGCGTCCACCGCGCGGCCCCCAAAACCGCCATGGCCCTCGCCGAGGAAGTACTGGCCGCGAAAATCCGCGAGCTGGGCGACGTCCCGGCCGTGACCCTCGACGTCAAGGCGATCGTGGAACTCACCAAGCTCGTGAAGGCCATCGAGGCCCTCAAGCGCACCTGGGATCCCTACGAGGCCGCGTTGGCCGCCGGCGTCGCCTTCGTGAAGTACGTTCAGGAAAACGTCCCGGACGAGGCCCACCGCAACATCATCTTCGACGCCTTCAACTCCTTCCTGAGCCACGCCAAGGAAGGCGGCGCCTGATGGCCGCGCTGACCCAGATGCGGCGGCACCAGTCCCGCGCCGAGCGGGATCGCCGCCTCGCCGAGATCCGCGCGGCGATGGCGGCCGCCGCCACCGCCCTCCCGGCCGGCGAGAAAGACGAGCGTCTCGCCCGGGCGGGCCGGGACCCCCTCTGGTTCGGTCAGACCTACCTGCCTCACTATTTTACGGCCAAGCCGGCGGCCTTCCATCGCGAGATACTCCGCCTCGCCGACCACCGGCCGGGGTACGTCGCGATCGCGGCCCCCCGCGGCCACGCCAAGTCCACCATCCTAACGCTCGCGTACATCCTCCACCAGGTCCTCTTCGTCCAACGGCGCTTTGTCGTCGTAATTTCCGAGAACGAGGACGACGCCGGCGCATTCCTGGAATATATCCGCCTCGAGTTGGAGGAGAACGAGCGGCTCCGCGGCGATTTTGGGAACCAGGTAAACCGCGGCCAGTGGGAGGATAAGGACTTCACCACCCGCGCGGGTATCCGCGTTCTCGCCCGGGGCGTGCGCCAGACGGTTCGGGGCCTTCGCAACCGCCAACACCGCCCTGACCTGGTCGTCTTGGACGATTTCGAGGATGACGAGGTCGTCCGTAACCCGCGCCGGGTAAAGCAGGGTTACGAGTGGGTGACCACCGCCGTCATCGGTGGCATGGAGCGCGCCGGGACCCTCGTCGCGATCGGGACTCTCCTCGCAAAGAGCTCCATCCTCGGCCTTCTTATGGCCAACGAGCAGTTCGCCTCCCGGGTCTACCGCGCCCTCGGCGACGACGGCCACCCGTTGTGGCCCGCCCACTGGCCGGCGGCGGAACTGCTTGCGCGCAAAGCCGTCATCGGGAACTACGCCTTCAACCGGGAATATCAGAACGATCCCCAGGATCCGGAGGGACCGTTCCAACTCGAGTGGATCGAGAAATTTAAGTACGATCCGGCCGAACTGCGGGGCCGTCCGCTGCGGATCGTCTCTTACGTCGACCCGGCCGTGGGTAAGGACGCGGGGGACGATTGTTTTCACGCAATCGTAACCGTCGCCGTCGACTTAAAAACGCTGGTCTATTACGTCGTCGACGCGTGGATCCGCAGGACGCCGCCGGCGGCCCTCGTGGCGGCGATGTACGCAAGTTGCGCCGAAAACAGGCCTCTCGCCCTCGGGGCTGAAGGGGTTGCGTTCCAGGACTGGCTTCGCCTCCTGGTCGCCAACGAGGTTCGCGCGTGGGGTTTCCAATTGCCTCTACGGATGGTAACGCCCCGGGAAAGTAAGGAAGACCGGATCCTGGGTCTTTCGCCCTACGTCCAGAACGGGACCATCCGGTTCTGCCCTCCCCAGGGGGACCAGGCTTTATTAATAGAGCAGTTGACGGGGTTCCCCCGGCAGACCGTCAAAAAGGACGGTCCGGACGCCCTCGAGGGCGCCTATAAGCTCGCCGGCGAGTACATCCGCCGGGCCGGCCCCATCATCCGGAGCGGTGGCCCGCGCCGGGCCGCGTCGATCGCGGAGGGATATTAATGTCCAACTTCTTCGCCGATTCGAAGCTCCTCGAGCGCGTCGCGACGTACAAAACCGTCGCCGATTTCGCGTCTTTCCTGTCGATCCTCCCGGATCCCGACCCGGTACTGCGGAAACGGGGCAGCGGCCTCGCCCTCTACCGCGAGACCATCGCCGACGCCCACGTGTACGCCTGCATGCAGTCCCGGAAGACGGGAACGCGTAAACTCCCCTGGGCTCTCGAGCCCGCTGGCGAAGATCCGACCTCCAAACGGATCCACGCCTTCGTGGAGGATAACCTCCGACGCCTCGACATGAACCGGATCAACGGCGAAGCCCTCGACGCGCCTTTCTGGGGATTCGTCCCGTTCGAGTTATTGTGGAAAGCCGACGGTTTATCCGTCCTCCTCGCCGACGTCGTCGGACTTCCGCCGGAGTGGTTCTCGTACACCCCCGACGGCGACTTGCGCTTCTTGACGGCGCGCGCGCCCCTCGACGGCGAGCCGGTGGAGGACGATAAGTTCGTACTCGTTCGTCACGACGCCTCCTACGCCAACCCCTACGGCGAACGGGTCCTGAGTAAATGCTTCTGGCCCGCGACTTTTAAAAAGGGCGGGTTGAAATTTTGGTTTATCTTCACCGAAAAATACGGGATGCCATGGGCGATAGGGCGTCATTCTAAAACCGCTTCGAATGAGGATATTACGGACCTGCTTAACTCGCTTATCCGCCTCGTCCAGGACGCCGTCGCCACCATACCCGACGATACCAGCGTCGAGTTAAAGGACGCGGCTTCCCGGGCCTCGTCGGCCCAAATCTATAACCTGCTTAAACAGGCCTGCGACGGCGAGATATCGAAAGCGATCCTCAGCCAAACCCTCACCACCGAGATCGGCGACGTCGGCTCCAAGGCCGCGGTAATGGGGCACCTCGAGGTGCGGCAGGATGTTTTGGATAGCGACCGCGTCCTTATCGAATCGTTCTGGAAAAGTGTCATCTCCCGGTTGGTCGCCATAAATTTCGGCACCGCGGCTTTGAGCCAGGCCCCGCGTTTCATCCTGGTCGTCAAGGAGGCCGTGGCCGTCAGCCTCGAGATGGCGCAGCGGGACGCGGTGTTGTGGAAAATGGGTTTCCCTCTCGACGAGGCCGATCTCGCCAGGCGGCACCAAGTCCCGATTCCGGCCGCGGGGGCCAAGGTCTTGCCGCCTCCGCCGGCTGGCGGGGCCTCCGGGTTCGCGGAGGCGCCGGCCGGTAAGACGCCGTGGCCCCTCGCCGCGCTTGAACCCGACGCCCAGGCTAAGGCGGAGAACGCCTTCGCGCCCTTGGTGGCCGCGTTCCGGCGCGAAATCGAGCGCTGGCGCAGTTACGACGACGCCGGTAGTTTGGTTGCCGCCGTTCCTCTATCCGCGCGGGCGCCTCTAACCGACTACTTTCATGGCCTTCTGGTAACGGGCTACCTCGCCGGCCGTGCCGACGGTGTTAACCAGGAAAACCGCGCCCTTTCCCGCGGGACCCGGTTCGCCGAGGCCGCGCCCTCCACCGTCTATACTCCCGAGGCGGCCATAACTTATTTCCGCAATAAAGTCGCGATGTCGCCGGAAGAGTTCGCAAAGTTGGACGAGGCCGCCCGCGCGAAAGCCTTCACGATGGCCGGCGTTGAGAACGACAACATCTTGGCCGCCGTTAAGAAGGAAGTTGAACGCGCGATCGCCGAGGGGCGCCCATATGGCGACTTCAAGGCCAGCATCGACACCCTCTTCGACAAGGCGGGCGTCACGCGTATGGCCAATTACCGTATCGCGCAGGTTTACGGCGATAACCTGGCCTCTGCCTACGGCGCCGGCGCCTACGACGAGCTCCATTCTCCGACCGCCGAGGCTATCTTCCCGTACTTCCGCTACCGCGACTTCGGCGTTTACGACGGTCCTCACGCCGTCCGTCCGACGCACCGGCTTAACGGGACGATAGTGCGGCGCGACGACCCGTGGGTGCAAACCCACTGGGGTCCATGGGCCTACGGGTGTCGCTGTTGGATGGAGGGGATTACTTCCGAGGAAGCACGCGGCGCGACGATCGCCAAAGGAGACAAACTCACTGGCCCGGATCCGTCCGGATTCACGTGCCCCGCACAGGGATTTCTGGACGTCGGCACCACCAAGGAGTAGTAAGAGGGTTTCGCGCGTTTATAAACTTGACGATTGCTATAATTTATAAATATCAGGATTATTAATTATTGCGAAATTGTCATAGCTCCAAGTCAAATATCCTGGGTAACGTCATAACAAACACATAATTAAGCACTTACGCCATTGGCGCGATTTCGGCCCGATTTCCATGATAGGTTCTTTAGTATAGCTGCCAGCTAACATACAGTCCCACACTAATTAACTCTATCTACTTATATATTAAATACTTACAACGTCGCCCCTATAGCCATCAGTAAACACCCCTCCTTTTTACCGCCCGGTCTTGTGCCAAATCGAGGTTCTTTTCTATTTCGCCGATTTATCTATAATCGGCGCGCCTTTTTTTAAAACCCCCCTAAAGAACTTCTGCGCCAGCCTTCCTGTAAAACTACATTCGCGGCCGGGGGATTCACCGGGCGTCG
>Ga0316628_100001606_pt1 | contig 16108 bp, 13 predicted proteins | sample OWC_Aug_M2_C1_D5_FD_207648 | JGI IMG/M metagenome (GOLD analysis project Ga0316628, IMG submission 207648) | Wetland soil microbial communities from Old Woman Creek delta, Ohio, United States - OWC_Aug_M2_C1_D5_C | ecosystem: Environmental > Terrestrial > Soil > Wetlands | place: USA: Ohio... | reverse complement strand
GATATTTTTCTGCCTGCTTACGTCCTGGGTACGGCCTCAGTTGGACTGCTATTCTGGGTGATCGTGATGACGTTGATGGTAATCTGCTGGCCGCCTATATACACTCACTTCTTGCAGCGTTTTTTCTTTCTATTACATTCGCAGGGCCTCCGTCTGGTAATGGGCAAGAAGACGTTCGATTTGGAGTTTAGCGATTTTCAGGGTGTGAGATTGGCGCGATGGTGGGAATCCATTACAAAATTTGCACAGATTCCCGGTATCGACTTTCCTCTTCATAGAACGGGGATCCTGCTTTCTCTCAAGCGGAGAAGTCCCTTAAGCTTGTGGTGGGGTGGCTCGACGCGCCTCTTTTACATCGAACCGCCGAATCCCGAATCATTCTTGAGGGAACTCAACCGCGCCTGGAATCGCTGGCGGCTGATCTACGGTGAAGGGCGAGCTGACGCGAAGTCCGGCGCTTCAACACCCGCTTCTAACACTCCTCGCGCCGCATGAGCTTGTGAAGCAGGGGTCCACGCTCCCAGTGGCCGAATTGTGGGCGATTTCTGCCTCTGCGGGCCAATGGAGCGTCAGAGCGCGGTGCGCGCCGCGTTGACTTAAACTGCCATCCAGCATAAGATGCTCCACCCGGGGCAAACTACCCTCACATGATTGGGACGACGGTCTCACACTATCGCATCACGGACAAGCTGGGCGGCGGAGGGATGGGCGTCGTCTACCGCGCCGAGGACACGCGCTTGGGCCGCCATGTCGCCCTGAAATTCCTGCCCACGGAGCTCGCCCAGGACCGCCAGGCGCTGGAGCGTTTCCAGCGCGAAGCGCGCGCTGCCTCTTCGTTAAACCACCCTTCCATCTGCACTATCCACGACATTGATGAATCCGGCGGCCAGCCCTTCATCGCCATGGAATTGCTGGAAGGCGAAACGCTGAAGCATCGCATTGAAGGGAAGGCTCTGGGGACTGACAGCCTGCTGGACCTCGGCATCCAGATTGCCGACGCCCTGGACGCGGCGCACTCGAAGGGTATCGTGCACCGCGACATCAAGCCGGCGAATATCTTCATCACGCAGCGCGGGCAGGCCAAGGTGCTGGATTTCGGCTTGGCGAAGCTGACCCCGCGGGCCGAGCGCGTGGCGGAAGCCGCAGGCGCAACCGCCGGCCTGACCGCCGAGGAGCATCTCACCAGCCCAGGCACCGCTCTCGGCACGGTTGCCTACATGTCACCGGAGCAGGCGCGCGGGGAAGCGCTCGACGCGCGCACCGACCTCTTTTCATTCGGAGTCGTCCTCTACGAAATGGCGACCGGCCGCCCGGCGTTTTCGGGAAGCACTTCGGCGGTCATCACGGAAGCCATCCTCAACCGGCCGCCCGCGCCCCTGCTGCGCGTGAACCCCGGCCTGCCGCAGGAGCTGGATCGTATCGTCAGTAAGGCTCTGGAAAAGGACCGCGCCCTGCGTTACCAGAGCGCGGCCGAGTTGCTCGCTGACTTGAAGCGTCTGAAACGTGATCTGGATTCGGGCGATTCAGCAGCAGTGAAGGCGCAACGCGCGGCGCAAACCGAGGCGCCGGTTAAGGCGGAAAAATCTCTGGCGGTGCTTTACTTCGAAAACCAGAGCGCGTCGAAGGAAGACGAATACTTCCGCGACGGCATCACGGAAGACATCATTACGCAGCTTTCGAAGATCAAGGAATTGCGGGTCTTTTCGCGTTCCGCCATCCTGGCCTTCCGGGACAAAGGCTTGGCGGCGGTGCAAATCGGCCAGCAGCTCAACGCCCCTTATGTGCTGGAGGGCAGCTTGCGACGGGCCGGGAATCGCCTGCGCATCACGGCTCAACTCGTTGAGACGCGCACCGGCCATTCGGTCTGGGCGGAGCGTTACGATCGCCAGATGGAGGACGTCTTCGCCATTCAGGACGAAATCGCCCAGAGTATTGCGGAGGCCATGCAGTTGGCGCTGACCGACAAGGAAAAGCACGACATCGACCGGGCGCCAACCGCCAACGTCCAGGCCTACGATTACTACTTGCGCGGCCGCCAGTATTTCCATCAACATCGGCGGAAGAGCCTGAACTTTGCCAAACAAATGTTCGCCAAGGCGATTGCCATCGACCCCTACTACGCCCGTGCTTACGCCGGAGTGGCCGATTGTTGCTCGTACCTTTACGAATGGTGGGAGCCCACGGAGGCGAATTACAAGGAAGCTGATGCCGCCAGCCACCGCGCGCTCGAGCTTGATCCCGAGTCCGCAGAGGCTCACGCCTCCCGCGCGCTGGCGCTTTCCATCAACAAGCGCTACGACGAGGCGGAGAAGGAATTCGATTCCGCCATCCGACGAAATCCCAAGCTGTTTGAGCCCTATTATTTTTATGGCCGCACTTTGTTCTCACTCGGAAGGCTGGCCGAGGCGGCGCAAATGTTCGAGCAAGCCTCGCGCGTGAATCCCGACGACTTTCAAGCTCTGGCGCTTTTGGTCCCGACTTACCGGGGCCTGGGGAAGGCCGCAGAGGCGGAATCCGTCTTCCGCCGGGCTCTTCCGGTCATGGAGAAACACCTGGAGCTGCACCCCGACGATGCGCGCGCCGTATATTTTGCCGCGGGCATCTACGCGCAAATGGGGCAGCGGGAACGTGCCTCGCAATCGGCGGCGCGGGCCAGGGAAATGGATCCCGAGGAACCTTCCATCCTCTACAACGTCGCCTGCGTCTATTCTCTACTGGGCCAGGTCGAAACGGCGATGGATTGCCTGGAAGAAGCGGTCACCCATGGTTTCTCGGACCGGCAATGGCTAATGCACGACTCCGACTTTGACGCCTTGCGTGACAATCCCCGGTTTCAGGCGCTTTTGAAGCGAATGGAAGGCATTGCCGTTTAGAAATCATGGCCCGCTCGCCTGTTTCCCACAAAGCCCAGCAATTCACCGAGTCGGTCATCCGTGAAATGACCCGGCTGGCGATGGAGCATAACGCTCTGAACCTGGCGCAGGGCTTTCCGGATTTTCCTGCGCCGTCAGAGGTGAAGGAAGCGGCCGTCAGCGCCATTCGCGCCGACGTGAACCAATACGCCATCACCTGGGGCGCGAGGGGATTTCGCCGGGCCATCGCCGAGCGCTTTGAAAAAGACACGGGCCTCGAGGTCGACCCGGAGCGCGAGATCACCGTCTGTTGCGGCGCGACGGAAACGATGATCGCCTCGATGCTGGCGGTCGTCGATCCCGGCGACGAGGTCGTGATTTTTGAGCCCTTCTACGAAAATTACGGCCCCGACGCCATCATCTCCGGCGCGGTCCCGCGCTTCGTGCGATTGCGGCCGCCGGACTGGACATTTGACCCGGCGGAACTTGCCGCGGCTTTCAACGAGCGGACCCGCGCCTTGATTCTCAATACTCCCAACAATCCCACGGGCAAGGTTTTTACCTGCCAGGAGCTCGAAACCATCGCGCAACTCGCCCAGCGCTGGAATGCCTACGTTTTGACCGACGAGATTTATCAGCACCTGGTCTATGACGGTTGCCGGCACGTGTCGATCGTCACGCTGCCCGGCATGCGCGAGCGGACCATCACCATCAATGGGATGTCCAAGGCCTACAGCGTGACGGGTTGGCGCGTGGGCTACGCCATCGCTTCTCCCGAGATTTCCAACGCCATTCGGAAGATGCACGACTTCCTGACGGTGGGCGCCGCGGCGCCGCTGCAGGAAGCGGGCTCGACAGCCCTGCGCTTGCCCGATGAGTATTACCGGAAATTGCGCGCCGATTACACGGCCCGCCGGGACAGTTTCTTGCCGGCGCTGGAGCGCGCCGGGTTCAGGTGCTACAAGCCGCACGGCGCTTATTACATCATGACGGACATCTCCGGGTTTGGTTTCCCGAGTGATGTCGAATTCACCCGATATCTCATTCGCGACATTGGCGTAGCCGTCGTGCCGGGAAGCAGCTTCTACAGCGATCCCGGTGCCGGTAGACAGCAGGCTCGATTCTGCTACTGCAAGTCCGACGCGACGCTCCTCGAAGCGGCGCGGCGACTCGCGAAGCTGAAGAAATAGACCGGCTCCTTTCCCCCTGCGACGGCGCGCCACACCGTCCGAGTTCGTTTTTCTCAGAGGGTGTGGTAGGATGACTTCCGCGAAATTCAGATTGGTGAGCGTCTGAAAAACACAGAAATGAGCTCAAGCCCAACGGTTCAATCCGCGACTCATTACCTCCTGCCGGAGACGACCGTCGAAACCGACGGCCATGGCGCCGCATTCGACCTGGGTGCGCTGGCCGGCAAGCGGGTCGTCATCCTGCTCCGTATTACGGAGATCGTGGAACAGGAGTCGATCCACGTTTCCATCTGGGGGTCGGCGGATGGAAGCACCTGGGGCGATAGAGCGCTCTTCGCATTTCCGCAAGAGTTTTATCGTGGGACAAAGCCCGCAGCGCTGGCTCTCGCCCAGCGTCCCGAGGTCAAATTCCTTAAGGCGCGCTGGGAGCTCAATCGCTGGGGGCGGGGCTATCCCCGGCCGTATTTCAAGTTCTCCGTGGAGATCCAGGAACTCACGAACGCTTAGAAGATTTCCTCGGCGAGGTATCTCAGGTGGACCCAGAACAAGAAGGCAAGCCGTACGTTACGCCGGAGATCGACAAGCGGCGGCACCGCCGGGCTAACCTGATCACCCAGGTTCGTTGCGATGCGCTGCAACGCCAGGGGCTGATGGTCACGCGGGACATCAGCGTGGGGGGAATGTTCGTCAATGAGAAGGACCCCTTTCCGGCGGATTCCGAAGTCGCCACCATGTTCCGCCTGGAGCCCACGAGTGATTTGCTGACCTGCCGCGGCAAAGTTGCGTACTCCATCAAGGGCATGGGCATGGGGATCTCGTTTGTCGATTTGAGTGATGAAGTCCGCCAGGCCTTGCAGAAGTTTGTGGACGAAGCCGCCTGAGCCCCGCCCTCCTTCCGCTTCATTTCTTCTCGGAGGCACCATGCGATCGATCGCCATCTTCGTGGCCCTGATTTGCATTCCTGCCAGGGCAGGGCACGCGCAGCAACCTCAGGACCGGCCCGCGGCTCCTTCCTCGACGCCGGAGACTGAAACCGTTGATGTGGCACGCCCTGGGCAGGCTTCGGCCCCGGCGACCACGGAAGCCGCCACAACGGCCGCGCAGTTGAAAGAACTCTCGCACAAGCTGTGGCTGGCGGAATTTCGCATTAACGATCTCCTGACGGAAGTCCACCCCGAGCGCTGGAAGCTTTCCGAGGTGGCGAGCGGCTCATTCAACCAGACCCTAGCCGCTCTGCGCGAGCAACTCAAGGCCCTGGACGCCTGGCGAGTCCAGCTCGAGGCGCGCCCGGACAGCATCTACCTGGGGTTCACGACTTATGCGGCAATCAACGCCGCTCTGCCGCGGCTCGACGCCGTATCGCGAATTATTACGCAGCGCGAGAACGCCAGCTTGGGCGCGCAGTTCAGCCAGGCGGGAAATCAGCTCTTCGACTTGCAGCAGGCGCTTCAGCCCCATCTCGCGGCGTTGCTGCAAAATCAAGACGAGATTCTTCTTGCCACGCAGAACAACGTCGCGGCCTGCCAAAACCAGTTGAGCCTCGCGATGCGCGGAAGGACCGCGCCCGCCAAACCGATGAAGAACGTTCTCCCCGAATTCAAGGGGCGGCGCGTCAAGCGAACCCCCGCCCCTGCTGGCCAAACAGCATCGCCTGGAAAGGCCACTCCGCCAACTGCACAACCCCTGAAAAAGCCCTAGGGACGCAGTGGGGTATGGGCGTGCGAGTCCTTGGGCATGACCCGTTTCAGTCAGCCAAGCGGAAGTTCACGTCGATCTCCGTGAGCACTTCCACCGGCTCGCCGTTCAAAAGCGTGGGCTGGTAGCGCCAGCGCGCCACGGCTTCGAGGGCAGCCGGAACCAGGAGTGGGTGGCCGCTGATCAACCTCAAATCTTGAATCGTCCCGTCAGTGCTGATCACTGCTTCCAAGCGGACAACCCCTTGAATGCGCGCCGCCCGGGCAAGCGTTGGGTAATCCGGTGTGGGCTGGGTAATGGCAAGCGCCGCGACCACCTCCCCACCTCTGCGAACCACGCGGGGTTTCTGCTTTGCCGCACGGGAAGGTGGAGGCGGTGGAGGATTCATGAAGGTCAGTGGAATGCCTCCGGGGACGCCGCCTTCTGCTCCGCCTGGCATGCTGTAACCACCGATCACACCTTCGCGGGGCAGTTCGGGGGCGGCGGGCTCGTCGGGCGATTGGTCGATCAGCACGGGAATGCGCGGCGGGGCGTAGACCTCACGTGGCGCTCCTGCGCGCGGGGCCGCATGCGATGAAGCACGACCTGCTGCTGGAGGTGGCGGCGGAGGCGGTGGTGACGGAACGACGTTCCAGCGCTTGCTCAGCTCCCCAAGACCTAACGCCTGGGTGCGGATCAGCGGCACAATAACCAGCGACCCCAGCAAGACTGCCTCGAGGATATAGGCAATGGGGACTGTCGCTCGCTTCCAGTCGCCGGTCTTCAGCGCCGCGTGGACCAGGAACGTCAGGAAGCCTGCAAAGCTGAAAAGGAACGTCGCGGCGGCCCAAGCCCTCGCGCTCAAGTGGAGCCGCCGCGCCGCAGCGTAAACGTAGCAGACCATCAGCGCGTGGAGCGCCACGGCTGTCCCGACGAACTGCGATTGCCAAAGGAGAGCCTTCGGATCTGGCGCGAAAAAGAAAATAGGCAACAGCTTCCACGCAATCAGAAATCCTCCGAGGCCGGCGAGCATCGCGATAACGCGATGGGGGCTGGTCAGCACGGGGAGTCGATCCGACGAAGATTCCAGCAGCGTATTTTCGAACATCGACACACCTCCGGTGCGGGGTCCCGGACGCGAGACCCCTGGTTTCTCCTTCTTGAGTGTGGGCTAAGCCGCTTTCGCCTCCACTCGTATTGACACCGAAGGCTATTGCATTGTTTCAAAATCTGATGAGAGGGGGAGATATGGATGGACGCGGCTCTGACACCGGCAGAGGGCACTGCCTCCCGAGGTTCCGGTTGCGCGACCCGTTATCAGCGGATGGCGTTCTCCAGTTCCTCCGCCGCGGCGTCGATCAGCGCCGCTTCGGTCAGGAGGGTCTTGGCCGTGCGCGCGATTTCAGGGTCGGCCAGTTGCCACTTTTTCTGTTCGATCGCCTCGCGTGCTGCCGGAAGCGTCCGGACGTCATAGCCAGCGTAGACGCCGGGCGCATACACCATGTGCCGATACCACGGGCGGCCGGGGAGGCCTTCGGCGCTGGTCAAAGCTCGCTCACTTTCGATCAGTTTGGCGTTGACGGCGCGCAAGGAGGCTCGGGCCAATGCGGCGCCACGATTCTCGCGCGCCTTGGCCAGAGCTTTGTCGTATTTTTCCGCGCTGCGCGTCAGAGCTTCCACGGCGTTGTCTAGGGGCGCGAAGTTCAAATGGGGAGGCACATCCTCGCGCGGCGGAGGGACCGAGGTTTTTTTGGGATCAGCCGTGGCAGTAAAAAGGCCTTCGTCGAGCTGCGTGTTGCGCTCGCGGACTTGATCCTGGCGTGTCTTGAGGGATTTCTTAAGTTCTTCGTTGTATTTCCGCACGGTGTCGGCGAGGTTGGTGAATTCGAATGGAAGCAGCTCTGCTCCCGCGAGGCGCAGCACGGTCACGCCGACCGTCTGCGCGAGCGCGCGGCCATATGCGAAGTCGGTGTCAGAAAAGTGCGTATACCAATAAAAGTCGTCGTAAATGGAATGGTAGATCCCACCACCGTCTTCTCCGCCATAGCTGAGATTCAGTGAGGCAATGCCAAGGTGTTGCAGGAAGGGTGTGTAGTCGGACCCGGAGCCGAGCGCATCAATTCGCAGGTCAGCGCGCTTGCGGATCTCGTCTCGATCCTCAGACGACTCGGCATCGGAAATTCCTTTCAATTGCGCCCGCCTCCAGACCGAAATGTTTTTCTCAGGATCCGTCATATCTCGCGCCACACTGTTGATAAAGCGTTCGAGCGTGTGGGAGCCCGCCATGCTCAGATAGCCGCGCCCGTTGGCATCGGTGTTGATGTAAGCGACGGCGTGGCGATCCAGATCGGTGGCGTGCGTTTCCGCCCATTCCGTCGAGCCGAGCAAGCCTTGCTCCTCGCCATCCCAGGCGCAATAGATGAGAGTGCGCTTCGGCTTCCAACCTTGCTTGAGCAGTTCGCCGAGCGCGCGGGCCTCCTCCATCTCGGCCGCCATGGCGGAGACGGGGTCGTCCGCGCCATTCACCCATGCGTCATGATGGTTGCCGCGCACAATCCACTCGTCAGGATAGACCGCGCCGGGGATGCGGACGATCACATCGTAGAGAGGCTTCAGGTCCCAGTTCGCCTTCACCTTCAGGTGCACCTTGGCGGGGCCGGGGCCGATTCTATACGTGATGCCAAGCGCGCCGCGCCACGATTCCGGAGCCTGGGGGCCGCGGAGCGCTGCCAGCAACGGCTGAGCGTCGGCATACGAGATCGGAAGGACGGGAATCTTGGTGATGGTTTTCGCTTCACTCAACGGCAGCCGCTTGGCGTCTTTCGTCGCGCCCACGCCGGGGGTGAGCGGATCGCCCGAGTAGAGCACCATATCCTTCACGCTGCCGCGCTGCGCGCCGTAGGGCGGACGCCACGGGCCTTCGGGGAAAACTTCACCTTGGTAATATCCATCGTTCCGCGGGTCCGAGTAGATCAGGCAACCGATCGCGCCGTGCTCCCCCGCCACTTTGGGTTTGATCCCGCGCCAGGACTGGCCATAGCGCGCGATGACGATTGCGCCTTTGACCGAAACGCCCAGGCGCTCGAGTTGCTCGTAGTCTTCCGGCACGCCGTAGTTCACATACACCAGCGGCCCGGTGACGTCGCCGTCGATTGAATAGGCGTTGTAAATGGGAAGCTGCTCGTCGCGCTGGTCGGAAGTGGGATCGACGGCGAGCGCCGGCTCTTCGTGCTTGGCGATGAATCGCGTGGGCTCGAGCATTTCGACCAGGCGCTCTTTGGGCGTGGGGAAAAGAACATCGAAAGACTCGATCTGTGCATCCAGACCCCACTCCTTGTATTTGGCGAGAATCCACTCGGCGTTGTCTTTGTCGTAGGGCGAGCCCACGTGGTGCGGGCGCGCCGAGAGCCGCTTCATGAACTCGCGCAGGTTGTCGGGTTTGGGGATGGCCTTGAACTTCATTTCCCACTCCCGCTCGACCCGCGCCGAGTCGTCGGAGAATCCTAGAATGGATTGAGACGGTCCGGTCTCCGCCGTCCCCATCGAAATCAAAAAAAGGCTGAATAAAATGCCAACCACTAATCGGCGCATGAAACCTCCTGCGGTAGAGATAGCCCGATGGGCCGTCTCTGCGATGCGATACGAATCTCCATTACGTTTCGAAAACGAGTCATGCCACTACTTCCGACAGGCTCTTGTCGATGATGGCCAGCCCCGCGTCGATATCGGCCTTCCCGATGTTGAGCGGCGGCGACATGCGAATGACGTTGGCGTAGAGCCCGCCTTTGCCCACGATCAGGCCGTTCGAGCGGGCGCGTTCCATAAATTTGCCGGCTAAATCGGTCCCCGGTTCCTTCGTCTTTCGGTCTTTCACGAGCTCAAATCCCTGCATCAAGCCCATGCCGCGCACGTCGCCGATGATGGCGTGTTTCTCCTTCAACGCCTCAAGGCCCGCGTGGAAGTGGTTCCCAACCGTCTCGGCGTTGTCCATCAGGCGGTCTTCTTCGATCAGGTCAATCGTCGCTTTGGCCGCGACGCAGGCCATCGGATTGCCGCCGAAAGTGGAAATCGTCAAACCCTTGTACGAGTCGGCGATTTCCGGCCGCGTCAGAGTCAGGCCGATGGGGAAACCGTTGGCCATGCTCTTGGCGCTGGTAATGATGTCGGGCTCGACCTCCCAGTGCTCGATGCCCCACCACTTTTTGCCCGTGCGCCCCCAGGCGGCCTGGACTTCATCGGCAATAAACAGCCCGCCGTAATTGCGCACGATTGTGGCGACGATCTTGAAGTATCCCGGGGGCGGCACGATGAAGCCGCCCAGGCCCTGAATGGTTTCGGCGAGCATCCCGCCGATCGCCCCGCCGGTCGAGGTCTTGATGACCTCTTCGATGTCCTTGGCGCAATGCAGTTCACAGCTCGGATACGTGAGCCCATACGGGCAGCGGTAGCAATACGGCCCCGGCGCGTGCACGATGCCGTAGGGAATCACTCCGGCTTTGCGCCAGGTGTGCAGGCCGGTCATGGCCTTGGTGAGCTGCGAGTGGCCGCTGTACCCGTGGCGGAGCGTGATCATTTCGTAATTGCCGGTGAACATCCGAGCGGCGAGCACGGCGACTTCGTTCGCTTCCGTGCCGCTGTTGGTGAAGTAACACTTCTTCAGCTGGCCGGGCGCAATCTGCGCCACCTTCTCGGCGAGCGCCACAATGGCTTCGGTAGGGAAGAGCGTCGAAGTGTGCTGCACACGGTCAATCTGTGCCTTCAGTTTTTCCGTCACCCGAGGGTTTGAATGCCCCACGCTGACGGTGACAATCCCGCACAGAAAGTCGAGGTACTGCCTCCCTTCGAGGTCGTAAATGTACTGCCCCTTGGCGCGGTCAATCACCAGCGGGTCTTTGAAGTAGGTTGTGGTGCACTTCCACAAATGCGCTTGATGCTTTTGGATGATTTCATCTTTGGTCATTGTTCTCCTCGAGATGGTGGTTGCGCACGGCTCAGGCCCGTGCGAGGGGAGGGAGAGTCTGGACGCGCAGGCTCCTGAGCAGATCGCCTATTCACGAGACCGCCAGGAGGGCCTTTTCGACAGGCTTGGGCAATCCGATGGGGAGGAAAAAATCCTCCGGATAGAGATAGTCTTCGCCCGATTCGTCGATGACTCTGAGCAGGTGGTGCCGTCCCGATGCCGGATCGTCCACGACTTCGTACACCTTGCGGCGCTCCAGGGAGACTTCGTAGCCCTCGTTCCGAATGCAAATGACGAATCGTTTTTCTCTTGAGTTCTTCTTCATCGTGTCAATCGAAGAGGCGCTTGACTCTCAGCTCCTTCCTGCCCACGCCGTGCGCCTCGTACCAATGCAGTTCCGCCTCGCATATCGTACCATCGGCAAGGCGCACGGTGCCAACGCCTTTTCGCTTTCGCCAACGACCCTGGCCGTAGCGCCTTCGCAGGCGGCCAATCTCGCGAATGGATGTGCCTGCTGCAATCGTCTCGGTCTCGCTGATTTCGCCGAGGAGTCCGAACCACATTGAGATTCACTTCGTCACATGGCCATACATCCCGACAGAGAGCATCAGGAGAGGAAGAGCGCCATCCATCGGCGTGCCTTCAACCAACCTTCGACTCTCAACTCTCGACTATTTCAGATACTTATCCAGCCAATCCAGCACCGTCTTGTACCACAACTGGCTGTTCTGCGGCTTGAGTACCCAATGGCCCTCGTCGGGGAAATAGAGGAAGCGCGACGGGATGCCGCGGCGCTGCAAGGACTGGAAGAGTTGAATTCCCTGGCCGACGGGCACGCGGTAGTCCAGTTCGCCATGGACGATGAGCATCGGTGTCTGGATGTTCTGAACGAAATTCGATGTTGAAGATTTCTCATAGGCCTCGCGCTTGTCCCAAGGCGTCCCGTGATGTTCCCACTCGTCGAACCAAAGTTCTTCGGTTTCGGCGTACATGCTGTGGCTGTCATAAACGCCGTCGTGCGAGACGAGCGCCTTGAAGCGGTTGGTGTGCCCGGCGATCCAGTCGATCATGTACCCGCCGAAGCTCGCGCCCGCGGCGCCGATCCGCGCTTTATCGACGTAGGGCAGGGATTCAAGATAGTCGGTTGCCATCATGATGTCCTGGTAGCAGGCGCCGCCCCAGTCGCCGGAAATCTGCTCGGTAAACGCCTGCCCGTAGCCGGTCGAGCCGTGGAAGTTGGTCATAATCACCACATAACCGCGCGCCGCGAACATCTGGGCGTTCCAGCGGTAACTCCACGCGTCGTCCCAGGCGCTCTGCGGGCCGCCATGAATCAAGACGATGGCGGGATACTTCTTGCTCGCGTCAAACCCCGGCGGCTTGACCAGTAGGCTGTGAATCTGAGCGCCCAACCCGCCCTTCGTTGTTACATCCTCAACCGGATTCAGGTCCACGTCGGCGATCAGAGAATCGTTGGCGTGCGTCAGTTGCACGGGCGTCCCGCCCGTGCCCGCTGCGCGAAACAACCCGGACGGTTGAGTCAGGTTGCTGCGCGTAAGGACGAAGCTCTTGCCATCGGGAGTGACCTGAAAATCCTCCGTCATGCCGTCGATGACTTTTTCAACTTTCGGCTTGCTGACCGACGTCTTGAAGATTGGTTGCCGGCCGCGCTCGGGCGCATTGAAGTAGATGGTGTCGTTGTCCGGTGCCCAGGCAAAGCTGTTCACCCACTGGTCGAAGCCCGTGGTGAGGCCTTTCACTTGTCCGGTCTGGCGGTCATAAACGCGTAGGCGCTGCAAATCGGATTCGTAGCCGTCGCGGGCCTGTGAAGTGTAGGCAATGTAGCGCCCGTCCGGCGAGTATTGAGGCGAGGCGTCGGAGCCGGGGTTGTCCTTGGTAATGTTCTTGGCTTCACCACCGCCTGCGGGAACGAGGAAGAGATCGTTGTTTGTGGTCCAGGCGATACGCGAGCCACCCGAGCGATTGGAAGTAAAGCAAACCTCCGTGCCGTCGGGGGAGATCGCATATCCATCCGGGCCGCCCAAGAACCAAGTGGGCGAATCCACGGCGCCGGGAGTCACGTCGCGCGCCTTGCCGCCATCGGCGGAGACGACAAAGGTGTGAGTGTACTTGCCGTCGCGGTATTCGTCCCAATGGCGGAAGAGCAGCTCGTCGATGATCTGTGCCTTGACCTTGCTCTTGGCGCGCTCTTCCAGGCGTTTCGAGTTGCAGTCATCGTCAGCGCAGTCGGGGTACACCTTCGACGTGAAGACGAGGGTGTTTGACTTGGCCGCCCAGGTGACGCCGTCGGCTTCGGTCGAAAGGGAAGTCACCTGGCGCGCCTCGCCGCCTTGCACAGGGATGACCCAGACCTGCGACTTACCGCCGCGCGTCGAGATGAAGGCAAGCGATTTTCCATCCGGCGACCAGCGCGGCCGCGTATCGGAGCCCTCGCCGCGCGTGATTTGGCGCGATTCGCCGCCTTCCGTTGGAACCAGCCAGATGTGGCGAATCGTTTTATTCGCCTCGAGGTCCACATCGCCCTGGACGTAGGCCACCCAGCGGCCATCAGGGGAGACCTGAGGATCCGAGATGCGATGCATCTTCACCAGGTCATCAAAAGCGATTGGGTGCTTGGCGTTGAGTTGCAGTGTTGCTGTAATGACCAAAATGACGAGCGCCAGTAGGACGCGGCTTTTCTTGGAGCGCATGCTTGTACCTCACCTTGAGAAGGGAAAGAACCTTCTGCCATTCTGTTGAGTGCCGCATAGTTATACCAAATGGTGGCGGGTTCCGGGAAAGGAAATGCCATCAAGCCGGCGTGCCGGGCAGCAAGACGGGAAATTGAAGTTGCTAGGGAAGCGCCCGTCACGCATAACAGCCGGGCAAAGCCCGCGCGCTGACTTCGCGCAGAGGGGAGCGTAGAATAATCCACGATGCAGCTCGGCGCGCCACAACCTCGTAAGAATGTGCCCGGGTTTCCAATTCGCGCACGACAGTTTCCTATCGCGATGGCCTGCTGTCTCTTACTGAGTACGGCGGCTCTGCATGCGGTGCAGGGCGAGACGAAGCCTTCCGAAAAGCCCCAGCCTGCCGATACCGAACCGACCCCACGGAGCGAATCCAAGCAGGCCGGAGACACATTAGTTTGCCGTGCCATTGCGCCGAAGGACGGAAAGCGTGGCGCGATCGCCGAGTACCGCCAAGCGCTAAGCGCCCGTCCGGATGATGCCAGGCTCCATTATTGCCTGGGCAATGCGCTTTACCAGGTGGGTCAGTTGGAGGCCGCTATCGGGGCCTATAAGGAAGCCCTCCGCCTGAAGCTCGATTTGGCGGAAGCTCGCAACGGACTCGGCAACGCGCTCACCGGCCGCGCCGACTTGACAGGGGCGATCATCGAGTATCGCTCGGCGATTCGCCTGAAGCCGGACTTGGCCGAGGCGCACTATAACTTGGGATTGGCGCTGGATGACCAGAGGGATTTTGTCGAGGCACGGGAGGAGTTTCGCGCGGCCGCTCGCCTGCGGCCCGACGATGCCGAGGCTCATTTCCTGTTCGGAGTCGACCTGTTCAGGAATCGGGACCGCGACGCCGCCATCAGTGCGTTACGCAAGGCGGTGCAGTTGAAACCGGAATGGCACCTGGCGCACTACCGCCTGGGGTTGATGCTCGGCGCAAACGGCGATTCGGAGAGCGCAACATACGAGTTCAGCGAACTCTGGAAACTTGGGCCCAACTATCCTGTGATTCTGGAAGAAGATGAGAAAATTCTTCGGCGCATCCGACGCTGAGCCGTCAAATCGCGGTCTGGCCTGTGAGAGTGGTCCGGCGTCGCATCGATCTTCAATCCTCAAACACCAATCACCAATCGGCAATCTACTTGTCCCACTCAGTATGGAACTTGCCTTCCTTGTCAATCCGCCGATAGGTGTGCGCGCCGAAGTAGTCGCGCTGGGCCTGGAGCAAATTGGCCGGCAGGCGCGCCTGGCGGTAACTGTCGATATAAGCGAGCGTGTTGCTGAACGCGGGGCAGGGGACTCCGACGTCGTTCGCGGTTCTGACCACTTCGCGCAGGCTGTCGCCGTTTTCGTTGATGAAGTGGCTGATGTGCGGAGCCAGCATCAGGTTCTTCAGGCCGGGCTCGTTCTGGAATGCAGTACGAATCGGGTCGAGCATGCGGGCGCGAACGATGCAGCCGCCCTTCCAGATGCGCGCGATCTCGTCGAATTTCAATCCGTATTTGTACTCATTCGACGCGACGCGCATCTGCTCGAAGCCCTGCGCGTAGCACGCCAGAGCCGTCAGCGTGTAGGCTTCGCGAACAGACGCGATGAAATGTTTCCTGTCGCCGGAGAATTTTCGCGCCGGTCCCTTCAGAATCTTCGCTGCCTCAACGCGATCGTTTTTGGCTCCGGAAATGATCCGCGCCACGACGGCGGAGGTCAGCGTGGGAATCGCCACGCCGATATCCATCGCTTCCTGCGCGGCCCATTTGCCGGTGCCCTTCTGCTCCGCGGTGTCGAGGACGAGATCGACCAGCGGCTTGCCGGTTTCGGGATCGATCTTGCCCAACACCGTGACGCTGATTTCGAGCAGAAATGAATTCAAGTCGCCGGCGTTCCACTCCGCGAACTGGTCGCGGATTTCGAGACCGCTGAGTCCCGCGACGCTCTTCAAAACATCGTAGGCCTCACAAATCGTTTGCATGATGCCGTATTCGATGCCGTTGTGGACCATCTTGACGTAATGGCCGGCGCCGCCGGGGCCGATATACGTGCAGCATGGCCCGTCGGAAGTTTGCGCTGCCATTTTGGTGAGCAGGGGTTCGAGGTGGCGATACGACGGCTCGTGGCCGCCGGGCATCAGGCAGGGGCCGTGCAATGCGCCTTCTTCGCCGCCGCTTACACCCATGCCGAAGAAGCGCAAGCCGATGGCTTCCCAATCCCTGGCACGACGTTCGGTGTCTTTGAAATGGGAATTACCGCCGTCAATGACAATGTCGTCGGCGCCAAGCATCGGCCTCAGGTCGCGCAGCACCGCATCAACGGGCGCGCCTGCTGGCACCATCGCCCAGATGCGGCGAGGCGTTTCGAGCGCCTCGACGAATTCCGCGAGAGACTTGCAGACAGAGAGACCCTGATTCGCTGTCGCCGCAGCAATCTGCGCGGCTTTGACGGCGTCCGCCTCGTAACCCGCCGCCGAGAAACCTTTACTTGCGGCGTTCAGCGCCAAATTGCGGCCCATCACACCCAACCCGATGACTCCCAGATGTTTTTTGGCCATAATTCCTTCTCCGCTTTTGATTTATGATTACGGCGTCATAGGATAGCAGAACCGCCAGCGACGTGGGGAGCGATGCTTCGTGCCGGATCGAAATGCTGTTTTCGTGCTGCCCTTCCTGACCGCCGAAGTTATATAATCGGACGCTCAAA
>Ga0316628_100001605_pt1 | contig 16114 bp, 16 predicted proteins | sample OWC_Aug_M2_C1_D5_FD_207648 | JGI IMG/M metagenome (GOLD analysis project Ga0316628, IMG submission 207648) | Wetland soil microbial communities from Old Woman Creek delta, Ohio, United States - OWC_Aug_M2_C1_D5_C | ecosystem: Environmental > Terrestrial > Soil > Wetlands | place: USA: Ohio... | reverse complement strand
GGGACATCGAGTTTCTTATGTTCTGTGCCAGTGCAGAGGATAACCGCACCGACTCGATAGGTGGCTTTCTCGGTCTGTATCAAAAAACCTGTCTCTGACTGAATGATTTTTTTTACTTCCTCATAGAAATGGAAATCAGCGTACTTGGTCGCATGGTGTTTCATCTTTTCAACAAGGTCGATTCCTGGTATGGAGACAAATCCTGCATAGTTTTCGATGTTTGGAGCGAGTTGTAACAACCCGCCACCGCTCCCCCGATCAAAGACGATTGTTGAAATCCCTGATCGCTTCGCATAAATCGCAGCGGAAAAACCTGCAGGACCAGCTCCGATAATCGCTAATTCATAATCCATGGAAAACCTCATTGAATATGTACTATTTAGGTTTAAACACCTCTGACTGCACAACGCTTGAAGAACGGTCGAATCTCTTTCAGAGTCTCAAGGAGATACTCTCGAGGATAAGGCACACTGGTCTCAAGTGATGATGACACCAGTGGTGTTTTGATTTTAAACTGTTGGAGGAAGTAGGAGTCTGCTCCATTCAGCCATTGTGCTATCTCAATGATGTCCTCTTTAGTTAACAGAGTGGGGATGAATGTGGTCTTGAACTCATAAGCTGGTGCTTTTGTTCGAATGATGTCAATCGTTGCTTCGATTTTTGATAGATCTGTTTTGACATCTGTCAACTGCTGGTATTTCTTTTTTGGAGCTTTCACATCCATCGCAACATAATCGATAAGCTGTTGGTCTAAGAGTTCATTGAGTCGTTCAGGGAATGCCCCGTTTGTATCAATCTTCACCAGAAGCCGGAGGTTTTTTATCTTTTTTACAAACTCAATGATATCATCATGGAGGAGTGGTTCTCCTCCAGAGATAACGACCCCTTCCAGCAGTGCTTTCCTCTTTGAGAGAAACGAAAGGATTACCTCCTCGGGGAACACCTCTGCGGTTCCAAGTGCCAGATTCTTGTTATAGCAGAAAGGACAGCGAAAATTGCATCCGCTAGTCCAAACAATCGCGCTGATCCGATCAGGATAATCAAGCAATGATGTTTTCTGAAAACCACCTATCTTCATGCTGTGACAAGGACTTTTTCTCGCAGGTCAAAGGTGGTCCGATCACGAAACTCCTGCTGTTTCCCCTTGTTCCATTGGTTCACTGGGCGGATATACCCGACGACACGAGAGTAAATCTCGCATTCCGTGGTCTTTTGAGCTGCTTGACAAGTGGGGCAGAGCTGATGCTCCCCTGCAAGGTACCCATGGTCCGGGCAGACGCTAAATGTTGGTGTGATCGTATAGTACGGGAGTGTATAGTTCTCCGCGACCTTTCGGACAAGGTTCTTAGTCGCGGTCGGTGATGGCTCTTCCTCGCCAAGGAAGATATGCAGGACCGTACCACCTGTATATTTGGTCTGTAACGTGTCTTGGAGGTCAAGCGCTTCGAACACATCGGTGGTGAAGCCGACCGGCAGCTGGGTTGAGTTCGTGTAGTATGGTTGGACGTCCCTTCCCCGGTTCTGGGTGTAAATCTCCTGGTTATATGTTCGGAGGTCTGGATAATGCTTCTTGTCCAGACGCGCGAGCCGATAACTAGTTCCTTCTCCTGGTGTTGCTTCTAGGTTGAAGATGTTCTCTGTTTCTTCCTGATAATCTGCGATGCGGTTGCGCATGAAATCCAGGACTTTCTCAGCGAATGCTTTGCCTTCAGGGTCAGCGATGCTCTTGTTCATGAAGTTGAGGAGTGCGTCGTTCATGCCGATAAGACCGATCGTGGAGAAATGATTCTTCCAGTATTCCCCAAACATTTTCTGCACATCAGATAGATAGAACCGTGAGTACGGATGCAGTCCGCTGGCAGTGAGGTTCTCGATGAGATCTCGTTTGATTTCGAGGCTTTGTCTCGCTAGCATCATCATTTTGTCGAGACGTTCGAAGAAATCGGTATCATTTTTTGCGAGGTACCCGATGCGTGGCATGTTCAAGGTCACAACCCCGATGGAACCGGTTTTTGGGTTCGCTCCGAACAATCCGCCTCCTCGTTTCTGAAGCTCTCGGTTGTCCAAGCGCAATCTACAACACATACTTCGTGCATCCTCTGGTTTCATGTCGCTGTTGATGAAGTTAGAGAAATAGGGGATCCCGTATTTCGCGGTCATATCCCAGAGCGGAGCAAGTCCTTCGTTGTTCCAATTGAAATCCTTAGTAATATTATAGGTTGGAATTGGGAAAGTAAAGGGTCGTCCTTTCGCATCCCCGTCATGCATGATCTCGGCAAACGCATGGTTGATCATGTCCATTTCAACGGTATATTCACTATAGTTATTATCAGTGGGATTTCCTCCGATGATGGCTGGTTCATCATGAAGATAGCTAGGGACGGTGAGATCCATGGTGATGTTGGTGAACGGACTTTGGAATCCTACCCGCGTTGGCACGTTCATGTTGAACAAGAATTTCTGCATCTCCTGTTTGACCATCTCATAGGACAACTGGTCTTTGGCGATGAAGGGAGCAAGTAAGGAATCAAAGTTTGAGAGCGCCTGGGCTCCTGCTGCCTCACCCTGCAGCGTGTAGAGGTAGTTGACGATCTGCATCAGCGCAGTGCTGAAGTGTTTAGCCGGTTTACTTTCAATTTTCCCTGAGACGCCCTTGAAACCAAGGAGCAATAAGTCCTGTAAATCCCACCCCACACAATATGCACCGAGCGTACCAAGATCATGAATGTGATAATCTCCTCTGGTATGTGCGTCTCCAATCTCAGGAGGATAAATCTTATTGAGCCAGTAGTGGGAGACGATGCTTTCTGTCGCATAAACGTTGAGACCCTGAAGTGAATAGCTCATGTTGCTGTTCTCGTTGACCTTCCAGTCAAGCATGCTCAGGTAGTCATCGACGACATCGATGTCTTTGAGCAAACCTCCGATTTCTCGCATATCCTGGTGTTGTTTTCGGTAGAGGATGTAGGCTTTTGCGGTTTTGGCATGTCCGTCTTCGATGAGGACTTTTTCGACGGCATCCTGGACTTGTTCGACGGTCGGTATTTCACTGCGTTTGAGCTCTTTTTCTAAAATGGTGATGACTGTGTCGGTGAGCTCTGCTGATCGTTTGTAGTCTTTTCCACCGACTGCTTGGGCTGCTTTCCAGATGGCTTCTGTGATTTTCACAGGGTTGAAGTCAACGATTTTTCCGTCTCGTTTTTTTATCTTTCGTATCATATGTACATCTCTCCTTCTCCATTTATTTTTCTGTCAGATTTTTAACCTCTTTTTCAAAGCTGGTGACATCGGTGAATTGCCGGTAGACTGATGCGAACCGGATGTAGGCGACCTGGTCGACTTCTTTTAGTGCGTCCATGACGTATTCGCCAATGTATTTGGTTTCGATTTCTTCTTTTCCGGTGCGTCTGATCTTTTCTTCTATTCCGTCAATCATTTCCTCGATTTTTTCGTGGCTGATCGGACGTTTTTCGAGTGCTTTTTCGATGCCGTTTCTGATTTTGCAGCGGTCGAATCGTTCGCGTCTGCCGTCTTTTTTTATGACGAAGAGGGGCACCATTTCGATGTATTCGTAGGTCGTGAACCGTTTGTTGCAGCTGAGGCATTCGCGTCGTCTGCGGATGGATCCGCCGGTGTCGCGTGAGTCTGTGACTTTGGTCTCAATATGGTTGCAATAGGGGCAATTCATCTCCCATCACCAGATATAATACAGATACAATATATGGTATAGCAAAAAATTTTTACTACAAAATATAGTATACTTCGATGGTTTTTAAGTCTTTTGATTTGTTAAAAAAACACGGTTTTCCACTGGCACATTTATTAACGAATGCGACATGCTAGAGTGTGACGATTTTGGTCTTGGAAATCACATCGTGCACAAGTTTTTTGACGTCGATTTTCTGTTCCTCTGCCAGAATATGTTCCAGACGTGCCTGGGTCGACGGTTTCGTAGGCACCGCCGCACACCCATCTGCTGGTGCGATAGACAAATCAAAGGTCCCGATTTGCTTTGCTATTTTGATGGTATCCTCCTTGTCAAAGCCAATCAATGGTCTGAGGATCGGGATGCTGACCGCTTGTTCTACAACCCGGAGGTTCTGCAATGTCTGTGAGGCCACTTGCCCAAGGGAATCTCCCATCACGATCGCAACTGCACCTTCTTTGCGTGCAATCGCCTCCGCGTACCGCAACATCATCCGCTTGCACACCACACAGGTGTACTTGTTGTTACAGTTGATCTTAAACGAATCAAGGGTCTGCCCATGAGGAAGGAGCATCACAGTAATGTTCGACGGGACGAGCGTTTTCAGGTGTTTCGCAAGTGTGATGAATTTTTCTATCTCACGGTCATCGGTGAACGGACGGTTGTCTGCATGGAGTAAGAGCAGGTCATCTGCTTGTTTTGAAACCAGGTATGTCGCCACTGGGGAATCGATCCCACTGGAGATCAACGCAACCAGTTTCATAGGGTCTCCGCATCCACGTACTCAAGGTATTCTCTCAACCCACCAACCGGGGGAAAGACAAGAATCTCTGGCACATCATACGGATGAAGGGAGCGGATCTTCTGTATAGTCTTTTGAACGTTCCTCTCCATGGTTTTCGCCAGCAGCACACATTCGTTGGTCTCCTCGAGTTTGCCTTGCCAGTGGTAGATTGACTCAATCTTTGGGAGGATATGGACGCAGGCGACCAGTCTTTCTTTTACCAAGGAACGAGCGATGGTTCGTGCCGTCTCTAGGGTATCGGTTGTTGAATAAATAACAGAAACCATGAAAGCATCAATCGAGAGAATGATTTTAAGGATTTGGTTCTACGAAATACGAATTCATTCCCATGGAATTAATCAGTGTGTTGATTTCTCCTGAAGGACCATAGAATAAATGACCAGCACAAGAACAATCACTACAGCCAAAACCAGGAATACTTGTCACATTGTTCTCAAACACTTCGGCAATCTTGCATTCTTCTTTTCGAGTACCTTCCTGATAAAAAATATCAATGATTTCGGTATACGGAAGAAAATAATCAATATGCCAATGACTCTTCTTTTGCCTCCGCAGATGCCGCTGAATCCGTTGTTCCAGTCCGTTCAACGCAGACCCGACATAGACGTAGGATCCTTTTTTAAAATCAATCGATCCAAGTTTCCCTACCTGAAGAGACGTTTCATTCTGAAGTTCCATCACAAGAAGATACGTCCCTTTCATCAAAAGGCTATAGGGATAGGTTCTTATAAGACCGATTCTGATTCCATCCCTGATGACATCTCATCACCCTCAGTTTATCAGTATTGAAAACCTCTCAGATGCGAGGAAAGAAATCCAAAAAATAGGAAGCGACCCGAAGAGCATCGACATCATGGCCCCCAAAGCGGTGTCTAAGGTCATCAAACTCGATCAAGTAGTCCTCCAGGATGCGATTATCATCAAACAAGACATGCTATCACTCGGTGGAGAGGTCGCTATCCCTCGAGAAGCATTCGAGTTGCAGAAGAACCCTGCCGCCATCCTCATCATGGGAACAGTGGCACAACTCAGAGAACTCGTTGAAAAACTCAGTCGGCACTACCCACGCATCCAAGAAATCTCCAGAGAACTTTTTGAAGTACTCGCAAAAATCTCTTAGAAAAATACAGTCCACAAAAGACATTAACTCATAGATGATTCCAGGTGAGAAGCCCTATGGAAAACCCTGTCTGTCCCCTCGATTTCCGCTATGGGAGAAAAGAGATAAAAGACGTTTTTGGCGAGACAAGCAAACTCCAATACCTTTTAACTGTCGAGGCTGCCCTCGCTCGCGCCCATGCTGCAGTCGGCAACATCCCAAAAAAGGCAGCTGAGGAGATCTCAAAGAAAGCGACAGTGAAATACGTCACCGTCAAACGAGTCACCGAAATCGAAAAAGAGACTAGACATGACATCATGGCAGTCACCAAAGCGCTCAGCGAAGTCTGCGGAGATGATGCCGGAAAATACGTGCATCTCGGAGCCACCAGCTATGATATCGTCGATACCGCAAACGCGTTACAATTCGCAGCGGCAACCGATTTCATCAAAGCACAAGTCAGAGAACTACGCGCGACCCTTGTTGGTCTTGCTAAGGAATATAAAAACACAATCATGGCTGGACGGACCCATGGACAATTCTCCATCCCAATTACCTTTGGTCTAAAGATGGCGGTCTACGCCATGGAGGTAGATCGGCATCTGGAACGACTCCATGAATGCAAATCACGTTTACTCGTTGGCAAAATGTCAGGCGCGGTCGGCTCCGGAGCAGCGATGGGGAAACATGCCTTGAAAATCCAAGAGCTGGTCATGGCTGACCTGAAACTCGGAACAGAAGAGGCGGCGACCCAGATCGTCGGACGCGACCGCTACATCGAGATACTCTCAATCCTCGCAAACATCGCAAGCAGCATGGAGAAGTTCGCCACGGAGATCCGCAACCTCCAGCGTAGCGAGATCGGTGAGGTCTCTGAAGCCTTCGAAGCAAAAAAACAGGTCGGCTCCTCAACGATGCCGCAGAAACGAAACCCAATCCTCTGCGAACAGGTCTGCGGGATTGCTCGGGTCATCCGAAGTTTCATCATCCCAGTCTACGAGAATGCGATCCAGTGGCATGAACGAGACCTGTGTAACTCCTCAGCAGAACGATTCATCCTCCCCCATTCCCTCATCATGACAGACTGGATCGTGTTCCAGATGAACAAAGTGTTCCGCACCCTGCAAGTCAACCCTGAGCGAATGCGACAGAACCTGGAGAACTCAAAAGGACTACCGATGGCGGAAGCGGTCATGACGAAACTGGTGGAGAAAGGCATGGGACGAGGGGATGCTCATGAACTGGTCAGAACCTGCTCCCTGAAAGCAGTCAGTGACGAGAAACAACTTCTCTCCGTGCTCCTCGAGAATCCAAAAGTGGTCAAACTCTTGAAGAAAAAAGAGCTGGAAGAGGTCATGAACCCACGCAACTACCTTGGAGTTTCTGATAAAATCGTTGACCAGGTCGTCAAGAAACTCACACGTCAATAAGAAGGTGAAGATCCATGGAGAAACTCGAAAGACTTATTGCGAACACTGAGGAAGTTATTACTATCGAAGAACTCAAAACAGTCCTGAACAAACCAAACCCCAAAGCATACATCGGATTCGAACCCTCCGGGGTGGTGCATCTCGGCTGGAAGATCTGCACAAACAAGATAAAGGATTTTCTCGTCTGTGGATTTGATTTTACGGTGCTACTGGCGGATTGGCATGCGTATATCAACGATAAACTTGGAGGGGACTTGGAGAAAATCAAACTCTGCGGAAGATACATGCAGGATTGCTTTGCAGCGATGGGGGTCGACACCTCTAAAGTACGGTTCGTGTATGCAAGCGACTATGTCAATGATGCGAAATACTGGGAACTGGTGCTCAAAACAGCAAAAGCGACATCGGTCGCTAGGGTGAAACGTGCCATGGACATTATGGGCCGTGGAGAGGAAGAAGCAGAAAAAGACCTCTCAAAATTATTTTACCCAGCAATGCAAGTCTCTGACATTTTCTATCTCCAACTGGATGTCGCCTATGGAGGTACTGATCAACGTCATGCCCATATGCTCGCCCGCGATGTTGCAAAAAAGATCGGACGAACAACCCCAGTCGCGATACACACACCCTTATTGACTAGCTTGCAGGCAGATGGCCGCATGAATCCCATCGAAGCGAAAATGAGTAAAAGCAAACCAGACACCATGATCTCGATCCATGATACCCCTGAGATGGTAAAAAAGAAGCTGAGCAAGGCGTACTGCCCGGAGAAACAGATCGAGGGGAACCCTGTTTTAGAGATCTGTAAATTCGTCATCTTCCCTGACCTTGAGGGAGAACTGTTCATAATCGAGCGACCAGAGAAATTCGGGGGAAATCTCCAGTTCACCACCTATCAAGAGCTTGAAAATGCGTTTGCTGCTGGGTTGCACCCTCTGGATTTGAAAAACGCAACCGCACATCATATCATTCTCATCCTTGAACCAGTCCATAGGTTCTTTGAGACGCACCCGGAGAATCTGCAGAAGATGAAGTCAGTAGGTATCCTTCAATAACCTAGGTTTTTTAAAAAAAATGAAAAAAAAAGAAAGGAATTATCTTCCTTCGTTACACGGCTCATACAGGTTTAATGCTGGGTCACCAAAGAGGATGTATTCCTGGAAGCTGACGTATTTTGCTTCCATCATCGGATTGAGACCCTTGGCTGCGGTTGTTTTATATAAATCAGCATAATTGTTCTTCGCTATCTCAAGGTCGAGTAATATATCTCCAGTGTCGATATTGAGGGGTGGAGACCACCAGAGCAGCCAGTCCGCGTCCTCAGGGAGATAGCTGTTTTTCGCATCTCGGAATGCTTTGCCGATACTACAATTCAAGTTCCGCATGTTCGTGCAAAGGTCTTCAAAGAGCTTTTCCCCGAAGTGCGCATCAGGGAAAATCCCTCTCTTCCACTGACTCTTCGCCTTGAAGTACTTTAGGTAGGTTTGGATAGGGAAATCGTATTTGGTGTTCTTCGGCTCCAGATATCCCCCGCCGATATTTGACCCCGTCGGTGAGGCGATCAGAGACGCGACCCCCGCATGCAGCAATGATTGGCCGATATTAGTCCGAGAGTATTGTCCATCAAGTTTCCCGCAGATGCAGCTCTCCAGCCACATGAATGAAGGACCCATTTTCATGTTTGAGACAGTCCTGGTGGTGTAATCGCCAACTGTGCTCAAATCGCCTCCGGGACCGATGAATCCGCCAAGGATTGGGACCAGGGTCTGGGTGAAGAATGCTTTCATGAGCGGGCCCCCAAATCCTGATGCGACGATATCGTTGCCTGCCACACCAAACTGGAATTGGTTCCCATGACCATTGACAAATAGATAGTTACTGGATTGGAAGATCTCCCCGCCTTTCACGTTCCCTTCACCAACGAGCCGCCGTACCTGCCATTTTTCAAAGGCGAGTCTGTTGACGAGGTTGTTGGTTTTAATATCGTTTAACGTCTCTTCACTGAGTCCCTTTGCCATTCCTTCTTCATATAAAGCCCCTTGTAAGGTGAATCCTAAGGGTTCCACGACATCGTAGGCTCCTCGTTTGTAGGTCATCTCGGCGTAACCGGTGAAGGCTTTCATGGGCTCTCCTCGTTTAATCATCTTCAGGATATCACCAAAGATGAGGTATCTGATGAAGGGTTTTTGGAAATCTTGTCCTCCCCCGACGAGCAAACCAAAGTTGTCCTTCCAGGTATCCAAGGAGTCAGTCAATTCTTTGTAGAACACGCTTTTGAGAATCAACGCATCTGCATCCTGCGCATCCCACCCGGTGATACGACCCACGATGTTTTCTATGTACGGGTATTTCTCCTCGCGGTCGCTGTACACATCATTGGCGATATTAGCCCAGTCGTACTGGATCGGGTCGATATTCCCATAGAGGACATCACTGGGGGTCCCGCCACCGCTGTAGTAGGGAGTGTCATCCACGCCATCGCCATCAAGGTCCCCGATGGGTTCCACATGATTCTGATAAATGTAATTCGGAAGCACTGTCGCATCACCGACGAGCGCGATGTACATCTCAGAGTTATTTTTCACATAATAGTCCCGTAATGTCTTGATATCTCGATCGTCATTCAGGGTGATGCCTGCAAGGTACGCAAGGAGGTTGTTTAATGGATAATGGATCTTGTCAAAAAAATGCTTATTTGAGATTGGGACGAGCTTCGGATTCTTTCCACCCACATACAAGCCTGGACAGGTTTTTCCATCAGGGGTAATCTTGTCATCATCAGCGGTGAACGCAAACTCTGGTTTTCCGAACAGGATTCCTTTATGGTAAGCGGTCAAGTAGGGTGCGACCGATGACAGACTCTTCATCATCGGATAGACCGGGTCTTCGAGTTTCTCCACCACGACCCGGGCGGAGACTTCTCCTTGTTTCTTTATCAACCAGCTCCCGGAAACAACGATCTTATATTCAACCCCTCCTCGTCCATATAAGACTGATTCAGAGTACAGCACATCCTTGACGATGTTGCCACTCGCGTCTCGTTCAGCGATGCCGCCTCCCGCGGTGTTCCCTGGATAAATCTCAAATTTTTGTAAACTCGCTGGTTCATCTGGAAGGTTCGGTCCCATCATAAAGGTGGCTTTGTCTCCCATGTCGTCACAGTTTTCAGCGTCATGGTTGATGCCTTCGAATTTGATCAATGCATATTTGTAATCCTCAGGGATGGTGAAAGTCCAAGTGACCGAGCTTGTCCCTTTTATCGCACCTCCTGCGGTCGCGACCAGTTGACTCATTGAACCGGTTTGTACTTTGGTTGGTCCAAAGGTGAACTCCTTGCTATCCAAAACCTTTGGCGGCCAGGCATCCACCGGGTTTGTCAGTGTGATGTAGTTGATCTCCTGTTTGAGTTTTTTTTCAACGACCACGATGGAGGCGTTGACGATTTCCTCGACGGAGTTAAATTTTAACACAGAACCGTATCCTTTGATATTTCTTCCGCAGACAATGGTTTTTTTCACACCAAGGTCATTGAGGACGCTGGTCACATCAGTATCCATTTCATCGGTGACAATCACCGGTATACTTAGATAGGAGGCGAGTGGGGTCGCAATGACGCCGAGCGCATATCCGGCTTCGTCTTCTTCGATAATCAATGCTGCTTCACTGTGCTGCCAGTAGGTCGCCGCTAACCGCAAGGACGCGTTTTTTGGGGATTCATCATCTTTTATTGTTTCACTCGTTTTACTCCGGAGCAGTTGTTCTTGGAGTCGTGTGATTGCGGTAGAAGGATCCTTAAAATTCATTACATAGAGGGGGATGACCATTTGTTTTCCCTCTTCATCATAGTTCACTGATAACGGCGTCGCGATCAGCGGGTAGAATGGGTTACTGGAGGACACTGTGAGAGAACCAGGCATGTCTTTTAAATCACCGGTGATATCGATAAAATCGTTGGAGTTGACGGTCCGTAGTTCTGCTTTTTGTGGAACCCAAAAGTACACTCCAATCGCGGCGAGAACGAGGATGGCTATGCCAACGACTACTATGATTTTATCGTTTTTCATCATCTTTTAATCCTCCAGCTAGGATAATAATGTCTGTCTTTGTATATTTACAACATTCTATATAATAGTTTCTATTATTACTAGGAAGAGGCTTTTTTGCAGAAAAACATCTCATGAATGAATACGTTTAAGAAGGAGACGATTATTACCACCAAAAAAGGAGCACAAAGAGTATGCCAGGTGAAGAAATATCTCCTCAACTGCAGGATCAAATTAACAGATTGCAACAAGCACGAGCACAGCTGCAGATGATCTCACAACAACGACAACAGGTGGAGATTCAACTGAAAGAAACAGAGGAAGCATTAAAAGAAATCGAAGCAGTGACAGAGAAAACACCCATCTACAAAAGCATCGGTGCGTTGCTGATTAAAACCAAAGGGAAAAGTGATATAAAAAAAGAGTTAACATCAGCAAAAGAGTCCCTGGAGCTGCGAAAAACCACCCTGGAAAAACAAGAGGGACGAAGTAGGGAGAAACTCACGGAGCTTCAAAGCAAAGTTGAAAGTTCCTTAAAACTCGCTGGTGGAACAGGACCACTCAATGGTTAAAAAACATATTTTCTCCGCACACACTGACCTTAGGACCGGGTTCCTCTGTAAGTTTTTTCTCATCCTTGGTTTCCTTTTCATTCTCTTGTATCTTGTCGAATTCTTTGTACATCCCTTACAACTAAGCGATGATGCGACTGGGACAATCCTAGCATTTGCTATCCTTTTCATCGGTCTTGGATTAATTTCCTATTTCTTTTCCTGCCAATTTGCAAAGCTCTCTAAGATTGCAAAAGACGTTGAAAATGACGAATCCCTCTCAGATACCGATGAGATAGACGAAGATCATTAACGAACTATCTCCCGTATCGTCGTTTCCTCTGTTGATATGTGCGAATCGCGAGTAAGAAATCCCGTTTTTGGAGCGCAGGCCAATACACGTCACAGAAGTAAAGCTCAGAATACGCAAGCTGCCAGAGCAAAAAATTTGAGATGCGTTCCTCCCCTGAGGTCCGAAGGATGAGGTCAGGATCAGGCAGCCCACTGGTATATAGATAGGACGAGACGGTGCTCTGGGAGATATCCTTCACCTTGAGTTTCCCTTTTTTAATATCACCGCCCATCCGCTGGATCGCTTGAATGATTTCCTCCCGACCCCCGTAGGCAAGTGCGATGTTCAAATGATACGTCTTATAGGATTGCGTCAACTCCATGATAGACTGAGCGGACTGCTGAATGTCCTCGGGTAACGAATCAAGTTTTCCCAGAATTCGTATCTGAACCTTATTTTTATGAATCCGCGAGTCTCCCTTTGCCAAATCCAGCTCTTGCTTCAATAAAGACATCAACGTCTTGACTTCCTTTTCACTTCTTCTGAAATTCTCTGTGGAAAATGCATACACGGTCAGGACACGGATCCCTAGTTCAAAACACCAGTCGAGCACCTCTTCGATTTTTTCTTTCCCGAAGATATGACCTGCTTCCCAGGACAGCCCCAGTTCTTTTGCGAACCGTCGGTTCCCATCCATAATGATCGCAATATGTCTTGGAAGCGGATGGTGTCGTATCTCCTCAAGCAGCTTCACATCGAGGAACTCGTTGATTTTCAAGGAAAAAAAATGGTACAATGAGGACCGATAGAGCGCAGCAAGCATTCTTTTACCAGTCGAAGTCTGAAGGACGTATTTTTCCCATTCATCAATTTTCTTTCCTGCAAGCACTCGCAGCGTTGATTTTTGAGGACTGATAACGTTCCCTCCAGATAAATCAATGTCATTACCATTATTTAGAGTTACTGATAATATTCATCGTCTTATTAAAATATCATAGAGATGCGATCGACGAATCCTTCCCCGGGTCTTGTTGCAACCTCTTCTCCAACCGGTTTATTGGATGGTATCCAAAACCTCTTCTTCGATTTCCTCTATTTCCTTTTCGTACTCCGCTGGATGTTCAAGGGCTTTGATGGTCTCCTCAAGCTCATGTTTTTCGTTCCCAGAAATACCTTTCATCTGAAGAACCTGCTGAAGTACGAGGACCACATCGGTCCGGCCTTGTTTGACAAAGTTATAGGTGAAATCCTCGACATGGAACCATCCTTTATACCGCCAGGGCTTGCTGATAAAATCCTTGGTGATCTTCATCATGAACTCATAGGATTCCGGTCCAATGATTCCTGTTAACCCACCAACTAGATACGAATTGTATTTTTTATTATCAAACGCCTCTGCAATCTCTTCGATAAGCAGGTGAATCGACGGATCTCCAATATCCTGCAGTGCAAACATAGCTTCTTCATTTGCCATGGAATCATCGGTCTCCCTTTTTAAAAACGCAATCAGGGCTGGCACCGCCTGAGGATCTTTGGTCTGACGAAAGATCGTTAAGGCAAAAAAACAACTCCAGGTGAACTCCGTCTGAAGCAACCCAATCAATTCAGGGGTCACCTGGTTCCCCAATACAACAAGTCCTTGAACACTCCTCTGAGCATATCTCTTGACTTCCTCTTCGTCTTTCTCGTAAAACTCCTCAGTGTCAAGTGATTTTAAAAAATCAATGTAATGATGCGACATCTCAACCTGGTCCTGCATGGTACCCCTCAGGAGGGTAAACTGTTACACGTTACTTAAAGATTTGTCCTTTTGGGAAACACACATCTGAATTTTTTATTTAGAAGGAACATCGGTGTATTTCATATTTTTCACAAAAGCAAACAGGAGAAGCGAACAGAGGCTCAAGACCAATGCAAAGAGAAACGTGGCTTCAGGAGAGATCATATCCCATAGGGTCCCAGCGACAATACCAGCTGGTAAAGCAATCAACCCTGTCGCGGTATGAAACGTCCCCAGGGCTGTTCCTTTCAGATCAGAGGGAGCTAGGTCCACGACGAACGCACGCTGCACCCCATCGATCAGTCCAAAGAAGATGCCATACACGATGAAGACGAACACCAGCATCGAAAGTTCTGAGGTGAAGAGGAGGCAGACCGCAGTTGCAGCAAAGAGGACATATCCAAGCACCAGGACAGGTTTTCTCCCCACTCTATCTGACAACATCCCAGCAGGGATTGTACATAAGGTGTACACCACATAAAATAACACATACAATAGCAAAGCGACATTATCAGAAAAACCAATATTCTTTGCCTTCAGAATCAGAAAAGCGTACCCAAAGTTCGCCAACGCAAACAACGTCGAAACAAGGATGAAGATCTGAAGATTCCGCGGGAGTCGTTTGATGCTGACACGAAACGGTGATGCTGAGCGTTTCTGCGGACTCACTTGCTCCCGTTTTTCTTTAATGAACAGGATAAACAAGACCGCGATGAGACCAGGAAAAAAAGCGATCAGGAAGAGATCCCGATACCCGAATAACGGCAGAAGGATCACTGCGATAATCGCACCTGAAAACGAACCGACCCCATCCATCGCCCGTTGAAACCCATACGCCTTTCCTCGAATAGAGACATCTACGGATTCTGCGATGATGGCGTCTCTCGGGGCGTCTCGTACCCCTTTTCCCACTCGTTCAACCACCCTGAAAAAAAGGACGAACGGCCAGCTTTGTGCAAATGCGAAAAGTGGCTTGGTTAAAGATGACAACCCATACCCGGCAAACACAAACGGTTTTCGTCGTTTGATTTTATCTGACCAATAGCCGGAGAACACTTTCAAGAGAGATGCTGTGGTCTCCGCCGCTCCTTCCACAAGACCAACGACCCAGGCGCTCGCACCAAGCGACAATAAGAATAACGGGACAACCGGGAACACCATCTGGCTGGAAAGATCGGTAAACAGACTGACGAAACCAACAATAAGAATGTTTCTCGCAAACCCCTGGAAAAAGGAGTGTCTGTTCATGGGATACCTCACACACGATATGCTGGTTTCTGATGCGTGAGGAATACGTTCTCTCTCTTTCAGTGTTTCGCTCGAAAGAAGAGAATACCTTAAAAGGAACAACGAATTACGAGGAGCCGAGACTATGCCAGCAGTTGAAGTAAAGAACTTAGTGAAAAAATATGGTTCAATCGATGCAGTAAAAGGTATCTCATTCTCAATTAACGAAGGGGAGATCTTTGGTCTCATAGGCCCAAATGGAGCAGGCAAGACCACCACCTTACGGGTCCTGTCTACCTTACTCTCTATCAATGGTGGATCTGTCACTATTTTAGGCCATGACCTTAGTAAACAAGCCTCTGAGATCAGAAAACTCATCAGCTACCTGCCAGAAGACGCAGGAGCATACAAAAATCTTACAGGAAGAGCCTACCTTCAATTCATCGCGAATTTCTTCGGCTCAAAAGAAGCAACAGCTATGGTACAAAAAGGAATGACGATAACGGATCTTGGAACACGGATCGATGACCGGGTCGACACCTACAGCAAAGGAATGATGCGCCGACTGTTGGTCGGCAGAGCACTCATGACGAATCCAAAATTAGCGATTCTCGATGAACCGACCTCAGGTCTTGATGTCATCAACGCCCAGGAGATCCGCAAACTCGTCAAATCCACTGCACAATCCGGGACCACGGTCCTCCTTTCCTCTCATAATATGCTGGAGGTCGAGTACCTCTGTGACCGAATTGCCCTGATATCTGAAGGGAAAATAGTCGAAGAAGGAAAACCAAAAACATTGATGGAGAAGTATAACGCACGGAACATTGAAGAAGTCTTCATACGGACGGTGCATGAATGAGCGGACTTGGCAATATAACAAAAAAAGAGCTACGAGAACTGATGACACCAGCGACATTCGTCCCAATTATCCTAGTTGCCCTGATTTTCGCCACTATGGGAAACAGCATCCAAGGTATCCAAGAGCAAGCAACAGCACCGCCGATCATTGGTGTTATCAACGAGGACACAAGTGGCTATGGTGCGACAGCATCAACGATCCTTCATACCAATGCCAAGTCAGTTTTTAACTCCACCACTATTTCTGAACTGCAGGAAGGACTCCAGACCGTTAAAGACCAAAACGGGGTCGCCGTCATCATCATCCCACAGAATTTCAC
>Ga0316628_100001604_pt1 | contig 16138 bp, 16 predicted proteins | sample OWC_Aug_M2_C1_D5_FD_207648 | JGI IMG/M metagenome (GOLD analysis project Ga0316628, IMG submission 207648) | Wetland soil microbial communities from Old Woman Creek delta, Ohio, United States - OWC_Aug_M2_C1_D5_C | ecosystem: Environmental > Terrestrial > Soil > Wetlands | place: USA: Ohio... | reverse complement strand
CATCGCCGCCTGGCTGACGAACAGGTCTTTGGCGCTCAACAGCCGCAGATCGGCCGGAATCATGTCGCCGGCCGAGAGCACGACCAGATCCCCCGGCACCAGCTGCTTGATCGGCACTTCCGCCCGACGCGGGCCTTTCGGATGCAAGACCACGTCGAAATACTTTCGCGCCTCTTCGACGGCGTCCTCGGCCGGGTCGCGGCGAAGAACGGTGGAAGTGTTGCTCACCATTTCCTTGAGCTTGTCGGCCGCCTTGTTGGAACGAGACTCCTGCACGAAGCGGATGAACGTGGACAACACCACCATCGTGGAGATTACGATCGTGGCTTTCATGTCCTCGGTGTAATACGAGATCGCCGCCAGCGCGGTCAGCAGCAGGTTGAACGGGTTCTTGTAGCAGTGCCACAGGTGCCCCCACCACGGCAGCGGCTTTTCATGTTCGACGTCGTTCGGGCCGACGCGCTGACGGATTATTTCGGCCTGCGCCTCGGTCAGGCCGTCCGCGTGCGATCCGAGTTCCTGCAGCAGCGCGTCGGGCTCGCTGCGCGCGGCCCCCACCAGGGCCTCGGCAAGCGACGGCGGAACGTCCCTGTTGACACCTGTCCCGGTAATGGCTTCGAGGATGGCGATGCGGCGGAAATGCCGGGCAATCGCCCGGTTGCGCACGAAGCCCGCGAAAAATTCCCTGAGAATGATGAAATTCATGCTCCCTCTCCGTTGCCTCGCCGCAGCTTGATCGCGGCGGGACGCTGCTCATTCGACATCAGAATTCCGTGTGCACCCGGATCGAACCGATATTCACCGGACCGCGGTCGGCGTTGTAACCCGGATTGCGCGTGTATTGCCAGTCCAGCGTGACCCACGCGCTTTTAAGCAATCCGATGGAGTAGTACGACTCCAGGATCTGCTCCGCACGGTAGTTGAGGCGCCCGTCTCCGAGAAAGAATCCGAACCCGCCCGCCGCCAGGTAGTCGCGATGGGTGGACGACAGGCCGTTGCGCACGAACGCCATGCCGAATGTATCCCGCTCGCGCCCCCACGATCGACCGCTGACTGAAACGCCGCCCGAGACCGAACTGTCGATTTCCGTAAACGCATAGGTTTCCGTCTGCCCATCGCTCCGGCTCAGACGCGCGAATATCGCCACCTCGGCGGCGATTTTCTGTTCCAGACTCACGCCGAACCCGGTTTTGTCCCGGTCGGCGTTTCGCACCTGGCCCAGGTCGGGCGCAACGCCAGTCTGCGCGGCCAGCGCCAGCGCATCGTCGTAGCGTGCCATTCGAGCCCGGTCATGAAAAGCGAGCAACCCGACCTTGCCAGGCAGTTCGCCAATGCGGTGCGCGTGCTCGATCTCGATCTGATCGCCGAAGTGCTTGAAGATCTGCGGATCGAGCTGCTGCTGGTTGGGTTGCTTCGGCTCGAGGAAGCGCCCCGCACGGATCGCCCAATCGTCGTAGTAGTACTCGAGCGCTGTTCCCCACGAGTAGCCCCGCGCATCGGCGGCGTAATCGTACGCACCGTATTCCATCAGCGCCCAGTTGAGGAATTGCGTGCGCGGATCGTGGGAGTAGGCGTTGTTGCCGAACAGGTCGGACACCGCGAGATTTCCGGCTGTCAAAACCAGTCGCCGCATCTCGGCTACGCCGGCCAGCTGGTTGGCTTCCGACTCGACCGCATCCTGTCCGCCGCCGAAACCCCAGGTCTGCCGCAGAAACAGGCGGGCCCGGTAGAAAGTCGGCGTCGGACCCGAGGCGCGCGCAATTTCACCATTGGAAAATCCGCCAAGACCCGTAAGACCGGAGAAAGGCACGCCCTGCGCGACTTCCGGATCGAAATAAAGCTCCCCGCCCGACCACGGACGAACCCCGAGAGCGGCCGTGGCCGTGAACGAATAACTCGTCTCGTGCTCGGGGGACAGGCTGTGCACGCCCGAATAAGGGGCGTCGAACGGCTGCTTTGTCTGCCACACATAGGTGGCCTGGAACCTGGCGTTCCAGGATTCTTCCGCCGGGGACTGCGCCGGCGCCGCCTGCGACAAAAGCATGAGTCCCGCCATCGCACACGGTCCAGGCACGACGGCAAATGCCTTCAAAACCATAAGGACTTCTCCACGCGTCTTCGCGCGTGCAGGCACGCGCGAAAGGCCGCGATCTAAACTGTGGTCAGTGAATGCGGGGCGGGAATGCGCCGCGGAACGCGGCGGATGACTGCTCCGGCTTTACCCAGCGCCCGACTTCGGCTGGGAATCCGGCGGCAGTCTTGAGGAACTGCGTTACAGGAACGTTACCGAGCCAGGGGCAAGTTGAGAACTGCAACTGTGGCTGTTCAAGTATCGGTCCCGTGAATGAAGAAGGCGCGAAGGCTACGCCGCGATATCGCGGGTGTCAATCCGCGGCCATTTCATCGCCCTCTCTTCTGTTATCGTAACGAGTGAAGGTCGTCGATCCGCAATGGACGAACGATCCCTGCCGGAGTCTACGAATGACCGCGATCCGCTTCGACACCTACTATCGTTACGACGACCTGGTGCGCTTCCTGACCGATTGGGCGGGCGCGTTTCCGGGACTCGTGCGGCTCGAGCCGGTCGGCAAGAGCTACGAGGGCCGCGAACTCTACGTCGTGCGGGTGACCAACTACAAGACCGGGCCCGATACCGACAAGCCCGCGCTCTGGGTGGACGGCAACATCCACGCCACCGAACTGGCCGGCTCGATGGCCTGCCTGCATCTGCTGCATCGGCTGATCACCGGTTACGGAAAAGATACGGACATCACGCGCTGCCTTGATACCCGCGCGTTCTATGTATGCCCGCGCGTGAACCCGGACGGCGCCGAATGGGCGCTCGCGGACGTGCCGAAACTGATCCGTTCCAGCACGCGTCCGTATCCCTACGACGAGGAACCGGTCGGCGGCCTGAAGCGCGAGGACATCGACGGCGACGGCAGGATATTGTCGATGCGCGTGCCTGATCCGAACGGCCCGTGGAAGCTCTGCGAGCAGGACTCGCGCATCCTGGTGCGCCGCGATCCGGTCGAGAGCGGCGGGCGCTACTACCGGCTGCTTCCCGAGGGCCGTGTCGCTGACTTCGATGGCGTCAACGTCAGACTGCAGGCGCGCAAGGAACGCCTGGATCTCAACCGCAACTTCCCCGCGTTCTGGCGCGCCGAGTACGAACAGACGGGTGCCGGCCCGTTTCCGACGTCCGAGCCGGAAATCGCCGCGGTCACCGGCTTCATCGCGCGGCACCCGAACATCACCGGCGCGGTCGCCTTCCATACATACAGCGGCGTGCTGTTGAGACCCTACTCGCATCTCGCCGATGAACAGATGCCGCCCGAGGATCTGTGGACCTTCCAGAAAATCGGCGAGAAAGGAACCGAAATCACCGGCTACCCGGTCGCGTCCGCGTATCACGAGTTCCGCTATCACCCGAAGGAAGTCATCACGGGCGATTTCGACTCGTGGATGTACGACCATCGCGGCGTATTCGCGTGGACAGTGGAAATCTGGAGCCCGCAGCGGCAGGCCGGCATCGCCGATTACAAGTACATCGACTGGTATCGCGAACACCCGGTCGAGGACGATCTCAAGCTGATGCAGTGGAACGACACGGTGCTGAAGGGCAAGGGCTTCGTCGAATGGTACGAGTTCGATCATCCGCAACTGGGGCGCGTGGAACTGGGCGGCTGGCAGAGCCTTTACACCTGGAGCAATCCGCCGCCGCACCTGCTGGAAAAGGAAATCGCGCCGTTTTCGCGCTGGCTGACCTGGCATGCGCTGATCTCGCCGAAACTGGAAATCCTCGATGCAAGCGCAACACCGCTGGGCAAGGACACCTGGCGCGTGCAGCTCGCGCTGCAGAACACCGGCTGGCTGCCCAGCTACGTGACCAAAATGGCGAAGAACCGGAAGCTCGCGCGCGGCGTGGTCTGCGAAATCGAACTGCCGGAAAAGGCAACGCTCGAAACCGGCAAGCTGCGCGAGGAACTCGGCCAGCTCGAAGGCCGCGCCTACAAGCCCGCGGCGGCCAACACATGGGCCGGGTCGAGCGCGGACGAGACCGACGAGCGCCTGAAGGTCGAGTGGGTGGTGCGCGCGCCCAAAGGCACGGCGATCAAGCTCGTCGCGCGCCACGAGCGTGCCGGCGTGGCGAGCGTCAGCGTGACATTGGACTGAGGTTGCCGCATGACGACGTCCCGCAGCATCGGCAATACCGTCGGCTTCGCTTTCTTCGTCGCGGGCCTGCCGCCACTGGCGATCGCGCTCGGCTGGTTGATCGTGCCTGCGGAACAATTTCCGTTTCCAATGTGGACGATGGGTTGCGGCGGCGCTGCGCTCGACTTTGCCGGACTCGCGCTGCTGACCCCGGAATCGCTTGCGCGACCGCGCGGATTGCTCGCCGCATTGTCGATCACCGCGCTGGCAACGCTGTTCGACTGGATCGCATTCGGCCACTTCCAGGGCGATTGGCGCTTCATGCTCGATTCGCTGATGAATTCGCTGGCGTTGCGGCACAATGCGGCACACAACGTCGTGGTTCTGTTCGCGGTGCTGCTGACCCTGCTGGCGTTGTTCGGCTGGACACAATGGCTGCGCAATATCATTGAAAAGAATGGAACTCCACTGAAAAGCCCCGGTCGTAAGGGCAGGGTGAAGGAAACCGTCGAATGAACATGGCATCAAAGGAGAAACAATCATGAGATCGAGAGTAGCGCTGATTCGTACCATTGCGGCTGGCGCCATCGCAGCGATGGCTGCGCTCGCAATGACCGCGGTCCACGCCGCGGATACCGACAAGAAGTACACCAAGGAGGAATTCAAATCCGACGTCAAGGCGGTTGGCAAGGGCGTCAAGGATGCTGCCGTGGATGTCGGCCACCAGGTCGGCACCGGCACCAAGAAGGCTTACAAGGCCGACAAAGCCAAGATCAAAAAGGACGTGAAGGACGGCAAGCCCGGTGACGGCAGCCTGGCGAAGAAGAACGAAAGCACACCGGCCGTAACCGAAGGCAGAAAGCCCAACTAGCGTCCGGTTTCAGCAAGCCTCGCAGGAATCCGTATCATGGCCGGCATCCCAATGGGGTGCCGGTTTTTATTTTTGGTGAATCTACCCTCAGACATATTATTCACCGCAAAGGACGCCAAGGACGCGAAGGAAAAACAAGGGCGAGGAAAGGAAATCTGTGATGAAACGCAGCGTAACCGTTCATGGACCTGTATCGCCAACTTTCATTGCGATGGATTATCGGTCAATGTGACGGTACCAATACGAGAATACTTTTTCCTCTTGGTTTTCCTTTGCGTCCTTGGCGTCCTTGGCGGTAAGCGCCTTTTGAGACTTGGATGATCACCGATCCTCTGTTCTATGCGCTTGCGATACCCGCGATCCTGATCACCGGCATTTCCAAGTCGGGTTTCGGCGGCTGCATGGACGCCGGGTCTGCCTAACTTTGCGCAAACAACCTGTCCGCAATTTGCCGCGCGCCGGTGCTCTTCATGCCTCGTTCATTTGGCCAGCCGCTTGCGTATCGCCTTCAACTCCCGCCGGCGCGCGAGGTCGGCTTTGGGGTAGGACATGCGCAGATCTTTCAGCGCATTGAGAATGATCTGGGAGATGATCAGGTGGGCATTCTGCTTGTCGTCGGCGGGCACGGCATACCAGGGAGAATCGGCGGTGCTGGTTGCGCCGAGACAAGCCTCGTAAGCCTCCTGGTACTGCGCCCAGAATTTCCTCTGCTCGATGTCGGCCATGCTGAACTTCCAGTTCTTGTCCGGCTCATCGATTCGGCGCAGAAAACGCTGCCGCTGTTCCTCCTTGGACAGATGCAGGAAAAACTTGATGATGCGGGTTCCATTGCGGTGCAGATGATTTTCCAGGCCCGTAATCGACCGGTAGCGTTCCTGCCAGAAGTCCCGTACCTCCAGCGCCTCACTCGGCAGCCCTTCGCTGCGCAGAATCTCCGGCTGCACGCGAACGATCAGCACCTCTTCGTAGTAGGAGCGATTGAAGATGCCGATCTGCCCCCGTTCGGGCAAACAGCGGGTGGTGCGCCAGAGGAAATCGTGCGCCAGCTCCGCGGTGCTCGGGTGCTTGAAGCTGTACACCTGGCAGCCCTGCGGATTCACGCCGGACATCACGTGCTTGATGGCGCTGTCCTTGCCGGCCGCGTCCATGGCCTGAAAAATCAGCAGCAGGCAATGGCTGTTGTTGGCATACAGCAGGCCCTGCTGCACAGTGAGATCGGCGATGTGCTTTTCTATCAGCTCCCGGTAGTGCTTGCGCGATTTGTACAGGGGCTTGATGGCCGTCGGGCGCTTTTCGAGGCCGGCTTTCTTGCCTTCCGGAATGCGGAAATCGTCGCAATCAATCTTCATTTTGTTACCTCCTGTGGCGCTTGCGGAATTCCGGACAGGGTGGAAACGGCGCTGGGAACGCGCCATTTGATCATGATGACTTTTAAAGCATCGTTTACGACAAGGCACGAAAACATCGCATAGACAAGAATCGCGAGCAACTGCCACCCCGGTAACGGCGCGAGTCCCGGAAGGCCCACGAACGTCAGGGCGGTACCGGTAAGCGCGTCCGCCGCGAGGGCCGCCGCGAGGGCCTTGCCGGGCATCGTCGCCCAAAACCAGCGGCGCTCCCGCGCGGACACGATGGAGAACACGGCGAAGTAGAGCAAGGTCAGGAAGCTGAAGGTGTAGAGGGCATTGTCGTTGGTCGCCAAATCGAATTGCGACCAGCCGATCCACAAGAGGACGAGCGTTTCGGCGACCATGGCGACGCCGAGTACGATCGATACCATGATGAAGCCCCCGATGTTCCAGGTCTCCGGCTTCATGGATGGTCGAACGTGGTCGGTGGCAAGCGCGATCTTCGCGAAGTCCGTCATGAAGACCAGCAGCAGCATTGCAAAGGCGGAAACGACGAACTTCCCTGTCACCACGAACGCGATGGCCACGAAGGCCGCCTTCAGGATCGTCCGGCTGATCTTGTTGACGATCCACGTCAGGATGCGCTGGTAGATGGTCCGCCCCTGCTCGACCAGCGCCACGATGTTCGTCAGTCCGGGTTCGGTCAAAACGACGCTGGCCGCACCCTTGGCGACATCGGTCGCGGTGCTGACCGCAATGCCGACTTCGGCCTGGCGCAGCGCGGGCGCATCGTTGACACCGTCGCCGGTCATGCCGGTCACGTGCCCCGCGGCCTGCAAGTGCTGCACGACGATGTACTTGTCCTCCGGATACACTTCGGCGAAGCCGTCGGCGCCCGCCAGCAAATCGACCGCGTCCTTGCCGGCCTGGGTGCCCGTGGCCTTCAGATCCGCCACGCGCCGGATATTGGGCAAGCCGACTCCGCGCGCGATTTCACTCGCAACCGCCAGCGCGTCGCCGGTGAGCATCTTTACTGATACGCCGAGATCTTGAAGCGCTGTGATGAGCTGCCTCGCGTCCGGCCGCGGCGGATCATACAGAGTCACCAGTCCGACCAGTGCGGGGGTGCCCGTCTCGGGGCCGCGCGCTACCGCCAGCGTCCGATATCCCTTCAGTGCCGATTCCTTGACCCGCGCCTCCAGCGCGTCGATCGCAGGGGGCTGCAGCCCACAGGTCTCGGCGACGGTTCGCACGGCGCCTTTCATCACGCGCAGCCGCTGCCCGTTCTGTTCCACCACGGCTTCCGTCCGCCGATTTTTCGCGTCGAACGGCGCGAACGAGACTGGCGTGACCGCCGGCACACCCTCGAAGATGTGCCGCTCCTTCGCCGCGGCCAGGAACGCCAGGTCGATTGGATCCTGGTTGGCTTCCTGAGACGCCAGTGCGCCGGCGAACAGCACGTCGGATTCCGTCGCATGCTCCAACGGAATCACGCCCGTGACGGCCAGCTGGTTCATCGTGATCGTGCCCGTCTTGTCGACGCAGAGCACATCCATTGTCGCCGCATCTTCCGCGGCGCTCAGTCGCGTGACCAGCACGCCGCGTTTCGCCAATTCCCTGGAGCCGACGGCCATGCTGACCGTGAACATGACGGGGAGGGCGACGGGCACGGCGCTCATCAACAGGACGAGCATGAGCGAGACCATTTCGATGAGCGGCGCACCGCGGATCAGTGACAGAACAACCACTAAGCCCAGCAGCGCACCGACAATGACGAAAAGCCACCGTACCACCTTGGCCACCACCGCTTCGATATGAAGCTTCGGACGCGCCTTCTGCACGAGCTCCGTGGTGCGGCCAAAGTAGGTCTTCGCCCCGGTCAGCATGACCACGCCGTTGCCCTCCCCCCGGCGCACGACGGACCCCGACGAAACCACTTCTCCCGGCGCCTTGTTCGCGTCCTTCGACTCGCCGGTGAGCGCCGACTGGTCAACGCTCAACGTCCCGGTGAGCAGTTTCACATCCGCCGGGATGATGTCGCCCGGGCGCACGCGGACGATGTCGCCGGGGACCAGTTCGCGCGCGGGAATGACCTGCCAGCTCGAATCGCGCCGCACGCGCGCGCTGACCTGCAACCTTCGCCGCAGTGCCTCGACGACGCCGGCGGCCCGGCGCTCCTGCATGAAACTCAACACGGCGTTGACGACCAGCAATGCGCCCACCACGACGAGGTCCGAGAATTTCCGCAGCACGGCCGACAGGATCATGATCAGTTCGAGCATCCACGCCGAGATGCCCCAGAACTTGCCGAAGAACTTGAGGACCGGGTGCCCTTTCTTTTCGGCCACCTCATTGAAGCCGTGCAGCTTCCGGCGCGCGTCCACCTCGGCGTGCGTAAGGCCGGTGTCAGGGTTCACCTGTAGTGCCGCGAGCGTGTCCGGGTCGTTAGGAGGAGAGGTCATTGGATGAATGTCGGGATAAGGCGTGGTCAATGATCACATTGTCCACCACGTTACGCCCCCGGGAGTACCCCAGGCGGAATTCCTTCCCGACCGGCGCTGAGACCAGCTATGAACGAACTCAGGAGTCCGTGCGCGGGCGATGCCATGGCGGAAGGCAAACGGCTTTGCCTGCAATCCACTGCTACGGAAAAAACCGGCAGTCAATGCCCATCCGCAGGCCCGGCGGGACGCGTGCGGTGCAAGGCGGCAACCATCAGGGAAATGACCAGCACGTTCACCACGATCGCACCGACGACGATCCAGGTGACCTCCTTGGTTAACTCGTACACCTCGAGGGGCAGATAGATGCCCGCGCTGAGTGCGACGAGCCATTCCGCCCAGCGTATCCTGCCGCGAAGGCGGCGAACATCCAGAGCCGGGCGTCCGTGACCTCTGCGGCTGCATCGAGGAAAATCCGCGGGAAACGGCTGGCCGGATTGAGATGCGAATGCGCAACGAGTTGCTCGGCGATTTGCTGGATGTTGCGATGAAATACGACCAGCAGGCCGAATCCCGTCAGCAAGACCAGGGCGCCCTTCACCGCCTCGTACACGGCGATGGCGCGCAGCGTCTTAGCAAGCTGCACAGGCAACGTCCTCGCGGGAATTCATGATCGATGCGGCACGAAGGCTGCAGCCGGAAATCCGCAAGCGTCGATCGAAAATTTCGCTCGTGAGAGCACCGGGGTCACGGTCCGGAATGCGCCTGCGCCCGGTTCGAACCCCGCTTCGTCCGCCGGAAATTTGGCGGATGGGTAGCGATGCCTCGAGAGTGTATTCCACGCAATTTTCCGACACGTTACGTGCCGCGAAGTCTTGCCGCCAGCGCGGGCGCGAACAGCAGGAACAACAAGCCGAAACCCATGAACCCGCCTTGCGTCACATTGTAATCGGAAAGCATCCGCTCCCGGGTGTAGCCAAGGGCCGCGCCGAGGCCGAACTCGAAGAGGACGATGAGCACGACCCAAAGCAGGCCGACACTTAACTGGGCTTTCAGGTTAGCGGCATTCAGCCAGCGGGCGGTGAGCCAGCTGATCAGCAGGATCAGGGCCGAGCCGGTAAAGACACCGAACTGGCGTGCCGGCAGGTCGCCTGTCGCCGGCGCGATGAAAAGCTGCCGGATCGCCCCGTGCACCGATTCGACGGCGACGATCAACAGCCAGATTGCGATTGCCCGGGTCCAATTCATCACGGGCTTTGCGTTGGGACATCCGCAGATTCAGTGCCGCGCACCGGCTTTACTCATCAAAAACGAGCGGAGGACGCCCGTCGCGGCGTCGAAGCCAGTTGATGGCCCTGAGCGCCGGGGGACGCGACACGATCCATCGCTCGAGCCGGTATTTGCCCGGGAAATTCAGCAGCATGATTCCGGCCAGGATCGTAAGGATGCCCTGCCCCGGCAGCACCAGCATGATGATCCCGGCCACCACGAGGAAAAGCCCGAGCGCATTCTTGCCCGTCAAAAGTATCGCTCGTACAACCGGATGGAAACCAGCCCACGGCCTTCCGGAGCGCGTTGTGCGCGCGTAATAGTCGGCGGGGATGCGCCCCAACAACATCGGCGCAGCCATCGCGGTCGCAATGAAAAGAATCGTCGACACGGCGGCCAGCCACCAAAACACGGTCCTGTGAGATTGAATCCATTCGATCATGCAGGTCGACCCGGGACGGCGCGGCCTACCGACCGAGTCGGAAGGCGCCCGACAACCAGCGCCGGCACTGCCGGAAGTTGTTCGGTACGAACGCGTTGCCGCACGCCGTTGCGATGCAATCGGGGGCCATGGATATCATGGGTTATCCGGGAACCTTGGCAACGCCACGGGCAGGCCGCAGGACGGCGAGCGCGATGATCGCGGCAAGGGACAGCAGTGCGGCCAGGATGAAGACGATGCTGGCGTGCGTTGCCCACAATACGCCGGCGATCAGCGAGGCAGGCAGATAGATCACGCCCGTGACCAGGCCGTAAACGCCGACCGCCGTCGCACGCCGCTGCGGCTCGATATCCGCGATGAACGCCTTGCTTTGCGCCTCGTCCACGGAAAAGAAAACGCCGTAGACGACGAACAGGACGATGATCTGCCATTTCGCCGTAGCGAGCGCGAACCCGGCATTCATGACAAGATAGATCAGGTAACCCAGCAGAATGATCCGCGTCCTGCCGACGAGGTCGCCAAGCCTGCCGACCACGGGGGCGGCGACGACGAAGGCGATGTTGAACAACGCATAGAGCAACACGATGTCCGCGACCGAAAAGCCGACGCCGTAGGCGCGCAACAACAGAAAGCCGAAGCTGAAATAGCCCAGCGAGAAGATCCCCGCTGCGACCAGATAGCGCTTGAACCCGGGACTGAGCGTCCTCCAGGCGGAAAAGAGGTTCTCGCGTTCGTATTGAACCCCGGGGCGATCCTGCATGAGACCCAGCACGAGGACGCTGAGCACGGCGGGAACGAATGCGGCCCAGAACAGGATGCGGAACGTCGAGGCCGTTTCCCCCATCCACGTCAGCAATCCATAGGCAACCAGCGGACCGAGAACGGCCCCCGCCTTGTCGAGCGCCTTGTGCACGCCGAACGAGTAGCCGCGCACACCGTGTTCGGCGATGGCCGACAGCCATGCGTCGCGCGGCGGGCCGCGGAAGCCCTTGCCCAGCCGTTCGATGACGCGGAAGACGCTCAGGGAAACCACCGAGCTGGCGACCAGCAGGATCACCTTCGCCAGCGTCGAGAATCCGTATCCCGCAAGAGCAAAAACCTTGCGCTTGCCGCTTCGATCCGAAAGCCAGCCGGCGACATAGTTCAGCGAGGAAGCGGAAAAGTCGGCGCATCCTTCCACGGCACCAAGCAGGGCGCTCGATCCGCCCGCGATCGTCGTGAAGAAAATCGCGAACACGGAAAAAATCATCTCGGAACTCAGATCGGTCAGGAAACTCACGAAGCCGAGCTTGAGCACGTCCGGCTGGACGCCAAACCGCTTTCCCAACGACTCAGGCATTGCTTCCCTCTGATACGACTACTCGATCGTCGAGATTGGCGATGCACTCACTAATGGTTAGACGAACTCCCCGACGTGAAAATAGCTGTGACCTGGAACATCCGATCGCGACCCTCATTGATTTGTCGTCCCTACCGTGGCGATGGCCTCTATCGCGACGAGCACGCCCGGAATGTCGGCGCCGAAGCGAGCCATCGCGCGAGCCGGCTTCGGCCCCGGAAAGAATTCCGCGTACGCCTCGTTCATTTCCTTGTACAGGTCGGTGCGGGCCAGCAGCACCGTAATCTTCACGACACGATCGAGCGAACTGCCGGCTGCCTCCAGGATCGTTTTCACGTTCCGCAGCGATTGCCGGGTCTGCTCCTGCATGGTCGTGCCCACGATCTCGGTCGGCCCGCCGCCTGGCCGCACCGGGATCTGGCCCGACACGAACACGAAGCCATTGGCCACGACCGCGTGTGAATAGGGCGAGTGCGGCGCCGGATAGCCGGGAATGTCGGTGATGTGACGCATAGTCATGAGTATCGCCTGTCGATTGAAGTTTAGCTTCTGTTCGCCTTCGGAAAGAATCCATAGCCAGTCCGTACCGCAGCCGGGCTGGCCGAACTCACGATTTGTACTTCTCCATGACGGGCGACCATGCATCCACCGCCCGCACCGGTTGCTCTCGGTTGAATACCGCGTGAGGCACGTTCGAGGGGATCGCAATGACCTCGCCTGGGCCGACAATCACGGTGTGCCCTTCGAGCTCGAAGGCGAGTTCGCCATCGAGCACAAGCGTGATCTGCTCACTGTCATGTTGATGCGTTTCAAATCGCGTGCCCGCGGGTGCTTCGAAATACCTAAGCATCGCCTTGTCGAGCGCGATGCCCCAGAACCGGGCGCCGCTACTATCCTTCTCCAGGACGAGCGAACTACGCGGAAAGAATCGGTGCGAAGATGTTGGCATGGCAAGGTCCAAAACAGCATGGGCTGAGTTGATACAGATCGGATTTTTGCGGTCTATGACATGTCCGGCTGGTCGGGATCATAGCGGACAAACTGCCTGGTCTTAACAATTCCAGCGTGACGGGCGCAGATTCATCCAAGCCAGTCCTTCGGTAAGACACCCGCCGCCCGTCCGCTGTGCGGCGATTGCGTGAGCGCGATGCCGATGATCGTGGACCCCCTCATCAGTCCGGCCGGACGACGCCTTTTTTCAGGATCAGGTTGCCGTAGAGCCGGCGCTCGCCGGTGGCGACCACGGCGAAACATTTTTTCACGCGCTCGTAGAACGCGAAGCGCTCGATGCCCTCGAGCTTCGCCATCTTCGGTTCGTATTTGCGCAGCAGCGCGCGGAACTCGTCGAAGATGGGCATCTGGCCGCCCGGGTTGTCCACCACCTGCATGTGGAAGGCGGCGCAAGGCACGAATTCATCCAACGGCATCAGGCTGAGAACCGCAGCCGCCACCGTCGTCGCCTGGGAACCGTCCGCGCGGATCACCGGACGGCCGCTCGACACGGCAGGATAGTTGGCATCGACGATCGCCAGTTCGTCGCCATGTCCCATCGCGCGCAGCGTGGACAGCAATTCCGGCGACAACAGCGGATCGACGTTCTTCAGCATTGGCACCACTCCTCCCGATTTTTTTTATGAATGCTCCGGTTAGCATCCCCCAGTTGCCCGCCCCGGAGCAAGCGCATTTTCAGGTTGCGCTGCAAAATCAAAGACCGGCACGAGGCGCGCAACCCTGCGTGCTAACATTCCCCGGGCACGGATTCGCGGAGGCGACGCATGGAGCTGGATCGCAAATCGCTGGGCCGTTCGAACCTGAAGCTGTCGGTACTCGGGTTCGGTGGCACCGGGCTCGGCAACATGTACGTCGCCATGTCCGAGCGCAGCGTGATCGACACCCTGTCCGCGGCTTACGCCGCCGGGATGCGTTACTACGACACGGCGCCGCTATATGGACACGGGCTGTCCGAATTGCGGTTGGGCGGCGGCCTGCGACTGTTCGCCGATCCCGCCGTCATCGTCTCATCCAAGGTCGGCTGGCGCCTGCGCCCGGCCTTCGGCAAGCCGACTGAGGCCGGCCTGTTCCGCGACATCACCGCCTTTGCGCGCTTCAACGATTACAGCTACGACGGCGCCATGCGTTCGTTCGAGGACAGCCTGCAACGCCTGGGCACCGACCGCATCGACGTCCTGCTGATCCACGACGTCGATCACCGTAACCAGGGCGACCGGTTTGCCGACGTGTTCGCGCAAGCCATGGCAGGTGCCTACAAGGCGCTGCTGTCGCTGCGCGAGCAGGGGGTCGTCAAGGCGATCGGCTGCGGGCTGAACGAATGGGAAGCCTGCCAGGCGTTTGCCGAGGCGGGCGACTTCGACTGCTTCCTGCTGGCGGGGCGTTACACGTTGCTCGAGCAGGAATCGCTGCAATCTTTCCTGCCGCTGTGCGAGAAACGCGGCATCGGCATCATCCTCGGCGGGCCGTACAACTCCGGCATTCTCGCCACCGGGGCGGTGACGGATGCCTGGTTCAACTATGCGCCCGCACCGGCGGATGTGCTGGCAAAAGTAGCCGCGATCGAAAAAATCTGCGATGCCCATGGCGTCGCGCTCAAGGCTGCCGCACTGCAATTCCCGCTGCATCATCCCTGCGTCGCGAGCGTCATTCCCGGCACCAGCAACGCGGTGGAGCTGCACGAGAACCTGCGCATGCTAAATGCGCCGATTCCCAGGGATTTCTGGCGCGACCTGAAGTCGGCCGGACTGATGGACGCGCAGGCGCCGACGCCGTGATCCATTAGAAGCCATGATCGATGCCCACCATCACGTCTGGAAACTGTCGCGCGCCGACTACGGCTGGATCGGCGATGGTCGCAATCCGGCGGTGGCACCAATCGAACACGACTATCTCGTCGAGGACTACCGATCGCTCGCCGCTGAAAACGGCGTCATCGGCAGCATCGTCGTGCAGGCGGCGCAGACTGTGGCCGAAACGAACTGGCTTCTCGACCAGGCGCATGCTAGCGGCGGATTGATAAAGGGAGTGGTCGGCTGGATCGACATGACGGCCCCGAACGCGGCCGATGTATTGCACGGCCTGGCCCGGGATCGGCTCCTGCGCGGCATTCGTCCGATGTTGCAGGATATCGCCGACGTCGAATGGGTGCTGCAACCGTCGCTCACCCCGGCGCTGCGTGCGATCATGGAACTCGATCTGTCGTTCGATCTGCTGGTCCGGCCCTCCCACCTGAAAGCCGCGCTTGCGCTGCTCAATCGTCATCCCGACCTGCGCGCCATCGTCGATCACGGCGGCAAGCCGGATATCGCCAACGGCATGTGGCAACCCTGGGCGGACGACATCCGCCGCATTGCGCGCGAAACCCAGGCGCACTGCAAACTGTCGGGGCTGGCGACCGAAGCGCGCCCGGGCTGGAAACCCGACGACCTGCGTCGTTACGCCGAGCATCTGATCGAATGCTTCGGCGCCGAAAGGCTGCTGTGGGGCAGCGACTGGCCGGTGATGCTGCTCAATGCCGACTACGCGGGCTGGCTGGCCGCCGCCAAGCAATTCGTCGCCTCGCAATCTGCGGCGGATCAGCAGGCCATCATGAACGACAACGCTATTCGGTTCTATCGGCTGCCGGTGAGCTCGCCATGAAAGACAAGCCCGTCATCGGAATTTCTGCGGGAGCGCTGCACCTGGACATCGCGCCCTGGATCGGCGGCTCGATCGCGCGCTTCTGCAGCAAGGAGAAAGGCCAGACCGTCGAGTGGATGCGGCCCGCCAGCGCAGAAGGACTCGCCGAAGGCAATCCGCAGATGATGTCGAGCTTTCCGCTGGTGCCTTTCAGCGGCCGCGTGCGCGACGGGCGCTTCGTATTCGCCGGACGCCACATATCACTGCCGCGCAATTTCGGCAACTCGCCGCACGCCATCCACGGCAACGCCTGGAAACTGCCGTGGAAAATTACCGCGCACGACGCCGCTTCGGCCAGCATCGCACTGGAACACGAACGCGGCGACTGGCCGTTCGCCTATCGCGCCGAGCAGCATTTCGTGCTGACACCGCGCAGCCTGGAAGTGGAACTCATCGTAACCAATACCGATGCAGCCGCGATGCCGATGGGCATCGGCCAGCATCCCTACTTTCCCTACACCGCCGGGATGACGCTGCAAGCCGAGGTTCTGCAAATGTGGGAGACGGACCACGATATGCCGGTGCGGCTTACTCGCAACGACACCGTCGAATCGCTCGCACGCGGACTGAAGATGGCGTCGG
>Ga0316628_100001603_pt1 | contig 16139 bp, 15 predicted proteins | sample OWC_Aug_M2_C1_D5_FD_207648 | JGI IMG/M metagenome (GOLD analysis project Ga0316628, IMG submission 207648) | Wetland soil microbial communities from Old Woman Creek delta, Ohio, United States - OWC_Aug_M2_C1_D5_C | ecosystem: Environmental > Terrestrial > Soil > Wetlands | place: USA: Ohio... | reverse complement strand
AAGCATCCTTTCAAAGAGCTAAGATTGAGTGGTGGGCCGAGGCGGATTTGAACTGCCGACCTTTCGATTATCAGTCGAACGCTCCAGCCGTGCTGAGCTACCGGCCCACTTTTTCTGATGTGACACAATTTTAATATTATGTGGGTTTATAAGAATTGCCATAAATCTTTTAATGCAACTCCATTATTGAGTTGTTATGTTTGTTCAGATTGGGCTCGTAGCCTAGCACGGATTAAGGTGTCGGCCTTCGGAGCCGGAGATCGAGGGTTCAAATCCCTCCGGGCCCGCTTTCGATTTTATTGGTAGCCTTCTTGTGTTTGGTTTTAGCAAATCTTAAATCTGTCTACCTGTCCCTATGAAGAAGCGATAAGTGAGGGTACAAGGGAATGGTTGACATATTAGAAATCATAGCGATAATAGTTCCTTTAATTGTAGTGGTATATGCTCTTTTTTCTTCGCTTCGAATTGTTCGACCAACGGAGAAAGGTCTAGTGGAGCGGCTTGGCAGATATCACCGCTTTGTTCAGGGAGGAGTAACCTTTCTTTTTCCTTTTGTCGACCGCATTATAAGAGTAAACATTACCGAACGAATGACGCCTGTTCAGCGCCAAGACGTCATTACCAAAGACAAAGTCTTCATGGGAGTTGATGCTGTGGTATTCTACAAAGTAAAACCAGATGAAATTTCAGTAAAAGCCTCTCAATATTTCGTAAATAACTATGAATCTCAGATTGATACTCTCGCAAGGACAGTTCTCAGAGATATCATAGGAGGTATGGATATGACGGTAGCAAACACCTCAAGACCTACAATTAATACTAAATTAAAAGAAGCGTTAGATGAACAAACCAAGGATTGGGGTATAGAAATCGTTAGAGCAGAAATCAAAGATTTAGAACCCCCGAAAGGGCTAATGAGTTCCATGGAATCCGTCCTCAAAGCAGATAACGAGCGGCAAGCTGCTGAAAAAACTGCTATCGCTGAAGCGACTTTGGCGAGTGGAGAAAAAAATGCTGCTATTCAACGTGCTGAAGGACAAAAGCAAGCTGCTATTCTTCAAGCTGAAGGTCAGAAAACCGCCACCATTGAAATAGCAGAAGGTGACGCGCAGGCGACTAAGCTTAGGAATGAGGCTTTAACCACCTACTTCAAAGACACAGCAGTTGTCTTTAAGCAGCTAGACACGATTGCGGCAGCTTTGCAGAACAACACAAAGATAATTGTTCCAGAAGGCAAAGCCATATCCCTAATTCTTAACGAACAAGAAAACCTCTCAAAAGCAACCATCGTTCCAATTCCGCAACTTACACAACAAAAAAGCAATAGCAAACAAATGTAGTGAAAACAAATTATTTACTGCGTTTTTCCCCAATTTCTTTGTTCTCCTTTATCGCATCTTCGAATTCTTTTTTCTGCGGGTGCGAGCTCGTGTATTTGCAGAGTCTGGCATAAAATCACCGCCATAGCTTTACAAAAATAAGTCACTAAATTATCGCGGTTCAGACTTGAGCTAAAACACCAACAAGCTTCATTCTTTCCATTACTTCTTCGCCGTGCGGCGCAATATCCATTTCCTCTGTCAAATCATGGCCTGCCCCGTGCCCCAAGTGATCACCTTCCATCCACTGGTCAGACTCGGTTACCTCGTAGACTTTACCTTTGTAACCAACATATGCTGCTTTTCCGTTTTTGCCATCGAATTCTTTTAGCTCATCTAGAGTGAATTTTCTTGTATCTTGCAAAGGGTTCTCCACCATTAGCTTTTACCTTTGTTTTCATTTAAACTCATGCGTTTGTAAGTATAACCTTCTGTGATTGTCTCTCTACAGCAACAAATTATAGTTAGTGATAAATTATGTATTTTGGAAAAAGAATACTTTGCTTTGAGTTTCTTCGTCTTTTCTCAAAATAGCAAAGCTGCAAATACCTGAGTAAAAATAGCCGTCTACTAAGCAAATGACTCATTTACACTCTATCAGTGACCGACGCGGCATTGGAAAAGTTGATGTTACTAAAGACCGAGTTTTCACGCCCTTATTCACAACTAAACCGAGGGGGCAAGGATTTGGATAGCGTCTGCAAACGGGTTATGGAAGCACATGGCGGCAACATAACTTTCTAAAGCATTGTTGGCAAAGGTGCGAAATTCACTATTCAGTTTGCGCCGGCCAGTTAAGGTTCTACCATCTCTTTTTCTGCTGGGCTGCCTTTCAATCTTTGTTTTAAGCTATAAATGAATGCAACAAACCAGAAGGCAACCGTTGCCCAGCCCAATGCAAAACCAATAAGGTTGCCTAAAAGATAATAAGCCAACTCGAACCCAAGGATAGATGTAAACGTCAAAAATGAACCGACAATACTGTAGCCACGTAGTACTTTTCTATTCTTAACAACTGCTCGCAACATTAACAATAGAGCTACAAAGTTCACTATACTGGCAATATCCAAAATCAAATTAGCCAACGTTAAGGAGTCCATTTCAAACCTTTTTTCCTAAAGCCAAAACAGCCTACCGCAACTTAAGAATATCGCAGTCTGAAAAGCTCTAAGCCATAATCGAGTTTGACTATCATCAAATGGAGGCACACCATTACTATGCTAAGAGCTGATGCTGGGCATTTTGGGCAAATTATGGAAAAATAATATATAACTGGTAGAACAGTTTGGTACGGTTTGAGGGAGATTCAGAATGAAATCAATTCGAATGCTCATTGTTATTACTTTAGTTGCTACTATCCTTTTCTTATGTATAGGCGCAGTTTCAGCCCAAAGTTCAAACGCAGCCTCGGTAACAGTGCTTTGGACAACACTGCCACCAATTCGTGCAGGTGAAACAGCAACCGCTGTCGTAACTTTCACGAGTAACAGAGCCGACCAAATTGTAATAACGCGCGTAGGTTTTCATTTTGACTGGATGGAAGCTAACCAATTCTATACTAGCGATTTATCTGCCAATCCTGTGACTGTTCCCGCTAATGGTGTTCAGGCTTTTAATCCGCTATCTATCCAAATTCCGCCGTATGTAACTGCTGGGTCGCACAACTATTATGTCGCTATCGACGGGGAACAAGGGTTCGCATGGGATTCTGAGACTAAAACTGTGGACATTTCTGCTAGCGGAAGTGGTTCTACGGGCGTTCCGACAAGCACCCCAACCTCGGGTGCTGGAGGTCAAGATGGAGGTATTCCTTTGAACTATTTGGCAATTGCGGCAACTGCCATAATTGTTGTTGTGGCGTTGGTGGTTGTTGTGATGTGGACAAGGCGCAAAAAGCCCGAGTCAGCGGCGCCAGTCATTGCAGGTCAATCAGATTCGGCTAAGCCTGAGGAGAAACCTGCAGAGCAGAAGCCAGAGGCTTCGGAGGATAAATCGGAGTCTTCCGAATACTCGATTTGATTTCAGTTAGAGTTTGAAAAGCCTTATAGCTAAACCTAGCCAGTTATCGTAAGTATACAGTGGCATCTTTGATAGTAACCGATAGAAAAACAGTGATAACGGGGCTTGTAGCCGCTACTATCATAATTCTCAGTTTTCTATATGTTTACCCCACCGTGAAAGCTCAAAGTGCCACAACTTTCATGCCAACCGATATTTTTAGCATTCCAGAATACAATGGCACAATACGTTTCGGCGTAAATGGTTCTTACGTAGCGGCAACCTTACAGAATGGCACGTGGGTTTTTGACGATTTAAGACTGAGGGATTCTCCACCCACAGGCAACTTAAAAGTCAACGTTGAAAACTGTAACATCACAATTTGGTCTTATCGAGCATTCGACTTTGCATTTGGGCAAACATTCTCAATGACGTATTTAATTGAAGGTCAAGGAAAACAGACTGTGAACCTAGGGCTCAACTCTTCCAAGCCGACACACGCAAGTGAGTGGAGCGTTGTGGTGCCTGGCAATATTTTCCTTGCTGAAGGTGAAGGCTGGAACCTCTTGCCTGATGACACAGTGGTCGTGTATGGCTTGACGGGCAATGTGTCTATAGCGCATTTCGGCTTTAGTACGCCAAGCGATAGCAACCTGCCTTTTTATCAGCAGCATTCAATCGCCATAATCACTGCAGCTGCAGTCACAGTCACAGTCACTGTTGCAGCAATAATCAAAGTTAAGCTTAGGAGCTGAAAGGATGTCTTGGGAAAACTCCCCTGTCCTAGTCCTTCCAGTATACGCTTTAATCGTTGCAGTTGGCATAATCGTTATCCTCAAGTTAACTAAAGATAAAACTAAAAGAATTAGCTCTCTGAGGCTTTTTATCCAAACCGCTGCGGTCATCGCCATATTCATGGGGCTCATACTTGGACCGTTTAACGTTCCGATTTTCCAGCCTCTCGGGTCGTCACCTCGCGACCGCTTGATTGGTGCTGACGTTTTAGGCAATCAGTTCCCCGATGGCATCTCAATTCCCATTCTAGCATGCTACTATCCGAATGGGCGTACGGTTACTTGTCCTCTTTGGCAGTTGCAGGCTTACATCTTTCCCTTCTGGAATTATCCTAGAGGCTATGAAGTTTTTTATTCTACGTCGGGCTTAGAAAAGATAGCCATCGTGTTGGGCATGACGGCTACAGCCGCCGTAATTTTGGGGCGGTTCTTCTGCGGTTGGTTATGTCCCTTTGGGCTATTCCAAGATTTACTGACGAGGCTTCGTAAGGCGTTGCGGTTTAGGCACTTGAGTTTTAAGGATAAAACTAACGCGAAGCTGGGGCAATCACGTTATGTTATTTTAGCTGTGTTTTTGATTCTAAGCGTTATCTTTGGTTCATACGCCATCTTCGGGACCCAACTCATTCCAGGAACTAATCCGGGTGGACCTGAAGGAACCGAAGCAGGAATCGTGGGCAACATCAACGAGCCCTTCTGCTTGGTGTGCCCTATGAGACCGCTATGCGTCCTAATAGAATGCGGCATTGGCTCAATGAAATACTCGTATGTTTCCGCAATAACGTATGGTCCACTTTGGATTTCAGGCGGTTACATTTCTTCAATAAATCTATCCATCTTTGCCGCGGTGATAATATTAGCCTTCGCTTTTAGGCGGTTCTGGTGTCGAATTTGCCCACTAGGCGGCTTAACCGCGTTGTTTAGTACGTTCACTCCTTTCAAGCAAATAGCTCTTACCCGCCTTCAAAAAGACGAGTACAAATGTACCAAATGCGGCGTCTGCAAACGTGTTTGCCCAACCCAAGCCACCGCCATGTACGAGCAGAAAGGCGGCGACGTAACCGAATCCAAATGCATGCTGTGCGCAAGATGCGTGGAAATCTGTCCCTATGAAGATGCACTCAAGTTAACGTTTGCTGGGAAAACGATGGCAAAGTCAAGAAACTGGCTCCAAGAAAACAAAGCTGATACTAACGGGAACGATGTTTAGATTTCCAAGAGTATTCAAATTGATCGTCTTTGCCCTCACGCACTTGAGACCTGACTTTTCCTCCGCCAACGCGCTCAATCTTTCGGGTTTGGTCTTGAGTTTGCAAAAAGCAATTCACCTCTCAAAACTCCGCTAAATTCGATATAAAGAACTACGCATGATTGTTCATAAAGATAGCTCAAGATTTTTGTTAATTCTTAAAGATTTCTTGACTCAGCTATTTTTGCTTCAGAAATAGTGTGGTGGACGGGCCGGGATTTGAACCCGGGACCTCCACGATGCCAACGTGGCGATCATGCCAGACTGATCTACCCGCCCAAAGCAACTGGCTTCTAAACCTTAACCCTCCTCGTTTAATAAGCATTTCTTATCAACAGAATTCAACATATCAACAAATACCAGGAAGGTCTACTGCGTAAATTTTTAGGCTTTTAAACTTAAACTCCATTTCATTGAGTTTTGACTGCGTAGCTTTTTATAATGCAACCGCAAATACATGAGCCAAGCAAGGTGCCAAAAACATGCCCCATGTTAAAGTTGCATTAATCGGCGTTGGCAACTGCGCCTCATCATTCATCCAGGGCATCCAATATTACGCGAGACTCAAAAATCCAGAAGACCACATCGGACTACGCAATCCAACTCTCGCAGGGCTGAGCCCAAAAGACATTGTGGTAGTTGCAGCCTTCGACGTGGATGAGCGTAAAGTTGGATTTGACCTTTCACAAGCCATTTTCGCTAAACCAAACAACGGACCCAAAGTCTGCGATGTACCTCTAACAGGCATCAAAGTAAGCAGGGGACCGCTGCTTGATGGTGTTGGAAAATCAACCAAAGCCATAGTCCAAGTGAGCAACGCCGAGGACGCAGACGTCATAAAAATCCTCAAAGACGCAGGCGCAGAAGTCATGGTTAATCTGCTTCCAAGCGGAGCTACACAAGCCGGCCAATTCTACGCAGAACAAGCTTTAGCTGCAGGATGCGCGTTTATCAACGCTACACCAAACTTTCTAGCCAGCGACCCCGCGTGGGCAAAACGCTTTGCGGACGCAAGACTGCCACTTGTCGGAGACGACTTAGTCGACCAAGTAGGCTCAACCGCCCTACACAAGACATTGCTTAAACTGCTTTCAGATAACGGCGTGCGAATCAACGAGACATATCAGCTTGACGTCGGCGGTGGAACAGAATCCGTCGATACGCTAGACAGGACCCGCGATGCCAAACGCACCATAAAAACCGAATCCGTCGCTTCGGCGCTCCCATACAAAACAGATGTTGTCGCAGGCTCAACTGATTACGTAGACTTTCTCCAAAACAAGCGTGACAGTTATTTCTGGATAAGCGGCGTCTACTTCTGCAACGCACCCATGAAAATCGACCTCAAATTTCAGACCGTAGATGCACCAAACGCTGGGTCAGTGCTCTTCGACGTTGTCCGAGCCGTAAAACTTGCGTTAACAAAGAAAATCGGCGGCGCTGTGGAACCTGTGTGCGCTTACGGGTTTAAGCGTCCACCTCAAATGGTACCGCTTGAAGCTGCCGAAAAAGAATTTTCCAAATTTGTGGCTTAGAGCTAAATCTTTTCTAGCTCACCAATTATTTTCTCTTTTACCCCGCTCTTTTTTAGTGTGTCTTTTAGGTGGTTTATGGTTTTAACAGGCGTCGGGTCAACCCCTCGCAGAACCGCTAAGTACACACTTGCAAAGTCCCCGACAACTATGATAGACAACATTTTTGCCAAATCGCTTTTACCTTGCGCCTCTATGTCAAACATTTTCAAGCCCGCTTTCTCCATGATTTGTTTGGTGGTTTCAATACGGCTCTTAATTTCTACAGGCTCGTCTCCATCGCGGGTGAAAATTATCGAGAAGCACTCGCTAGCTTTTCCGCTGGTTTCCCAACCTACAATCTCGTTGTGATCGAGTTCAGGGAAGTATTCCCATTTCGCAGGGGATTTGCTATTCTCGTTGAACTGCTGCTTGAAACGCTGGGCGACGCCTCTGTAAAATCCAAAACCGTAAACTACAGGTGCCGTCTCGCCAATACTTGAGGCTAAAGTCTTTGAAAAGTTATTTTTAACTGGCTTGTCTGGCGAATTGTCTTTGCTTATTTTCTCCAGAACCGTTAGCGCTTCTGTGATTTCTTCTGTGACTCCTGAAACCAACCCGACTTTCTCCATAAAAACAAGCAACGGAACAAACACGTAGGGCAGCGCTGCACGCGGAGGCATACCTCCGGGGACTTGCAAGTAGGGCACTTTGAGTTTTTCAGCGTACTTTAGGAGCGTCCCGCCGCTGCTTATGCAGTAAACCATACATTGACGTTTTAATCCTTCGAGGAAGGCGCTGAGGGATTCCTCAGTATCTCCAGAATAGCTTATTATCAGTACGAGTGTTTTTTCATTAGCGTATGCGGGCAAATGATAATCGCGGTTAACTTCTATTGGTATTGTAAGTTTGTTTTTTGCCCAGTCTTTAAGCAGATCGCCGCCTATGCCTGAGCCGCCCATGCCCGCAATGATTATATTCTCTGGTTTATGGTAGCTTACTGTGATTCTTTTCGCTATTTCGGCGGCTTCACGATAATGTTTAGGCGTGTTGACACAAAAATCTAGCATTGCATTTTTATCAATTGCATTTATTTTTTCAGCTTGGTCTAAAAAGGGGGTTGCCAATCTTTTTATCCTCCTAAATAACACGCAGTTTTATATCTCGTCCCTACCTTTTAAGCTCAACGCAGACAGCCAAGCGTTGGAAAAGAAGCATCATGGATAAAATTAAACTTTCAATCGCAATTCCCGCATCCGTCATCTCTGACACGCCGCACCTCCGCGAGAAGACATCGAAGATCGGGTTGATTGGGCGGGCAGCAGCGATTTTCCGAACGGACGAGATCATAGTTTATCCGGACATCCCTGAAGCGGACCAGCGAAGGGACATGGACTTTATCGTGCTAATTTTGAATTATTTGGAGACGCCACAGTATCTTCGAAAAACGCTGTTTAAGCTGGAACCTGATTTGCAATATGCAGGGATTTTGCCGCCTCTGCGTACGCCATCTCACCCGTTGAGCGGCAAAACTAAGCATCTTAAAGTGGGCGAGTACCGTGAAGGCGTGGTTTTGTCTAAGGTCAAAGATGGGTTGCTTGTGGATATTGGTGTTCAGCAGCCAGCGATTTTGCGGCAGAAACAGTTCGGTGTTGGCGACCGTTTGACCTTGCAAGTGATCAACGTGGGCGAGCAAGTTGAGGTTCAAGCGGTAAAACAAGACGATGTTCCCTTTTACTGGGGCTACCGCGTTATCAAAGAGAAACGGTCTTTTGGGCAACTCTTAGCAAAGGGCAATTTCGATTTGAGGATTGCCACCGCACGTGTGGGCGACAATTTCATGGATATTACTGAGAAAATCGCTGCTAAATGGAGCGGTGGCCAGCGCGTTTTGGTTGCGTTCGGTGCTCCGTCCCGTGGATTGTATGAAATTGCTGCTGAGGAGGGCTTGAAACTGAATGAAACTGTCGATTTTATTGTGAACATGGTTCCTAGACAGGGCACGGTAACGGTTAGGACTGAAGAGGCACTTTTTGCTTCATTGGCAATTCTAAACGTGCATTTCAGATACTGATATTTTTTCCTTCGCTTTTTTGCGATTTTGGCTAAAGAAATAAATGCTTCTTTGATTATTGTGGTGTCTATGCCCTCTCTCGATCTAGCGATGCCTATTACCTTGTTCATTGTGGTAACAGTTGCCCTCATTTTAAACAAACGTGTTGAGGGCAAATTGCAGGCAACGGTTGAGCAGAAGGAGTTCAAAACAAGGGATATCATACTGCTCGTCGTCTTCATGGCTATCATCGTTTCAGTTATTGCTTACACGTCCATGATTGCTCCAGAGCAACTTTTGCAAAATGTACTTCTGCTTTTATTCCTTGGCTCCTACACTATGCTACTCTTCACTTTTTCCTATGTGTTCTCTAGTCTCACAAAAAAGAGAGCCCAGGTGATCTCGTTCGGCTTCGCTCTTGTTGGAATGATTGCGGGAGTTGCGAGCCTTTTAGGTCCGCTTGAAGATGGCTTTACCATTTACAGGGCAGCAGCGTTCTTTGGGTTTGCAATCTTCTGTTTTGGCTCTATAATCTTTGAGCAGAAAAAGGTTATTACTAAGTCAAGATGGTATTTGGCCGCTCAGCCTCCAGCAATGTTCGCACTCTTATTTGTTTTGTTCAACGTGTTCTACAGCGGTTCTCTGCATGTGTGGGCTCCGTATCTTATGGATGTTTTTGGTTTAACATTCGCTATTCTTATAATCCTATACCTTAGCTCTCTTTTTAGCTGGAAGACTGCAGGACTTTTCGCAGTTCTATTAACGGCGTATGATACTATCGTCGTTATCGTTACGCCAATAATGCTTACGGCTGCAAATACATTTACAGGCATCGGGCTCCCAGTGCTAGTCTACTTACCCCAACTTCCGCTAATTACAACGCAGCAAGGCATTGCCTTTAGAGGGCTGGGTTTAGGCGACTTTTTCTTTGCAGGAGTGCTTGCAGTTCAAACACTCAAAAGGTTCGGTAGAAAAACTGCCTTTATCGCTACCATTGCAATGGTGGTAGCTTTCGGAATTTGGGAAGCATTCCTCGGTGACATAATAACTTGGCTGCTCCCAATCGTTGGAAGAAACATCGGCGGTTTCCCTGGAACTTTGATGATTATTAGCGGGTGGGCACCAGTCATTGCAATAACGCTGCTAATTAGGCGGAAGGTTGCTAAGTTGCCAGTTAATGAGGAGTTAACGAAACAGCCAGATAGTGCTCAAACCACTTCAGGCTTAGGCACTGAAAAACCTCTTTAAGGTCCCATTTTTTTAGATAAATAGAAGAGTATTTTTAATAAAGTCTTGAAAATTGGATAATTAAAAAAGAGTTTTTGGCTTATTTACCCGAATAGGGCGCCTAATCCTTCTAACGCTGCTTCTTCTTTAGCTTTCTCTTCTTCAGCTTTCTTCTTCTTGTCTTCTGGAGGGGCTGCTGCTGGTTTTGCTTCTGCACCTGCTGCTGAAGCCGCTACTGGTGCGGCTGCCATCATTGTTGGCGCTGCTTTAATTGCTTCGTCAATGTTTACTTCGCTGAGGGATGCTATGAGAGCTTTGACTTGGATTGCGTCGACATTGATGCCAGCTGCTTTGAGAACGTTTGTTACTGAGTCTTCGTTTATTTCTTTTCCTGCTTTGTGAAGGAGCATCGCTGCGTAAATGTTTTCCATATCTTTTCACCTCTTCATCGGGGTATTTTAACCTTTTTAGTTGGTCTGACCTGCACCACAATGATGCTGGTCGTTACCTTAATTGGCAGTTGATTGTGCCGTTATTGCCGCTTACAAGAATATTCAATTACTTAAGAACCTTTCGTACACGCAGATTTATGTTTGATTTTTCTTTGCGATAAATTCAATTGAAAGCCATCTGCACGCTCATAACACTTATCTTTAGGTCAAACGCACAATCCACCTAATCTGAAGGTCATTTGACATGGGAAATATTACTGTTGCAGTTTTAGGCGCTTTAGGTTACGGCGCTAGCATCGGCAAGAAAGGCACAAGCACAGACATCACACTTTACAACGTTAAAAAGGGCGAAGACACCGTTACTCTTATCGAGCCTACACGGTATCCTGAAAGGCTTGCACCGCTTTTTTATGCTATTGGCTTGGCGAAGAAGGCAATTGTTGTTGTAGATCAGATAGATGCTACTTTCGGTGAAACTCTCGTTATGCTGCAATGCTCAGACATTATAAGTGGATATTTTATCTTGCGAAATTACATTACTAAGGAAAAGATTGAGCCACTGATAAAAGGCACAAACCTCGAGGAATTTCAAATCATAAGCGATGCTCCAGTGTACCTAAGAGATGAATTGTTGAAGGCGGCATCCCAGCAAAATGCGCCTGAGGTTGCGGGCGGCCAAGAGGCGGTTGGTATCGTGTCAGTGGATCATGCTTTCAACGTTAAAGGCGTCGGCGTTGTAGTACTTGGCATTGTTGTGAACGGAATCGTGCAGAAACATGGGACACTTAATGTTTTGCCTGGGACTAAGGCTGCGCAGGTTCGGTCCATCCAGAAACATGATGACGACTTTGATGTCGCGGGTGAAGGCGACCGGGTTGGTCTTGCCCTAAAAAACGTGGAGGTGGAAGATTTAGATCGGGGAACAGTTCTAACTAATGACCCGTCGATCAAAATGGCGACTAAGTTGAAGGCGCAGGTTTCTCTGGTCAAGTATTGGCAAACGCCAATAAAAGAGGGGATGGTTGTGCATTTGGGCCATTGGACGCAGTTCTTAACTGCCAAAGTTGAAAAATCCAGCGATTCTGGTGATTGGAGACATCCAGCTTTGACGTTGAGGCTGGATAAGCCGCTTGTTTTTCGGGCGAGCGATAGAGCGGTTTTAATGTATCTTGAAGGTGCAAAACTGCGAGTTGCTGGTACCGTTGCACTTTGTTAGCGTGTAGAGACGTTATAAGTAATTCTCTAACATTGTTACTTCAAATGATTCGACAAAAATCCAATGCCTGAAGGAACTTGAGAAAAACACAAACGTCTAAAGCGAGCTGAAAAAAAAGCACAAGCTCCAAAATCGCCAATTTTACATCAATAAACCATATATCCAAAGCCGCTCTGTCAAACCATGACAATTCCATGTATAGAACAGGCACTGCAAACCTGCCGCTACACGGCGGAAAAGCACCATCCTGGCTGACCGTGCGCATGCGCAAATTAGCCAGAGAAATAGCCAGCATTATGATCGAGGAGCACGGCACAACCAAATTCATCACTCGCCTCTCTGACCCTTACTGGTTTCAAGCATTCGGCTGCGTTTTGGCTTATGACTGGCACAGCAGCGGAGTAACCACCGTCGTTACAGGCATCCTTAAAGGCGCCTTATCGCCTGAACAGCACGGCATCGGTGTGTGTGGAGGCAAAGGAAAAACCTCCCGCAAAACACCTAGTGACATCGCAGCAGTTGGCGAAAAGTTTGGTTTCTCGGAGCAAACCATACGACAACTCGCTTACACAAGCAGAATCACTGCTAAAGTTGATAATACAGCAATCCAAGCAGGCTACCAACTCTACCATCACGCCTTCCTTGTGACTAAAGATGAAAAGTGGGCTGTCATCCAGCAAGGCATGAGCAATGAGGACCGCAGTGCAAGGCGCTACCATTGGCTCTCAGAAAACGCCAAAAACTTTGTGGTTGAACCTCACAACGCAATCGTCGGAGTAAAGCGTCAACATACCCTGAACATGGTCGCTAAACAAAGCGAAAACTCGCGGAAAGCCTCGGTTGACCTCGCCAAAGAACCGACACGCAAACTCATGAACCTAATTCAAGCTACAACAAAACCCATACACCAAAAGTCAATGCAAGATTGGCTTCCCAAAACTGATGACCCCTGGAAGCAAACACTCACATCCCTCAACATGCCCAGAAACATCAACTGGAGTACACTCAGCCGCCTCTACGAGTTCCAACCTAATAATTACGAGGAACTTCTCAGCGTAAAAGGCGTGGGGCCAGCAACCGTGCGTGGTTTGGCGCTCGTTGCTGAGCTTGTATATGGTGAAGAGCCAAGTTGGGAAGACCCAGTCAAATTCAGTTTTGCTTACGGCGGCAAAGACGGGGTTCCCTTTCCAGTTGACCGCAAAGCCATGGACGAATCTATCCAGATTCTGAAGCAGTCGGTGGAAGCGGCTAAAATCGGTGATAAAGAAAAAATGCGTTCTCTTCAAGGGTTGAGGCGTTTTGTTCCTGCTACACGTGACTGAGACTTTCGTTTAAGGTTTAAGTTAATTGTGTAAGTGAAAGTTCCATTGTTAGGTGATAGTGAATAGCTTAATCCTGCCCATGAGAAACGTTTTCTTGTTCTCTCCCAGCCCCTAAAAAGCAACCCGCCATAGACGTTTTTCAGGCTAAAGGTTACTTCATCATTTTGCATGGTTGCCGTTTCTGCATTTACTTTATCCCATGCCCCGATTTTGCTACCGAGAAGTTGAACGCCACCTGTATCAACGTAGTGAGCAAAAAAGGTTGAGCCCTGCTCATTTAGAACCAAGAGCTCTTCGCAGCCGTGAAGTGTTAGGTCTTTGAAGTTAACATTGACGTTGATATTGGTGGGTTGGAATTGGTAATAAACGATTATTGTACCTCGGGGTTTTACTTTGACGAATTCAGTTTTTATTTTTGCTATCTCACGTAATTCCATAATTCGGTTAAAGATGACTGTAAATTGTTTGTGTTTTAGGTATGATTTTTCGAAGATTTTACGCCATTTCGAGTATAGGTTGTCATCTATGTATCTGGCTCGCCAAAATTTTTTTCGTGAAATCGTATCCATCAAGTAGACTTTTTTAATTAGGGAAGTGCCCCCTATGTTATCTGTTGACACTTGCGCTGAGCTAGAAAAGTACGTTTTATCCCCATATTTGACAACTGGAACGCCGAAGCCGATCCCTTCCTCAATTAACTCTCTGCCATCAAGCATAAGCACGAGACCTTTTTGGAGTTGTGCTGTTTCAAGGCAGTTGGGTCGGCAATCCTTGTACAGTCTAACAGATAAGCGGTCGGTTAGCTGCTGTGTGACCGTTTCCTCAGAATCCATAGAATTTGCATATGTGCTTGTTTGGAGCTGGCTCGAGTTTAACACCTCTTGATATTTTAAAAGTAAGCGGCAAGGAACAGTAAGCAATTGTACCCAATATTTAATAGATATGATTACTTAACCATTGAGTGTTAGTCAAGCTGTCACTGAGTAACATTTAAAGTTACTAGTAACAGATGGAGTTAAAGCTTGTGTTTTGGGATTACTTGTCGGTACTTTCCAATTACATATGGATCTTATGGCTATTCGGTATGCCAATATATTTCACATTGGCATATGAGATAATAAAATACAGAAAAATATTAGTCAAAAAAACATTTGTTCCAATCAATCCAAAAAGAGTGATATTTCAGATAACCACGATAGGCAATATGGAAATTGTACAAGAGTCGATTGACAACATTAATCGAATATGTAAAGAAGTTGGATACAACAATTACATTATAAATGTAGTTTCGGAAGTGAATGAAACTTTTGATGGGGCTGTTACAACAACTGTTCCTCGAAATTATTCAACGATAAATAACGCCAAATACAAAGCCAGAGCACTACATTATGCAGTAGAACAAAGAGAGAAAAACGGAGAAAACACAGCTGATATATGGATATACCATCTTGATGATGAATCAATGATTACTAAGCAAGGTCTCTTGTCAATTCTAGACCATATAGACAACAATCGAGAGCCAATAGCAGAAGGACTAATTACGTACCCAAATAGAATAAACGTTGGCAGCCAATTGGTCAAATATTTGGATGCTGTGAGACCAACATTTTGTTATACTTGTTGTGCAATGCTAAAATCACAAAAAAAACCTAATTGGCTACATGGCTCAAATCTACTCTTAAGAGCAGACATAGAAAAGAGTATTGGCTGGGATTTCCCCGATTCCTGCGCAGAAGACAGTTTGTTTGGTTATGTTGCACACAAGAAATATGGAGGGATCTTTGGTTGGCACGGTGGGGTTCTCGAAGAACAATCACCATTTACGTTTCACGACTTCATTAAGCAAAGACAAAGATGGATAAAAGGAAATATTGAAAATTTGAGAAGACTGGGGATTTGGGAAAAGGCGAAAGCAACATATAGATTGACAAGTTGGTTTCTTGGTGCAGTGAGTTCTTTCACATTAATACCTTCATTGCTCATTGAACAGTGGTATTCTCCTTATCTCACTCCGTTCTTTGTTTTGAACACGGTTATTCTGTTTGGTGTTTACCAAATAGGATTGGAGATGAACTTTGCTAAAGTTAGTAAGAAACAAAGGATTTGTGAACATATCAAAATTTTCGTAGTGTCTCCTATACTTTGGTTTCTAGAAGCAGTTCCGATGGTGTTGTATTTCTTCAAAAGAGCGCCAAAGTTTTATGTCATTAAGAAATAGTCAGGAATGGAAATGAATGAGAGCAGGATAAATTGTGCTGAGTTGGAACACTAAGAAACTGGTTTCGCAATTTTGAAAAATCTTCCGGCAAAGAAATCTACGCTTTTCACCTTCATCGTGAAAGAATAGCAAAACAGACCTCAGTACTGCATACTTCCGTATTTAGAGGGGACTTTTCAACCAATAAGCGAAACGCCGTGAGTCTTGGAGCACACAATCAACCTCCTTTTCTTTTTTGTGTATTATAAAGATAGCTTTGAATTTTCTTGGACAATCCATTTGCAATCTTTAGTTGAATCGGAAAACCTAAGCATGTATACGCCAGAGCAAACTCAATGATCCCTTTGATATTTCTGAACAAATCTAATCTACTAACTGCTTTTTACTTCCGACTTAGTTATTTCAAGCTGACCTGGTTCTCTACCTCACAGGCACTAGTTATGTTGCACAGGTAGTTGTGCTCACAAGTCAATAGCAGTGTAAATTAAATACTTGCTATTCAATAAGTTTGTGTGATGATTAGCAAGATAATTAAAAACAAGAATGCTTCCATTGCGTTAACACTTACCCTGATTTTAGTAGTAACAATAGCCTCCGTTCTGACGAGTTGTTTCTTACAATCAAATTTTAGGACAAACACTGATACAATCGTTAACCAAGTATCGAAAAAATCAGACCTTCCAATAAGCGTGACAGACGTCAATGAAACAGATAGTTTGG
>Ga0316628_100001602_pt1 | contig 16139 bp, 10 predicted proteins | sample OWC_Aug_M2_C1_D5_FD_207648 | JGI IMG/M metagenome (GOLD analysis project Ga0316628, IMG submission 207648) | Wetland soil microbial communities from Old Woman Creek delta, Ohio, United States - OWC_Aug_M2_C1_D5_C | ecosystem: Environmental > Terrestrial > Soil > Wetlands | place: USA: Ohio... | reverse complement strand
GTGGAAGCCAAACGCCTTGTACACCTTGAGCACCAACGCGTTGAACGCGGTCACTTCGGATTCGATCTGGCCCTCGGTGCAGAAGATATGGCCGTCATCCTGCACGAAACCGCGCACCCGCATCAGACCATGCAAACCGCCGGACGGCTCGTTGCGATGGCATGAGCCGAACTCGCCGTAGCGCAACGGCAAGTCACGGTAGGAACGCAAGTCGGAGTTGAACACCTGGATATGGCCGGGGCAGTTCATCGGCTTGATCGCGTAGTCGTGTTTTTCAGACTCGGTGGTGAACATCCCGGTCTTGAAGTGCTCCCAGTGCCCGGATTTTTCCCACAGCACGCGGTCGATGATCTGCGGGCAGCGGATTTCCTGGTAGCCGTTGTCGCGGTACACGCCGCGCATGTACTGCTCGATGGCCTGCCACAGCGCCCAGCCCTTGGGATGCCAGAACACCATGCCCGGCGCTTCGTCCTGCATGTGGAAGAAATCAAGCTGCTTGCCCAGCTTGCGGTGGTCGCGCTTTTCCGCCTCTTCCAGCATGTGCAGGTAGGCGTCGAGGTCTTCCTTCTTGGCCCAGGCCGTGCCATAGATGCGCTGCAGCATCTCGTTCTTCGAGTCGCCGCGCCAGTAGGCGCCTGCCACCTTCATCAGCTTGAACACCTTGAGCCTGCCGGTGGAGGGCACGTGCGGACCGCGGCACAGGTCGGTGAATTCGCCCTCGCTGTATAGCGACACGTCCTGGTCCGCGGGAATGGATTCGATGATCTCGGCCTTGTAGTGCTCGCCGATGCGCTTGAAATACGCCACTGCCTCGTCGCGCGGCAGCACGCGGCGCGTTACCGGCAGGTCGAGCTTGGCCAGCTCGGCCATGCGCTTCTCTATCGCCGCGAGGTCTTCCGGGGTGAAGGGGCGCGCAAACGAGAAGTCGTAATAGAAGCCGTTCTCGATCACCGGGCCGATGGTCACCTGCGCCTCGGGGAACAACTCCTTCACCGCGTACGCCAGCAGGTGCGCGGTGGAATGGCGGATCAGATCAAGACCTTCCGCATCCTTGTCGGTGACGATGGCGAGTTGCGCATCGGATGAAATCAGGTGCGAGGCATCGACCAGCTTGCCGTCCACCTTCCCCGCCAGCGCCGCGCGGGCGAGGCCCGCGCCTATGCTCGCTGCGACTTCGGCAACGGTTACGGGTTGCGCAAAACTGCGCTGCGATCCATCCGGCAGGGTGATGACGGGCATGGCTGGGCTCTGTACGTTGTTTCGGGATTCTTCAAATAAACAAAAAGTGCGGCAAAGCCGCACTGCAAGCGGCGCGGATTATACCCGGCGCGCCCTTGACGGTCAAAGCACGGGGCGCTTCAAGGCAATCGCTCAGGGGTGATAAAGCGCGTAGACGCGTGTCTCCTCAACTTCCATGCGCTTTTGCAGCGCGGCGCCGACTTTTTCCAGTTCCGCATTGAACATCATCACGCTGACCGGGGAAGGGGCAGTTGCGAGGTGGGCATCAATGAACTTCATCACGACACGGGCGATTTCATTCATTTCCTTGCGCACCCCGGAAACGAAGCTCAGGGTATCCGCGTCGGTTTCCCAATGCTGCTGCATGTAAACGTAGATCTTCACATTTTCTGTTCCGACATGGTTCAGAAACACATGTTTGAAATCGGCCAACAGGCCGGGCAACTGGCTAAAATGGCACTGCGCAGTTGCCTTCTTGATCTCGGTCAAGATGCGCATCAACTCCTGGTGCTCCTGCTTGAGCCTGTCCACGAGTTGAGGATCGTAGGTGATGCCGCCCGCCTTGCCTGTCGGCTCGACGGCAGGGTGGTCATTCCCTGACCTGGAAAAAATTCCCATCTGAAACTCCTCAGTAGCTTGTTATGGACGCAGCAACAGATGCCTTAAAGGTCTCTGCCGCGTTTTCATCCTAACATTGTTTTCCAGCCCGCCGCTAAGTGGCTATGGTTGCGGGGAAATTTTGCCGGATGGAGCCGGCTATGCGCGATGAATAACCCGCGTATTTATTGTGGTCTTTTTGTTATTGCTGCTCTATAATCTCCGCGGGATCCAAACCGTTTCCGGGTCCCGCGTTGCTGCAAGTGTCTCAAGGGGGTTTTTTTCTGGGTTGTTTAACAACATTTAGGGAGAACGACTATGATGGTACAAGCACAAAATGATCAGGTCTTATGGTTCATCTTCATCGCCATTATCATGCTGATTCCCGGCATCGTGCTGTGGTTTGATGATCGCAAGATTCACGAGAATTCCAAGAAAGCATAGCAGCCGAACCGGGTTTCCGGCTGCCACGCCGGAGACCCGCTTTCCAAATCAACCCCAGATTCCGGGCTAGGGGGTCCCCCTACCTCCTCACGACCGCGCCCGCAGGTTGAACCATTCTCAAGCATCGCTGTCACATCCCTGAAAAATTTGTTCTTTATGCTGTACGTAAGGAACAAACGATGATCCATGGCGGTACGAGGTTTGCACCACATACCGGGAGGCGACAAGAGGATGAAGACGTTTTTCTCGAAATTGACAGGCAGCAAGGTAACGCCCATCCAGCACCGCGAGAGCGTGACGCGGATAGGCGATTATTCCATTGTGCGCGAGATTGGCGCAGGCGCGACCTCGAACGTCTTTCTCGGCATCCACGTCAATACCCTGGCTGCGGCGGCCATCAAGCAATTGAGCCCGCAGTTCACTTCGCCCGCGCACCGGCAGATGTTCGCCACCGAAGCCTCGTTGTGCGGAAAGATGTCGCACCCGAATATCGTCGATATGTACGGCGCGGACATGGGCGGTCCGGAAAGCCCGTATCTGGTGATGGAATACGTCAACGGCAATTCGCTGGACAAATTCGACAGCCCGGACACGCTGCTGCCCGTCGAGACGGTGATCGACGTGATGCGCCAATCCGCCGAGGCGCTGGCCTACGCCTCCAGGCTGGGTATCATCCACCGCGACGTCAAGCCCGGCAACATCATCGTCCGCAAGGATGGCCGGGTCAAGATTGCAGACTTCGGCTGCGCCATCACCAGTGAGCCGAACAAGTCGGTGGTGGCAATAGCGGGCAGCCTGCCCTACATGTCGCCGGAACAGCTCGAAGGCCAGCCGCTCGGGCCGCAGTCCGACATCTATTCACTGGGCGTGGTGTTCTACCGCCTGCTGACCGGTCATTACCCGTTCGCGATGGGCGACGACCAGACGGCGCGGACCTACGCGCGCAAGATCCTCATGACCAAGCACGCGCCGGTCGGCACGCACCGCAAGGACGTGCCGGTGCAAATCGCGAAGTTCGTCGACCGCGCGCTGCAGAAGAACCTGGAGGATAGGCACGCGTCCTGGTATGAGTTCCTGGATCACCTGCACCGCGCGTCCCAGGAAAAGTACGCGGAAAACGAGCAGCTCAACATCAACTGGCAAAGCTTCGAAATCCGCCAGCAACAGCTCGTGGAGCCGCGAATCCACGACCTGTCGTTCTCGATGTAAGGCGGAGCCAGTCCCCGCCCTTCTTGTTTCAACGCCCGGACATCACTCCAGGGCTTCCACGCTGTACAGCACGGCCAAGTGGTGGGTCTCGCCGGGTTCCACCGTAGCGGTATTGTCCAGCGCGTTCGCGCTCTCCACGCAAACCATGCCGCGATAGCCCTCCGGGCCGAAATCGCCCATCTTGTCCGCCTTTTCCGTCCAGGGGTTCCATACCACAGTGGCGTTGCTCCCGTGCTTGGCGATGCGAATGATGCGGTGCAGGCCGCGATCCTTGATCAGGCAGTCGGCCGTGGTGTTCAGGTATACCCGGTCGACCTCGCTCTCGATTCTGATGCCATCCAACTGCTTCTTGAGCTCGGACAGGCCGCCGGCTTTGTCCATGTAGTCGCAGTTCTCCAGGCCGCGTATGCTCATCTGGCCCACATCCTTGATGTGGAAGTAGGTGTGCAGCGCCTCGCCCAGGACGAAAGGCTGCGTGCCTATGTTGCGCGTGACCAGGTCTATGTGCAGCGTCCTGCCTATGGTGAATTCGATCTGCACGCTGCACGGATGCGGCCACTGCGCGCGCGTGGCGTCGGTCTCCACCAGCGCGAAGCGCAGATAGGTGGCGCCATCCGGCATTTCCTTGGTTTCCAGAACTTCCCACATCACGGTGCGCGCGAATCCATGGCCAGGCAGCTTGCTGTCGGTGGCGTGCGGGCCGAACCACGGCCAGCAGATGGGCACGCCGCCGCGAATGGATTTCCCCGGCGCAAATTTGGCAAATTTGGACAGCCAGATCACCGGCTCCTGGCCGTGCGGCTGCCAGGTCATCAGGTGGGCGCCCTGCAGCGCGATGCGCGCCGTGGCATGGGCATTGGAGACCTCCGCCATGGTGAGCCCTCCCTCTCCCTCCCTGAACTGAACGTGGTTGGGTATGGCGTAACGATTGTTGAGTTCGGCAAGCATGGAGGTCTCCTGAAATTCTCTAATAAGGATGCATTTTCACCGCATTTTACCCTGCGCGCCAGTGGCTCAACCCCTGATTTTTCGCTAGCGGGCCGTCGAAAAGCTTGCGGGGCGGGCATGTCAAGATTGAGACCGCGAAATTTTTCGAAGTCTTTTTTCGCACGCCGGGAAAGCGGATAATATCCACCGCAAGTTCCTCGCAATATCTGCCAAGCAGAGTAACCATGAAATTAGAAAACTCCATCCCACAGCTGCCAGAGCAAGAAGTCACTCCTGAAGTCCTGCTGGAAAAATACTGCAAGAACGATGAAACCAGCGCGCATGACGTGCGCAGGCGCGTGGCGCGCGCGCTGGCTGCAATCGAAAGCGATCCGTCCGCCTGGGAGCCGCAATTCCTGTGGGCACTGGAAAATGGTTTCATTCCCGGCGGGCGCATCAACTCGGCGGCGGGCACCAGCCTGCAGGCAACACTGATCAACTGTTTCGTGCAACCGGTGGGCGATGCCATCAGCGGCATCACTGACGGCAAGCCCGGCATCTATGATGCACTGCAGCAGGCGGCAGAAACCATGCGCCGCGGCGGCGGCGTGGGCTATGACTTTTCCGCAATCCGCCCCAGGGATGCGCTGGTGAAGGGCACCAACAGCCGCGCTTCCGGGCCGGTATCCTACATGCGCGTATTCGACCGCTCATGCGAGACCGTGGAATCGGCAGGCGCGCGGCGGGGTGCGCAGATGGGCGTGCTGCGCTGCGACCATCCCGACATCGAGTCGTTCATCCACGCCAAGGACGCGGGCGACCTGCGCAACTTCAACATTTCGGTGGGCATAACCGACGCCTTCATGCAGGCGGTGGAGGCCGGCGGCGAGTGGGACCTGGTGCACAAGGCGATTCCCTCCAACGTCGCGCTCGCTGCAGGCGCCCATCAGCGCGCCGGCGGCCTGTGGGTGTACCGCACCATCAAGGCCACTGACCTGTGGCGCCAGATCATGCATGCGACCTACGACCATGCCGAGCCGGGCGTGCTGTTCCTGGACAAGATCAACCGCGACAACAACCTGGGCTACCTGGAAAAAATCGAGGCGACCAATCCCTGCGGGGAACAGCCCCTGCCCAGCTACGGCTGCTGCGACCTGGGCAGCATCAACCTGACGCGTTTCGTGCTGCACCCATTCACGCCCCAGGCGGAATTCGACTCGCCCAATTTCGCGCGCGCCGTCGCGCTGGCGGCGCGCATGCTGGATAACGTGCTGGATGCCACTGTGTGGCCGCTCAAGGAGCAGAATGCGGAAGCGGCGGCGAAGCGCCGCATCGGCATCGGTTTCACCGGGCTGGGCGACGCGCTGGTGATGCTGCGCCTGAAATACAACAGCGCCGAGGGACGCAACATGGCGGGGCGCATCGCGGAGATGATGCGCGACGCGGCCTATGAAGCCTCGGTAGAACTCGCCATCGAGAAAGGAAGATTTCCCCTGTTCGATGCCGAAAAATACCTGGCCGCGCCGGGCTTCGCCTCGCGCCTGCCGGAGCACATCAAAAAGCGCATCCGGCAGCACGGCATACGCAACAGCCACCTGCTCTCCATCGCGCCCACCGGCACCATCAGCCTGGCCTTTGCGGACAACGCCAGCAACGGCATCGAGCCGCCCTTCTCCTGGTTCTATTTCCGCAACAAGCGCATGCCCGATGGCAGCAAGAAGTCCATCCAGGTGGAAGACCACGCCTGGCGCCTGTACCGCCACCTCGGCGGCGACGTGGACCAACTGCCGGATTATTTCATCACCGCGCTGGAAATGTCCGCGCTCGACCACATGGAAATGTCCGCGGCGGTACAGCCCTACGTCGACACCGCGATCAGCAAGACGGTGAACGTGCCGGCGGATTACCCCTTCGATGCCTTCGAGGGTCTTTACATGCAGGCGTGGAAGCACGGCCTGAAAGGCATCACCACCTACCGCCCCAACAGCGTGCTGGGCGCGGTGCTGGAAGTGAAGCCGGTGGAGCCCGCAGGCGAGGAGGCGCAGCCGGAAATCGACCAATCCGAGATGGACCGTCGCGTGGTGCTGGACATGATGCCCACCCCGGCCCTGGCCAGCCTGCGCTGGCCGGGACGCCCGGAGCAGCCCGGCGGCAGCGATGCCTGGGTCTACATGATAGAGCACCCGCAGGGCAGCTTCGCCATCTTCGTCAGCCATATCACCAACGGCCAGCCGCACCCCTTCGAGGTATGGGTGAACGGCGCGGAACAGCCGCGCGGCTTGGGCGCACTGGCGAAGACGCTCTCTATGGACATGCGCGCGGAAGACCGCGGCTGGCTCAACATGAAACTGGCCGCGCTGGAAAAGGCAGCGGGCGACGACGCCTTCGACATGCCCTTCCCGCCGCACGGCGACAAGGTGCGCGTGCCCAGCCTGGTGTCGGGCTTTGCCAGGATCGTGCGCTACCGCTGCGAACAACTGGGCGCCCTGGAAATGAAGGAAGGCGAAGCCACACCGGTGCTGGACGCCATGTTTTCCAGGAAGGAACCCAAGGTCAGCCCGGACGGCACCATGAGTTGGACCGTGGACGTCCTCAACCATGCAGGCGCTGATGACTTCGTGCTGGGCCTCAAGGAACTGGTGCTGCCGGACGGCCAGCGCCGCCCCTACTCCGTATGGCTCGCCGGAGAATACCCGCGCGCCCTCGACGGCCTGTGCAAACTGCTCAGCCTCGACATGCGCGTGATCGACCCCGCATGGATAGGCATGAAGCTGCGCAAGCTGCTCAACTACCCCGAGCCCCTGGGTGACTTCATGGCAAAGATCCCCGGCAGCGAGAAGTCGCAAACCTGGCCCTCAACCGTCGCTTATGTCGCAAGGCTGATGATCCACCGTTACGCCATGCTGGGCATACTCACCGAAGACGGCTACCCGGTGTCGGAAGCGGGCATCCTCTCCACCCCGCACACGCGCAAGCAGCAGCAGGAAGAACTGCACCTGATCGCGGGCAAGAAATGCGCGGAATGCGGCAACCGCACCGTCATCAAGAAGGATGGTTGCGACTTCTGCACGGCGTGCGGGGCGATCGGGGCATGCGGGTAATTTTGTGCTGGAAAACGCGATGCCTCCCTGGCCAGTTGAAGTGCTGAATGATGAACGAGTATCCGTGACGCCTTCCATCCAAGCACCATGATGGCCCCGCGGGAGTTTTTGGCGTTCTCGACGGCCCTGGCGGGGAACTCATGTCAACCAAGTGGCGCGTGAAGCATTATTAGGTTCTTTGCACCGCTTGCACCTGCAGCAGGGTAATGACTCGCCATGAACACTATAGACAAATACCCCAGAACGCCGCATCTGGAAGGCTCACGCCTTCAGCCCGGCGACAGTGATCAGTCGCAGGTGCCTTACTCTGCGCTTGCTGGCAGGTATATCGTGGTTGAGGAAAAGATGGACGGCGCGAACGCCGGCGCGCGCTTCAGCCGCAATGCCGAGCTATGGCTGCAATGCAGGGGACACTACCTCGCCGGGGGCGGACGCGAGCGGCATTTCAATCTATTCAAGTCGTGGGCTGCCGCCCACGAGGAGAAGCTGTTCGAGATACTGTCCGACCGCTACCTGATGTACGGCGAGTGGATGTACTCGAAGCACACGGTATTTTACGACCGCCTGCCCCATTACTTCCTGGAGTTCGACATCCTGGACACAAAGGAGAACGTGTTCCTGTCCACCCGGGCCAGACAGCAGATGCTCGCGGGTTCCCCGGTGGTGTCGGTACCGGTGCTATACGAAGGCATTGCGCCACGGCGCATCGAGGACCTGGTTGCCATGGTGCGCCCGTCGCTGGCGAAAACCAGGCAGTGGCGTGCCGCCTTGCACCAGACCGCACTGCGCCAGGGACTGGATGCGGAGCGGGTGATGCGCGAGACCGAGGGCTCGGATTTGTCCGAGGGTCTGTACATCAAGATCGAGGAGCACGGGCGCACCGTGGGCCGCATTAAATGGGTGCGCGCCGATTTCCTGCAGATCATTTTGGAAAATGACAGCCATTGGCTGTTGCGCCCGATAGTGCCGAACCAGCTTGCCTCCGGGGTGGATATTTTTTCAGAAGCTTTGCACGCCTGGCCCGCTCGCAGCGAGATTGAGCATGTATAAGGACCTGCAGCAGCAGCTGCCCACAACGGGAGGTGATGTCGACTGGCAGGGTTTGCTCGACCTGATCCCCAGCCTGTCCGCGCTCGCCGCGACGCCGCAGGACCCGGTCTACCATGCCGAAGGCGACGTTTGGACGCATACGCGCATGGTCTGCGGCGAGCTGATGAAAATGCCCGATTTCCAGACGGCGGGTGTCGAGCGGCGCTTCGTGCTGTTCTACTCCTGCCTGTTGCACGACATAGGGAAACCGGCCTGTACCGAAACCACCCCTGAAGGCAGGATAACCAGCCGCGGGCACTCGCGCATCGGTGCGATTGACGCCAGGGTCCTGCTGTGGCGCGCGGGGGTACCTTTCGACCTGCGCGAACAGATTTGCCGCATCATCGCAACGCACCAGTTGCCGTTTTACGTGCTCGATGGCCACCGCTCTGGCCTGGCGCCCGAGTTCATCGTGCGCAAGCTATCCTGGGAAGTGTGCATCCGCGATCTGGTAACCGTTGCCAAGGCCGACACGCTGGGCCGCATCAACGCGGGAGCCAGCGCTGCTTGGGACAACACGGAGCTCTTCGCGGAACTCGCCAGGGAAGACGGCTGTTTCGATGTTCCGCGGACATTCCCGGACGCAGCCACGCGCATGCGCTACTTCCTGTCCGAGGGCAAGAACTCGCCCGACCACCCGTTTTTCACCGAGCCTGGTTCAGCGGTTACGGTGCTATCCGGCCTGCCCGCGAGCGGCAAGGACACCTGGGTGCAGAAGCACGGCGCTGGCAGGGCCGTTGTATCCTTCGACGAGGCGCGCGAGGAGCTCGGCGTAAAACACGGCACTGCGGCGGAAGGCAAGGCGGTGCACCTGGTGATAGACCGCGCCAGGGAGCTGCTGCGCAGAAAGGCGCCTTTCATCTGGAACGCAACCAACCTCTCGGCGCAAATGCGCCAGAAGACCCTGGACCTGCTGTACAGTTACGGGGCGCAGGTGGAAATTGTCTACCTGGAAAACGAGGAAAAAACCATCAAGGGCAGGAATAACAAGCGCGACACCAGCCTCACCAATGCCGCCATAGACAGGATGCTGCACAAGTGGGAGGTGCCCCTGCCTTCCGAAGCGCACACGGTGATTTACCTGTAGCGCTTTGTCCCGTGCCGCCTTGATATTTGCTCTCGTTCAAATTCGCCCTGTTGCGTTGTTTCTGCCGTTGTTATTCTCGCTGTTGTCCGTGGCATGCCTAATTTCAATACCGCCACGGGTAGATCGGCGAGCCAGATGTATTACGGCTGAAGGTGACCGACGGTGGCGGCGGTGAGAGTGACGTGCTGGTTCAGCGCGGACGGGGTTGGCCTGCTCGTAAGCGTGGCCGTGGCCTTGCCCACGGTTTGCGCCAGTGCACCCGAGGTGCTGGCGGTGTTGCTGGCATCTCCTTGATGGCTGGCGGTGAGGCTGCGGCTGCCCGAGGCGGCGAAGGTGTGCTCAGGCTGGTATTTTCCAGCCCGCACGCCCGCAAATAGTCTGGACGGGCTGACCAAAAAGCAGAAGGATGCCCTTCTGCATGCCCGACCGTCACCCCTTGTACTATGAGCTTGCGTTCACCCTCCAGGCGCGCCCGCTCGCAGCGAGGTTGAACAGACTCCCGGCATTCCGGCGCTAAAGTCTACTCAAACCTCAGCGCCTTCAGCTTCGTCTCCACGACTTTTCCCGCGCGAGCGCGCGGGCCGAAGTAGTCCTGCAATTCTTTACGCTCGATCTTCAGCTGCTGCACGCGGCTGCCCGATGTGCCGTTCAGCGTGAGCGCCGGTTCGTTGATGACGCGGCAGCCGGTCATCTCGTCGCCCTGCTTCAGGTCCATCAGCATCATGCCCTTGCCGCCGCCCTGGAGCAGCTTGAGCTCGCCGAGCGAAAACAGGAGCAGCCTGCCATGCTTCGAAAGCACGGCGACCAGCGAAGTTTCTGCCGGGGCCATGATGGCGGGCGGCAGTATGGTCTCTTCCTTGACGGTGACGAACTGTTTGCCCGCCTTGGTCCGGCCCACCATGTCGCCGACGAAGCATGGGAATCCGTAACCGGCGCTGGTCGAGAGCAACACAGGAGTGTCCGTCTTTCCGCACAGGGCTTGGGCGATTTTCGCGCCCGGAGCGATGTCGATGAAGGTTGCCAGAGGCGCGCCGTCTCCGCGGCCAGACGGCAATTGGGACACGGGGACGCTGCACACACGCCCGTTGCTGCAGATGACTATGCACTGGTCCGTGGTGCGGACCTCGTAGGTGGCGGCCACGCTGTCTCCATCCTTGAACGCGATGGAGGTGGCATCAATGCCATGCCCCTGGCGCGTGCGCACCCAGAAGCGCTGCGAGATGAATACGGTCACCGGCTCATCGGACACTGGGATGGCCACCTTGGTGATCTGCGCTTCCTCGATCAGGGTACGGCGCTCGTCGCCGTAGGTTTTGGCGTCGGCTTCGATCTCACCGGTGACCAGTTCGCGCATCGCTTCTTCACTGGAAAGCAGGCGCCCCAGTTCCTTGCCTTCCTTTTCCAGTTCCTTGATTTCGCGTTCGATGCGTATGCCTTCCAGGCGGGCCAGCTGGCGCAGGCGTATTTCGAGGATGTCTTCGGCTTGCCGCTCGGTCAGCTTGAACTTCGCCATCAAGTCTTCCTTGGGACTGTCCGAGTTGCGGATCACCGCAATGACCTTGTCTATGTTGAGGTAGACGATCATGCGGCCCGCAAGGATATGCAGGCGGTCATTGACCTGTCCCAGCCGGTACTGGCAGCGGCGCGTCACGGTGCGCAGGCGGAATTCGCCCCATTCGCGCAGCATCTGCACCAGCGGTTTCTGCTGCGGACGTCCGTCCAGGCCTATCATGGTGAGGTTGACCGGCACCGAGTTCTGCAGGCTGGTATGGGTCAGCAGCACGGCCATCATGTCGTCCGGGTTCTGGCGCGACGACTTGGGCTGGAACACCAGGCGTACCTTTTGCGACTTGTCCGATTCGTCGGCCACGGAATCGAGCACCGAGAGGATGAGCTGCTTGTTCTGCACCTGCTCCTGGGTCAGCGATTTCTTGTTGGCCTTGACCTTGGGGTTGGTCAATTCGTCGATTTCTTCCAGCACTTTCTGGGCGGAGACGCCGTGCGGGAATTCCTGCACCACCACTTGCCACTGCCCGCGCGCCAGCTGCTCGATAGTCCAGCGTGCCCGCATCTTGAGCGAGCCGCGCCCGGTGACATAGGCCTCACGGATGTCGGCGGGCGACGAAATGATCTGGCCGCCGCCCGGGAAGTCCGGGCCGCTGATGCAGGACAGCAGCTTATCGTCCTTGATGCTGGGATTCTTCACCAGCAAAGCCGCCGCCTTGGCGACTTCCCTCAGGTTATGCGAAGGTATCTCGGTGGCCATACCCACCGCGATGCCGGACGCGCCGTTAAGCAGCGCCATGGGCAGACGCGCGGGCAGCATCGCAGGCTCCTGCAGCGTGCCGTCGTAGTTGGGAATGAAGTCCACCGTGCCCATGTCCAGCTCGGAGAGCAGCAGTTCTGCCATGGGGGTGAGGCGCGCCTCGGTATAGCGCATGGCCGCCGCGTTGTCGCCGTCGCGGCTGCCGAAGTTGCCCTGCCCGTCCACCAGCGGATAGCGCATGGCGAAATCCTGTGCCAGGCGCACCATGGCCTCGTAGGCGGAGGCATCGCCGTGCGGATGGTATTTACCGAGTACGTCACCCACCACGCGCGCCGATTTGACGTGCTTGTTGCCTGCCGTCAGGCCCATCTGGCGCATGGTGTAGAGGATGCGGCGCTGCACCGGCTTCTGGCCGTCACCCACTTCCGGCAGCGCGCGGCCCTTGACCACGGACACCGCATACTCGAGATAGGCGCGTTCGGCGTACTCAGCGATGCGCACCTCGTCACCTTCGGGCAGCTTGGGCAGCGGCGCGAACTGGTGCTTGCCGCTGGATGGGATGGCGTCCTGGCTGTCGGATGGATCGTTCTCGTTCGTAGTCATGCGTGTCTCTTAGTTCTGATTGGTTTGGGCAAGGCGCAGATCAAATATCCGCCTCGACCTCGTTGCCGTGGTACTCCAGCCATGCGCGGCGGGTCGACGCTTCCTGTTTGCCCATCAGCATGTTGAAAGTTGCCATGGTCGCCTTGAAGGATTCCACGTCCGCCTTCACGCACAGCGCGCGGCGCGTGTCGGGATTGAGCGTGGTTTCCCACAGTTGCTCGGGGTTCATTTCGCCCAGCCCCTTGAAGCGGGAGATAGTCCAGCTGCCCTCGCGCACCTTCTCCTTGCGCAGCCTGTCCTGGATGGAGGCCAGCTCGGCCTCGTTGAGCGCATAGATCTTGTGCGCCTGTTTCTTGCCGTGTGCGGGCACGTCCACGCGGAACAGCGGCGGCTGCGCGATATATACCTTGCCTGCTTCGACCACCTTGAAAAAGTGGCGGTAGAACAGGGTGAGCAGCAGCGTGGAGATGTGCGCGCCGTCCACGTCGGCATCAGCCATGATCAGTATGGCGTTGTAGCGCAGGCCGGAGAGGTCGACCTCGTCGCCAGGCGCATGCGGGTCGACGCCGATGGCGACCGCGATGTCGTGGATTTCGTTGTTGGCGAACAGGCGGTCTTTCTCCACCTCGAAAGTATTCAGCACCTTGCCGCGCAACGGCAGCACCGCCTGGAATTCCTTGTTGCGCCCCTGCTTGGCCGAGCCGCCCGCCGAGTCGCCCTCCACCAGGAACAGCTCGGTGCGCGAAGAGTCGCTGGAGCTGCAATCGGTGAGCTTGCCCGGCAGCACGGCGACACTCGAACCCTTCTTCTTTTCCACCTTCTGCGCGGAGCGCAGCCGCGCCTGCGCCTGCTGGATTGCCAGTTCCACGATACGCTTGGCCGGCTCGAGGTTTTCGTTCAGCCACAGGTCGAGCGGGTCCTTGATCATGGACGACACCAGGCGCAGGGCCTCGCGCGACACCAGCTTCTCCTTGGTCTGGCCCTGGAACTGAGGGTCCAGCACCTTGGCGGAGAGCACGAAGGAGCTCCGGGAAAACACGTCTTCCGGCACCAGCTTCACGCCCTTGGGCAGGAGCCCGTGAATCTCGGCGAACGCCTTCACCGAATTGAACACGCCGTCGCGCAGCCCCGCCTCGTGCGTCCCGCCCGCCGGCGTGGGGATGAGGTTGACGTAGGATTCGCGCACCACGTTGCCTTCGGCCGACCAGGTGAGCGCCCAGGATGCACCCTCACCCTCGGCGAAGCCGCTGCCGTCTCCCTTGCGGGTAAACTTTTCCTGGAACAGGATGGGCGTGGCCAACTCGAATTCCGAAAGCGCTTCCGCCAGGTAGCCGCGCAGACCGCCCGGATAGGACCAGGATTTGGTTTCGCCGGTTTTTTCCAGGTGCAGTGCAATGGTCACGCCGGGCAGCAGCACGGCCTTGGAGCGCAACGAAAATTCAAGCTGGGCAAGGTTGACGTTTGGGCTGTCGAAATACTTGGGGTTGGGCCAAGCGCGCACCGCCGTTCCCGACTGGTCTTTGGGGCGGCTGCCGGTCTTCGTCAGCGGGCGCTCGGCCTCGCCGTTGATGAATCTGACGTCGTACTGGCCGCCATCCCTGAACACCGTGACTTCGACCTTCTTGGACAGTGCATTGGTCACCGCCACGCCCACGCCATGCAGGCCGCCCGCGAACTTGTATGCGCCGTCCGATTCCTTGTCAAACTTGCCGCCGGAATGCAGCACGGTGAACGCCACCTCGACCACCGAACGCTTTTCCTCGGCGTGTATGCCCACCGGAATGCCGCGCCCATTGTCCAGGACGGACACGGAACCGTCGCTGTGCGCCGTGACGTGTATATTCGTGGCATAGCCCGCCAGCGCCTCGTCGCAGGCGTTATCCACGATCTCGGCGATGATGTGGTTGGGCGATTCGAGGTTGGTGTACATGCCGGGGCGCTGGCGCACCGGCTCAAGACCACGCAGTACTTTGAAACTTTCTTCGGTATATTTGGCCATTGTTGGACTGATTATCTTGGCAGTGAATGCTGGCTATAAGGTACTGCATTTTACCGGAGTGCACCGGGAAAAGAGAAATGTGCGGCAAAAGCGCGGCAAAATAGCCCATCACCGGGCAATTTTCGCCAAGTTATGCCATTCTAGACTTCGGGGAAGCGTACTGCGGGGGTAAGGCGGGGTGTTGCGGGCGGGAATGCGTGTCCGCCGCCGCAGGCGCAGCGGCGGACACTAATGCATCAAGCGTTTGAGCGCTTCTTGAACTCGTTGGTACGGGTATCGATCTCGATCTTGTCGCCGATCTCGATGAAAGCCGCGACCGGCAGCTCAAACCCGGTGTTGATCTTGGCGGGCTTCATCACCTTGCCCGAGGTATCGCCGCGCACGGCGGGCTCGGTGTAGATGACTTCGCGAATCACGGTATTCGGCAGTTCGACGGAGATGGCCTTCTCGTTGTAGAACACCACTTCGCAGGGCATGCCGTCTTCCAGGTAGTTGATCGCATCGCCCATGCTTTCGGCTTCGATCTCGTACTGGTTGTAGTCGCCGTCCATGAACACATACATGGGGTCGGAGAAATAGGAATAAGAGCATTCCTTGCGATCCAGGATGATCTGGTCGAATTTGTCATCGGCACTGTACACCGCTTCGCTGGGCGCATCGGTGAGCAGATTCTTGAACTTGAACTTCACCACCGAGCCGTTGCGGCCGGAACGGCTGTATTCGGCTTTCTGTACCACCAGCGGCTGATCGTTCACCATCACAACGTTACCAGCGCGCAATTCCTGTGCTATTTTCATGACTGTCTTCCTGCCTCAATTCCAAAGGGGCGCATTCTACCAATTTCCCGGAAAAAATCCAGCAGATTCAACGCCAGACTGTTGCCGGAAAGCTCCGTTGCCCAAACCCGGGCATTTTCAAGCAGCATAGACTGGTGCGCTGCGAAATCGTTCCATGCAGTTGCCACCAGCGGTTCGCCGTTCCAGCCCTCCCACAGACCGCGCAACGCCCGCGCCGCATCCGGCGGCATCGCCGCACAGTATTTCGCCATGAAGGCGCGCAGCTTCTGCATATGCACCCCGTCGTGCTGCGGATAGATATGCCAGATCAATGGCTTGGCAGCCCATTGCGCACGCACGAAGGAATCTTCCCCGCGCACAAAGTTGATGTCGCACGCCCACAGCAGTTCGTCATAGCGCGCCTGCTCCACGAACGGCAGCACATTCACCCTGAGCGCGCCGCGCTGCCAGCAGTCCCCCGCCCCGGCTTGCTCCGCACCGAAGAACGCCGCCACCTGCGGCAGCGCCCGCCCTTCCGGCACCAGGCAGGTAATGGCTTGCGCGCCTTCCGCCCAGGTGCGCAGCAATTCCGGCAGCGCCGGGTTCTCGTAGCTGAACAGCGAGACGCGCAAATCGCCGGTTTGCGGCGGAACGTTCAGGCTGTGCCAGAATGCAGCCAGCGCCCCGGTGTCGCGCTGGAAGGCATCGCGCCGCGCGAACAGGTCGCGCTCCAGCAGCAGGCCGCCGGTCTTCGGGGTGAATCCGGGAAAGAAAAAGTATTTCACCAGCGGCAAATTGGGGC
>Ga0316628_100001601_pt1 | contig 16146 bp, 10 predicted proteins | sample OWC_Aug_M2_C1_D5_FD_207648 | JGI IMG/M metagenome (GOLD analysis project Ga0316628, IMG submission 207648) | Wetland soil microbial communities from Old Woman Creek delta, Ohio, United States - OWC_Aug_M2_C1_D5_C | ecosystem: Environmental > Terrestrial > Soil > Wetlands | place: USA: Ohio... | reverse complement strand
GGACACCCAGCCCGGCCCCGCCGGCGCACGTCTGCTCTCACCTACGTGAGACGCCGGAGAGGGTCTTGAGTTGTTACGCGATTCCTCGCTTCCCGCTCGATTGGACCGAGAAATGTGCTAAGTGCGAGGTGCTGAATGCCAAGTGCCGGGTGCTGAGTGCGAGGTGGGGGTGATATGTGCGGGGTGCGGGGTGCGGGCTACGTGCTGAGTGCGAAGGCCGGGGCGCAGGGGCGACGGGTCGGGTCGCCCCTGCGGCCGGGTCTATTTCGCTGCCGGTGGGACAGCCGCGCGCGCGCGGCGGGCGACCTTCAGGAGCGGCGCGTCGCCGTCCGCGTTCTTCCAGGATTCGAGGAACTCGTCGTAGGCGGCCGCCCCGCGGGTCGTGTCGCCCGCTTCGTACAGCGCGCGCGCCAGGGCCAGGCGCGCAAACGGCACCCAAGGGGACGCCGGATAGAGAACGCGCATCCGAATCAGCTTGTCGAGCGGCGGCACTGCCTCGGACGGCCGGTGGCGTGACAGCTCCACCAGGCCGCGTACGGCGAGCGGCGCCGGACCCGACTGGCTCCCGCTCTCGAACGGAACGACGGGTTGGAGAATCGCTATCGCCCTGTCGCCCTGCCCCTGGCCGGACTCGAGAAGCGCCCGGGCAATCGGCACCTGCACCAGTCTCTCGACCGGCCCGAGCGAGGTCTGGCCGGCAAGGTTCTCGAGCATCGATCGGGCGCGTGCGCCATCGCCGAGAAGTGCGAACACCGTGGCGGCGTCCAGCTCGGTCGCCGGGCTGCGATCCAGGTCCAGCGCCGCCTCGGCGGCCGGTCGCGCGCGGCGGGGATCACCCACCAACGCCTCCGATTCCGCCCAAGCCAGCTGGACCTGCGCCACGCGCTTCACACCTCCCGTCTCGCGCGCGCGAATCAACGCCTCGGCCCACAGGCGTCGCGACTCCCCCAGGCGGCCGGCGGCCATGGCCGCCGACGCCCGCGCCTCCCACACATCCAGCGCCGCGGTCGGGTCGCTCGAGGCCCACAGGACTTCACGCTCCAGGGCCGCGCCATCGCCGTCGAAAAGGGCGAGGGTCAACAGGTAGCGATGCAACAGCCGGTCGCAGACGCCGCGCCTCGACGCATCGGCGATGGCCTGCCTGGCTTCGGCGATACGGGACGAACCCAGATATGCCACGACGAGGTTGGCGAAGGCGATCGAGCTGTACGGGCCGAGGCGCACCGCTTCGCGCGCTTCCACCACCGCGGTGTCGTATTGCCCCATCAAGCCGCTGAGAATCGACGCCAGGTTGGTCGGCGGTACGAGCGAGCCCGGGTACAGCCGTTTCCACGCCTGGTAGGTTTCGATTGCCTTCTGCGGATTTGCCGCGACCGAGCGGTAGTAGTGCGCTTCGATGTAGAACCGCTCCGGCTGGCTCACCTTCTCGCGCAGATCGTAGGCGCGGCGAAACGCCGACAACGATTCGTCGCGCAAGTCCAGTGTCTGCGCGGCTGCGCCGCGTCGCGCCCACGCCGCGGCGAACCCGGAGTCGATGTCGGTCGCCTGCCGGTAGAACTCGAGCGCGTTCGCCACCCGCCCGTGATCGCGGTTGTCGTCTCCAAGCGTGATCGCCTGGAGCGCTTCGAGCGACGGGGTGGTCGCGCGGACCAGCGGGATGCTGTACTGCCGCAACGAGTTCCGGGACTCGCCAAGTTTGAGGCGGATCCGGGTGGCAACCTGCTCGAGCACCGTCAGCACGTGTTCCTTGTCGCGTGCCTCGCCCATCGCCCTGCCGACCGAGTCGCCGGTCGCGCAGGCCAGCGCTTCGATCCCAACGACGTAGCGCGATCCGAGCGCCGTGATTGAACCGGCCAGCAGGACGGCCGCGCCTTCGCGCCGACACACCTCAAGGGCCAGCGCGCCGACGACGCGCTCGTCGGGCGACCGCCCCATGCGCTGAAGTGCCGAGCGGACCGCCGCCTGTGGCATCACCCGGAGGAACGGCGCCTGTTCGAGGTTGACCGCCAGCGCCAGGCGCAACGCATCGTCGAACACCCGGTTGCCCGTCGAGTTGACCACGTCGGCCAACAGGACCGTGTCGCGCTCGGAAACAACCGGCGGTCCGCTCCACTCGCCCGCCCCCACGGTGACCGCAACCCCAACCACAACCGCGGCCTTCAGAGCGGTCCACGGTGCTCCGCGGATCATGCGTCGAGCCCTCGTGTCGGCCACAACCCGCGGGGTACGATCCGTGCCTCCGCCGGGATCGGAGCCGTCCCCGGCGGCCGCGGCCGCGGACGCCGCAGCCGCCGTTCCCCGCTGGAGAGCCATTCCTCCGCGGTCTGCGGTCGTTTCAACGACGTCGCGCCCCTGCTCGACCCCGTCCGTTCCTGAGCTTGTCGAACCGAGCCCGTTCGCCCTGAGCCCGTCGCACGGTGGCCGACCCTGAGCGGATGCGTGCGCCGGCCCCTCCCCACGATCAGCACGAAGGGACTGCGGCGCGGCGTTCTCGAGGAACTCGACGGGCGCCACCAGTCGGTATCCGCGCTTGGGAATTGTCTCGATGATCTTCGGCGCGTGCGCGGAGTCCTCCAGGGCGTGCCGGAGTTCCGTGATGCACCTCGTCAACACCGATTCCCCGACGTACTGGGTGGCCCAGACCTCCTTCAGGATCACCTCTTTCGGCACCGTGCGGCCGGCGTGGCGCGCGAGCAGAAGGAGCAGGTCGGTCAGCTGACGTCTGAGATGGACTGGGCTGTCGCCACGGAAAAGGCGATCGAGGCTTGGCTGTACGAGCCACTCCCCAACTCGAAAGTCCCCCGTGAAAGCGGGACGCTTCGATGGGTCGTCCGGCATGTGGCCCCCTCCTCCGGGTGAGGCTTTCCTGTGATCCTCGTTGTCTTAGACGGACCACGGGAAAAACGAGCCCTACAAAGCCCCTCGATTCCGCCTCGAAGGAGCCGGAGTTGGCCCGGCAGGTGCTTCTGGAGGCCCGATGGAGGGCTGATGTACGAGGCGTCCGCATGCGCCGGCCGTCTAAGTGCAGTGTCGGCAGAAAGGAGGAGGCATGCGCAAGGTGTTCTCGTGGGTCGGGGTGGTCGCAGTGCTGGCGGGGTCCACGGCATGGGCCCGGCACGACGTAGCCCAGGACCGGGCAGTCGTGGAGCAAACCATCCGCGACTCAATCGGCTGGGCACTGAAGAAAGATCGGCCACTGCTCGAACGCATCATCGCTCATGACCCAGATCTGTTCATGTTCAACCCGGACTCGAACTCGACGCTTGGCTGGGATGGTTTCGTGAAGAACTTCGACTTCTGGATGGACGCCCGGTTCAAGGCCACGAGCTTCGACGTGCGCGAGCTGCGCGTCACCCTCTCGAGGTCCCGAGGCGTCGCCTGGTGGTCGGCGATACTGGACGACCTGGGGGAGTGGGACGGCAAACCAATAGGCTGGAAGGACACGCGGTGGACCGGCGTGCTCGAGAAGCGTGAGGGCACGTGGGTGATCGTGCAGATGCACTTCTCTTTCGCCTCAGACAAGGAACGGGCCAACGCGCTGGCCGGAGCAAAGAAGTAGCTACTTCTGCAGTGCGGCGTACTCGCGCCGGGCCTGTAGGAGCAGGGGCAGGTCGGGATCGTAATACGCGATGCGGAGCCGCAGGCTGACGGGCCAATCCGGAAGGCTGTTCGCCGCGGCCCAGGCTTCGGACTCCTTCAGCAGGCCAATCGCCTCCGTGAGTCGACCGCGGCTCGTCGCGTCTTCAACGAAATCCAGCGACCAGTCAGGCAGAGACTCGGGGTGAGCCGCTGACCATGCCCGCGACCGGGCTTACTATACGCCCGTTCTAACCCAAGTTGAGGTGCCAACGAGCCTGCGGTATCGGCGAGCGAGGAGGGGACACGGCCGAGGCGCCCCAATGAGCAGCGCAGCGCTACTTGCCCAACGCCGCGTATTCCTGGCGGGCCTGGAGCAGCACGGGCAAATCTGGATCCGCCTGGCGCCACCGATCGAAGAACCGCTCGTAGGTGCGGCGACCGCCCGCAATATCGCCTGCGCGGGCCAGCGTGCGCGCCAGCCCGAGCTCCGCATGAGGCTGAAGCTTGCGGCCCGAGTCGATCATCGGATGCGCCAGGATCTTCTCGAACGCCGCACGCGCGTTGGCCCAGTGGCCGGCGAGGTAGTGGGCCTGCGCGCGTTCGAACACGGGCTCCAGGCTGTACGCGAAGCCCAGTTCGAACGGCTCGAGCGGCGCGAGCAGATCGAGCGCTTGCGCCGTTTGACCGCGGCTCGCGGCGATCGCGGCCCGGTACGTGCGCGCGAGCGCCGCCCCCCAGTCCCCGGGCTGCCCCCGGCGGTCAATCTCGTTCAGCAGGCGTTCCGCGACGTCGAACCGGCGAGCCGAAACGGTTGCCCTGACCGCGTCCATCTGTGTGAGCAGTCCAGGGCGTCGTTCCATCTCGGCCTCGACGCGGCGCATCGCCTGCGCTCCGAACCCGCACAGTGCCTCATAGCGAGCGATACGAAGGCGCGCCCGGGCCGCCATGTCCAACGCGCTGTTGGGAAGCTGACCGGCGGTGGCCTGGCCGGGACCTCGGCCGGTCTTCGCTCCTCGTTGGTCGGCCCAGGCTCCCATCCTCTCCATGAACGCGACGGCCTCTCGGAGCCGGCCGCGATTCATGGACTCTTCCGCCTGGTCTTCGAGCCAATACGGCGGCCAATCCGGGGGTTGCTCGGCCATCCACGCCTGCTCGCGCGCCTTCAGAGCCTCGTCGTTGGCTGCCACAGCGCACCAGAACAACAGGACGTGCGAGTACCCGCCAATGCTGCCGAGGGAGAGCGCCGTCTCGGCCTGCTGCCTGGCTTCGGCGATCTGGTTGAGAAACAGATGGGCGCGGGCGAGACCGGCGATGTTCACCGCGCTGGTCGGTTCGAATCGCGCCGCCTCCCTGGCCTCGGCCAGCGCCGCCTCGTACCGCCCGGCGTTCATGTACTCGCTGGCCAGATCGTGGCGAATGCGCGTGCGCCGCGGGTACGACTGGCTGAGCAGCTCGAGTGCTTCGACCACCCGCGCGACGTCGCCGGTCACAAAACGGTGGTACGAGGCTTCGATCTCCACGCGTTCGGGAAACGTGACCTGCAGCCTGAGGTCGTAGGCCTTCCGGAGGGCCGCGAGACGTTCATCTCCCAGTGCCAGGCGTCCGAGGCGGCTGTAGGCGAGGGCAAAGTTGGCGTCGAGAGCCACTGCTTCCCGGTACAGGCGGAGAGCGACATCCGACTCGCCGCGCTCGTATGCCAGGTCACCCCGGCGCACCGCGCGCAGGGCCTCCAGCGAAGTCGTCGTCGCCTCGAATGCCGGTACCCGATAGCGCTGGAGCGAAGCGGCCGACTCTCCCATCGCCAGCCGAATCTCGCCGGCCGCGCGCTGCAGCGCGTCGAGCACGGACTCCTTGCGCTCGGCCGCTGCCTGCTGACGGGCCAGTACCGTGGCGGTGCCGCAGGCGACCGCTTCGAGCCCGATCACGTACTGTTGGCCGAGCCGCGCGATCGAGGTGACGATCAACGCGGCCCCTCCGATCCGCTCGCATACTTCCAGGCCGACCGCCCGCGTCATCGGCGTGTCCGGCGAGCGTTTCATCATGCGCAGCGCCTCCTGGACCCGCCCGGGCGACAGCAGCGCGAGATACGGCGACTGTTCCAGCTGGATCGACACCGCCAGCGGGATCGTCTCGTCGAAGACCGCGTCGCCCGTCTGGTTCTCGAAGGCAAGCAGTACCGGGTCACGCTCGGTGAGGATCTTGGCGGGCGCCCGCACCGACATCTTGATCGCGATCATCCCCGCAACGAGCAGCGTCAGGGCAAGCGCTGCCCACACTCCGCGCCGGCCAAAGAGGCGCCAGCCCTTGCGCCCGGGTGGCGCGGTCTCCGGGGCCGGCATGCGGGCTTCCTCCGTGCGGGTGTCTGGAGGCGGCTCGGCCGGTTCCTGCGCCGCTCCCTCCTGCACCGGCAGCCAGACGACCGGCGCCACGATTCGGTACCCGCGCTTGGTGATCGTCTCGATATAGCGCGGATGCTGCGCATCGTCCTGCAGGGCCTGGCGCAATTCGGCTACGCACCGCGACACGCCCGACTCCGCGATGTACTGCCCCGGCCAGACCTCCGCGAGGATCTCTTCTTTCAGCGCGATCTCGCCTTCGCGTCGCGCCAGGCACACGAGCAGATCGATGAGTTGGGCGCGGAGCTTGATGACCGTGTCGCCGCGAGAGACGTGACAAGCCTTGGGCTCGACGAGCCAGTCGCCCAGCGTGAACGGGTGCAGGCGAGAAACCGGGGGTGGCTGCTCTGGCACCATGGCGAGGTTCGGACGCGGACTTACTATACGCCCGTACCGAGCAGCCACGAAACGGGGCAGGTTGACCCGACCTATTTCAGGTCGAACCGAACCGTGACAGTGGCGACAAAGGGTCTCGCGGGCGTGAGCGGCGCGTAGCGCCACTGACGAACCGCTTCAGCGGCGGCCTGGTCGAGTGCTGCGTCCACGGAACGGAGCACCTTGACGTCGGTCACGTTGCCGTCCGCATCCACCCGGATTTCCAGAATGACGTTGCCCTGGACGCCACGCGCTTTTGCGTCCGGCGGATATTCCGGCTTCACCGACGAGATTACCTTCGGCGACTTGACCCTCGTCTTCGTTCCGGCGGGAGACACTACGGGCGTCTTGCGTGCCTTGCCGTCCACGTCGAAGGGAACCGTCAACACGCAGACGCTCTCGTTTGGTTGCGGCTCGAACCGCCACTGCCGCACGGCGTCGATCGCCGCCTGGTCGAGCACCGGGATCGATCGCAGGATCTTGACGTCGGTCACCTGCCCGGTCTTGTCGATGCGTACCTCGAGAATGACGACGCCCCTGATGCCCTGCGCTTTCGCCTCGGGCGGGTACACCGGCTCCACACGCGCCACGATCTTCGGCGGTGGTTGGTACCCCGGTGCCGTCCTCTTTGGCTTCGCTCGCTGCTCGCCTTCCGAATCGAACCGAACAGTCGCGACGTAGACGCTCTCGGTCTGTTGCGGTGCGAACCTCCACTCTCGCACCGCATCGAGCGCCGCCTGATCGAGGCCGGGGACGGATCGCAGCACCTTGACGCCCGTCACGTGCCCGGCGCGATCGACGCGCGCTTCGACGATGACGTTGCCTTTGATGCCCTGGGCCTTGGCATCCGGCGGATACACGGGCGCCGCGCGCGACAGCAGCTTGGCCGTCTGCCTGGGCAGGCGCTGCTCCGTCCAGGGGCGTGGCCCCTGTTTTGGCGTCGCCGGTGCGCTCGCCTGGGGGGACGGCGTCCTGAATGACGTGTCGTTCTTCGCGCGCTCCGCAGCAGGAGCGGCCTGCAGCGGCAGTACCCACGCTGCGACGACGCCGGCAATGAGTACGGTTGAAGAGCTCGCAACGAGTGCGCCGAGCAAACGTCCCTTCGACATACGAACCTCGTTCAGAAGAAGCGTGACACGGCGCGCCAGATGCGCCCGGCGGAGGAACGACGATGCCGGGCGCAGTGCGGAGCGGGGCACCGGCCGCGCCAGCTTGACAAGGGCTTCCAGGTAAGGCCGCCGGCTGCGGGTGATCTCCACCACCTCCTGGTCAACGACCTGCTCGCGCGCAAGGTGGAGTTCGTCGAGCAGCCACCAGATCGCCGGGTGGAACCAGAAGGTCGCGCGGACGATCTCGTCGCCGACGGTCCGCAGCCAGTCGCGCCGCCTCACGTGGATCAGCTCGTGGCACGTGATCGCTCGCTGCTCATCGTGGGGATAGGCGCGGACCGACCGCGGAAGCAGGATCGTTGGATGCCTCGCGCCGAAGTTCACCGGGCACCCAATCTCGGGGGACAGCCTGATGTCCGCGTCGGCCGCCGCGAGCACGACGGCCTCCCTGATCGGAAGCGGCCTCGGATCCAGTTGCGCGGCGCGCCGCCGCAAGCGACGCAGGCGCCGGAACCCGGTCGCGACCCAGACGAGCCGGGCGACCAGGCCGGCCGCGATTGCCCCGAGGATGGCCGAACCTGCGGAACGAGCCAGGTCCGTCGCCATGGATGCGTTGCCGGACGGCGCGGCAAGCGGTGAACCCGCTCCCGGGCCAAAAGCGGGGAATCCTGCGGCCTGGAGCCGGCCCGGACCCGCGCCGGACACGGTCGGCGAGGCGACCGACCACGCGAGCGGCAGGCAGATCGCCGCCACCAGCACGACCCGGTAGTGGAACAGTCGGGCACGCGGCGACGCCATGCCGAGCACGCGCGCCAGACCGGCGCCGATGACCGCAAGAGCCGTGATGTGCACGACGTAGACGGCGAGGTTGGCGAGCGTGAACGCAGGCATCACTCCGACTCGCGGATCTTTCTGAGGAGCTCGTCCAGCAGGTCCTCGGACAGCTTGCGATCCTCGACGAGATGGACCAGCAGGGGTTCGGCCGACCCGTCGAAGACGCGGTCGAGGAATTCGCGAACCATCGACCGAACGACGACGCGCTTGGAACGGGTCGGCCTGTAGACGTGCGCCTGATCCTCGCGGCGCTTCGTCACGTGGCCCTTGGTCTCGAGGACCTTCAACATGGTCATGACGGTGGTGTAGGCGATCCTGCGGTGCTCGCTCAGGGCCTCGTAGATGTTGCGGCCGGTCGCCTCGCCGCGGCGCCAGATGACCTTCATGATCGCGAGTTCCAGGGGCGTCAGGGTCCGGCTGGCGTGCTTCATACTAATAACTTAGTATTTAGAAGATAGAATGTCAAGGCCGCGCCGGGGCCCCCTCGCGGCCCTGCCGGGTGGTCCTGCTTCCTTTGACACCGCCGCCGGCAATTCGGCCACGCGCCCGGGTCAGCGCGCAACGGAAGAGTCCGTCGACGCGGGTGTCACCTCGCGGCGTCCGTCTCCGAGCGCACCGGGTCCATGCCAGGTCCTCGATCCCTCCTGCATTTGGCGCTACGCTCGACGTTTCCGGAAGGGCGAGGGTTTTGCGGTGCCGCGCACGCCGTCGCCTACGTCTAATCCTGTGTCCGCCGCCAGGCGTCGGACGGTCCGACAACGACGGAGAAGCCATGGAAGCACTATTTCAGGATCTCGGCTACGCGATCCGCGGCCTGCGCAAGCACCCGACCTTCGCCATCGTCGCGATGGTGACGATCGCGCTTGGCATCGGCGCCAACACGGCGATCTTCTCGGTCATCAACTCGGTCCTGCTGCTTCCGCCACCATTCAACGAACCGGATCGCCTGGTGCGTCTCTACCAGACCGAGGCAGCACCCGGTAACTACCCATTCTCCGGGCCGGATTACCTCGACTGGCAAGCCCAGAACCGGACGCTCGAGGGCATGGCGCTCTCCGCCTGGTTTCGCCGCGCGAACGTCAGCGGAGGCGGCCAGCCGGAGTCGGCTCTCACCGATGCCGCCGAGGACAACTTCTTCAGCGTGCTCGGCGTTCGGCCGATGCTCGGACGAACGTTCGTGCGCGGGGAGAGCAAGGCGGGCGGGTCCCGCGTCGCCGTGCTGAGCTACGGGTTCTGGCAACGGCACTTCGGCGGCGACCGCACGGTCGTGGGCAAGTCGATCGATCTGGACTCGGTGCGCTACACGGTTGTCGGCGTCATGCCACCCTGGTTCAACTACCCGAAGGGGATCGAGATCTGGACGCCGCTCGACATGTCGCCGCAGAACCTCGGGACGCGCGGCTCGCACAGCTACATGGCGATCGGCCGCCTGAGGCCCGGCGTCACCGTGAGCCAGGCGCGGGCCGATCTGTCCGTGATCGCCAAGCGGCTCGAGAACCAGTTCCCCGGCACGAACGAGAAGGTGGGGGCTGCGGTCGTCTCGATGCGGGACCAACTGACACGGTCGTCGCGCGAGCCGCTGTTGATCCTGCTTGGAGCGGTCGCCCTCGTGCTACTCGTGGCGTGCGCCAACGTCGCCAACCTGCTGCTGATCAGGGCCGGCGGGCGCCGGCGCGAGCTGGCCATCCGAACGGCGCTCGGCGCGGGACGCGGCCGGGTCGTCCGCCAGTTGCTGACCGAGAGTGTGCTGCTGGCCCTCGCCGGCGGAGCCATTGGCCTTGCGGCGGCCTGGTGGGGCGTCAGGCTCTTGCGGTCGGTCAAATCGCTGCCGCTCCCGCTCGTGAACCCGATCCAGGTCGACCTGTCGGTCCTGCTGTTCACAGGGGCAGCAGCGGTCGTTACCGGCTTGCTGTTCGGGATCCTGCCCGCCTTGCAGGCATCGGCGACGCGAGTCAGCGAAGACCTGAAATCGACCAGCCACGCGACGCTCGGCACGGGGCGCCGGGCGCGGCGGACTCGCGACGCGATCGCGGTCGCGGAGATTGCGGTGTCGCTGGCTCTTCTCGTCGGCGCCGGCCTGCTGCTCCGCAGTTTCGATCGAATGCGCCACGCGGAGATCGGCGCTGACACGAACAACGTCGTCACGATGGGAATCAATCTGCCGCCGGCGCGGTACGCGACGGCCGTCTCGCGCCGGGCGTTCTTCGATCGGCTGCTCGAGCGCGTTCGATCGTCTCCGGGCGTCCGCGCAGCGTCCCTCTCGACGCGCATTCCGCCCGAGGGCGGCAGCAACGGGTACATCACGGTGCCCGGCCAGGACGACGCACGGCTGAAAAACCAGCTCTTCGAGTGGAACTACGTCTCGCTGGATTATTTCCGCGCGTTCGGAATTCCGACGTTGCAGGGGCGGAAGTTCAGCACGCGCGACGAGGACCAGGCGGCCGCCGTCGCACAGAAGATCGGCGAAGTCTTCTCATCGCCCAGCCCGCGCTTCGATGCTCTCAGAGGCCTGTCGTCGCCTGTCGTCATCAGCCGCCAGATGGCGCGCCTCGTGTGGCCGAAGCAGGACCCGATTGGCAGGACGTTCGTCATGGGAGGCGTCATCAGTGCACAGGTTGTCGGCGTGGTGGGCGACGTCAAGTCGCATGGAATCCGCGCCGAGGCAGCACCACAGGCATATTTCCCGTTCCCGGGCGCGCTCGACGGCCCGTTTCCGGGCACCCTCAGCGTCAGGAGCGACGCCGACCCGCTGAAGCTGGTGGCGTCCATCCGCGCGCACGTGAACGCCCTGGATCCAACGCTGGCGGTCGTGAACCCGCGGACGATGGACGACGTGATCGCAGACGGCATGGCGGACACGACGCTGCAAACCTGGCTGCTCGGCACCTTTGCCGGGCTTGCCGTGGTGCTGGCGGCCGTCGGCCTGTACAGCGTGATGGCCTTCCTCGTCGCCGAGCGGCGGCACGAGCTGGGTGTCAGGATCGCGCTGGGAGCCGGACACCCGGATCTCCTCCGGCTCGTGCTCGGACATGCCGCGAAGCTCGTGGCCGTGGGCCTGCTCGCCGGCCTGTGTGCGGCGTTCTGGCTGACCCGGCTGATGCGGGGCCTGCTGTTCGGCGTCGAGCCCAACGATCTCGCCACGTTCGCAGGCGTGTCGTGCCTGCTCGCGCTCGTGGCACTGGTTGCCTGTGCGATTCCTGCGGTGCGGGCGGTGCGCGTCGATCCCATCGTCGCGTTGCGGTACGAATGAGAGCGCAGCGAAGGCGCGGCGATCCGTGTTCACACACCTTCCGCGGCGACTCGCGGCGCCCGACGCCACCTCTTGAGGAATCCGAGTGAGATCACCACGGAGAGCATCGTCCCAATCCTGCAGACGGCCATCAGGTTGCCGACGACGACGTTTCGAAGCGTGAACTCTGCCCGCAGCGAGTCGAGCAGCTGCGCCGCTCGCGCCGGGTCCATTCCCACCGACGCTCGCGCGAACGCCGCCTGGACCATGTCCTCGAGGAAGTGCCCATACACGAACGAGATGGAGGCGATGTTGTAGGTGACGTACACCAATCCGCTGCATACGCTGATGACAACGCCCGCCAGCAGCGCCTTCCAGTAGGTGGTGCGTCCCCCGAGCACGTGCTTCCCGTACCACCACGTCCCGATCGCGATACAGGCGGCAAGCAGACCGATCATCACACGCAGGCTCCACGGCTCGAAGTAGACGCCCGACAGGTACAGGACAACGCCGACGAGGACGTGCAAGAGGCCTGCGACGAGACCGACAACGACGAGAGGGGCCCACCGGTTCTGATACGCGGTCATGGCTCTTCCCTCCTGGTCAGACTGTTGGCGGGCCAAGCGGAACGTGCGACATCTCCCGCGACCACCGCGTGATTGCACACCGCCTGAACCCGCGTTGCTGATACTCCTGTTGACCCCGCGATTCTCGGCAGGTTCCTCTCTCCGACGCAGGGTGCATCGATGTAGGGAGGATGTAGGCGGCTCAACGCCGGCTGCGGCGTCATCGTCCAGCGGGCGCCAGGTACCCAACCGCGGGCAACGGGCCGGCGCCCGTTCCCGGCTGCACCTGCCACGGAATGCGCAACCGCGCGATCGCGCCGCCGCGCGCTTGGTTCTCGAGCGTGAAGTCCCACGCCCCGGGATACAGCTTGTCGAGCCGCTCGATGACGTTCTTCAGGCCGCGCCCGCAGTGCGTTGCCAGGGCCCAGCCCGGCGGCACACCAGGACCGTCGTCTTCGACCGTCACCACGAGTTCGTCGCCCCCGCGGAGGATCCCAATTTCCAGGCGGCCGGCGTCGATGCGCCGGGAAAACCCGTGCTTGATCGAGTTCTCGATGATCGGCTGGAGCACGAGGCTCGGGATCAGTGCGTTCATCGCCTCGGGAGCGATGCAGCGGATCACGTGCAGGCGGTCCGTGAAGCGGATCTCCTCGATCGACAGATACTGGTCGAGCAGTCCGAGTTCCTCACCGACGGTGACCAGGTGACTGCCGCTAGACTGCATCGACGATCGCAGCAAGCTGCCCAACCGCTCGACCATCGTGACCACGCCGTCTGTGTCTCGTTCGACCGCGAGAAAACTGATCGAGTTCAACGTGTTGAAGAGGAAGTGCGGCTGCAGCTTCATCTTCAAGGCCTCGACTTGTGCCGTCACCAGCGCGCGTTGCAGCTCTGCGGCGTGCTGTTCCCTGGCGCGGTTTTTGTCGTAGATGTGAAGCGCGAACCCGGCGGTCAGGATCAGCCAGTAGACGAACGTGTCGGTTACGGCCCGCCAGGCGGCGTATTGGGTCCAATACAGCGACAGCGGATTCGGGAGTTTCGCCCAGGAGACGCCTGCGAAGTACACGGCGCCGAAGTTGGTCCATGCCACGCGGGCCACGGCGGTGATGATCACGCTGGTCACGAGGTGGAACACCAGCGGCCGGACCCATCTGTCGCGCCGGAAGGGAACGCGCCGCGCAAGGAAGAAGATGAGGGGTGTCAGGAGCAGCCACCCCAGATAGTACGGGGCGATCGTCTCCTCGCCGATCGTGTGCTCGTAGAGGGGTCCGACGCGCGTCTTGACGACCACGGCGGCGAGGTCGCGCAACGCCAGCGCGACGCATGCCGCGAGCCCTGCCGTGGCCCACCACGCGATCCTCCGTCGATCCGCTGTGGTCATCGCCGCTATCACCCCTTCAGCCCGAACCGCGCCGCGCCGAGTCGAAGCAGGTCCTTTTTGCGCCTGCGGCTCACCGGGAGCGTCCGGCCGCTCGCCAGCACCACCTCGAAGTCGCGGCCGAACCCGTGCCGGATCTCTCGCACGCGGGCGAGGTTGACGATGGCCGACACGTGAATGCGCACGAACTGCGCCGGGTCGAGGCGCTCCTCCAGGTGCTTGAGACTCTCACGATACAGGTGCTGCTTTCCCGCGGCGTGGAGCGTCACGTAGTAGTCCGCGCCCTCGATCCAGTCGATGTCGGAAACCTCCACGAACTGGATCGCCTCGCCGACCTTCACCATGATGCGTTCCAGCCACGGCGCCGCGCCCGGCAGCCGGCCCATGGTCGGTTCCTGCCCCTGCTGGATGTCCGCAACGGCCGCGAGCAGCGTCGATCCGTACTCCGCGAGCCGGCGGTCCCGAACGCGCGCGGCGGCACGTGCCAGCGCCTCGTCGAACCGCTTCTGGGAGACGGGCTTGAGGACGTAGTCGAGCGCGCGCACCTCGAAGGCCCGGATCGCGTACTCATCGTACGCGGTGACGAAAATGACGACCGGCACCACGTCCTTCGGCAGCCGCGCGAGCACGTCGAAGCCTGTGATCTCGGGCATCTGGATATCGAGCAGCACGAGGTCCGGCTTCAGCTCGGATATCCGCTCGATCGCTTCGCGGCCGTCTTTGCACGCGGCCACCACCGTGAACCCGGCGTGGCGCTCGACCAGCGTCTTCAGGCCGCGTCGCGCCAGCACCTCGTCGTCAACGATAATCGTCTTGACGTCATCCATGGTTGACGCTCCCGGCAACCGCGGTGGTTTCCGCATCGGCAAAGGGGATCGACAGCAGTGCGACGGCTCCGCCCGTCGCCCCGTTCTCCACGCGGAAACCGGACGCACCCGGGAAGAGGCTCCGTATCCGGTCGCGGACGTTCTTCAGGCCTGTACCGGCGTCGCGCGCGAGGTTCCAGCCGGCGGGCAGGCCCGGGCCGTCATCGCGCACGGCGATGTGCAGAACCGACCCTTCGCGTCTCGCCACAAGTTCCAGCAGGCTCGCATCGAGCCGGCGAGACAGGCCGTGCACGAGCGCGTTCTCGACGAGCGGCTGGAAGATCAGGTTCGGCACCAGGGCGCGACGCGTGTCGGGCTCGACTCGACGGACGATTCGCAAGCGATCCCCGAACCGGATCGCTTCGATCGCCAGGTACGCGTCCACGAGCGCCAGCTCTTCGTCGAGCGTCACGAACTGCCGCGCGCTCATCTCCATCGAGAGGCGCAGCAGCGTGCCGAGGTGTTCGACGACACGAACGACCGCGTCGGTATCGCCGGCCCGGGCGAGCGAGGCGATGCCGTTCAGCGTGTTGAAGAGGAAGTGGGGCTGCAGCTTCATCTTCAGCCCGTCCAGTTGCGCGGCCGCGAGCGAGCGCCGCAGTTCCAGTTCCCGCAGTTCGTTGGCCGAGAGGTCACGCGAGAACTGGAGCGCCGTGCCGACGCCCAGCAGCAACCAGTAGGCGGGAACGGCCGCCACCCCCTGCAGCACGAACACCCGATCCCACGGGACCTTCGCGAGCGCCGCCCAACCGGGCAACTGCAGGCCGAACGCGGCGTTGACGAGGAGGCGGTAACAGAAGAACGGCAGGCTGCCGGCTATCGGCACGGCGGCATGGAACGCCAACGCACGAACGCGCCGGCGACCGAGCAGCGGCACCTTGCGCGCCAGGTACAGGATGCCGGGCGTCACGAGCGCCCATGCGACATAGAGGCGAAAACGGTTCAGGAAGATGTCCTTCGGTGGTGCGGGCAAACGCTTCTGATCTTGCACCGCCGCGGGAACGGCGGACCGGGACGTTCCTTCGGCCGGTCGCGAGGACGCCGCCGGCGGTGGCGGCGCGCTGATCTCCGTGACGTACCTGTCCGTGACCGCGAGGACGGTCAAGAGGGCGAACACCGCCAGCACGAGCAGTGCACGGGCAAGTCTGAATTTCATATTCCCGCTTCGTCGCCGTCTGGATGCGAAGCCGACCGCTGCCATTATGGATGAAACCCGGTGGCGCAGACGAAGGCATCACCGGCGTTCGTGGCCCGCTTCGCAGGCGGACGCGCGGCTCTGCCTACGCCAGGCATCTCGCCGCCAGCTTGAGCCGATGCCAGAGGGATCGTGGCTGGCGCACATGCTCGCTCGCCGCGATTTCCTGCGCTGCCTCGAGTGCTGCTGCCATCGCCACGGGCGACGGCGGCGCCTCGGGCGCCGCCACGAGTTCGACCGGCGCGATCAACCGATAGCCGCGCTTGGTGATCGTCTCGATGACGCGCGGCCGATGCGCGTCGTCGCCCAGCGCCGCGCGCAGTTCGGCCATGCAGCGTGAGAGCGCGGACTGTGCGACCCACCTGCCCTCCCACACTTCGGCCACGAGCTCGTCTTTCAGGATCACCTTCCCCGCGTGGCTGGCCAGGCACACCAGAAGATCCATCAACTGCGCCCGAACCCGTACACGCACACCGTCGCGCGTGAGCAGGTTGAGCGAGGGCTGCACCAGCCAACCGTCGATGCGCAGGTCCGCAGCGCGCGGAGCGGACCGGTGCACCGCCGGGGGGGGGCACCCGCGCACAAGACGAGGGCCGGCCCAGGCCCACGCGGGGGCGCA
>Ga0316628_100001600_pt1 | contig 16148 bp, 16 predicted proteins | sample OWC_Aug_M2_C1_D5_FD_207648 | JGI IMG/M metagenome (GOLD analysis project Ga0316628, IMG submission 207648) | Wetland soil microbial communities from Old Woman Creek delta, Ohio, United States - OWC_Aug_M2_C1_D5_C | ecosystem: Environmental > Terrestrial > Soil > Wetlands | place: USA: Ohio... | reverse complement strand
TGCCGGTACCGGAGTTCTGCACGATATGATGATACAGTCATTGTGCGAACCCGGTTGAAGGATGCAAATAAACGGATGATCACCTTTGGCTATCAGGTCCTTCGCAAAGATCAGGAGGAGGTGATTGCCGAAGGAGAGACCCAGCACATCTGCGTCGATTCAAATGGTAAAACAAAAAGCCTGCCTGGAAAATTCTTGGTTTGCCTCACCGGATAGTTTTTTATTTCCCAGTCTTCGGAATAGTTACCAATCAGTCCATAATTGAGAAGATATATTGTTGTAAAAATCTCCCCTAACCCCTCTTTTCCAAAGAGGGGGAATTCCTCCCTTTTGTAAAGGGAGGGTAGGAGGGATTTGGTCTTTAACGGCCATACAATCATGGACCGATTAATAAGGGATCGATGGTAGCGAAGCTTCCATCGGATTCAAGACGCAGGACTTTGAAGACAAGGATATCGTTATTGCTCTCTATTTCGCAGAAGTGGAAAAAGCGAAGTTCAAGGCCAGAAAAGAGGTCTTGGTAACGCTGCTTCCTGGCATCGATTATGACCTTGTGCCTCGGTCCACCTCCTCCCCCTGAGACAACGAAGAACTTGCCGTCCATTCGAAACCGCTCATAAGAATGACTGTGACCGCTGAAAAATAGACGAGCCTTTTGGAATCGAAGAAAAGGGTCAGCAAAGTTTACCTTAGCCTCCTTGTTTGGGCCGACCACCCGGCTGTTGGTGAAAGGCGGTTCATGGCAGCAGACAATAATGAAATCAATTTTCGGGTCCTTTTCGAATTTCTCAAGCTCGTTCAAATACCACTGGGACTGTTCCTCGATTTGTTCTTTGGTTAAACTGGAGAAGTTTGAATCAACCAGGATCAATCCTACATTCTTCCAGGCGAAAGTGTACCAACGTCGTTTATCAAGATAAGGGAAACGCTCAAAATAGTTGTGTAGTGCTTTCTTATCGTTTCCATAGAACTCATGATTTCCAAGGATTGGGAAATAGGGGATCTTCTTCTTGCGAAACTCTTTGTGCATATCATCGAATTCATGCCAGTGTTTCTCTGAACTTCCCCGAGTGGTAAGGTCACCAAGATGGACGACAAAGGCTGGCTCGCGTTTGGTAATTTCATCAATGATTAGCTTTCGTTCCCTGTCATTTTTTTCTCGCCAGAACTCCCAGCGACTCGTGCCTTGTGTGTCACCAACAATAAGGAAGTGACTTTTCGTTGGGTCGATCTGGGCGAAACCAGCGTAGGAAGGTATTGCCTGAGGTTCGTGTTTTGGAGATATCGTGCTAGCAATCTCAGCAGTTAAGGCGATACTTAACAACCCCGCAAAAACAATTGTTATTCTCATTGGCAACTTTCTTATGAAAGAAATGACTTAGCAATAAAAATGGCAGCTTTTTCTTTTCTAGATTTTCATGATCAACTACTTCTTGGGCTTAAAGTCGTCAAACCGTCGCTCCCAGGGAACTCTTTTCACTAAAACATAAGACATTCCGTCTAATTTGTATACGGAAGTCATTTCAGGATCAATCCTGTGACTATCTGGGTGAAATGAGCCAAAAAAGGGGTCAACAAAAAAGGGGTCAATTCTTCATTCGTTACATTTTGCATTAAGACGTGTGAACAACGCTTGAAGGTTTCGGTCATTTCTCAGTCGTTCCTTCAATCTCCTCCGCTCTTGACTTACCGAGGTATACCCAATCCCTAATAGCTTCCCAATTTCATGCCCCTTTAATCCCCCCACCCGATAAAGGAATTCCATGGCCATCTGCCGAACAGCTCCCTTCTCCTCCCTGATCTCCTCAATAGTCTTTCCCGTTACCCCCTTTATAACATCTAATATTGTTTCTTTTGCCCGATATTTTCGAATCTCACGAAGCGAAGAACTCTCCCGATCCTGCTTTCCCTTAAGAAAAGTGCGGCTGACCCAAGTAATGAATTCCTCTCCCCCAAGAAGGCTCTGCCCAATAATCTTCCCTTTGATCTCCAGCCCTCCCGCTATATCCGCATACAATGCTTTTTGATACGCACGCCGACCTCGGCCCGTATCTCCACCATATTCCCCAAGAACCACGCCGTATTCAATAAACGGCTCCCGCTTCCTCTTCTCCAGATAACCGTGCAGGCTACTCCAGGGATAGTAATTCAGATAGTGAATCTTCTCTCTGGGAGATGCCTTGACCAAGGAGCGGGTCCGAATAGGGTTGAGGTGGATGTATCGTGAGACAACGGAAAGGTAGGCATCTTTATCCACAACGATGCTTTTATAGCGGCCTTGATAAAGATGACCTACACGTCGATGGCGCCGGTTGAAGTAACCCGTATAGCTGATATTAAAGTGTCGCATGAATTCACCGAGGTTTCCCAGAGGAGTTTCGAGCAAGAGATGAAAATGATTGCTCATGAGGACATAACTGTAAAGCTTAACGGTGTAAGTACTTAAGGATTGGTCAAGATATTGGAGGAAGCGTTTCCGGTCGCCGTTGTCCCGGAAGATGTCTTTCTGTTCGTTACCCCGGCAGGTCACATGATAGACAGCATTCGGATATTGAAGCCGAAGGGGTCTCACCATAGCTTCTTATAGCATGCACTTCTCCAGACTGTCAACAATGAAGAACTGACCCCTTTGGCCTCCCTATTTGAGAACCGTCCCCAAGCTCCATTCCTATGGCTCCCCATTCTCTGTTGCACACCTTCTATTTGGTCTTCCCTCTAACGGATCGCTCCTTGCCTTGACTTGCTGTCTTTAATTCTTTCTATAAAATCCTTCAAGGTCTGACCTTTTTTTTCGCCAAGGATGTGGCGTACTATTACCTCGTCTTCTATGATAGGTATCTTGCCACCATAGCCCTGCACTATGACATTCTTGCCTTTCCATTCGGATATAAACAAAATACACCTCTCACTAATATTGAAGTGAGCACTTACACTCAACCGAGGGTAGTAGGGTATGTCAATTTGTTTTTCTTCATAACTTCCAAGTATAACCTCCTCAATCTCTATTGTTGCTATAGCCTCAACAGATTGTGTCTCCTTTATACTCTCGGCTCTCGGGTTCTCGGCAATTCTGGATACCCTTCCAATGACAATTAATTTGGAGGAGCGAACCATTTCGTCCAGAGAGAATTCTATGATCGTTCCCGAGCAAGGTAGAACTGCAATAAGAAGGGCAAAAATAGGAAATACCAGAAAGTACCTCATTGAAAATCTCCTTTTGAATCAATAAATATTATGAAAGCAAAGGGTCAATTCTTCATTCGTTACATTTTGGATCAAGGCGTTTAAACAACGCTTGTGTCAACAATGAAGAATTGACCCCCATTAATTGCCCATTAATGCGACGTACTTGGTGAGTAAGCGTAAAAGTAGAAATCAAGAAAAATCAGCTGTGCGACAGTGCAGGCTGCAACCGCAACCAAGCCGAATAGAATTATTTTTCGAAAAATGCCCATACGAAGTGGAAAACCGTCGGTTAAGTTGAGTTAGCCCGCAAGAACTCAACCACCATACTCTTGCTTAGGATTCTTGTACCATCCTTAGTCAGTCTATTAGCAGCCTACATCTTTCTTATCTCTGGCCCATTTTCCAGACGTTTCATGAAATCCGTCATGTGGACAAAGATCTTCTCCATACGTTTCTTTGCATCAGGAGATCCAATAGGAATACCAAAAGCTACCGACCTTAGCTCGAATTTCTCGGAGATTCGAACAACATTAAAAATGATGAATCCTTCTCCCTCTTTCGAAAATGTCGCTTCATACTTTACCTGTATGGATTCAGGGTATTTCTCCCAATAGCGGAGGTTTCCTCCCCCCACAGCACACGGATAAAAAATCACAGACCTTTGGAGAAGCCTACTTCCTTCGAAAGTTCCGAAGATTTTGCACAATTCCATCAATCCCAATTTCACTGCGTTTCTATCCTTTTCAAGTTCTTCGGGCGAGAAATTTGGTGGATAGTGAAAAGATCTGGCAGCCTCATCAAAATTGCCGCCCTGGATAGCCTTAATGCAGCTATCCGTAAAGGACTTGACTTGATCATATGTGGTCTCTTGGCCGAGAGATTGGGACGTAAAAAGCAGAATTAAAAGAAATAAGAGGGCCAAAATTCTTCTCATTGCTTAGCCTCCTTTTTCATTATTAACCGTAATTGCAACATCATCGGCCTCATTGGAATCTGGAGTTGCTTTGGGACCTCTCGATGAAACCCATCCTTATGGCATAAGAATTATGAATTGGGCCACCTGCGGAGGAGACATTATTTTAATTTAGTACACCTTTCGAAAATTCTGTCAATAAAAATCTGACAGATTCTTTGATACGGGAACATGATTTAGGATTATTCGGGGAAGAGAAGGAGGGGGAAGCTCAATAATTTAAGAAACTCATTGTATTTGCTATTGAAAATTAACGGGTAATAGGGTAATGTTTCAGAAATGGAACACCAAAGGATTTTGGTTTTGAGGCTGAGTGCGGTGGGGGATGTTATCCGAACGCTGCCTGCAGTAAAAGCCTTAAAAGAACACGCTCCTTCCTCCTTAATCACCTGGATCGTTGAAGAACCCTCTCAAGCCTTCCTGGAAAGTCAACCGGAGGTTGACGAAGTGATGTTGTTTCCAAGGAAGAAGTGGACCAAGGGAATAAAGTCACTAGGGGGGATATGGGGGACGATCGGGGAAATGCGGGGATTTGTCAAAGATCTTCGGAGGCGAAAGTTCGACGTCGTTCTCGATTTTCATGGGATCCTTAAAAGCGGTATTCTCTCCTTTCTTTCAGGTTCTCCTAAGAGGATTGGATATGATCGAAGGTCGACCAAGGAAGGAAATTTTTTGTTCTCGAATGCCAAAGTAAAGCTTCCGAGAGAGAGGATCAGTCGATTTGATAGAAATCTTGCACTACTGCAAGGGATGGGATTGGAGCTGAAAGAGCTTGAATATAGTCTTCATATTCCGTCAAGGGATCGGGAATATGTGACGTCATTTTTTAAGGCTTCATCAGCCTCTCTTAATAAACCTTTGATTGCCATCCATCCGGGGACCAGCCCCAAAGCTCTTTTTAAGCGATGGATGCCCGATCGATATGCCCAATTGGCGGATCGATTGGTTCGAGAACTCAATGCCTCCGTTCTTTTTACCTGGGGCGATGGGGAACTCGAAGGAGTAGAAGGCATTCGAAAACAGATGAAGGAGCCATCCCTTTTGGGGCCCAGAACAGAATCTTTGACACAGCTGGGAGAGGTATATAGAAACTGCGATCTTTATATTGGAGGAGATACTGGACCGATGCACATCGCCTCTTTCATGAGAATTCCTGCCGTCGTCATTTATGGACCGACAGATCCAATTGAAAATGAACCTTCTGGAAAGCACATCAAAGTAAGAAAAGAAGTGGGGTGCAATCCGTGTCATGAATATTCCTGCAAGAGACTTGCCTGTATAAAAGCTATCTCAGCCGATGAGGTTTTCAAAGCGACGGAAGAGATTTTGAAGGTAACTTGCTGAAAATATTTTATTACTGTTTTTGTGAACTCCATGCCATACTATTTCTAACTTAATTGAGGGACGATATTTTGAAGCACGATCTAAGCCAAGTCAGTCGCATATTGGTAAGAGGAGTAAATTGGGTGGGGGATACTATCCTCAGTTATCCAACGGTACAACAATTGAAAATCCTCTTTCCTAAATCTCACTTGGCTATCCTGATTCCGGGCTATCTCGTCGATTTATGGAAAACTTTTCCTTATGTTGACGAGATTATTCCTTTCCAGAAGAAAAAAGGGATTGGATCCATCTGGGAAGATTTGAACCTCAGCCAATCTCTTAGAGAAAGGAATTTCGATCTCGCTGTTATTTTCCCACGGTCCTTCCGTTCTGCTTTTCACATTTTTCTGGCTCGAATTCCAATCCGAATTGGCTATCAATCAGAGGGACGTTCACTCTTTCTTACCCATGGAATTCGTCGAACCCAAGAGGTTCTTCGCGGCCACCGGGTCTATTATTACCTGAAACTGATTGAACCATTAGGGAAGATAGAAAATCCTCCTTCTCCTCAAATATTTCTCAGGGAAGAAGACCGAAGGTGGGCAGATCGAGCATTAAAAGACATGGGGATTCCCGAAGGAAAACCACTGATCGGTATGAACCCCGGCGCCACATATGGTTTAGCCAAATGTTGGTATCCAGATCGATTCGGGGAGTTGGGGAAGAGGCTTGCGGAGAAATGGGAAGCGAAGGTCCTTCTCTTTGGGAAGGAGGAAGAAAGTCCGATTGTCCTCGAGATTCTACGCCATTTGGGAACAAAAGGAGTAGATTTGACCGGAAAGACAGGGTTGCTTCAACTGGCCGCACTTCTGGAACGTTGTACTCTCCTTGTGACTAATGATACAGGGACAATGCATGTGGCCACGGCTGTCGGCACTCCTGTCGTAGCTCTATTCGGATCAACGCCCCCCCTCACCACAGGGCCATGGGGAGAGGAACATGTGGTCGTGACAAAGGATGTTCCTTGCAGTCCTTGTTGGGAGAGGATTTGTCCAACAGATCACCGATGCATGGAGCTTATTACAGTGGATGAAGTCGAGGAGATTGTGGATAGAAAATTGGAGGAACTCACTAACAAACTATGAACTATAGACGATGAACCATGAACAATAAACAGTTAACGATGAACAACGAACGATGAATGATAAACGACGGACGAGGGACGATGGAAAAGACTTCGGTTTCTGTATATGTCCTCACTACCAACAATCGCCGGACAATTGAACGGTGCCTGAAAAGCCTATCCTGGGCTGTGGAGTTGGTGGTCGTTGATTCCTTCAGCCAGGACGGAACCTACGATATCTGTAAACAATATACCGACAAAATATTTCAGAGGAAATGGACGGGGCATCGCGATCAGTATCAGTATGCCGCCGATCTTGCAACCCAGGATTGGATCATGTTTGTGGATGCCGATGAAGAAATTTCTCCGGAGTTGGCCGAAGAGATTCGAATGGAGTTGAATGGAGGGGCAAAAGATTTAGATGGATATTTCGTTTATCGGCGTACTTACTACTTGGGAAGATGGATTCGATTCGGGGGGTGGTATCCAGATGGTGAGATTCGGCTTTATCGGAAGGATAAAGGGAGATGGGAGGGGGGACTTCATGCCAAATTGGTGGTGGATGGAAAGGTGGGAGTTTTAAAAAATCAGTATTATCATTATACCTATGGAAACATTTCGGATCAGATTCAAACGATTGATCATTATTCCAAGATTGCAGCCGCCGATCTGTTTCAGAGTGGAGAAAAGTTTAGCCTTTTCAAACTTCTCTTTAATCCACCGTTTCGATTCATCAAAGAATATCTTTTTAAGTCAGGATTCAGGGATGGGTTGCCAGGCTTTATTATCATTGTCTCCACCATGTTCTATGTTTTTATCAAATATGCAAAACTGTGGGAGTTGACAATATCGAAAAAAGAGAAACTTACAAATGACGGGTGAATAAACATAATGAAATAAGTATTACCCAGTTTGTCATTCCGGGCTTGACCCGGAATCCAGTGTTTTTCTGGATTCCTGCTTTCGCAGGAATGACGTCCTTTGCTGGGATTGATGTCGCTGAATATAATACAACTTCGAAAAAAGGAGGGAAGGAATGACTCCTTATGAAAAGGCCTTCAAAGGAAAACGCGTCCTGGTGACAGGGGGATTGGGTTTTATTGGATCCAATCTGTCGGCTCGATTGATTTCCTTGGGGGCAAGAGTGACCATTGTGGATAATATGATGCCCCGTCTGGGAGGAAACCTGTTCAACGTGAAAGAGATCGCCGATCGCATCCATATCAATTTCACCGACGTGAGGGATGGTCATTCCATGGATTATTTAGTGAAAGGACAGGAGATCATTTTTCATCTCGCTGGACAGGTGAACCATGTGGACAGTATCCGGAATCCGATTCAGGACCTGGACATCAACTGTCGGGGGACATTGGTCCTCCTTGAATCCTGCCGAAAAAATAACCAAGGGGCAAAGATCATTTTTGCAGGGACGCGTGGGGAGTATGGCTCCAGCGTGAGCTTACCGGTGGGGGAAGATCATCCAACAAATCCCAAGGGAATTTACGCGGTCACGAATTTGTCGGCAGAAAAGATGGTTTTGGTCTATCACGATGTCCACAAAATTCCGGGAACCTGTCTCCGGATTACGAACACCTATGGTCCCCGACACCAGATGGCCCATGATGAATATGGTGTTCTCAATTGGTTTATCCGAAAGGTGATCGATGATGAAGTTATTCCTGTCTTTGGGGACGGACGGATATTGAGAGATTTTCTGTATGTGGATGATCTGGTCGATTGTTTTTTACAGGTGGCCGTTTGTGATGGGGCTTATGGAGAGGTCTTTAATGTGGGGACCGGCATTCCCGTTAGCTTCATCGACCTGGCGGAAAAGATTATAAAGGTTGCCGGAACCGGCAAGACGGCCTTTACCGAGTTTACACAAGAGAGAAAGGAAGTCGAACCGGGAGATTATTATACCAATATCTCGAAGATCAAGCGCATTGTGGGTTGGGAGCCGAAGACGGATCTAGAGGAAGGGCTCCGAAGAACCATCGAGTTCTACAGAAAGTATAAGAAGGAATATTGGGAATAAAGACATTGCAGATTGCAGATTTCAGATCGCAAATTGAAAAAGATGTAAAAATCGGAGTTTCTATTTTGGATTTTTCAATCTGAAATCTAAAATTTGAAATGGGTGACAATGGTTCCTTTCTTAGATTTAACAAGGCAGTATAAGGGAATCAAGGACGAAATCCTTTCAGCGACCCAAAGGGTCTATGAGAGAGGCCGTTTCATTCTCGGAGACGAAGTCTCTGCTTTTGAGAAGGAGTTTTCTCATTATTGCGGGGTTCGGTTTGGTGTCGGGGTAGGCTCCGGGACAGATGCCATCTATTTAGCCTTGGAAGCAGCCGGTGTAGGGAAGGGAGATGAAGTTGTTACCGTGGCGAATTCATTTATTGCCACGGCCCTAGCTATCTCTTTTGCAGGGGCGAAACCCCTCTTCGTCGATATCGATCCCAGAACTTATACGATGGATCCCAATAGCTTGGAGCTTCTTTTGAAACGGCAAAGAGCAAAAGAAAGCGGGCGAAAGATCAAAGCTGTGATTCCTGTCCACCTTTATGGCCATCCAGCCGATATGGAATCGGTCATGGACATTGCCAACCGTTATGATCTCATCGTGATTGAAGATGCCTGCCAAGCCCACGGGGCAAAATATGGAACAAGGAAGGCGGGTTCCTTTGGAGCGATGGGTTGTTTCAGTTTCTATCCAACCAAGAACTTAGGAGGATACGGAGATGGTGGGATGGTGGTGACCGCTCATCAAGAATATGAACGGAAGCTGAGGCTCCTTCGATGTTATGGCGAGAGAAAAAAATATCAACACGTTCTAAAAGGACACAACAGTCGATTGGATGAAATCCAGGCAGCGATCCTTCGGGTCAAGTTAAAATACTTGGATCAATGGAATGAGGAGAGGAGAAGGAAGGCCAAAGTTTACACTGAAGAACTCTCTCCTTTTAGTGTGGTATGCCCTTCAGAGAAAAACGGGGCGAGGCATGTCTTTCACCTTTATGCCATCCAGACGAGGAAGAGGGGCTCTCTGCAGGCTTTTTTAAAAAAGAAGGGTATCGAGACACTCATCCATTATCCCATTCCCATTCCTCTTCAGAAGGCTTATCAGGAATTGGGATATCGTAAAAAGGACTTTCCCTTGACCAACGAGTGGTCTCGTAAGATTCTCTCCCTTCCTTTTTTTCCGGAGATGAAGGAGTCGGAGATAGGAAAGGTGGCTCAAGGTATTCGGTCCTTTTTCGAAAAAGAACGTAGCGGATGACAACGAATAAACCGAACTCCTTAACCCCTCCCTCTCCCCCCGAGGGAGAGGGGAAGGGTGGGGGACTGAGAAAAATAAGGTTTGCCATAGGTCTCCGGGACTTCTCCAAAAAGAAGGGGGGAGCCGAACGATATCTGGTTGACTTATGTAGTCGAATGGTGGGATTGGGCTATGAGGTTCATGTTTATGCAGAGCAATGGGATGTAGAGGATTCCAGGATCTTTTTCCATTCTGTCAGGACGATTCCGTTTCCCAAGAGCCTTCGACTCCTCTCCTTTGCAATCAGAGCGACGAGAGAGATAGAGAATGGAAATTATGACATTACCTTTGGAGTGGGCAATACGCTCAGGGCGGATGTTCTTCAACCTCATGGAGGGGTGCATTGGGCGTGGTTCTGGCGAAGCCTGAGGGCTTACGACAACCCGATTCTATGGATGATAAAATTCCTGGGTAGGATATTCAGCCTAAAACAATGGGTGAACGGTTGGGTCGAAGACGCCCCTTACAAGAAGGCCAAATTTACCAAGATCATTGCCATCTCTGATATGGTGAAGCAGGATATGATGCAATGGTACCGGATTCCCGAAGAAAAAATCACCCTTGTCTATAATGGGGTGGATATCGAACGTTTTCATCCCAGGAACCGGCGATTTCGCGAAGAAGTTAGAAGAAGACATGGTATTGGGGATGAGATGGTGATTCTGTTCGTTTCCAATAACTTCCGAATGAAGGGCCTGGCCTATCTGTTGAAGGCATTGAGCGGGAATGTAGGGAAAAGTCATCTTCCCATTAAACTTATCATTCTGGGAAGAGATCAAGAAGGTCCTTATATCCGTTTGGCTGAGAGATTGGGAATGAATCGTGACATCATCTTCGCAGGATCGACAAAAGAACCTGAAAAATATTATGGTGCCGCAGACCTCCTAGTTCACCCCACTTTTTATGATGCCTGCTCCCTCACTGTGTTGGAAGCCTTGGCCAGTGGACTTCCGGTGATTACCACCCATTCCAATGGAGCAGGTGGAATGATCACCCAGGGACAGGAAGGATTTGTTATTTCCGACCCCCGGGATGAACAGGTATTGAGTGATAAAATATCGTTCTTTTTTGATCGTGAGAAGTTGAAAAGAGCCTCGATAGCTGCCCGCCATCTGGCAGAGGCCCATTCTCTTGAACGAAACTGGAGTGAGATGGAGCATCTCTTTGGAACGAGTATGGGAAGCGGAGAGATTCAGACATGAGGAAGAAAAAATTCTGGTATCCCATCGCTAACATCAAAAACCGTTTTCTCTTCGGCGCTTACGGAAAGGACGTTTATATCGCTCCCGGAGTTCTTATTAATCGGCCTCGTTATGTTCATCTTGGGAATCACGTAACAATTCAGAAGGATGCCAGTATGAACCTTCACCCAAAGGATAAAAAGTCAAAAGAGGGATTGCTGTTTGTCGGGAATGGCGTCCATATTTCGCAGGGATGTATCATTAGCGCATTGAATAGCGTTATTATTGAGGAGGATGTCGTTGTCGGGCCAAACGTGATGATTATTGACAACACACGAATACCGGGGGATGTTCGGTTTCCGATTAAAGATCAAAAACTAAAAATCGGCTCTGTCCGCATAGGTGCCGGTTCCTTCATCGGTTATAGCGCCTGTGTTTTGCCGAACGTGAACATTGGAAAACATTGCGTCATCGGAGCCCTTTCGGTGGTGAATCAGGATATTCCCTCCTACTCTGTCGCCGTCGGGGTACCGGTCAGAGTGGTCAAACGATATGACTTTGGCCGTCAAGCTTGGGTGAAAGTGAATGGGTGATGATAATTCCTGGAGCAAACTCTATCGCTACCGGGACGATGTCCATCGGAAGTACCGGGAAATCTGGGATCTAAAAATCCTGCGGAAACGATTTCCCCTGATCCTGGAAACGGTTCGGGACGGCGAGAAGATTCTGGATATCGGAGCGTCCAACCGGAGTTTTCAGGAACGATTAATGCGGTATTATCCGAAACTGGTTTATAAGAGCATGGATATCGATCGTGAGCAAGTCCATGACTTTTACAGCCTGAATGAGATTCAAGAATCCTTTGATGTTGTTTTGCTGCTCGATGTCATCGAACATTTGAGTCTCAAAGAAGGGGTCGGGCTTTTGGAGAAGATCTATGATCTGCTCCAGGAGGGAGGGAGATTGATTCTAATGACTCCCAATATTTTCAATCCCAGCCGGTTTTGGAGGGATGCAACCCATCAGGTCGCCTATTGTTACGATGAATTAGGCGGACTTCTCCTTGCCCGGGGATTTCACATCAAGGCCATGTACCGAACTTACAGCGACGCGTTTCACCGCTATCTCTTCAGGGTCTATGTGATGGCCCGCCTTCACCGGTATCTGGGCATTGATTTTGCCAAATCGATTTTGATCATTGCTGAGAAAAGGTCGGGTGAGACAGCATGAAAATTATTTTCCTCACTCATGCCAGCGACCAGGGACACCGGTTCCGGGTGGAGCAATATTTCCCTTATCTCAGAGACCACGGGGTGGAGCCGAAGTGGCAACCCCATCCCGGTTCATGGAGGGAACGGCTTACCATTTACCGGGAGCTTCCTTCCTTCGATGTGGTCTGCATTCAAAGAAGATTATTGCCTCCTTTGGAATTCTATTGGGTTAGGAAAAAGTCTTCGAAGATACTTTTCGACCTCGACGATGCCATTATGTACCGGTCTTCCAGCTCTCCTCACCCTCATTCTTTATCCAGGTGGCTGAAATTCAGATGGATGGTGAAAGGAAGCGATGTCGTGACGGTAGGAAACCGCTTTCTAGAAAACCAGGTCCTCAGAGTGGATCGTAAGAAGAAGGTCTTTGTCATTCCTACCTCCATCGATATGAATCTTTATCCTCAGAAAAAACAGCGGTCTGATTCTGAGGAAATCATTTTGGGATGGATCGGGACCAAAGGGAACCTGAAATACCTGAAAACATTGGAGCCTGTTTTTATGGACATCCGGAGGAAATTTCCACAGGTCAAGCTGAAGATCGTGAGCAATGATTTTTACGATACCTCTCATCTTCCCATGATGAAGAAGGTTTGGAAGCTGGAAGATGAGAATGAAGACCTGATCTCTTTCGACATTGGTTTGATGCCCCTCAACGAGGATCTGTGGTCGAAAGGGAAATGTGGGTTGAAAATCATCCAATATCTCGGTGTTGGAGTACCCGTCATCTGCACCCCTGTCGGGATCAATCCGGATATCGTTCAGGACGGGGAGAATGGTTTCTGGGCGGCCAACCATCAAGAATGGGTGGACCGTTTATCGACTCTCATTCAAAATCGAGAGCTTCGGTACCAAATGGGATTAAAAGGGATAGAGACGGTAGAGCGAGGATACTCCCTGGCGGTTACCTCTGAAAAGTTTTTCCAAGTTCTCCAGAGCCTTCAGGCAAAATATCAGGAATGATGGAATAATGGAATAATGGGGAAAGAAAGAAGAACACAACGACATGCCTTGATGTTTTTACCATCCTTTCATTATTCCATGTGTCCGAAGTTCCATGTCACTTATTGAGTGGGTGTGCAAGATGAGAGTTTTATTCCTGATCCAAGGGTTTTCTGTAGCCGCCAGTCGGTATCGGGTGCTTCAATATATTCCCTATTTAGAGTCCAGAGGGGTAGAGACCAAGGTCAGTCTGTATCCCAGAACGTTGAAAGAGAATTTCCAATTCTTCAATGATCTCTCTCAATACGACATCGTTTTTCTTCAGAGGAAGAGATTCAACCAGCCCCGGCTGGGAATGTTAAGAAAAATGGCTAAGCGAGTCGTCTATGATTTTGATGACGCTGTGATGTATCGAAACTCAAAGGCAGAAGATCCACTTTCTTCAACTCGGAGACGACGCTTTGTCCAGATGGTCAAGAACTCTGACTTCGTCATCGCTGGAAATGAATTCTTGAAGGGCGAGGTGCTTCCGTTTAATCAAAATGTCGAGGTGATCCCTACGGCGATTGATCGGGGAAGATATCAGTTAAAGACCTATCCAGTTCAACAGGAGAGAGTGACCCTCGGGTGGATCGGGGATCATGGTTCCATCCATTATTTAGAAGAAATGAAGTCCATCTTTGAAAAGATAGGCACAAAATATCCTTATGTGGATCTTAAAATCGTCTGTGATACCTTTTTTGATTGTCACCGAATCAAAGTGGTTAAGAAACAATGGACCGCTGAGGACGAGGTAGCCGATCTTCAGGGATTCGATATCGGGCTGATGCCCTTAGTGGATGACCCATGGTCTTGGGGAAAATGTGGTCTCAAAATTATTCAGTACCAGGGGGTCGGGGTGCCGGTCGTCTGCACGCCTGTCGGGGTGAATCAGGATTTGGTCGAAGATGGGGCGAATGGATTCTACGCCAAGACACCCGCTGAATGGGAGCAAAAACTGTCTTTCCTGATTGAAAATCCTCAGTTAAGGGAGCAGATGGGGCGCGAGGGAAGAAGAAGGGTTCTCGAAAAATATACCTTTCAGGCGTGTGCCCCCCGCCTGTTTTCGATTCTTGATCACGTCGTAAAGGAAGGAAAACAAATCCGCCATGCTTTTTAATTCATTCTCCTTTTTAATCTTTTTCCCTACGGTCACTATCCTCTACTTTTTGATCCCCCATCGGTATCGTTGGTTCTTTCTCCTGATGGCGAGTTGCGTCTTCTATATGGCTTTCATTCCCATTTATATTCTTGTTCTGGCTTTGACGATAGCGATCGATTACACAGCAGGACTTTTGATCGAAAAAACAGAAGGGAAAAGAAGGAAACTACTTTTGGTCGTCAGCATTCTATCCACCTGTGCTGTTCTTGTCATCTTCAAGTATTTCAATTTTTTCAATTCCAATCTCTCGCGGGTAGCTCAATTTTTTCATTGGAATTATCCCATTGGAGCTCTCTCTCTGATATTGCCGATCGGATTGTCGTTTCATACTTTTCAGAGCTTGAGCTACGTCATTGAAGTTTATCGTGGGAAATTTAAGGCAGAAAAACATTTTGGCATCTATTCCCTTTACGTGATGTTCTATCCCCAACTGGTGGCAGGCCCCATTGAACGACCTCAGAATCTCCTCCCACAATTTTATGAGAAACACACTTATGATGATCAGAGAGCAATGGGTGGATTAAAATTGATGCTCTGGGGATTTTTTAAGAAAGTGGTGATTGCCGATAAGCTGGCTATTGTCGTTAATCAGGTTTATGGCAATCCCACCCAATATACCGGACTGCCGTTGATTGCAGGAGCCCTCTTTTTCGGTATTCAGGTCTACTGCGATTTTTCCGGTTATTCCGATATTGCCATCGGCGCCGCCCAGGTGATGGGGTTCCGCCTGAGAGACAATTTTAACAGGCCTTTCCATGCTCCTTCATCCGCAGAATTCTGGAGAAGGTGGCATATGTCGCTCATCTCCTGGTTCCGGGACTATGTCTACATCCCGATGGGAGGGAACCGGAAGGGGAAATGGAGATGGTATTCTAATATCTTCTTTACATTCACCCTGAGCGGACTCTGGCACGGAGCAGGTTGGGGTTACGTTCTCTGGGGATCCTTATGTGGCTGTCACCTGATATTTTCCGACTGGACAAAACGCCTCCGGGAGAAATGGGCCCGGTGGGTGAGGCTGGATCGGATTCCGACTTTTCATAAAGGATTCCAGATCGCCTTCACCTTTTTTCTCTTTTGGTTTACACTCATCGTTTTTAGATCAAAGACTCTTTCAGACGCCCTTTATGTGATGACGCATCTGGGAACAGGATTGGGGAGCTTAAAAGGGTTAAAGGCGTCAGCGACCAGCCTGTATAGTTTGGGTTTGGATCGGTACCAGCTGATCGTTGCTTTGGTTTCGATTGGAATCATGGAATGGGTGGAAGTGATGGAGCCTCTTCAAAACATGAGGCAGATGTTTTCAGAGAAAAAAGTACTATTTCGCTGGGGGATGTATTATGCCATTATTTTATTTCTCATCTTTTTCGGAGAGTACAATGATCAGGCCTTTATCTATTTTCAATTCTAAAGAGGATCGAGCGTGAAATCCGGATTGAGAAAAAAAGTGCTCTTTTTCTTTATTCTGATCGGGATCCTCTTTCTCATGAACCTCTGGATGGGCCGGGAGTTGAGCCCCCATTATCCATTGCAGTATCAAGAGGTGTTCAATCCCAGCGTGAAAGCGAATCTGATTATCATGGGGGCCTCTCATAGCGCACATGGCATTAATCCCAAACATCTCGAAGCTGG
>Ga0316628_100001599_pt1 | contig 16148 bp, 8 predicted proteins | sample OWC_Aug_M2_C1_D5_FD_207648 | JGI IMG/M metagenome (GOLD analysis project Ga0316628, IMG submission 207648) | Wetland soil microbial communities from Old Woman Creek delta, Ohio, United States - OWC_Aug_M2_C1_D5_C | ecosystem: Environmental > Terrestrial > Soil > Wetlands | place: USA: Ohio... | reverse complement strand
CCATGGCTGACCTCCTGGTTGTTTCGCCCTCGGATGTAGAGGCAGTCTACCACACGAGGTGTCCGCCTTTCATCTCGGCAACGCTTTTTGGTGCCCAACTCCGCTGATCCATCACCGTCCAGGATGGAAGTTGTAGCTCGCAAGAATCTCCCCGGTACGGCTGAGCAGGAGTAGCGCCGCCCGGCCCGGCTCGAGGATAAAACTGATTTCTTTCCCGCTCGCCGTGTCGCGGAATGTTACAGGCCCGGCAGAAGAGGTTTCCGACGTCAGCACGTAGAGCGTTGCTCTCTCCAGTTGTGTCGGGCAAATCAAGACTCCCGGATCCTCTGCGCCAGTGGTGTAAGTGGGAGTCACCTTTGCCCGGCCGAGCGCAAAACGGTAGATTTCGCCAATCGCCTTCAGGTTGTCGTTGAGCTCGAGCGGAAGCGCGAAGTGAAGAATCATTCCCCGGCCCAGCGGTTTCTCCGCGAAGGTCTGGCCCGAGGCCATGAAGGCGCGTTCGAGATGGGTTGTCTTTTCGCCGGAGTAGCTCAGCCACGCCTGGCCTTCCGGCCATCGCACGAAATCTTCACGCGTGGCGAGTGGCCCTGACTGATAATCCAATCCGACATCGCGCGGGCGGGTTGTGGAATGAAAATGCTCGTCGGCGTCAAATGGGCCCGAGACCAGAAGAGTTGCGCCGTCGCGCACTTTGGCCAGGATCGCCTCCCAGGCTTTCTGACTCAACACCCAGGGGGAGGGAAGAACAATCAGCCGGGGATTTCCCAGAAGTTCGATCTGATACTCGCCAACCACGTACGCCGACGCACGGGCGTAGTGATAGAGCGCGCGGACGCATTTCTGCTGGGCCTCAAGCGCCGTCGAATTGAACACCGAAAGCTGCAACGATTGCGGCAGCACGATTGCGACCTCCGGCGGTTTTTCTTCTCCGACGTTCGGGGCAGCTTTCCGCGCGAACTCGCCGAGGCCGCTGAGCACGTCGAACCAGAGTTTGTTCGAGCCGTCGCCGCGCTTGATTCCGAAGGAGTCCGCTGCAGACCAGTCCCACTGCAACGAACCGCTATTCGCGGCCGCGAAGCCCAGCGCCAGCTTGCGCTCGAAAAGGCCGAGTCCTTCTACCTCGTCCCAGCGCCAGGTCCCGCCCATGCGCCAGACGGGCTGGATGCCGGTTTCGCCGATCAGGTTCGGCATGCCGGGGCGCTTGGCCGCAACCGAATCCCACAGCAGTGCGTCGTCGCGCCACCACGTGTGGTTGACCGTGAAGTCCACTCCGGCACCGCCGTAGAATTGCGTAAGAACCCGGTCGGCCACTCCGCCTTCGTCCTGACCCACGGTCGTGAGTTGTTTGCTCCCAGTGGAGCGAACGGCGGAAATCATCTCCCCCACCCACTGGTTGAACATATCCTGGGCAAAGAGGTTGTAATCAATCGCTCGCACCTGCTTCACATTCCCATAACGCTCGTGAACGAGATCTTCCGGATCGGGGAGTGGAATCGACTGGAAATCTCCCAACTCTTCTTCTGGCACGTTCCACGCCTGCGCCAGCTTGCGAGGTTTCTCGTAGCGTTGTTTCAGCCAGTCGTTCCACGCCTTGACCTCGGTGGGGTCGGCGTTGGGTGTGTTGCCGCGCCAGAGATGCCTGGGATTCGAGAAACTCGGCTCGTTGATGAAATCCCAGCTCAGATAGGGAACTTCTTTGAAACGACTCACGACCGAGTAGATGTAATTCTTCTGCGCATGCCGGGCCACAGGATCGGTGTAGGGATTCGTGCCGGGACCGAATTGCAGAGGCGTCTCTCCCGGATGGCGACGGACGGTCTGCGGATCGAAAGCGTAGAAGGTGAAGTGCACCTGGATGTCGTGGCGGCCGGCCGACAGCAGGAACGCTTCCAGGCTCCGCAGGACGCTTTCCTCGACTCCACCCGTCACCTTGTCGAACAGGTCGGCGTGGCCGTTCCACACGCCGGTGCGGACAAACGTCACCCCGTGCTTTTGCATCTCGGCGAAATCGCGCTCCCACACATGGGCGTTGGCGCTGCCGAGGAAGCCTGTGTGGTAGAAGTCCGTCGAAAAGTAGTTGGTGCCGAACGGCAGGAATGGAGCGCCGTCCTTGCGGAAATAGGTCTTCCCGACGCTCAATATCGGGCCGGATCTGAGCAGCTTCTCATCGCGCGACCAGAAGCCGGTATGATAAATCTGGATGACGCTTCCCCCTTCCTCATAACTCGCGCGCACAACGTAAAGGCCTGGCGGAAGCTTCGATCCGAAGGTCACGCTCGCTGCCATGGTCTCGCCCGCGCAACTCACTTGCGACGATTCGATGACTTTGCCGTCGGAAATGAGCTCCACCCGTACCGAGCCGCCTAACGGTTCTCCCCTTGGCTGCTTCCGCAGATTCCGCAGGTGCACGATCACCTGAGGTGTCTCTCCATCGGCGATCGTGGCATTCGGCACTTCGACCCAGAGCAACGTTGCGCCCCGGCGAGCGTGTTGGGCGGCGGCACGAATGAGCGCCAGGCCCGCGCTCGAATCCCAATAGCCCGGCTCGGGTTCGAAATTCAGCATCACGCACCGTGCCCCAAACAGTGAGGGCGAGTCTCCGCTGTGCAACTCGCGGAAGTCCTCCTCCACCACCGGAGCTGCGACCCGCTCGCCACGCGGATTCACGAGGTATCCCATGCCGCGATGCGCGCCATCGCCCCACCACATGCCCGCCACGTACACCTTGCGCGCGTGCAGCTCGATCGGCGGCAGAAATGAATAGTCGTCGTCCCAGACGAATCCGGCCCCGTCTTTCTGCGGCGCCTCGTACGTATGCCAGATTCCCAGGTAGCGCGAGAAGGTGTTTTGCGCCGGAACTTGCTCGAACCTGTCACCCGCACGGAAGACCGGAACGAGCAGTGGTCGTCCACCCAGCGTCAGAAGGTTTCCGCCCTCCTGCAGATACGTGGAGATCTGTTTCCACGCATCAGCGGGGAACGCCGAGCCATAGGGGAGGACAAGAAAATCAGCGTCCCGCAATGTCTCAGGTTTTTTGAGTTCTTCAATTCCTGCAAACAGCGGCTGCATTTCTCCCAATGCCGTCCTGAGGGTTTCTTGTTGGATGGGCTGGCTGTCGACGGTTGGGAAACCGCCTTGGTAGAAAACCACTACCTTGGCTGTGATTGGAGAGGAAAAAGAAAAGAGGACTAACAAGATTGATAGGCAATAGCGCACGGCTCACCTCGAGCAGCTCTCCCGGCTTTCAGCATGTTTCGCCCCGCGGGGGAGCGCAGGAGAAAGCTAATCGAGATGTGAGTGTGCGTCAAACGCTTCTTGGCAAGGGCTCCGGCTTTCTCGAAGCGGGGCAGTATCGGTGCTCGGGGACAATCCTACCAGGCAAAGCGCTGCGAGGTGGGGTGGGGATGGCGGAGGAAACCGCTCACCCGCTGGCGCAGACGCGCGAGCGCCGCGGAGTGGAGTTGCGAAACGCGCGACTCGTCGATGCCAAGTTTCTCTCCGATTTGCCGCATGGTGAGTTCCTGGCGGTAGTACAGCAGGATCACCTGGCGCTCCCGGTCGGAAATGCATCCCAGCGCTCGATCGAGGATTTCTCTGCGCTCACGGTGGAAACACGCCTCAATCTGGTCCACGGGAATTTCCGCGGCCAGCGATTCCTCATCTTGCTTTCTCGCCTCCTTGATTCCCACTGATCCCATCGGCCGGAGCCAATCCATGCCCACCGCCTGCAACTCCAAGACCGTGCGGTACCACGCCTTGAGCCCTACGCCGAGCCCGTCGGCCATTTCGCCATCGCTGGGCGGGCGGCCCAGCTTCGATTCCAGCGCGCGATAGATGGCCTCCGCCCTTTTTGTCTTTCTCCGCATGTCGCGCGAGGCTGAGTCCAGCCCGCGCAGTCCGTCGAGGATCGCCCCGCGGACGCGGTGCTGCGCATAGCGCTCCAGTTTCACGTCCTTGCGCACGTCGAATTTCTGCACTGCATCAATAAGACCCAACACTCCTGTGCTGACCAGATCGTCCAGCTCCACATGCAATGGGAGCCGCTCCCGCATCTGCCAGGCCATCCTCCTGACCAAGGGGAGCAGCTTTACCACCAGCGCGTCGCGATTTTGAGGCTGAGGAGGAATAGGGGAAAAATGCGGTTTCCGCTTGAGACTACTCTCGACAAGCACAGGGCGGGGAACGCGCTTCCCCCTCCACGATGGAGCCGCAATACCTAACGGCAATCCCTGGGATTGCCGGCTGGGCGCTGCCACTGGAGTTGCCATATGAGACCTCGCTGAAATCGTGAAGCGGCAGTCGCCCTCGAGGGTGTTCGCGCACACCTCCGCGCCAGCGCCTAGGCTCGTGGCCTCCGCGCAGCGCAACACGCTTAGCGACCTGACATCAGAACCCGCGTCCGACCTCTGTAATGCAAGCCACGTTCCAAGAACCCGGGCAAAGGAGAGGAGACGGGAAGGAGAATTCCCGCTGCTCATCTGTAGCCTCTATGCCTTGTCTGTATGGCTCAGAAAGAATCGCGGGAAATCAGAACTAGGGCAAGGAGACGGGCTCTACGCCAGGCTCCAACCACTTGAGTCTAGGCGGGTTAGAGGAATCCCCTGGGGTCGCTGGGACGCGCTGCCGGGTGGCGCTCCGCGCTCGCTATTGGACTTTGCTCCAGCGTGGCGGGTCACGGAATGGGCCGACCAGCAAAAATGAAGGAGGTTTTCAGCGCATTGAAATCGGCACAACGGAGAAGCCCCCTCGCCCCAAGTCCCAAAATGGAACTACCCCCACAAGCGGGCTTCGCCGTAATGGGCGTTGGCCGGAAGCTATCGTTGCCGGTTCGTAAAATTTATGCCCCTGATGCATTTCACGCCCCGCACATCGGCGCCGCGCCACGCTGCGCTGGCAGCAGTCAGACGGCCTGTGGCCAGGGTCTCAAGTTCCCGTTCCATTCCGCCGATACATCTCTCTCAGGAGGACAAGGTCGGCGGCACGCTGACGTTGGGTAGTCCTGTTGTCCTGACCCACTTCGGGATTGTAGTTCCATTTTGGGAATGGAGCCGGAGGGTGGACCAATGAGACGCCTGCACCAGATCTCACTGTGGCGTTCGGGTATTTGCGAGGTTTCCGCCGGTCACGGGTACGGGCAAGTCCGAATCGGAGCGGCGGACTCGCGGGGCACGCCAGGGCTCAGTCGCGCGGGGGTCGCGGAGTGAAGCGAATGCGCTCAGTGCGAACGCGCCGGCCCGCGCGCCAGCGCTACTCCGAAAGCCAGTCCCGCCAACCAGGGAAGCACGCGGCAGATCTGCGTCATGTGGATGAAATCACCCTGACAGCGATGCACCCCGGAGACTTGATCCTTCTCGCCGAAGCCGAGTCATTGCGGGCCGCGATGGAGGCCGTATTTTTTGCGGTTCTCGCCTGTCCGGCCTGCGGAACGCTCGGGTGCATTACCGCCGAGCAGTATCGAGGGGCGGCGCCCGTCATTTGCGGGTCAGACTACTGCTCCTGCCGTTTCCGCATTGATAGCAAAAGACACTTCGTTTACCTTCCTGTGAACTAACGCCGATCCCGCGAATAACCCCACGGCCGCGGGGTCAACTCAACTCCCTCCGCTCAAAGGATTTCGGGCCGTTTCGCCAGGAGATCGTCTGGCCCTCGAAGTGTGCTCGCAGGAATTTGCGTTCCGGGGACAACTGATGCAGCATAGACGGCAGGGTTGGAGTTGAGATTGGGCGGAGGCTAAGGGCAACCCTCCCGACAAGCCACATATGGGAACAGCACAGGAAGGTGAGGCCGTGAACGAGCCTCCCAGAGAACAAGGCGTGATGATTGAATTTCGTGCGGTGGGTTTCTCTCTGAACGGTGGCGCGCCGCTGGTGGCAGGCATGGACCTGCAAATCCAGAGTGGCGAGACGCTGATTTTGCTCGGCCGAAGCGGCGCGGGCAAGACTACGACGCTCAAGCTCATCAACCGGCTGCTCGAACCGACTGCGGGTGAAGTCCTTGTGGAAGGCCGGACGACCACGGCCTGGGATCCCATTCGTTTGCGGCGCCGCATCGGGTACGTGATCCAGGAGGTCGGGCTCTTTCCGCACCTGTCGGTGGAGCGCAACGTGGGCCTGGTCCCTGATCTGGAAGGCTGGGAACCGCGACGCATTCACGAGCGCGTGCAAGAACTATTGCGGTTGGTGGGGCTCGAACCAGCGCAGTTCGGTTCACGTCGGCCGCACGAACTCTCCGGAGGGCAACGCCAGCGTGTGGGCGTGGCTCGGGCGCTGGCGGCCGACCCTCCCATCCTGCTCATGGACGAACCCTTTGGGGCGCTCGACCCCGTCACGCGTTCTGAAATGCAGCGCGAATTCAAAGCTTTGAAGGAACAACTCAAGAAGACGATTGTGTTCGTCACTCACGACCTGCAAGAAGCGTTACGGCTTGGTACTCGAATCGCCCTTATGGCGGAGGGCCGGCTGGTTGCGGTCCACCCCGCACGAGACTTCCTGCGGGCGTCCGAACCGGAGGTGAGCGCCTTCGTACGCGCGGTGGGCGGCTGGGATGAAGGGAAAGGGCGGACGGAATGAAAGTCTCAATTGGCGAGAGGTGATACGTGGGTGTTTTGAGTTTCATATTCAACAACGGAAGGGAAGTCCTTGAGCTGACCGTCCAGCATGTGACGCTCGTGGGCATTTCGATGCTGCTGGCGACGGTGATTGGGATTCCGCTCGGCATTCTGCTGACCCGGCGCGCGGCGCTGCGACGTTGGGTCTTGGGCGGTGCAAACATCGTCCAGACGATTCCCAGCCTCGCGTTGTTCGGGTTCCTCATTCCCGTACCGATTATGGGGGGAATCGGGAGCCGGACCGCCATAGTCGCTCTGACGCTCTACGCTCTCCTTCCCATCATTCGAAACACCTACGTCGGCATCATCGGAGTGGACCGCGCGGTCATCGAAGCGGGGCGCGGGATGGGGATGACGGATCGTCAGTTGCTTTGGCGGGTGGAAATCCCTCTCGCCTTGGGAGTGATACTCGCAGGGGTCCGCGTCGCCACGGTCATCTCGGTGGGGATCGCAACGATTGCTGCCGCGGTCGGCGCGGGCGGGCTGGGCATGTATATTTTCCGCGGCGTGGGGATGGTGAACAATCAGGTGATCCTGGCGGGCGCGATCCCTGCGGCTTGCTTGGCCGTGCTTGCCGATTTCAGCCTCGGTTGGGCCGAACACCGGCTGGCGGTGAAGTAGGATGGTGCGCGGGATTGCCACTCTCACGGTCCTTGTTCTCCTTTTCCTGCCGGCCTGCCAGAGGAATCGTGGGAACCGAATCCGCATTGGATCGAAGAATTTCACCGAACAGATTATCCTGGCGGAACTGCTCAAGCAGTACCTCGAATCCCACGCGGGGCTGCAGGTGGAGAGCCGCGTTAACCTGGGTGGAACCTTGATGTGCCACCAAGCGGTCCGCGCGGGTGAGATCGATCTCTACGTGGAATACACCGGAACAGCACTAACCGCGGTTCTGGGCGAGGCGCCCGACGGCAGTCCCGTTGAGGTTTATCGGCGGGTCAAGTCAGGTTACGCCGAGCGTTTCGGACTGGAGGTTCTGGAGCCGCTGGGATTCAACAATACCTTCGCGATTGTGGTGCGGGGCGAGGACGCGCGCCGGCTAAAGCTCAGGACCCTATCCGATGCCGCGCAAAAAGTTCCGGCGTGGCGCGCGGGTTTCGGGTATGAATTCATGGAGCGACAGGACGGATTTCCGGGTCTGGGGAAAGCCTATAACCTGCGCTTGGAAGGATCACCTCGCACAATGGAATTGGGTCTCCTCTACCGCGCCTTGATGGAAAAGCAGGTGGACCTTGTTGCGGGCAATTCCACGGATGGAATCATCTCGGCGTCCGACCTGGTCATTCTCGAGGACGATCGGCACTATTTCCCGCCGTATGATGCCGTTCCGGTGGCGGGGCGGAAGGTGATGGAGGAGCATCGCGAGCTGGGCGCGGCGCTGCACGCTCTTGCCGGGAAGATCTCCGAGGATGAGATGCGCCGGATGAACTACGCCGTCGATGGCTTGCACGGCGAGATCCGGCAAGTGGTGACCGACTACCTGCGGGCGAAGCACCTTTGAGCGCAACCCAATGCGCCAAGTTGCTCCCGCGTGAGTTACTTCAGCACGGAAAACCGGTAGACTGTGCGCGATTCGTATACCTTGCCCGGCCTCAGAATGCTTGAGGGGAAGCTGGGCGTATTGGGGGAGTCCGGGAAGTGCTGGGTCTCCAGGCAGAAGCCATAGCGTCGTTTGTAAACGTGCCCACCCTTGCCGGTGATACTCCCATCGAGGAAGTTGCCCGTATAGAATTGCACTCCTGGTTCCGTTGTGTGGACCTCCAACACTCGCTCCGTGGTCGGCTCGTAGACGCGAGCTGCCAGCGCCAGTCCCGCTCCCTTGCGATTGATGACAAAATTGTGATCGTAGCCACTTCCGGAAACCATCTGCTCATCCTGCTGCTCGATTCGAGCGCCGATGGCAGTGGACTTGGTGAAATCCAGCGGAGTCCCTGAGACACTGGCGATCTGGCCAGTGGGGATGAGCGTTTTATCAATGGGAGTAAAACGGTCCGCGTTCAGCATGACTTCGTGGGCGAGGATGTCGCGCTTGCCGTCACCTGCCAAATTGAAATAGGTGTGGTTCGTCAGGTTGACCGGAGTGGCCTTGTCGGTGGTGGCGTGATAATCAAAGATGAGTTCGTCCTTGTTGGTCAAGGTGTAGGTGACCTTTACCGAAAGATTTCCGGGGTATCCCTCTTCGCCGTCGCGGCTCGTGTAGGTAAACACCACGCCGACACCGTCTTGATGCTCAAAGGGCTCAGCCTTCCAGACGACTTTGTCGAAACCCTTAAGGCCGCCGTGCAAAGCGTTCGGCCCGTTATTGGCGGCGAGACTGTATTCCACGCCGTCTAGAGAAAACTTCGCCTTCCCGATGCGGTTGCCGTAGCGTCCAATGATTGCCCCGAAGTATGGAGTCTTGGCGAGGTATCCATCCAGCGACTCGTAGCCAAGAACCACGTCGTCGAACTTCCCATTCTTGTCCGGAACCCGCAATGAAATGATGATTCCACCAAAATTGATCGCACGAACTTCGATCCCGTTCTGGTTGGTCAATGTGTACAGATCGACAGGAGAGCCTTCTCCCGTTTTGCCGAAGGCTTCTTTTTTGATCATATGAATCCCTTTTTTGGAGGATTGCAGCCCGGCAGCGGGCCCCGACAGAAACCACATCAAGCCCAGCGTGACCACGGCGAAACGCGTCTTGGTTGTCATCATTCTGGTCTGATTTTCGCAGTCGGCAACAAAACAGCCGGCCACTCATCAAAACTCGGCCGACTTGGACGCCGCCACTCGACGATCGAGCGACACGCATTCTCACAAGTCCGCAGCCGCTCGTCAAGTGCCGGCTCCTGATTATCTTGGTGACAAAAAGAACGGGCGCCCCGACTGAATCGGGGCGCCCGGATGATAGGTCAAACAAGACTAGAAGCCCAATCGTAGCCCGAAGCGGAACTCCCGAGACCGACCGCCGGCACTAGTACCGTACCCGTCGTCGGTGGAGAGGACCTTCCCGAAGTTCCCGCTGTTAGCATTTCCGTTTGGGGTGGAGAAGTGCGGAGTGTTGCTCAAGTTGAACGCCTCCGCCCGGAATTGCAGATTGAACTTCTCCGTGAGTTTGAAGGTGCGGAACAGGCTCAAGTCCATATTCACCACGCCAGGTCCGCGCATGGTGTTCCGGCCCACGGTGCCAAACCGCACGTCCGAGACCCGGGCAAACGCGCTGGTGTCGAAGAAGGTTCCGTCGTCAGCGATATTGCCCAGCTTCTCGACCGTCGCCTTGACCTGGTCCGGGGTCTGCCGGTTGCCCGGCATGTTCAAAGAGGAGCCGGAAGCGCTCAGCGTGTACTGGCGTCCCGTGAAGGAACTGAAGATCCCGTTGATCTGCCAGCCTCCCAGGACCGCCTTGCTGGCGCCGTCCGTGGCCCACTTCTTGCCGTTGCCGAAGGGGAGTTCGTACAAGTAGGCAAACTGGAAGTTTTGGGGAATGTTGTGCGCCGCCGGGCCGCGGTTCCGAGCCCACGCTATATCCGAGGGCCAATAGGTCTCGGTCCAGTCAGAGTAATTGGCCTGATCGATGGCCCGCGAGTAGGTGTAGGCCCCCTTAAGAAGCAGGCCGCCCGTAAAGCGCCGGTTGAGGCTGACTTGCAGCGAGTGGTAGTTGCTGCTCAACATGCCATCCCACTGCCGGGTTGACGCTGTGCGTCCGAATAAGGTGTAGAGCCGCTGCCCATCATTTCCGGCGCCGGGAATCTGCCCCGTGTTGAGGTCACGGAACCCGAAGTCCCTGACGGAGGACGACCCGACGTATCCAACCGAGGTTACCAGTTCGCCCGGGAACTTGTGCTCGAGGATAAAGTTCCACGATTGGATGTAGCCGCGGTGCAACATCTGGTTGGCCGCAGGGAAGCCATCCTCGGCCGCATTCGGCAAAGGAACCCTACCCGTGCTGATGTCGAAATCGAGGATCGAGGGAATCCCGACAGTGGGACCCAGCGGTGCGTTCGGGATACCATCCGCAACGTAGGTGGGGTCGGTGGTGACGGGCTGGTAGCCATTGACGCCCCCGAACGACCCGACAACCGTCAGCGGGAACCAACCGCGCAACGCTTGAGCGCCCCAGGGATGCGAATGGTAAGTGATGCCGTAGCCGCTTCGGATCACTGTGGAATTGGTCACTTGATAGGCGAAACCGACGCGGGGAGCAAAGAGTTTCTTGCTGTACTTCACCCCGTTGTCTTGGGGAATGCCACCCCGCCCGCCAATCAAGGCTTCGTTGGTCGTGGGGTCATACGATTCAATGCCCAGGCCGGCGGAGCGCCTCCGGTTGGGGTAAAGCTCCCAGCGCAATCCCAGGCTGAAGGTCAGCTTGGGAGTAACGCGCCAGCGGTCGCGGACGTAGAGAGCGTACTGGCCCTCCAAGCTGTCCATCTTGATCAACTGGCTGCTCTTCCCCGACCATGAGGGGGTACCGAGCAGAAACGCGGCCAGGGAGTTCTGGTTGTTTTCGAACGATGGAGTGTCTCCTTCGAACCCCACATCCTCACCGATTGCGTCAGGATTCAAGGCCGTAACGCCAGGATCAAAACCGAACATACCGCGCGGGCCTGAACCCAGCTCCGGCTGGAAGTGGTTCATAAGGTGGTGGACATAGTCAAAGCCGAACCGGATCTCGTGAGCGCCCTTCATCCAGTTGGCGTTGACATTTAAAGTATAGGACTGGTCGTTGCGGAAGGCGGGGTTCCAGCCTTCGGGATTGCCCAAGGTTGAGTAGTCGCCAATATAAAAAGCGGGCATGCCGGCTTCCCGCGGGTCGGGGCCGTTGGTTCCCGGAATCCCCAGCACTTCCGATCCGAAGTTGACGCCGCTTACCTGGTCAGGGGGTTGGGCGGCCTGGCCAAATCGCGTCCAGCCGAGCGTTGCGTCAATCAGGAAGTTGGGCGTAACTGTGTAGGTCTGCCCGATGGCCGCGATCTGCACGCGCGTGGCGGTCGTTCCGAGGCCACCATCGCACAGGCAGTCGCCGCCCGCGGCGCCGAGGCTGAAGTTAGCGCTGCTGAACGTCGCCCTCATGGTGCTGTACTTGAACCAGAGCTGGTTCTTGTCATTCCGGTTCCAGTTGACCTTGGCGTCGATATTGTTGCGGTTCAGTTTTTGGGTGCCGGAGTTGAAGTAGTTCTCGGTATCCCCTGAAAGGTTGGGTGCGGGAACCAGGTCCAGCATCGTCATCATGGGGCCGTTCAAGCGAGCCTGAGGGATGACGTTGAGACTTCCATCGTCAGAGAAGACCGAGCGGCCAGTTCCATCCTCGTTGCCAGTGAAGGGATCAAAGATCATCCCTTCCTGAAGAGGTACCGAGCCGCCCTCCGTGGTGGGAACCGGAATGGTGTTGCCGTCGGCGTCCAGAATCTGGTCGCCCAGGAATTGCGAGAGGTCGCCGGTTCGAAGGTTAGGCGTCGGGACGGAAGCGGTCACGGAGCGGTTCACCCGCTCGAAGGTGCCTTCCCAGTCGGCGAAAAAGAACAGCTTGTTCTTCTTGATGGGTCCGCCGATGCTGCCCCCGTCGATGTTCCGGATGCTCTTGGGCTTTTTCGCTAGATTGACCCAATTCTCATCCCAGAGGAAGGTGCGGAGAACGTTGTCGAAGTGGAATGCAAAGAGGCTGCCGTGGAAATCATTGCTCCCGGCCTTGGTCACCACGGTGACGGCGGCACCGCCCGTCATGCCCTGTTCGGCATCGAAGTTGTTGGTGGAGATGTTGACTTCCTCAATGCTCTCCACGGGCGGGACGTACACCGCGTGGTGAGGCATCGTGACCAGGATATCCGCCGAACCGTCCACACGGGTGTTGTTGGCACCGCGTGCTTGGCCGTTGACGTTGGTTGTCAAGGAGCGCCCGGGCGTATCGGCCTCGGCGTTCTGAAACCGCCCCGGTGTGGCGCCCGGAACCAGATTGATGAGGGTCTGATAGTTGCGGTAGTTGGAGAGCGGCAGGTTCTCCATCGCGCGCGATTCCAGGCTCGTACTAACATCCGACTTCGTCGTCTGGAGGACAGCCGCGCTCGCCTCCACTGTGACGGATTCGGTGACCGGCCCCAGTTGCAGGCTGGGGTTTACACGCGTGACGCTGTTGATGGAGACGATGACACCCTTCTCCACATACGGGCGAAACCCGGTCATCTTGACGCTCAAGTCGTACGTGCCTTGCAGCACGTTCGGAATTGCGTAGTAGCCGGCGTCGTCGGTCGTGGCTTCTCGGGCCTGTCCGGTCTCGACGTTAGTAAGGGTGACCGTGGCCTTGGGCACTACCGCGCCGCTCTGGTCAGTTGCGGTTCCCGCAACCGACCCGTACAGGACCTGGGCGTTCAGTCGTTGAACGAACATGGGTGCGAGCAGAACCGCACCGACTAAGAAAGCCCACACTAGGGTTTTTGCTCTTTGAAACAAGGCTACACCTCCCGTTTATTGAACTTCGTTTTACCTTTAATGGCATGGATTGCTGCGTTGGGACTGGAGTGACTTTGGTGATTGAGAAACTGGCACCTCACCAAGCTCAATTGCTGCGCGCCTCGTGAACAAGTCTTGCGTCGAGTCACGCACCTGGGTGCTGAAGCTAGTACTTTAAAGTCCATAGAAGTCGCGAAAAAAAGTGCAAAACTACCTGAACCCAGATCATAGTCAAGCAGGTGTTTCTCCATACTTCCTCGGCAATTATCAAGAGTCCGGAGTTAGATCTATCTGCCCGTGATTCAATGAGTTACATTAACTAAGCCGAGGGGGAGCATTCCCCATAATAGATGAGCGACTCTAGTTTTTCATAGAAAGAGTCGCGGAATACTGATTTTTGCAGAATCGAATTGTACCAAGAGTTCTTCTCCAAGACGAGGGTGGGCCAGAACTGCCCTTTTGAAATGCGTGTTCGTCAGAGGCACATCAGCGCGGTGCGGTTGTTTGAAGGAATGGCAGGTCCCCGTCGATGCTGCTGATCGTTTCTGATTGGCCGCGAGCCGCTGCTTGTTTGCGCGCCCTCCGGACGTAACCCAACGCCACTCCTCGGTTAGCGGCGCTGCGCGTGGGCAGACGGTTCCATGGCGCTATTGCGTGGGGATCGCGAGCTGGACAGGCGAAGGGGGCTCTTCGCCAAGAACCTTTCTCTCCAACACTTCGCGTTCGCTAGCCTGAAGTTCCTGGACGCGGGCGAGTTCCTTTTCGGCCTCGGCTTTCCTGCCAAGCTTTCGATAGGCTAGGCCGAGCTGATAGTGAATGCTGTCGTCGTCGGGTTTGAGCTCGGCGGCGCGCAGGAGGTTGGTGAGCGCTCCATTGGGGTCACCCTTGAGCAAACTAATCCTGCCCAGGCCGTACCAGGCGGCGGCTTGCTTGGGATTGAGCGAGAGCGCCTTCTGATAGCTCGACTCAGCGTCATCGAGTTGCCGGAGGTCAAGGTGGATACTTCCCAGCAGGCCGTAGGATGACGGGAAGCCGGAATTGATGCTGATTTCTTCCTTCAGCTCTTTCATGGCTTCCTCGAGCCGCTTGACGCGGTAGTAGGCTAGGGCCAGGCTGTAATGGACGTTGGGCAGGCGAGAGTCGCCCCGCGCCTTCTCGAGTTCCTCCACTGCCTTCTGGTTGACTTGCTGATTGAGAAAGGCGTTGCCCATCAGCCAGTGGATGCGCGGCGAGTCGCCGCCCGCTTTGAACATCTGATCGAAGACCCGCGCGGCTTCCTTCTCGTTCCCGCTCTTGCCTTGGGAACTCCCGAGAATGTACAGGTAGTCCATCTGGGATGAGAACTCGGGGTAGATCGGTTCCAGGGCTTCGACGGCGCTCTTGTAGTCGTCCGCCATATAGCAGCTCAGCCCGAGAAGATAGCGAGTGCGGGTTTGTCCGGGTTCGAGTTCAAGAGCGCGGCGAAAAGGGAGAACAGCCTCTTTGTACTTATCGAGGCGCATGTAGGTGAGGCCGAGGTTGAGGTGAATGCCAGCGACACCTGGGGCCAGGCGCGCCGCCTTCACGAAAGCCTCCGCCGCGTCCTGGAAGCGGTTGGTCCGCATATAGACGACGCCGAGATTCGAGTAACCTGCGGCTGAACGCGGGTCGAGGAGGAGAACTTTTCGGAAACCCTCCTCCGCGTGGGAGTAGAAACCTGCCTGCATATCCTTCTGGGCGGCCAAGAAAATCTCCTCCGCGCTCGTTGTTTCCGGGAGTTGGACGGGACGGGCTGTGCTGCCTGCGGCAATGAACCACCAGGTCCAACCTAGGATCGCCAGATGAAACACCTGCTTATGCTTGCGCACCGTTCAGCTCACCGATTAACGGAATTTGGCCGCCAGCTCACGGCATAACTCGGGACTGATTCGACAGGCCCGATGAAAATACTCCAGGGCCTTCTCACGGTCCCCACCCTGCTGGTAATGGAGGGCCAGGTTGACCAGCGGCGTGGGGTATTTTGGGTCTAAGGAAACCGCTTGTTCATAGGCCCGGACGCCTTCGTCGATCCGGCCCTCGGCCAGCAGCGCATTGGCCATGAAGTTGTAGCACGTCGCTTCCTGATAACCCATAGAGATAGCCTTTGCAAATACGGGCAAAGCCTCGGAGTACCTTTGCAGCCTCACGAGCGTGATGCCGTAGTCCGCGTGCGCTTCCGCCAGATTTGGATGGTCCTGGAGCACGCGGAGTTGTTCCTCCGCCGCCTCCGGCAGGCGGTTCAGCCGCCAATGGACTTTGGCCAGGGCCAGTCGGGCCTCAAAATTCCGCGGGTTTAATTGCAGGGCCAACTCGAAGGCCTTGGACGCTTCAGCGTTGTCCTCCGCGGCGTAGGCGGCGTTTCCCAGTCCGCCCGCCGCCTGGTCGGAAAAAGGATCAAGTTCGAGTGCCCGTCGATACTGGGTGATCGCCTTGCGGTTGTCTCCGAGCGCGCGCAGATTTTCGCCCATCAAGAATGGCAGCAGGTAGAGGCGCGGATGCGTGATGGAGAGTTTTGTCAGGAGCACGTTTGCCTCGCGAGGAGAATCGCGGTCACTCAGCTCGATCGCGCGCATGATTTGATTGTAGGCGCCGATCAGGTCCTTTGGGTCGGGGGCGTTCCGATCGTCTGCGTCGGGCCGCTTTGCTCCTGAGAGACTGACGTACCCAAGCGAGCGCAGCTTCTCAGCGGTCTCTGGGTCGATGCGCCCTGTGACTTGAGCGGCGTCGGCGCGGGTGTGCCGTGACAAGGTCGCCTGCAAGGCCTCGCGGAGCTCCTGGGCCACCGCCGTCTTTTCGCGAACGAGGTTGTTCTTCTCCAGGGGATCCTGATCGAGGTCGTAAAGTTCTTCACGAGGCGCACGGATGTACTCGTAACGCTCGGTTCGAATCCCGAAGAGTCCGCTCGCGCCGACGAGGCTGCTTGGGTAGAGTGACTCCGAGTAGCCATACCGAGCTGCGGCGCCGGGGCCTTTCGTCACGAGCGTCAGCAGACTGTAACCTTGGAAGCTCTGCAGCTCGGAGGAGGGCAGGGCGCAGAATTGAACCATGGTCGGAGCCAAGTCGATGGTGTTAGCGACTTGCGGAATCGAGTGAT
>Ga0316628_100001597_pt1 | contig 16170 bp, 13 predicted proteins | sample OWC_Aug_M2_C1_D5_FD_207648 | JGI IMG/M metagenome (GOLD analysis project Ga0316628, IMG submission 207648) | Wetland soil microbial communities from Old Woman Creek delta, Ohio, United States - OWC_Aug_M2_C1_D5_C | ecosystem: Environmental > Terrestrial > Soil > Wetlands | place: USA: Ohio... | reverse complement strand
TCTGTTACGCACCACCGAGGGCCTGGTGACCGTGAAGCAATTGCGCAAGTTTCTGCGTCTGGCCCCCCCTCCTAATTTGGCCTGCACCGGCGTTGCCGCCGTCTTGACCAGGAGATCAGACATTGACGGGACTCCGAGCCGCGGCTCGAGCAGTCCGGCCAGCTCAGCGCTCTGGTTGAAGCCCCGTTCCCTGAGCCTCGTGGGATGGAGGGGCACGGGGCACATCAGGTCGTACCTCCGCCGTCGTCCATCGAACTCACTCGGGTCCGGCATGAGGTCCGCCACCGTACGGGCGAGCCATCGCTCCCCGGAGTACTTGAGCCTGTGGATCAATAGAAGCACGGGTTCCTGGACGTGCACGCCGGCCAGACCACCCACTTCCGCGTGGGCCGCGCACTGGAACGCCCGCGGCCGTTCGGCCCGCCGCGCTCCGTCGTCCTCGAACCTGCACACCGGGCAGTAGGCGAAGGGCTCGGGCCTGAGCAGTCCGGCGCACTCCGCGCAGAGGTGCCCGCCGGCACCGAGCCTCACGCGGCAGACAGCGCAGAACCGCGGAAGAAAGCAGTCCAGAAATGCGGTCCCCACTGATTTTGCGCGGCGGCGAGCCGCCGCCTGCATTCCGGCCGTCATCCCCGCACCTCCTCCACACCGACAACGCCCCACCGGACCCGAGCCGAACGCACGTCTCCAGACCTACCCCGCGCTTCTCCGGCCATCCCCCGACGCTCTGCTCCTCGCCTTGAGAACACGCATCGCGACCGCGGAGACCACCACCAGACACAACGCCACCAACTGGTTGTTGTTGAAACTCAGTCCGTCCAGGCGGCCCAGGAAATCGCTCCCGCCGTAGTATCTTGTGAAATCGATCAGGAACCTGGCGCAGCTGAGGAGCAGTATGCAGAGCCAGAAGAGCCCGCCGGCGTACTTGATCCTCCTCCCCGCTCCCAGCACCAGGAAGAACACGACCAGGGCGGCAGCGAACGAATACAGCTGGGACGGTTGCAGCGCGCAGCCGGGGAACACCATCGCTGAGAACGAGTCGTCGGGGAACCTGACTGCCCAGGGCAGATCCGTGGGAGTGCCGAAACAGCAGCCGTTCATGAAGCATCCCAGCCTCGTGATGGCCTCTCCAAGAGCTATCGACGGCGCGACCACGTCACACACCAGCCAGACTGTCTTCGTCCTGGCCCGGAGGAACGCTAACCCGCCGGCGACCGCCAGGACTACGCCTCCGTACATCGAAAGCCCACCCTCCCAGAGCTTGAAGAAATCCAGCGGCGGGCGACCGAACTCGTCCAGGTGAGTGACCACGTACAGAGTTCTGGAGCCCACCACCGCCAGGGCCAGGACCAGGAGGCTGAGCCACACAATCAGATCTTCGCTCACTCCCGCCTTTCGGGCCCGGCGCATCGCCAGGAACGTGCCCACGAGGAACGAAGTGGTCAGAGCCAGACCGTAGAACTTGAGGTGAAGAGGTCCCAGACTGGTGATCTCAGGGTGCATGTCGAAACACCTTTCTAATCTTGTGAGTCCGGCTGCCTCCGCAGTCGACCGCATTTCTCCGCCGCGGATGCACATCCGCGGTCGTGCGGAGGCCGCCCGCCGGAACGTCAGAGCTCGTGGACTCTCGCCGAGATTCCCGCCATTACTCCGATCAGGGCCAGGCACGTGATGAGAGCCGATCCGCCGTAGCTCAAGAACGGAAGAGGAAGGCCCGTTACCGGGGCCAGGCCCAGTGTCATCAGTATGTTGAGCCCCACGTGGTATAGGAGGAGGCTCACCACGCCCGCGCAGACGAGGCTCGCGAACCTGCTTCTGGACCGCACGGCTATGGATATACCCTTCCAGATTATGAATGCGTATAGGCCGACCACAATCAGACAGCCCAGGAAGCCGAACTCCTCTCCCAGCACGGCAAAGATGAAGTCGGTCTGCTGCTGCGGGAGAAACGCCAGCGACTTCTGAGTGCCCTTCAGGAACCCCGTGCCCACTATGCTACCCGACCCGATCGCTATCTTGGACTGCACGGCCTGATACCCGGCGCCCAATCGGTCGACGCCGCTCGACAGGAACGATATTATCCTCTGCTTCTGGTAGTCTTCCAGCGAATTCCAGACCTTGTTGCTGACCGCGCCGATGACTCCGTTGCCCACCATCACGAACACGTAATGGACCACCGGCAGCCCCGAATAGTGGAGCACCACCCACTGCAACCCGAAGAAGATCAGCCAGACCCACCACCAGAAGGAGCACAGCATGCTGGCCAACGGCAGTACTAGGACCGCCAACGTGAGGGCGGGCACTCCCGCCCAGTAGAGCATCCCGAACAGTATGAAGACGAGCGACAGCGCCGTGCCGAGGTCCGGTTCCTCGAACACGAGCACTGTGGGTATGAGCGCCAGCAGCAGCGGCAGCGTCAGGCTCCTGAACCTGGTCCAGTCCTTCCGCCTGTCTGAGAGCATTCGGGCCAGGAGCAGTATCACCGCCACCTTCGCGAACTCGGAGGGCTGCAGTAGGAAACCTCCCAGGTCCAGCCAGCGCTTCGCGCCGAAACGCTCCTCGCCCACCACGAGGACCGCCCCCAAGGCCACCAGCGAGAAGACGTACAGCAGTTTGGCGAGGCCGTCGTAGAACCTGAGCGGCAGGGCCGCGGCAGCCGCCAGCGCCACCAGGCCGCCGCCCAACCAGATCAGCTGTTTCAGGTACAGGTTTGCGCGCGCCGCCGCCAAGGGCCCCTGGCCCGTGCTGTAGATCAAGCAGACCCCCACCCCGGCCAGGAACAGGGCCGCTGCCGCCAGGCCTAGATCGGACCTTCTCTTGATCTCAGTCAGCTGTATCAAGCGTGTCTCCTGCCTGCGCGGTCGCCCGAACCGTGTCAGGCGCCACATGGAAGTAACTGCGGAGCACCGCCGCGGCGACCGGCGCGGCCATCGAACCGCCGTGACCCGCGTTCTCCACCACTACCGCAAACGCGACTTCGGGGGCATCGGCGGGCGCGAATCCCACAAACAGCGCGTGGTCCTGGCCGTGGGGGTTCTGAGCGGTTCCGGTCTTCCCCGCCACTCTGATCCCAGGCACCGAGGCGAGCCTGCCGGTGGCCATTGGCCCAGAGACGGCCGCTTCCATCGCCTGCCTGAGAGTGTTCACGGTGACCGCGGACAGTCCGAGCACGGCCCTGGGCCTGGCTCTGCCGGGGCCGCGCACCGGCCGGGCCGCGTCCCAACGCTCCACCTGCGAGGCCACGACGTAGGGCCGGTAGAGGCTCCCCCCATTCGCAATCGCCGCCACAAACGTCGCCAGCTCTATCGGTGTCACCAGTATCTCGCCTTGACCGATCGCCAGGTTGAGCCGCACGCCCTTGCCCCACCTGGCCCGTCCGTATGTCTTGTCGTACCACTCGGTGGTCGGATAGAACCCGGACTTCTCTCCGGGAAGCTCTATTCCCGTCCGGGACCTGAGTCCGAACCTTTGCGCGTACTCCGCCATCCGGTCCACCCCAAGACGAATGCCGAGTTGATAGAAGTAGACGTCGCACGAGGCCTGGATGGCGTCGAAAAGTGTCAGGGTCCCGTGCCCCTGCGGCCGCCAGCACTTGAAGGAACGAGTCCCAAACCTGTAGTAACCCACGCACGATTCGAGCGTCGTGGCAGGCCCCGCCACTCCCTCCTCGAGAGCGGCGCTCGCGGTCAGGAGCTTCATCGTCGAACCCGGCGGGTAAAGCGCCTGTATGGCTCTGTTCATCAGCGGGTGGAGAGGGCTCGTGTACAGGGCCACCCATTCGTCCGGGCTCAGGCCCAGCGAGAAAACGTTGGGGTCGAAGCTGGGTCTTGAGGCCATGGCCAGCACGGCGCCGTCCCTGACGTCCATCAGCACCACGGCGCCGCTGCGCGCTTCGCCCAGCGCCCCTTCAGCCGCGCGCTGCAGGTCCAGGTCGACGGTCAGCACCACGTCTCTGCCCGCCAACGGCAGTTCCCTCGTCGGTAGGGGCGGCCTGTCGGGAGTCGGCTCGACTCTCCGACCTCGCGCGTCGACCTCGACGTATTCTTTCCCGTTGCGACCCCTGAGGGCCGCTTCGCGGCTGTCCTCCACGCCGGACCTTCCGACCACGTCCCCGGGTTGATACACGTCCTCGGGGCTCCTCTCGATTTCGTTCTGCGTGACCTCCGAGACGTATCCCAGCAGATGGCACGCCAGCTCTCCGTGTGGATAGAAGCGCCGCGGCCTGGCCTCGATCCTTACCCCGGGGAGCTGGGACCTGTGCTCTTCTATCAGTGAAATCTGCCTCACGTCCAAGTTGCACGCGAGCTGCACCGCGCGGAACGGCTGGCCCTTGCCCTTCTCGATCAGCAGCCGCCAGTCCGAAAGCCCGTCGTTCCCCATCAAGCTCGCTATGTTGGTCAACACTTCCGTGACCTTTGCCGTGTCCGACACCAACTCCTTCTCGAACGGGTCGAACAGGAGGCAGTAGGAAAGCACGTTCTCCGCCATCACCTGGCCGTTTCTGTCCAGGATCCTACCTCGTATTCTCGGCAGTATCTCCAGCCTGACGCGATTGTTCCTCGCCTGTTCGGAATAGGCCCTGCCGTGCCAGATCTGGAACAGGAAGAGGCGCCCCAGGATCACGGCGAACAGCGCCAGCGCCACGTAGGTGAACACGCGCGCCCGGAACTGCTTACTGCTCGCGGGGTGATACGACTGACTCACGTGAGATAGGTCCCTTCAGTGAGAAGATTCTGCGTATTACGAAGTCGTAAGCCGGTGACACGAGGGCCGTGAGGACGGCCGAGCCGAGGGAGACCTTGAGTATGGCGGGGCCTATGTGGGACACGCTGCCCCTGTACAGAAAACCGAAGTACACAATGTCGTGGACCATGACGGCCGAGAAGAGCAGCACCAACTGCGTCCAGTATCTCTCCTTGAACGTGCTCCGCGACGCGTGGCTCACGAGGAATGCCACGAGACACTTCGAGAATGCGTTGACTCCTATCCATCCTCCAAAGCTCAGGTCCTGGACTACTCCGACCAGAAACCCGGCGATGGTGCTGTGCACGGGTCGCTTCGAGATCGACACGTAGACCAGGGCGCCGAGTATCAGGTCGGGCTTTATCTCGCCCACGGACAGGTAGCCCACCACGGACGCCTGGAGCACCAGCGCCAGCGCCAGATAGCCTGCCTCGGCCAGCAGCTCGAAGATGACTTCCTTTCTCAACGCGCGGTGACCTCCGCCGCCGCGGATCGTCAGACCTACGGCCGGCGCAGTCTTTACTAATCCACGTCCGGAGCGAAGAGCCCGCTGTCCAGCATCTGCACCTTGATCTTCTCCGGCGCCACCAGAAGCACTACGGCCAGCCTGGAGAAGTCCACAAAAGGCCTGACTTCTACGAGCGGCTCCTGTCTCTCCTTCTCAGTCCGCACTCGGGTGATCCTGCCGACCCTGAGGCCCGCCGGATAGACGCGCCCCAGGCCGGAAGAGACGACCACGTCGCCCGGCCGTACGTCCGAATCCGGCTGGACGAACCTCATCGACAGCTTCGTCGGCAGGGCGGGCGTCCACTCGACGACCGCCTCCACCCCGCTTCGCTCAACTCTGACGCTCACGGGTGAGTTGTAGTTCACTATCAACTGAACCTGCGAGAAGCTGTCCCTCACCAGCGACACCTTGCCCACTAACCCCTCGGGCGTGCACGCTATCCAACCCTCGGCGACGCCGGCCGCCGAGCCCTGGTTGACGAGGATGACGGTGCCCAGCCTTGCCGTCTCCTTGCCCACCACTTCGGCCATGACCGCCTGCCACTCGTCCCTCTGCGCCAGACCCAGCAGCTCCCTGAGACGCCGATTCTCCTGCCTCAGCGCTTCCAGGTTCTCCAGAAGCAGCGGGTCGGTGGCAACGCGCGAGTGGAGCGCCCGGGACTGCTGGGCGAGAAGGACCAACCTCGGAATCCATCCGATCCTGCCCGTGAGGCCCACGACTCCGTACTCCAGGCCCGCTCTCGGAGTCGACAGCCATCCGGCATCGTTGGGCTTGAACATGAACATCAGAAACGAAAAGATCAGGCAGACTGCGAGGGCCTTCAGCGAGCCGTATCGTGGGGAAGGGGCAGGAAGCTCGTCGCTCTTGTGCATGGCACGATCAATGCCCCTCGCTCTTCATTATGACGTTACGGTATTTCTTGGGGTTGTCGAGTATCTTCCCGACGCCCAACACTACGCAAGTCAGGGGTTCCTCGGACACTTCGATGTGCAGATTTGTGTGCTCCCTTAGAAGGGCGTCCAGTCCGCGAAGCAGCGATCCGCCGCCCGTCATGATGATGCCCTTGTCGACTATGTCCGACGCCAGCTCCGGGGGAGTCTTCTCGAGGGACAGCTTCAGGGCGTCCACGATCTGGCCGATCGGCTCCTGGAGGGCCTCCCGCACCTCGACCGAGGTGATCTTCACCGTCTTGGGAATGCCGGCCACGAGGTCTCTCCCCTTGATCTCCATCTCTTCTTCCTTCTCAAGTCGGAAGGCGGAGCCGATTCTTATCTTCACCTGTTCCGCCGTCTGTTCCCCAATTAGTAAATTGTGAGCCTTCTTCACGTGCTGGACAATGGCGTCGTCCATCTCGTCGCCCGCGATCCTGATCGAGACGTGACTGACTATGTCGTCCAGCGCCATGACGGCTATCTCCGTCGTGCCGCCGCCGATGTCTATCACCATGTTTCCGGAAGGCTTGTCCACGGGCAGTCCCACTCCGATGGCCGCGGCGATCGGCTCTTTTACTAGGAACACTTCGCGCGCTCCGGCCCTGAGGGCGGAGTCCTCCACGGCCCGACGCTCGACCTCGGTTATTCCGGAGGGCACGCTGATTGTAATGCGCGGACGGATTATTCTCAGGTTCTTGAGGACCTGTCTTATGAAAGTCCTGAGCAGCTCTTCCGTCTTCTCGAAGTCGGCGATCACTCCGTCCTTGAGAGGTCGAACCGCGACAATCCTGTCAGGAGTGCGGCCAAGCATCTCCTTGGCCTTGTGGCCCACTGCAAGCACCGCGTTGGTGTTCTTGTCCACCGCGACCACCGACGGCTCATTCAACACTATGCCCTCGCTCTTCAAGTACACGAGGGTATTCGCCGTGCCAAGGTCTATGGCGATGTCGTTAGACAGAAAGTTCAATTTCTTGAGGAGGAACATCTCTGACCTCTCGGATTCGGAGTGCTTCGGGGATCGCAGCTTCCGACAAATCAGAGCAAAGCTAACAAAACCCATAATTCAAATCAATTCTTTTTGTTCTACTGCGGCCCGCTGGAGCCCCGGGGCCGCGTCAACCCCGACCTCCGGGAAGGGCCCATTCTCCTTGACAGAACCTGCCTGAGTTGCTAACCTGCGCCCGGTTCGCTACGAGACCATCGCACGGGAGGTATGCCATGAAGACTATACTCGTAGGGCTTCTGGTTTCGATCCTGACAGTGGCGGCCGTGGCGGTCGCCTACGCCGTCCCTCCGACCAGCGGTGAGACGCTGGAGGAAAGGACCAAGCGCCAGCAGTCACAGGACTTCATACACCCGATAGAGGGTCAGACCTCCATCAGCGGCGTGGTCAGTGACCAGTACAGGAAGCCCCTACCCGGGGCTCAGGTGAAGCTGTTCGTGGATGGCCTGATTGTCGCGTCAGTGATAACGGACGCGGGCGGCTCCTATCAACTTAAGTACCCGATCGACATCGGCAAGGACAAGACAGTGGTGCTCTGGTACGTCGCGCCGGGGACGGACTGGGTGTCAAAGGCGGTCATTCTCAAGGAGAGCAAGGCCGCTGTCGCGGCGGGCCTGATGTCGCCGTGCATACCAAGGGTGGAAGTCAAGCCGTTCCTCGAGTTTAACGTTCAGATGGTGGATGTTGCCACGAGGAACAAACAGATGGCGCAGTCCGGCTGCTTGAATGTGGCCACGGGAAGCAGGCCGACCGCCGGCAAGTGAGACGGCGCACTGCCGCGCTAAAGCACGACCGGCCCCCATAGCGCTTCGGCGAGTCCCGGGTCAGTTCAGTAGCTCGCTCGAGATTTCGCTCCGGGGCGGTGTCCTCCGCGCCGAGATCCTACCTAATTCTGCCAGCTTTTTGCGCGCGTGTTGCGCCCATTGTGTCTGCGGAAACAGAGCTCTGACTTTGTGGTACGTCTCACCGGCTTTCTCCAGGTCGTTCAGCTTCCCGGAGTAGATCTCGGCTGACTTGAGCAGCGCAGCCGGTGCTTTCTGCTTGAACGGATAGGCGCTCCCGAAGGCCAGATACGCCTCGGCTGCCAGGTCCGGTCTCCCGTGGTCCTCCAGGCAGCGGGCAATCGCGAGCTGCGCCGTTGCGGGTAGCACGGACCCCGGCGCCACTCTCTTCAGCTCACCGTAGCATTCCAGAGCCGCAGACTCTCCACCCCGCTCGAGCTCGATGGAGACAACTCGGGAGTACTCGGCAGCCGCCTGTTTTCTCTGCCCTGTCAGAAGGAATGCCCGGGCCAGAAGCATTCTGGCGTCCGGGTCCAGCGGACGAATCTTGAGGTACTCGATGGCCTCTCCCATTGAGGCAAACCATTTCCCCTCTTCAAAATAGCGGCGCGCCCTCAGGAACTTCTTCTCCAGCGAGGCCTCCTTGTGCATGCCGCCGGCAAGCCCGAGTGCGAGCCCCATGCTGAAACCGCTCACGTGAGACCAGTACGCAGTCATCGAGACGGGGCTGGAGGCGGTAGCCAGTCCGTACGCCAGTTGGATGAGGATCCACAGCAGCATGGCACCTGCCGCGTTGAGCCTCGATATCGAAGCCCTGTAGACCCCCTGGAAGAAAAGCATGGCCATCGAGGCCACCTTGACCCTGACGTAGTAGAATCTTACGAGAAACAGCCCCAGAAGGCCGGCGATGGCACCCGAGGCTCCGACGATCGGGACAGCGGCGTTTTGCGGCATGAAAGCCACTACAACCACTGCCTGAGCCATGTTGGACAATGCGCCGCACACGGCGTAGATGGCCACATACCGAACCCATCCCAACCTGTCTTCCAGCACGGACCCAAATATCCACAGGTAGAGCAGGTTGAGGCTCACGTGTAGGATTCCGGCGTGGAGGAAGGTGGAAGTCAGGAGCGAATAGAGCCGGAACTCCGCGGGCACGAACGCGAGGCTCCTGAACAGGACCCCGCCCCTGCCGTAGAACGAGGTGAGACAGAACACGACGAGGTTGAGCCCCACTATGGACAGTGTGGCCACCGGGATCTTCCGAAGCCTAACCTCAGTTCCTACAGGAAGAAAGGAGAAGTAGTACACGCTGGCACCCGTGGTTCAAGGGGTTCGGCCCGAGTCCAGAAACGTCAAAGGGGGAGCAGGCTCAACTGCTCCCCCTTTTCCTGCCTCCCTCGGAAGAAGAGGCCACCACTACCTGAGTCTATCAATAGTAGTAGGTGACGCTTATCTTGCCGAACGGAGTCTCACTGTCGCCGCTCAGCCAGTACATACCGGTGAACGGATAGTCCTCGTTCATGGTGGCGTCAATCTCGATGTCATTCCACTTGAAGCCGACGCCCATCGAGAACACGAACGGTTCTTCGAAGTAGGGCAGGAAGATGCCTTGCGAATACAGATAGTCGCGTTGTTGAGAAGTTATGTTGCCGTTAGTCGACTTGAAGTCGCGGCTGGTGCCGGCTACCCATTCGATCTTCGCCTCTTCGTTGATGAGGTTCTTCTTGGCGCCGAATCTGATGGTAAGCCAATCCCTCAAGTCAGCCTCGAACGTTCCGAACAGGAACGGGAGCGAGCTGCCCGTGTACTCGAAGGTCTCGACGTCGGCAGGTAAGGGCGACCTGAACGTGTTGTCAATGTTGATCTTCCACTGGGATGCGCCGACGCCCAGCATGAAGAAGCTGCCCACGTCCACTCTCATTCCCAGGCCAGCCCTCAAATAGGAGAGGGTCTGGTCACCGGTGGCTTGTTCGGTGGGGTCAGCGCTCTTGATCTCCCAGCTGTAGTCATACTTGTTGTACCCGGCCACCGGAACGAGCGTCACCTTGTCGCTCATCGCGAAGAAGCCGCGGCCCCAGAACCCGTAGGACGGTTCGCCCTGATCCTCGATGGAGTATGCAGAGCCGATGAGCTCGTGCTTGAAGGAGAGGGTCCTGTACTCGAAGGTACCCTCGATCTTGTCGCCGTCTCTAACGTCCAGCGTCGCGCTTACGCCTAGGCCCGTGGAGTTGTAGTCGTTCGGGAGGATGGAGTCAGGCAAGGCAGAGTAGTAAAGCGGGCTGTCGCTCACGCCTGTGTCGGCCTGGTTCGTGTCCTTCAGCTTGCTGTTGCTGTTGTCCAACCTCGCGGCGAAGGAAACCCCCTCGAAATTCAGGCCGTAGGTGATGTCGAACTGGCTACCCCTGCTCCCGCCGAAGCCCGGCACCGGCATGAACGCACTGTTCTCTCTGAGCATCACGCCGAGCACGCCATAGGCGTTGTCCTGGCCCAGGCCCATGGTGGCGCCGAAGCCCTTGCCCCAGCCGTCCACGTAGCCCAGCTCACCTATGACGACAGCAGGATACCTGCAGATCGACGCCGGGTAATTGAATATGTTAGCGTAGTCCTCGATGTAGTCCGGTATCACTCCCAAGCCTTCCAGTCTTGCCGTGGAAGCCAGAGCAAGCGCCGGAGTCATGAGAAGCAAAACCGTGAACAGGATAATCTTCTTAGACATTTGAGAAAGCCTCCTTGTGTACTCTCTCCTGATTTCCGTCTGCTTAGCAACCTCGTCCCTCGCCCCACCCCGACCAGTCACCTGAGAAGAGGTCAGAGATTCCTTTTACAGCACCCCCTTTCCTAGTCAATCATCTCAAGCCGTCGACTCTGAGCGGTGTCGCTTAACGTAAGAACGCAGATATTGGAAATAACAGGAAGCAATTAACCGCGTTACGACACTTGGTGGCGCACTATATGGGAAGGCACTTTTCTTGTCAATCTTTTTTTTGACCCAATGGCGGACGGGTAGCGGCCAGGAAAAGCGGCTTGAGTTCGGGCACGAATCGGAGGCTGCTTTCCTCCAGATTTCCTTCTCTCACATAGCCATAGGCGTGTATGAACCTCGATCCACCCGTGGAGATGGCGACGTGGGAAACCTCCCTGAGGCTTGTCCCGAAGAAGAGCAAGTCCCCAGGCCTGAATGCGTCCTGCCGTCGGTCAAGGAGCCGCGTACGCAGGGCCTTGAGCTGATCCCGTGCGTCGCGGGGCAAGACCATCCCGCAGGAGCGGAAAACCGTCTGAACAAGCCCCGAACAGTCGCAACCCCAAGGAGTTACGCCACCCCAGAGGTAGGGGGCGCCCGCGAACTGCCGTGCGGCGCGGACGACCGCTGGGCCTCCTAGCGGACACTGCGGCACTGGGGCAAGCGGGCGCCTCCTCACCCAACCTGCCCGGCCGTCGGGAAGAACTATCCTTGCCCAGTCACCTCTACGCTCGCCCCTGCGCGGAGGCGCCAACAGGCGCCCTCCGAACGGCAGCTCACACACGAGCTCCGATGGACGCCCGGGCCTTGCGGCGACCGGAGCCGTCCTGGCCGCGACCTGCATGAGAGGGGGGGCCTGCCACTTGGGGGTCGTCCCAGTAGGAAGAGGCGTCACTGACCAACTCCGCACCCAACCGCGGTAGCCGTCCCACCGCATGACCCTGAGCCACTTACGGTCCGTAGAACGGGTCTTGACCTGGAGCGTCTCTCCGAACAGTGCCTGTGTCAGCAGCTCCGATTCGTGCGAGGGCAGCTTCCTCAGCTCCGCAACCGGAGCCGATACCAGTGCGCGCGAGATCGACCTGGGCATGTTCAGCCTCTGACGTTAAGGAATCACGTTTCTGCCGGCGGCCCCGGGAGCCACATCACTCGTACGACGGCCCGATGAGCTGGTAATCGCCCAACCCTGTCCTGTCAACAAAAACGAACGTAAGATTCAACTCGTAGTAGTACCAGACCTCGTACGCCGGGCCCGAGGCATTGACGGGCCTGGACTCGATGCTGTCTGGAGGGCCTCTCCGTATGTAGATCCTGCCCCTGTCGGTCTTCCAGCCTGGCCCGAAGTAGGAGAAGTTGTCGTTGGCGTACCGCACCCGGTCGAAGAACTCGGCAAGGAACTCGTTTTCGGGAGTCTCGGGGTTAGGGTCCCTCTTGGCCCAGAATTCCATCCAGAGCCTCTTCCGCTCAGCGCCAGCGGCCTTCTTGAGGGGTTCGAGCTCCGAGCGTGGGGCTATGTACGAGAGCAGCGCCATCGTGTCGTCTATGTTCACGTCCAGTGGGAACCTACTCTCGTCGATCTCGAAGGTCCCGACGGCCTTCGCCGCCTTGGGACCTCTGCCAAGCGCGAGCTCGAGCGTGTAGCGCCCCATGTTGAGGCTGTCCAAGGATGGGGAGTAGAGGAGGTAGGACGTCCGGCCGGATCTGGCGACGTACACCGTGTCGGATAGCCTGATGGCACCCCTCTCGTCCACTATCCGGCAAAGCACCCGGTAGGCGGACGTGTCCCGAAAGCCCGATTCGGCCGCCGGGGAGTCGTAGATCTCGGCGTAGACGCACATCGAGGAGTTTCTCTCTCCGAACCTGGCCCTCGGGTGCGGCGTGATCGCCGCCCGAAGCGAGCCCCCGCCTACTGAGTCTTCTCGCGCGCGGCCGCAAACGCCGATCAGCACGTTGCTGATGGCCGGTAGTGAAACTATCGGCTTCAGGTCCAGACGGACCGACACGGACGACTGCCTGCCCGCTTCTACGTTCTCGGTCCGCACCACCAGGTCGTACTTACCGGGGGCCGGCCTCAGCCGCAACGTCTCGGTGTAGGAGGACTCCGGCGACTCAGTCTGCTCGTATGACGAGCAGGTGACTCGCCGCGTCCACGAATCACCCGTGACCTGCTTTCCTTTCGGGTCGTAGAGGATGGCCTGGATCTCGAAGTCGGCCCTGAATCCTCCGCCTTCCCTCAAGAATTGAAGCTGGCTATAAGAGATTTCATAGTAGAGCTCGAGAGTTCCCTCGGCGCCTGGGTCGGAGAAATACGTGGCGTCCACGTAAAAGTGCGGAAACGCTTGTGCCCGCCAAGGTCGGACGTCCGTGTCGAGGGGATTGGCGCCGCGGGCCGCACCAAACGCCAGTATGGTGCCCACAGCCAGAATTGCACACGCGAGCCTGATTCCTCGAACGCAGGGTCTCATGAGTCCGCCCCTCCTTGTCAGCCGCCCGGGCGGCAACACGCGCAATCTAGCACATCAAGGCGCCTGGTTCAACGCTCTCGAAATGTTGTTGCAACGCCGGGCCGGTTGTTATACATTGTGTTACTTTGAGAGTGTTCTACGACGCCGACAGAACGGACTACTCCTGCGGGGGTTAGACGATATTCAGGAGGTAACTATGAAGCGCTGTTCGACCGCACTCCTCGTCCTTGCCTTGTTTGCTCCAACGGTTGCCTTGGCGGCCGAGGGCACTATTCCCTTGTTGTCGCTCGGACTGAGGGGTGGCATGGGCAGCTACACCATGGGGGACATGAACGTAGAGGTGAACGAGATCAACGACGTTCTGTCTGACCCCCGCAACCGTTTCGACGAACTGAGCACTTTCGGCAACGGCCCGATCGGATCAGGGGAGCTGCGCGTCCGCATCCTCCCGTATCTTGCGGTCTCGGTGACGGCGGAATACCTGTTCGAGAGCTCGAAGGTGGGCCTCGAAGTCGTGGGCGAGCGGTTCCGTGAGATCAACATCCACGCCAGCACAATGCCGGTGACGTTCCGCGTGCTGTACGTGGTTCGGAACGCCACCAAGCCCAAGCTCTTCTACACCATGGGGGCGGGCATCTCGTACCTGACTCTGGGGCGTCTGAGGACGGAATCGGCGCCGATCATAGACATGAACTTCCCGCGAGTCGAATACGCAACTGCTGACGGCAGCGCCGTCGGCATGCAGGCCCTCGGAGGCGCGGAGTACTTCGTGAAACCCTGGCTGTCCGTGGGAGGCGAGGTGCTTTACAGATACGCCAAGATCTCCGAACTGACGTACAACGACAACAACCAGACCGTGCTGATGAACGACGGACGCAAGCTCTCCGTGGACTTCAGCGGGTTCAGCGTATCGGCCTGCTTCAGAGCTCACCTGTTCTAGCGGAATCCAGAGCTGGTTAACCTGCCTGAGAGGGACCGACGGCCGCCGGTGGCTTGCCGCCAGCGGGCTCGTCGGCGAAATGGGGTGCGCCGTGCAAAATCGTCTATGTTGCTTCTTCGGACTCTGCGTTCTGCTCTCCGGTTGGTCATCCGCGAGCGCCGACATTATGCCTCCGGGCACCTACGAGCTTGGAGGAAGCGCGGAGATCATCTTCCCCGAGGACGGCTCTTACGTGAACTTGAGTCCCAGATTCGGGGTGGTGTTCGCGCCGGGATCTGAGGCCGAGATGGAGGTCGGTTACTCGAGAGAATCGGACGGAGTGACGACCTCAAGGTTTGTCTTCGCCGCCAATTTCATCTACAGCTTTGAGACCATGTCTTCGCCCTATCCGTTTCTTCTCGCCGGTCTGGGCTTCGCCAGGTCTCATCTGGGGGGCGAGGATGCGGGCGTGCGTTTCGACGAGGACGACACCAACGGCTTGCTCAACGTGGGGGCGGGACTCAGAGTTCCGCTGACCGAATCGTGCTGTCTTCGCACCGAGCTCCGGTACACGAGGGAATTCGCGAATCCGGACGTCGGCACGGCCGCCCTCATGGCCGGGTTTTCGTTCCTTCTCCCCTGACGCGGGGCCGGTCACCGCTCAGGGCGATCTCCCGCAGACCGTCGAGCAGAAGAAACCTGCCAAGGGTGATGACCCTGGCGGGCAGGCTGCTGACGAACAGGGGATTCTCGCACAGTCCGCCGCAGAGATGGACCTCGGAGGGGCAACCCGCGAACCTGTGAGCGTTGACGGCTATGCCCTTGACGAACCGCGCCACCGCTCCACCCACTTCCTCACCCCTGGCCACGGCGTCAAACACGGCGCTCATACCCAGCACTCCGCAGGCGACGGCAAAGTGATCCTCGGGCACCGAAAGTCTTCTGTAGTCCAGCTTGAAGTGCATTTCGAGGAGCTCGACGGAAAACCCCATGGATGAGCCGCACTCGGAGTTCCACCCTGCCCTCTCGAACTTGCCGTCTTCGAACGCCACGAACTTGACGTCTCTGCTGCCGCAGTCCAGCGCTACGAAATCCCGCGCCTTTATTCTGCTCTGCGCGCCCACTGCCAGCGCCACAAGCTCGTTGACCACGACGTCGGACCTCAAGCGCGCGTTGTGGCCGGTGCCCACGTCCGCCCTCAAGCCAGGCTCCAGGTCGACGGTGCGCATCACCCTGGGTCCGGCGTCCGACTCAGTGTCAGCCAGCTTGGTGTACGACGTGCCGAAATCGCCGAGAATCATGCCTACTGTTCCCGCTTGACGCCGTTCAGCTCCAGGAACGCCTCGACCTTGGCGCGCGTGCTCGCGCTTATGTCGAAGTCGCCGTCCACGTAGAATCCCCTGGGATGAAGATGCGCAAGATAATAGGCGATGGAGCTCTTCGCGCAGAAGGACTGGGCGAAGAACACCGTCGGCACCGCATCGTCGAATTCCAGCTCCAGCTCAGTGTCAGCGGGAGTCTTATTCTCCATGCACCTGGTCCATCCGAACACGTGAGTGTCCGCCGGGAAAAGCTGCAGCAGGCCGAAGTCCCTCGGCGGCACTCCCCAGAAGCCGCATCGGGGCGTTGAGGGCGTGAAGCTGCCGGCGGCTCCGTCGGGCAGCTTCACACTTTCGACTATCCTCTCGAACTTCTCTACCAGCGGCAGCGTCGAGACACAGACGGGGTTGCCCCGTCTTTCCGAATCGGCGTTCTGAGTCTCCACTATCGGAATCGCGAGCTCGTGCCTGAGCACGTCTGTGACATAGCGCGCTCCGTCACACTTGCCACGGCCGACATCCGCGTATATCGTGTCCAGCCTGAGCCGCAGGGCGTTGGACAACACCGTTCTCAGTATGGCGCAGTAGTATCGAGGAATCAGCCTGGCCTCGGCCTCCACGTTGATGTCGGGGGTGGCCGCGTCCAGGTCCACGACCTCTGCTCTCTCGTCCCGCAGCCGGCGCATCGTGTCGAGCGGCGGCACTCCGATTATGCCCACTCTCTCGCTCAAGGTATGGAGCCTCCGGTCTCCGCAG
>Ga0316628_100001596_pt1 | contig 16170 bp, 13 predicted proteins | sample OWC_Aug_M2_C1_D5_FD_207648 | JGI IMG/M metagenome (GOLD analysis project Ga0316628, IMG submission 207648) | Wetland soil microbial communities from Old Woman Creek delta, Ohio, United States - OWC_Aug_M2_C1_D5_C | ecosystem: Environmental > Terrestrial > Soil > Wetlands | place: USA: Ohio... | reverse complement strand
GCTGTCTACTGGCTGCTGATCCTACTGGTAGCGCAGCGCCGTACTCGGCTGTATCCTCGTCGCGCGAATTGCGGGCAGCAGCGACGCGAGGGCGGCAACGGCAGTCAGGATCGCAAACCCGGCTATCACCGTGATCGGGTCCTGCGCGCTGACGCCGTACAGGAATGTGCGCGTCAACCGCGTGAGCACCAGTGCGAGCGGGATGCCGATCGCGCCGCCTGTTCCTACCATCAGCGCAGCATCCCCGAGCACCAGCCAGAGGACGGACGAGCGCGACGCACCCAGCGCCACGCGGACGCCGATTTCCCGGGTGCGCCGCGAGGCCGCGTGGGCCATGACGCCGTACAGTCCGACGCCGGCCAGCAGCAGCGCCAGGAGGCCGAAGAACGCCGACAACGTCGCGATGAGCCGTTCGACGACGATGTTCTCGTCCACGCAAGACCGCATCGTGCGGGACGCGAGGACCGGGACGGCTGCATCGAGTGCCATCACCTGGCGCCGAACCGCGTCGACGACGGCGGCGTCGTCACGGTTCGTCCGGATGCACAACATCTTGCGTTCCGGGCCCGACCGCCACGCCGGCAGGTAGATCATCGGCTCGGCCGCTTCGCGCAAGCCGAAGTATCTCGCGTCGCCGACCACGCCGACGATCTCGTAGGCTCTCGCCGGATCGTATTCCTGCTGCAGGCAGACGTGCATCCCGATCGGGTTCCGGCCGCCGAAGAAGCGCTTCGCCATGCTCTCGCTGACAATCGCGACGCGCGGACCGGGCACATCGGGTTCAACGCCGGGCCGCCTCTCGGTCGGCGGGTCGGGCGAGAATGCAGGATTGTCTTCGTCGCGGAAGTCACGGCCGAGGATCATCCTGATGCCGACCGTTTCGAAGTAGCGCGCGCTCACCGTGTTGTAGTCGATGAACGTCTGCTCTTCGGCCCTGAACGTGTACCCCTCGGGTCGAAAGTCGCCGTTCCACCGCATGTTTCCGAGAGGCGTGATGGAAGCCAGCGCAACCGAACCCACGCCCGGCGTCCGTTCGATGCCCGCACGCAGCCGCTCGTAGAAGTCGCGCAGCCGCTGCCCTTTGTAGCCGTTGCGGCTCGGGTCCACGGTAACGACGATGGTACGGTCCTCACGGAAGCCGCGGTCGATGTTCCGGAGGTTCTCCAGGGTCCGGAGGAAGAGCCCGGCGCCGACGAGCAACAGCAACGACAGCGCGACCTGCGTGATGACCAGCGCCCTGCGTGCCGTGACTCGCCCGCGGCGACGCGTTCTGCGTGCGAACCGTCCTGCTGTGGGAGCCCATGCGAGATCGTCCTTCAGCGCGGACACCAGATCGGGCCGGGTCGCCTGAAGAGCAGGCGCCAGCCCGAAGAGGACGCCGGTCAGCAGCGAAACCACGAACGTGAAGGCGAGCAGGCGAAGATCGGGGACGACGTGCAGATCCACCGGCGCGGTACTAGCCTGGGGCGCGAATCCGAGCAGGAGTTGGACGCATCCGTAGGCGAAAGCCAGCCCCACGAGACCGCCAAACAGGCCGAGCAGGATGCTCTCCACGAGGAGCTGGGCGACCAGGCGCGACCGGCCGGCACCGACGGCCAGACGAACGGCGATTTCCCTCTGCCGCGCGGCGCCTCGGGCGAGCATCAGCGAGGCCACGTTGGCGCAGGCGATCAGCAGAACCAGCGCGACGACGACCATGAGCACGAGGAGGGGCTTCTCGAGCGTGTTGCGCGCGATCGACCAGCCGCGAGCCGCGGGCAGGATCAGGATTGGCTGCCCCGCATTGGACAACCCGGCCCTCGGCTCAGCGCGGCGCTCGGCCTCCTCCTGGTCGCGGAAGGCCGTCGCGGCCTGGGATTTCGCCTGCGCGATCGTTGCGCCGCGCGGGAGGCGGCCGATCACCTGGATCCACCAGTAGTGTCTGGTGTTCCAGATCGCCAACGGGACGCCGAGCGTCTCGGTGCGCATCGTGATCGGGATGAACAGGTTCGGCGACGCGCTCACGTCGAGCCCTCTGAAGCCGCGCTGCACGACGCCCACGATGGTGAACGGATAGCCGTTGAGCCGAATCGTGCGGCCGATCACTCGGGGATCGGCCGCGAACCGCCGCTGCCAGAAGTCGTACCCGAGAACCGCGAAAGGCGACGCGCCGAATTTCGCGTCGTCGGCAGGGTTCAGCAGGCGGCCGGCAGCCGCTTGCACGCCGAGCACGTCGAAGTAGTTGCCCGACACGAACGCTGCGGAGGCGAGTTCCGTTTCGCCCGCGGTCGACCCGTTCGGTACCTGAAAGCCCATCGGCTGCGGTCCGCTGAACGCGGCCAGGCCGCTGAACGCGCGGACGCGATCGCGCAACGCACGGTAGTCCGGGTAGTTCCAGCTGACCGAAGGCTGCTGCCTCATGAGACGGCCGACCTGGTGGAGCTCGTGTGGCGACCGGACCGGCAGCAGCTTCAACAGCATCGTGTCGACCAACGAGAAGATGGCGGTGTTGGCGCCGATGCCGAGCGCCAGCGAGAGGACGGCGACGGCCGATGCGCCCGGCGTCTTGCGCATCATGCGGAGCGCGTAGCGCAGATCATTGATGCACCGGTCCAACATCAGCTCTCCCTGCCGCCTCACGGCTCGAGGCTGCCACTCCCGCGCCCCGGGACGCCTGCGCGCCTCGGCCAGCCCTGGCTCGAGGTCTGCGGCCGTTCCGTTTGACGAACGCGCCGTGCTCCCGGTTGGTCAGGCCAGTATACGATGGTTTTCGTACGATACAACGAAGAACTTCGTACTCGGTCCTCAGCCCGTCTTCTTCAAGGAGGTCGCGTGAATGGAGTAGCGAAGCAGCGCCCGCGAGTGCAGGCGTCGTGGCCTGTGGTCGGTGGACGGTGTGCAACCGATCACCGGCCACCGATCACGACAGCGGCGAACTCCGGAAGGCATTCTCGCCCCGGACACAAGGGAGCCAGAGGTCAGGGCCCGCTCGGCGGCCGCGTCGCCTGCCAGTTGATCTTCATGTTGTGTGAGCCGCGAGTGGTGATGCGGGGGTCCACGTCGAGCTTCAGCATCGCCGGCTTGTTGCCGACGTCCATCGCGGTGTAGTACACGAGCTTCGTCACCCTCTCCATCTTCGCGTAATCGACCCGGTCGTCGGTATCGGTCGGCTGGTGGTAGTCCTCGGTGGTGCCGCAGAAGAACCACACGCCGGGAATGCCGTAGCGGATGTACGGATACTGGTCGCTGCGGAAGAAAAAGCGATCGGGGTGGGACGGTTCCTGGTACTTGTAGTCCAGCGTCAGCTTCGTGAAGCGGGCGTTGGCGTCGTGAATCGCCTTGTCCAGTTCCATGCTCACCTTGTTCGATCCAATCAGGTAGATGCTGTTCGGATCGTTGCGCGACAGCATGTCGAGGTCGAGGTTCGCGCTGATCTTCTGGGCCGGCACCGGGCAGTGCTGGACGAAGTAGTACGCCCCGAGCAGCCCCTTCTCTTCTCCCGTGTGCCACACGAAGATCACCGACCGCTTCGGCCGCTCGATCGTGAGCGCCTTCCCGATTGCGAACATCGCGACGACGCCCGAGATGTTGTCGTCGGCCCCCGCGAACACCGCGTCCTCGCGGTAGCCGATTCCGTCGTGGTGCGAGCCGAGCACGATGTACTCGCCCTTCAACACGGGATCGGTGCCCTCGAGCCAGGCGACGACGTTGCGCGCGCTGCCCCGGCGGACGTCCATGCTGACCGCGATGTCGGCAACGCGGCCCGCCACCTCGCGTGACGGCACGCGCTGGCCCTGTGCCGCGCGGTCGAACATCTGATCGATCTCCGTCCTCGAGACACCGAGCAAGGCTGCAGCGGCACCGTGACGCAGGTCGATCGCGAACAGCGCCGAGTTGACGGGCGCGGACTGGGTCACGGGCACGCCGTTGAGCAGGACGGTCCGGCCCTGCTGCACGGCTGCCGCCGGGCTCGCGGTACCGGGGATACCGGTCTCGATGTCCAGCACGCGGCCGCGTTCGACGTTGAGGAACGCCGTCCCGCCCTTTGCCAGCGTCGCCTCGCGCTCGCTGGGGATGATCGTGAGGATGGCGACCGCGCCCTTCTGACGCGCGAGGGTCGCGCGTTGCGCGAGCGCCGCCCGGTTTTCCGCCTGGCGCAACGGGTGCGACGCGGGCAGCTGCGCGTCGAGAAAGACGACGACCTTGCCCTGCAGATCGAGCCCCGCGAAGTCATCCCACCCGAGGGCGGGAGCGTTGGCGCCGAGGCCGAGAAAGACCAGGCCGCCCGATGCCGCACCCGGAGCCACGGTGCGGCCGCGCACGCCGAATCCGACGGGCGTGTGCAGCGTGACGGTGGCGCCTGCCCCGCGCACGGTGATGGACGAGGCGGCCTCCGACACGCGCGTGATCTCGAGCGGCAGCTCCTGGTAGTAGGACCCGTCGGGCATCAGTGCCTTCAGGCCGATGCGGCGCGCCGTCTGCGCGATGTACCGGGACGCTATCTCGAGCTCGGTCGACGGCATGTTGCGTCCCTTGAACTCGCTGGAACCGAGGAACTGCAGGTCGAACTTCATATCGTCGGCGCGGATCGCCGCCGCGCCCTTGACCTGCGCAATCGCCGGTGACGAGCCGGCGAGGACGGCGACCAGGACGACTATCCAGCAACGGCCGAGAAAGGTACGCATGCGGGGACCTCCTCCAGGACCCGTGGACCAGCGGCGAGGCTTCCTTGCGCCCGCGATGGTAGTCGCCGAGGTCGGGAGGAATCAAGCGGCCGTCGATGGCGGCCACCAGCGGGAGGCGATCCCTCGACTACCCGTTCACCATCATCCAGATGAGAGTCGATGGGCAGGGCAAAGGCGAAGGCAAGATGTCCATCGCGACGAAGGTGATTGCGGCCGGCACTACGACCGTACTCGAGAACTACGACAACCAGCCGGTCCTGCTGTCGGACGTCAGGCTCGAGGAGTAGAAGCGTACGATTTCGGGCTCATCCGGTATCGACTCGCGACAGGTCGCGGGAAGAGGATTTCGGCCACCGTAACCCGCCTTCGTTTGGACCGCCGTTTTCCCGGGAATCCTCGAAGGAGGGAGGCATCAGGGCGCTGGCACGTGATTTGATTACTACCCAGGCACTGGCGCCGCGGCTCGAGCCCCCGGAACGCGCGAGCGTTCGCCGAGCCGGCGCCAGGTTTGCGAGCGGGTTCGATCGGCCGCGCGCCCGCGGCGTATGTCCGTGTTTCGTGCGACCCGTCGAATCCCTCAGTTTCAGGTCTGTTACAAACGGTAAACGCACGTCTCCGGTTGGCGTATTGCCCCGAACAGAGGTCAATCGCCTCCCATACCCGTGTCCTTGGGGAGGCCCCATTGGCGGGCCTCCCCCTTTTTGTGCGCCGCCTCTCGCCGCCGCTCGTCTGCTCCTGCTCCGTTTCCTCACACGCCCGACGGTCGGCGGCCTCACGGTGCGGAGGAACCGCCAAGCCGGGCGCGATAGCCGTCATCGTCCTGCTCCTTTTCGTCCCCGCGGCCGTGACCGCCGTGTCGCGAAGCGCCGGGCTCGTCGTCAGCTCGTGCGCCGTCGTGGTGCTGGTGTACCTCGTGCTCAAGAGCGAGCGGCGGCGGCCGCCGCCTTGATGCGCGGATGTCCCGGAGTGGAGGCGAACCGGTGAGGTTTACCCCATCGGGGCAACGAGGCTTGCTTGACGAACGGCGGGCTCAAGCGTACGCTTCACGGTTGGCCTGTTCGACGCGCGACTGACGTTTGGCACCAGGGTCGTCGTCGCTTACCCAGAGGCACGCGTTCATGGCTGCAGGGACCACGGGCACGGCGGGCGCCGGAATCCATCGCGGCCGGGTCCAGGTCGTCGTCGCCACCACGGTCTTCCTTTCCTTCATCTCGTTCTGGCGCGCGGCCGCCATCGTGCTCGGCGACCTCGGATCGTCCGCCTTCTACGCGGGCGGCATCGCCGAGCAGGCGGTCGGCAAGGCGGCGCCGTGGTTCATCCTCGGCGTCATGCTCTTCTCCCTGGCCGTCCGCGCCATCTACACCGAAGGCTCGGTGATGTTCGTGCGCGGCGGCGCGTATCGTGTCGTCCGCTCGGCCATGGGCGGCACGATGGGCAAGCTCTCGGTGTCCGCCCTCCTGTTCGACTACGTCCTCACGGGCCCCATCAGTTCGGTGTCGGCGGGACAGTACGTCGTCGGCCTGTTCAACGACATCAGCCACCGGGCGGGGGTTGGGCTGGTGCTGCCCCGCAACGAAACGTCGGCGATCCTGGCGGCGGCCGTCATCATCTACTTCTGGTGGCGGAACACGCAGGGGATGCGCGAGTCGAGTTCGGACGCACTGCGCATCATCCAAGTGACGACCGTGATGATCGCCGCGCTGTTCGTGTGGGCGGGCGTCACGCTGCTGATGCGCGGCGGTCAGGTGCCGCCGGCCCCGACGGTCGAGCACATCCGGTTCTCGCCCGAAGCGCTCGGCTGGCTGCGCGGCACGGCGCTCCCCTCCATCACCGCGATTGCGCTGCTCATCGGATTCGGCCACTCGTTCCTCGCGATGAGCGGCTGGGAGTCGCTCGCGCAGGTGTACCGCGAGATCGAGCACCCGAAAGCGCAGAACCTCCGGCGGGCGGGGCTGGTCGTGTTCCTCTACAGCGTGATCTTCACCGCGTCGGTGAGCTTCCTCGGCGTTGCGCTGATCCCGGACAGCGTCCGCCCGCATTTCTACGACAACCTGATTTCCGGCGTCGCGATGAACCTGGCGGGCCCGACGACGCTCCGCCTGCTCTTCCAGGCGTTCGTCGTGCTGGTGGGGTTCCTGATTCTGAGCGGGGGTGTGAACACGTCGATCGTCGGGGCCAATGCCATCCTCAATCGCGTCTCGGAAGACGGGGTGCTCACGGAGTGGTTCCGAAAGCCGCAGCGCAAATACGGGACGACGTACCGGATCCTGAACACGATCGCGGCGCTGCAGCTCGCCACGGTCGTCGCCAGCCGCGGCGACGTCTACCTGCTCGGCGAAGCGTACGCCTTCGGCGTGGTGTGGAGCTTCGCGCTGAACGCGCTGGCGTTGCTGGTGCTGCGGTTCAAGGACCGGAGCCCCAGGGAGTGGCGGGTGCCGATCAACCTGCACGTCGGGCGCATGGAACTACCCGTCGGGTTGGGCCTGATCGCGCTCGCGCTGTTCGCCGTCGCGGTCGCGAACCTCCTGACGAAGCAGCTGGCGACGATCGCCGGCATCAGCTTCACCGCCGTTCTCTTCGTCGCCTTCACGCTGTCCGAGCGGCAGGTGGAACGGCGGCGCGGGCGCGATTCGAAGCTGGACCAGTTCCAGCTGCTGCCCGCCGCGGACGTCGCGCTCGGCGAGGTGGCGGCGCGGCCGGGCAACGTGCTGGTGCCGGTTCGCGACTACAACACGCTGCGCCACTTGAACTGGGCGCTCGACCAGACCGACACCGAGAAACGGGACATCGTCGTGATGACCGTGCGGTTGCTGCAGGGCCCGGACACGCGGTTTGCGAACCTCCAGGAGGAAGAGCTCTTCCTCGACTACGAGCAGCTGCTGTTCACCAAGGTGGTGGCGGTGGCCGAGCGGCACGGCAAGCCGGTGAAGCTGCTGGTGGTGCCGTCGAGCAACGTGTTCGACGCCGTGGCCCAGACGGCCGTGCGGCTGGCCGCGCTGGAGATCGTGGTCGGCGAGTCGGCCAAGTTCTCGTCGGCCGAGCAGGCGCGGCTGCTCGGCGAAGCGTGGGAGCGGGTGGCCGGCAGCGACAAGCTGCGCACTCGCCTGGTGACGTGCCGCGCCAACGGCGCGGTCGAGACCTTCGTGCTCGGCCCGCACCTGCCGACGCTGACGGCCGACGACCTGGAGCTGATTCACCGGTTGTGGCTGAAGGCGGTCGGCCCGATCGGCCTCCGCCTGCATCACCGCGACGTCGTGCGCGCGGCGCTCGAGGATTTCGAGCGGCGCCTCGCGGGCGAGGGCCGCGACCAGGTGATCGATCACATCCGCCAGCAAGTGCACAGGGAACAGCCGCGCGGTTCGTAGTTCGGCGTGGTGACGCGACGAAGCGGAGCGGGGCGCACCCCTCGACGCTGCTCGGGGTGCCCTGAGCGAAGTCGAAGGGCAGGGGGCTCCCGCCAATCCAACTATGATTCTCCTTGGCTGCGATCGCCTGCTCGAATCCGGCCTCCTCGCCGGCCAGCGCGTCGGGCTCGTTACGAATCCCGCTTCCGTCGATCGCGGGTTGCGCCACACCGCGGAGCGCGTGGCGGGCCGTACGGATGTCGTGCTCGCCGCCCTCTTCGGCCCGCAGCACGGCTTCAACGCAGACGTGCAGGACAACATGATCGAGACGGGTCATGCCCGGGACCGGCGGTTGCGCGTGCCCGTCTACTCGCTCTACAGCGAGACGCGGGAACCGACCGCGGAGATGCTGGCCGGACTCGACGCCCTCGTCATCGACCTGCAGGACATCGGGGCGCGCATCTACACCTTCATCTACACGATGGCGAACTGCCTCCGCGCGGCCGCCCGTCACGGCGTTCGGGTGATCGTGTGCGATCGGCCGAACCCGATCGGCGGCGTGGAGATGGAGGGGCCGATGCTCGAGCCGGGGTACGAATCGTTCGTCGGCCAGTTCGCGATCCCGATGCGCCACGGGATGACAATCGGCGAGCTGGCGCGATTGTTCAACGAACATGTCGGAATCGGGGCGCCGCTGACGGTCGTGGAGATGACTGGCTGGGCCCGACCCATGTACTGGGACGACACCGGCTTGCCCTGGGTGATGCCTTCACCGAACATGCCGACGCTCGACACCGCGGTCGTCTACCCGGGGATGGTGCTCTTCGAAGGGACGAACCTGTCCGAAGGCCGCGGGACGACGAGGCCGTTCGAGATCTCGGGCGCCCCGTGGATCGACGGCCGGGCCCTGGCCGAGCGGATGAACGACGCGGGACTGCCCGGGGCCCGGTTCAGGGCCCTCGGCTTCGAGCCGACGTTTCAGAAACACGCGCGGCAGGCGTGCGGCGGGTGCCAGGTCCACGTGCTCGACCGGAACGCGTTCCGGCCCGTGCTGAGCGGTGTCGCGCTGATGAGGGAATACCGGCGGCTCGATCCCGTCCGCTTCGAGTGGCGCCAGCCGCCCTACGAGTACGAGGCGACGAAGCTGCCGATCGACATCCTCGCGGGTTCGGACCGGTTGCGGGGCCAAATCGAATCGGGCGTGCCCGCGCGCGAAATCGCGGCCGACTGGGAGGACGAGATTCGGGAGTTCGCGAAGGTGCGGAAGAATTTCCTGCTGTACCAGTAGCCAGCCGAGCGCAGTTGACAAATCCACAGGCCGTCTACTGTCTATCGTCTACTGACTCTACTGTCTACTGTCTACTTCTTCCTGCTCGCTACTCACTACTCGCTACTCACTCCTTTCTTCCCCCCTTCCATCGCCACCAGCATCTGCCCCGCGTGCTTGTGCGCGTGCTCCGCGTAGATCTCCAGCCATCGCTCGACGCTGTAACGGCCCATCTCGCTGTGCACGCCCTCTCGCTCCCACTCGTCGGGCGCTAACTGTTCGAGGATCTGCGCTGTAGAGTCGCGCGCGGCCTTGAACGCCTGGAGCGACGCCGCAACCGGCCGGTCGTAGTGCAGGCGCCGGGCGAACTCGTCCTGGTCGTAGGCGTCGATGGTCGGTCGATCTTCGGCCAGCAGGCGGCGCAGGCGGATGGCAGCGGTCATCTCGCTGTCGGCCAGGTGATGCGCAATCTCGCGCGACGACCACTTATCTGGCGCCGGGCGGCGATCCAGCTCTTCGTCCGACGCGCCGCTCACCACCTCGGCCACCACCGCGTAGCCTTCCATGTAACGCCCTATCAGTTCGCGACGTCTCTTCTCGTCCATCGCCCTACCTTCCCTCCACGGTCCGAGGTCGAGGAGACCAAAGCCTGCTCTTGAACCTCATCCGCGGGTCTTTGCGAGGCCCGGCGCCCGTTTCTCTTGCACGGTCGCCGGTTCCAGGTCATGCTCGGTCAGCTGCGTCTTCAGATAATCGAACGCCTCCCGCGGCGTGTCCGCGAAGTGGATCAGGTCGAGATCCGACTCCGAGATGGCGCCCCAGTCGGCCATCGGGCGCAGGTTCAGCACCTGGTCCCAGTAGTCGCGGCCGTACATCAGCACGCCGATCTGTTTCGCCAGCTTCTCGGTCTGGGCGAGCGTCAGGATCTCGAACATCTCGTCGAGCGTGCCGAAGCCGCCGGGAAACACGACGAGTGCCTTCGCAAGGTACGCGAACCAGAACTTGCGCATGAAGAAGTAATGGAACTCGAAATGCAGGCCGGGCGTCACCCAGGGGTTCACCCCCTGCTCGTACGGCAACCGGATGTTCAGGCCGATCGTCTTCCCGCCGGCCTCGCGCGCGCCGCGATTGGCCGCCTCCATGATGCCCGGCCCGCCGCCCGAGCACACCACGAACCGTTCGTGCTCGTTGCCGAGCGACAGGCTCCAGCGCGTGAGCATGCCCGCCAGCTGCCTGGCGTCCTCGTAGTAGCGGGCCCAGTCGACCGCGCGCCGGACGCGCGCGATCTCAGCTTCCTCGGCTTCGCTGCCGTTCGGGTTGTTCTTGAGGACGTCGGCCAGGGCGCGGCGTGCCCAGTCGCGGCTGTGAACCCTGGCAGATCCGAAAAAGACGACGGTGTCCTGGATGTTCTGCTCCCGAAAGCGCCGAAGCGGCTCGAGATACTCGGACAGGATCCGGATCGGCCGGCCTTCCTCGCTCTCCAGGAAGTCCCGCATCAGGTAGGCAAGCGGCTGTTGTTCCATACCCTTCTGACTTTACCACCTGTACCGCGGCGCGACTGTCCTGCTTTGCGATGCTGGGGGACGACCGCAGTACAGTACGCGGAGGGGCCGCCACGCCCATGGAGGACGCTCTCGGTCATGGAGACGCATGTCTTGCAGGCAGGCGACGAGTTGCCCGATCTCGAAGGCCGCACGCTCGACGGACAGCCGGTCCACTATCGGGAAGTCTGGCAGAAGAAGGCGATGATCCTCGTCACACTACCCGCTCCCGCGCCGGACTGGGCGGTCGCGTACCGCGAAGCGCTGTCGCGCCACCCGGTAGTCGTTGGTCAGCTCCTCGCGTGAGGCCGCTCCAGCAGCCCTCCGGCCTGGCGATCCGCACGCAACAGCAGAAACGCGAAGATCAGCCCGGCAAGGCCCAGCGACGAGAACATCACCTGGCTGGCAGTGTAGCCGTGTGTCACGTCGATCAACCGCCCGGCCAGCCACGGGAACGTCATCAGCCCGACGTTCTGGATCGCCGTGATGAGGCCGAACGCCGTGCCGACACGCTTCTCCTCGACGACCAGCGGCACGGACGGCCAGAGGGCAGCGGGGACGAGAACGAAGGCGCCGCCGAGCACGATCATGCTCGGGATCGGGTTCCAGTGCGTGATTCCCATCGTCAGGTGCGCGGGGATCATCAGCAGCGAGCCGAGGATCATGAGGCTCGCCCGCCGGCCGATGCGGTCCACCAGCCCGCCCGCGAACGGCGCGCAGACCATGGACGCGAAGATGATGATGCTGGTCATGCCGCCGGCGGTGCTGAACATGTGGAAGAAGCTCGAGAACACCTGGTACAGGAATCCCCCGCTCACGTCGGCGACCGCCGGGATGTTCCACTTCGTGTGGAACAGGTCCGGGGCGAGGGCGGTGAAGGGGAAGATCGCGCTGTAGAAGGTGACACACAGCAGCGCGACGTACCAGTAGGAAGCGCCGAACTTCGCGATGTCGGAGAAGACGATCTTGTCGCCGGCGCCCGGGCGGGGCAAGTCGAGCGCCCGTTCACCGATGCGATCCATGCCGTTGTAGACCAGGTTGCACAGCAGCGAGAACCCGCAGAGCAGCGCCGCCGCCCAGAGCGCGTAGCGGTAGTTGCCGAAATAGGAGGCGATCGTCTGCTCGGTGTTGAAGCTGAAGAGCGTCCCCAGCCGGCTGATGGTGAGGCTGATGCCGAACGCCAGCGCCAGTTCCTTCCCCTTGAACCACCGCGCGATGATCGCGCTCTGCGCGACCACCAGGGATTCCGAACCCGCGCCGAACACGAACCGTCCGACGAAGAGCATCCAGGTGCTGTCCGCCACGGCCACGATCGCGGCGCCGAGTGTCACCAGCGCCGAGAAGAGCAGGCTGGCTTTCCGCGGCCCGAGCCGATCGATCAGCATGCCGCCGAAGAACACAATGAAGATCGCGGCCAGCGAATACGCCGAGTAGAGGCTGCCGATTGTCTGCCGGGTCAGCCCCAGGCTCTTGATGAGCGTGGTCTCCAGTGCCGAGATGCTGTCGTACGCGAAGTAGCTGCCGAAGGTCAGCAGGCAGATGAACAGGAGAATCGTGAAACGGTAGCGCGTCGTGGAGGGATGAAAGGCGCCGGCAGGTGCGACTGCCAGCGGCGGCGTGGGCCCGGTCGGTCGGCTCGTGTCGGGCATGGCGTTCTCCTGCCTGCTGTCTGCTTCCTACGGTCTCATCCCGCGCTCGGCGAACTCGTTCACGATGCGCCATCGCAGCTCGCGGGCAACGGCGTACTGCTTCAGCGGGAGCGTCCTGAAGCGCACGCGCAGCGTCGCGTTCGATTCGCCGAGGCTTTCGAGGCCCAGAATCTCGAGCGGCTCGAGGATCATCGGTCCACACGCCGGGTCGGCCTGCATCCGCGTGCCGATCTCCCTCAACGCCTGCGCCACGCGCTGGAAGTTCTCCGTCAGCGGCACGGAGAGGTCCACGACCGCGAAGGCGAAATCCTTCGACAGGTTGGCGAGCGTCGCGACCGTGCCGTTCGGGAACACGTGGACGGCGCCGTCGGCGTCGCGCAGCACGATTGTCCGCAGGTTGATCTGTTCGACCAGCCCCGTCACGTTCTGGATCTGCGCCAGGTCGCCCACCCGGACCTGATCTTCCAGGATCAGGAAGAAGCCGGAAATCAGGTCCCGGACCAGGTTCTGCGCGCCGAACCCGATGGCGAGCCCCCCGATGCCTGCGGCCGTCAGGATCGGCAGGACGTTGATCTTCAGCTGGAACAGCACCATCAACGCCGCGCCGAACGTCACGATTACGGTGATGAGACTGGCCAGCGTGCCGCTCAGCGTCCGTGCCCGTCGCCGGCGTTCCTGTGCGGCCGGCCCCGTGGCGTCGCTGGTGACGTGGTACTCGAGGTACTCGATCCACAGGTGCAGGGCCCGCACCGTGATGTAGGCCGCCAGGACGATGATCGCGATGCGCAGGCCGTCGTGGAGCAGCCACGAGAGGACGTCGCGGGGCCTCAGGTCGGGGACTTCGATGGCGAATTCGGACAGGACCAGGTAGACGCTGAAGAGAAAGGCGGTGCCGTAGGCGAGTAGCCTGACCCCCCGGAGCAGCTGACGGGCCCGCGCCTGGACCATGGCGCGGATTTCGGGATCGATGACCTCCACGGCGGCCAGCGAACGGTGCAGCACCCGCCTGACCGCCAGCGCGATCAGCCAGGCGAGCACGAAGACGACTACGACGATGCCGGCGGCGATCGCGGGGTGGATCGTCCAGAAGGCCTGCGCAGCCACGGACACAGCTTACAATCGATGGTGCCATGAGCCAAATCCTTCCGGGGCCAATCGAGCGATATCTCGACGGCGTCAACCGCCGCACCGATCCGGTGCTGGACGCGATTGCCGCGGAGGGACGCCGCCGTGACCTGCCCATCGTGCACCCCCATACCGGGGCGTTGCTCGAAATGCTCGTGTCGGCGGTCGGGGCGCGGCGAGTGCTGGAGATTGGCACCGCGATCGGGTACTCGGCGGTGTGGATGGCGCGGGCGTTGCCGCGCGACGGATTGCTGATCACGTTCGAGCGCGAGCATGGCCTGGCGGCCGCCGCTCGCGAAAACTTCGCCCGAGCCGGGTGTGCGGACATCGCCAACGTGATGATCGGCGACGCGGCGCGGCTGGTGTGGAAGGTCAGCGGGCCGTTCGATCTCATCTTCCAGGACGGCGACAAGGAGCAGTACGAGCCGCTGTTCGACCGCCTGCTCGACCTGCTGCGGTCCGGCGGCCTGCTCGTGGCCGACAACGCGCTGTGGCGCGGAGAGGTCGTGCCCGGATACGTCGGGCAGCCGTACTATCCACGCGAGGAAACGGAGGCCCTCGCCGCGTACAATCAGCGGCTGGCGACCGACCCGCGCGTCGTGTCGCTGGTGCTGCCCCTCGGCGACGGCGTCTCCCTCGCCCTCAAGCGGTAAAGAATGGCAACGTGCGGAGCGGCAAACTCGCGGCGCTGACGTGCAAGGAGCGTTGTCAGTCATGACCAGAGAAGCAGTAAGGCCACGTGATGTCCGAGAGTGGGCAGAATCTGCCGTCTCGGACGCCGAACGGCGCGGCCTGCCCGATCTGCGCCCGTTGCTCGAGAATCTCGCGCAATCGCTCGCGGTTCTTCGCGCAGCCGACTGGAACGACCCGGCGCTGGCCGATGCGGGTGACGAAGATGAGGGCCGTTGATGCGTATGCGCGATGAGATGTCGATTGCGGTACTCGCGCCGCGCATCGCGGCACGCGAATTGAGCGCCGAGCGGCTGACCGGTGAGACCCTCGAGCGGATCGCCCGGGTCAACCCGCAAGTCAACGCGTTCATCGCCGTGCTCGCCGACCGGGCGCTGGCCGACGCCCGCCGACTGGACGCTGACATCGCGCGCGGCCGCTACGCGGGTCCTCTCCATGGGATCCCCGTGTCGGTCAAGGACCTCGTGGACGTCGGCGGGGTTGCGACCACCGCCGCCTCCCGCGTCCGCCGGGCGCACGTCGCGCAACGCGACGCGACCGTCGTCGAACGGTTGCGCGCCGCCGGCGCGATCGTCGTCGGCAAGACGAACCTGCACGAATTCGCGTACGGCACGACCAGCGAGGATTCGGCGTACGGCCCTGTGAGGAACCCCCGCGACACCAGCCGTTCGGCCGGCGGATCGAGCGGCGGGTCGGCCGCCGCGATCGCCGCCGGCCTCTGTGCCGGCTCGGTCGGCACCGACACCGGGGGCTCGATCCGCATCCCCGCCGCTGCCTGCGGGACCGTCGGTCTCAAGCCCACCTTCGGTGAGATTCCGTGCCGCGGTGTCGTCCCGCTGAGCCGGTCGCTGGACCACGTCGGCCCGATGGCGGGAGATGTCGCCAGCACGTGGGTGCTCTACCAGGCGATGTCGGGGGTGCCGGTCGCGCTTCCTGCGTCCGGTCGGGCCAACACCCAACCCGACGCGAAGCACATGCGCGTCGCCATTCCTCGTCGATACTTCCTCGACTTGCTCGACGCCGATGTCCGGGCCCGGTTCGGGGACGCGATCGAGCGTCTCGGTCGGGCGGGTGCGGTCCTCAGCGACACCGACATCTCGCACGCAGAAGCGATCCCAACGGTGTATCTACACATTCAGTTGCCCGAATCCTCCGCGTACCACGCGAAGACGCTCGAACGCGAGCCCGAGTCGTACACCCCGGGGGTTCGCCTGCGCCTGGAGCTGGGACGCTACGTGCTGGCTGAGGACTACGTGCGCGCCCTCCGCGGGCGCGAGGTCCTGCAGCACGAGGTCGACGCCGCGCTCGCGGACGTCGATGCGCTCGCCCTGCCAACGCTTCCCATTCCGGCGCCGGCGATCGGGCAGGCAGGCGTCCGGCTGGACGGCGCCGACGTCCCCGTGCGAGCCGTCATGTTGCGACTCACGCAACTCTTCGACATCAGCGGCCACCCCGCGATTTCTCTCCCGTGCGGCGAAACGCCGGCCGGCCTGCCCGTCGGACTGCAACTGGTCGGACGTCGCGGCGGCACCGCCGACCTGCTTGGGGTGGCGATGGCGTGCGAGGCCTTGATGGCGGTCCCTCACTGATGTTCGTCGCCAGCGAAGTGCCCAGGCGACCGACCGGCCGCCCAGCCCTGCAACCCGCAGGCCGCCGGGAACTCCGAAACTCCGGTGCAGCCAGGGCAAGCACCGAGCTTCGAGACTTTCGCTGGGAAGTTCGAAGATCCTGCAGGAACCGGGCGGGAAGGTCCGAACGCGAGAATCAGGGTTCGGAATGCTACAGGTACTTGAGCAAGCCGCTGAACGCCTGATACAGGACCGATGCCAGTTCGCGGACGAACGGCGTGACCGCGCCCTCGTTGACCGTCTCGGCAACGGTCACGGGGTT
>Ga0316628_100001595_pt1 | contig 16171 bp, 19 predicted proteins | sample OWC_Aug_M2_C1_D5_FD_207648 | JGI IMG/M metagenome (GOLD analysis project Ga0316628, IMG submission 207648) | Wetland soil microbial communities from Old Woman Creek delta, Ohio, United States - OWC_Aug_M2_C1_D5_C | ecosystem: Environmental > Terrestrial > Soil > Wetlands | place: USA: Ohio... | reverse complement strand
ACCGCCAGCAGTCCGACGAGCAGGCTGAAGAGCTGATCCACCAGGATGCGCCAGGAGCTCCGCCTGGCGACCTCGCGCAGCCGGTTGGGTCCGTGGATCTTGCGGCGCGCGCGCACCTCGGCTTCGTCGAGCCCGTGCTTCGCGTCGACCCCCAGCCGGGCGAGCGTCGCCTCGGCGCCGGAGCTCCAGGGCTCCGGCGGAGGAGCGAGGCCCTCGCCCGCGAGTTGAGTGGGAGACACGATCCCGCCGCGATTTCCGTGGGCGCGCCGCTCCGCGCCGGCACGCCTCGCGACGGTACTCCGGGGGCCGCGAGGCGCGCCACCGTGCGCACCGACCGGCGCGCCGATCGCGCGGCCCCGGCGCGAGGTCGCTCAGAAGACGGTCAGCAAGGCGAGGCTCAGGCCGCCATAGAGCGCCACGACGACCCAGTAGTACTCGGGGGAGGCCTCGCGGGAGACCACGCGACCGCCGACGCCTGCCTTGGCGAACACCTCACCGCGGAGAAGGGCGTACACGACGTAGACGGCCAGGACGGCTCCCAGCGCCGGGAACATCGCTACCTCCGGAGACTCATCGCGAGCTCGACCAGGAGGCCGAGCAGGCCGACGGCGACGCCCAGCAGGGCGATTCCGACCGCGGCCACGGCCAGCAGGCCGAGGCCGATCGGATTGCCGTCCTTCGGGCCGAGAGCGGCGTAGAGGAGCAAGGGGAGGGCGCCCACGAATCCGAACGCGAGGCTCGCGACGAGGATCTTGAGGCCCGCCAGGCCGTCCCGCCGGAAGAACGCGACCAGGGACCGGACGAGCGTCTCCTCCATGCGGCTCACGACGGGCTGCCGGATACCGGGGAGCTTCTGCCCGTCCACCAGGCGAGCGCGCTCCCGGCGAGCGCCCCGGCCAGCGAGCAGCACCCGCCGACGCCGAGCGCGATCGCGACCTCGAACGGCCACAGGTTGTGGGAGGTCGGATCCCGTCCGGTCTCGACGGAGACGCGCGCGCAGATCGCAGCCGGGACCGCGGCACCCGCAGCCAGCGTGGCCTGCCAGAAGGTGGCCGTGCGAGACGCCCGCAGCAGGAGTGCGACGAGCCCCACCGCGACCAGTCCCGCCCCCCACAGGCTGCTCGGCAGGGAGACGGCGTGGTAAGGGATCCGCCAGTACGGCAGGCCGACGGCCAGGAAGCACGCCACGAACGCCGCGGCGATCCATCCGCGTGTCGCTCCTCGCATCCTTCCACTCTCGGCAGGGAATGGCCCGGACTTGAGGCGAAGTGTCACTCGATCCTGCGTCGCTCCGGGGCCGCCCCCGCTGCGCCCGGCCCTCGCGCGAGGCGCGACGGCCCGAGATCCCGGACCTCCGTCGACTGCTCGAGATCCTCCAGGTACATCTCCCGCGCCTCCTGGCCGAGCCGGGGATCCTGGACGATCGCGTCGAGCTCGTAGTTCAGCGCGATGCCGAGCGGATTGAAGTCGGTGGAGCCGACGCGCAGCCAGCGGCCGTCCACCACGGTGGTCTTGGCGTGCATCATCACGCCGTTCCACTCCCAGATCCGCACCCCGTTGTGCAGCAGCCGGCGGTAGGCGCGGCGGGTGAAGCGGCGCACCCAGGGGTGGTCGTACTTGCTCGGCACCAGGATGCGCACGTCCACGCCGTCCCGCGCGGCGCCGGCCAGCGCCTCGAGCTCCGCCACGGAGGGGTAGAGGTACGCGCTCGCGATCCAGATCTCGCGCTCGGCGGATACCGCCTGGAGCTGCAAGGCCCTTGCGACGCGCAGCCTCCAGGGCTCGCCCTCGATGATCCCCACCACCGCACCCGGAGTGAGCTCGGGGTCCACGTCGGCGCCACGCGATCGCGGCAGGACGTGCCGCCGCTGACGCATCGGCTCCTCGAAGCCCGCGCGACGCCACATCCCCTCGAAGGCGAGGGTCATGTCCGCGACGGCGGGTCCCTCGATCCGTACGGCGGTGTCGCGCCAGGGCGCCTGCTTGCGCCTTCGTCGCAGCCCGCCCGACCAGGCCTCGCTGAGCCCCATCCCTCCGGTCAGACCGACGGCGTCGTCCACCACCAGGAGCTTGCGGTGGTCCCGCGGCAGGAGCCCGAGCCACGCCCGCAGCCCCGGCGGGTTGAAGATGCGCACCTCCACGCCGCGCTCGCGCAGCCGCTGCCAGTACGCTCGCGCCGTGCCGCGGCTGCCGATCCAGTCGGCCAGGAAGCGCACGCGCAGGCCGCGCCGCGCCGCCCCGGAGAGCGCCTCGGCGAACTGCTCGCCGACCGAATCGCTCAGCACGAGATAGCTCTCGAGCGAGACCGAGACGCGGGCGGCTTCGATGGCATCGAGCATCGCGGCGAAGGCATCCGGACCGTTGCGCAGCAGCGCCACGCGATTGCCGCCGGAGGCCGCGGCTGCCGCGATGCGCCAGAGTCCGCGCGAGAACGAGGGGCCGTGGCTCTCGGCGGGGGGCAGGGGGCCGCCGGATCCGGTCGCCGCTGCCGCCGTCACGCGGAGCGCCGCCCGGCGCTCCGACCGGCGCCGCCGAGCCTTGACGCGGGCCCGGGCGCCGGTCGACACTCGGCGGGCTCGCGCAGTGCGCGCCACGACGGGGGAACGCATGACGACGGCGCCGGCGATCGCGATGACGACACCGGTCTGGGTCCTTCTCGGCTTCGCCGTCTGGACGTTGCTCGCGCTGATGGGGAGCGTCGGCGTCTACCGCTGGAGCCGCATCCTGACGGGCCGCGCCGAGCTCGCGGAGTTCCGAGCGGACGAGCCGCACGGGAGCGACTGGTATCGACGCGCGATGCGTGCGCACGCGAACTGCGTCGAGAACCTGCCGGTCTACGGCGCGATCACGCTCGCGATCGTGGCCACCGGGGCGCGGAGCCCGTCCCTCGATACCCTCGCGATCGTGCTGCTCGCCGCCCGCGTGCTCCAGACCCTCACCCACATCCTGTGGACGCCGACGAACGTCGTGGTCGGCGTCCGCTTCTCGTTCTACCTGGTCCAGGTGGTCTGCATGTTCGCGATGTCCACGATCGTCGGCCTGGCGGCCCTCGGCTGACGCCGCGGCGCGGCCCTACTTCGCGCCGCTCTTCGCCGGAGCCTTGGCCCCCGACTTGACCTCGATCGAGGTCGCCGTCATCCGGTACATCACGGTCACCTTGTCGCCCTTCTTCACGTCGCCGCTCAGCTTCGTGTCGGGCGTGCGGGCGATCTGCCACTTCTCCTTGCCCTTCTGCACCGTGATCGCGTCGCTGCCGACCTCGAGCACCGGGCCGGTGACCTGGTAGGTGTTGACCTCCGCGGCGAAGGCCGGAGCGGAGAGGCCGAGCGCGAGCGGAAGGGCGAGAAGCGAGCGTCGGATCATGGAGAACCTCCTCGAGGCCCTCGCCGGTGAGGGCTGCCGCAGGCTACGCCGGTCTGGTGGGCCATCGCAACGCCGAAACGACGAGGCCCCGGAGCGTCTCCACTCCGGGGCCTCTGGATCCCACGACGAACGGGAGAGCTACATCCCCATCCCGCCCATGCCGCCCATGCCGCCGGGCATGCCGCCGGGGGGGCCTTCCTTCTTCTCCTCGGGCTTCTCCGCCACCATGGCCTCGGTGGTGAGGAGCAGCGAGGCCACGCTCGCCGCGTTCTGCAGCGCCGTGCGGCAGACCTTGGTCGGGTCGATCACACCGGCCTTCAGCAGGTCCTCGTAGACCTCGGTCGCGGCGTTGAAGCCGAAGGCGCCCTTGCCCTGCTTCACCTTGTCCACCACGATCGAGCCCTCGACCCCCGCGTTCTGCGAGATCATGCGCAGCGGCTCCTCGATGGCGCGGCGGATGATGTTGATCCCCGCCCGCTGCTCCTCGCCGGCCTCGAGGTCCTCGAGCACCCTCTGCGCGCGCAGGAAGGCCACGCCGCCGCCGGGGACGATGCCCTCCTCGACCGCCGCACGCGTGGCATGGAGCGCGTCCTCCACGCGGGCCTTCTTCTCCTTCATCTCGGTCTCGGTGGCCGCGCCGACCTTGATCACGGCCACGCCGCCCACGAGCTTCGCCAGCCGCTCCTGGAGCTTCTCCCGGTCGTAGTCCGAGGTCGTCTCCTCGATCTGCTTGCGGATCTCGTTGCAGCGGCCCTCGATCTCCTTCTTGGAGCCGGCCCCGTCGATGATCGTGGTGTTGTCCTTGTCGATCACCACCCGCTTGGCCTTGCCGAGGTCCTTCAGGGTCACGTTCTCGAGCTTGAGGCCGAGCTCCTCGGCGATGACCTGGCCCCCGGTGAGGATGGCCATGTCCTGCAGCATCGCCTTGCGGCGGTCGCCGAAGCCGGGCGCCTTCACGGCGGCGGCGGCGAGGGTGCCGCGGATCTTGTTCACCACCAGGGTGGCCAGCGCCTCGCCCTCGATGTCCTCGGCCACGATCAGCAGCGGCTTGCCCTGGCGCGCCACCTGCTCCAGCACCGGCAGCATGTCCTTCATGCTCGAGATCTTCTTCTCGTGCAGCAGGATCACCGGCTCCTCGAGCACGGCCTCCATGCGCTCCGGGTCGGTCACGAAGTAGGGCGAGAGGTAGCCGCGGTCGAACTGCATGCCCTCGACCACGTCGAGGACGGTCTCCATCGACTTGGCCTCCTCGACCGTGATCACGCCCTCCTTGCCCACCTTCTCCATCGCCTCGGCGATGATCTTGCCGATCGTCGAGTCGCCGTTGGCGGAGATGGTGCCGACCTGCGCGATCTCGTTCGAGTCGCGGGTGGGCTTCGACATCTTCTTGAGCTCGTCGGTCAGCGCCGCGACGGCCTTGTCGATGCCGCGCTTGAGCTCCATGGGGTTCATGCCGGCCACCACCATCTTGCTGCCCTCGCGGAAGATCGCCTGGGCGAGCACGGTGGCGGTGGTGGTGCCGTCGCCCGCGACGTCGGAGGTCTTGCTCGCGACCTCCCGCACCATCTGGGCGCCCATGTTCTCGAAATGGTCCTCGAACTCGATCTCCTTCGCGACGGTGACGCCGTCCTTGGTCACCGTCGGGGAGCCGAAGCTCTTCTCGATCACCACGTTGCGGCCCTTCGGGCCGAGGGTCACGCGCACTGCGTTCGCGAGGCCGTTGACGCCCGCGAGCAGCTTCTGGCGCGCGTCCTGATCGAAGCGGATCTCCTTCGCCATCTGGATCGATCTCCCTTACTCGATCACGCCGAGGACGTCGTCCTCGCGGATGATCAGGTGCTCTTCGCCCTCGATCGTGATCTCGTTGCCCGAGTACTTGCTGAAGAGCACGCGGTCGCCCTTCTTCACGCTCATGGGCTGCAGCTTGCCGTCGTCGGTCACCTTGCCCGGGCCCACCGCGACGATCTTGCCCTCCTGGGGCTTCTCCTTCGCGGTGTCCGGGATGATGATCCCACCCTTGGTCTTCTCCTCTTCCTCGACGCGCTTCACGATGATGCGGTCCTGAAGCGGACGGATCTTCATGGGTCCGATCTCCTCCGTGTGTGGGGGGCCGCCGGCGGCCCCGCGACAGGCCACCAGCGGCCTGCGAAGGGCTCCGGTTCGAGGATCGACCGGGGGCTCCCCGCTCTCTTCGAGCCGTTTTTCGAGCCGGTCTTCGAACAGTTCTCTCGAACGGTTCTGCGAGCCGTTTGGCAGTCGCCGGTGGGGACTGCTAAGGGCGCTGCGAATGTATGACCCGCCCCCCGGCGGCGCAAGGCGAGCCCGCGAGGGGCCTTGACTTCCGGCCCCGGGCCGCGCAGGGTGAGGGCACGAAAAAAGGACGAAGGGCCCGAGGCATGGCCGTGACGCGGCGTCAGCGCGAGATCCTGGACTTCATCGCGGGCTTCATCGGGGAGCGGGGCTACTCGCCGAGCCTGGAGGAGATCGGGAGCCACTTCCGGCTCTCCTCGGTGGCCACCGTCCACAAGCACGTCGAGCGGCTGGTGGAGAAGGGGCTGCTGCGCAAATCCTCCCACCGCTCCCGCTCGGTGGAGCCGGTGGAGGCGCCGGCCGGCAGCGGCAGCGTGAGCCTGCCCCTGGTGGGGACGGTGGCCGCCGGAACCCCCATCGAGGCCATCGAGGAGGCCGAGAGCATCTCCGTGCCGCGCGAGCTGGTGGGCCGCGGCGAGAGCTACGCGCTGCGGGTGAAGGGCGACTCGATGATCGACGAGGGGATCCAGGACGGGGACCTGGTGATCGTCGAGCACCGGCCGGAGGCCCGCGACGGCGAGGTGGTGGTGGCCCTGGTGCGGGGGCACGAGGCCACCTTGAAGAAGCTCCAGCGCCGCGGGCCCCTGGTGCGGCTCCTGCCTGCCAATCCGGCGCTCCGCCCGATCGAGGTCCCGGCCGAGGACGTGATCGTGCGCGGCGTGGTGCGGGGCCTGCTGCGTCGCTACCCCGGCCCCCGGCTCTAATTGACTCGAAGGGACGCAGGGCTAGCCTCGCCAGCGTGTCGGGCCCCACCCCCGCCAAGGTCCGCCTCACCCGGGCCGTCGAGTTCTCCGCCTCGCTCCGCTACTGGCGCCCCGAGCTCCCGGCCGCGGAGAACGAGCGGCTCTTCGGCCGCTGCGCCTCGCGCCATGGCCACAACTACCGCCTCGAGGTCACCCTGTGCGGCGAGCCCGACCCGGCCAGCGGCATGGTGCTCGATCTGAAGGAGCTGAAGGACCTGCTGGAGCGGGAGGTGGTGGCGCGCTTCGACCACCGCGACCTGAACGCCGACACCCCCTTCTTCGAGAAGCTCCCGCCGACGCCGGAGCACTTCGCCCTGGTGCTCTTCCGCCTGCTGCGCGCCGCGCTGCCGGCCGGCCTCCTCGAGCGCGTGCGCCTGCACGAGGACGCCGACACCTTCGCCGACGTGATCGAGGACGCCGGCGCCCCGTGATCAGCCTCACGCGTCGATACCGCTTCCCGGCCGCGCACGTGCTGCGCCGCGGCGACTGGTCGGAGGACGAGAACGTCCGGGTGTACGGCAAGTGCGCGCATCGGAACGGCCACGGCCACGACTACGGCATCGAGCTGACGGTGACGGGTCCGCTCGACCCGACGAGCGGCCGCGTGCTCGATCCCGCGCGGCTGGACGCCCTGGTGCGCGAGCGCGTCCTCGAGCGCTTCTCCCATCGGATGCTGAACGAGGATCCCCTCTTCGAGCGCCTGGTCCCCACCGCCGAGAACCTCGCGCTCGCGATCCAGCGCGAGCTCGCGGAGCCGTTGGCACGCGCGGGCACGGCGCGACTCCTGAACGTGCGCGTGGTGGAGACGCCGCGGAACACCTTCGACACCGGAGAGCCGAGATGAGCCAAGCCCCCGATCCGATCGAGCCCCTGGTGCAGGCGCTGTTGAAGGAGCTCGGGCAGGACCCGCACCGCGACGGCCTCGAGCGCACGCCGGCCCGCGTCGCCGGCTCCTTCCGCTTCCTGACCCAGGGCTACGGCCAGGACCCGCGCGCGATCCTGAACGGAGCGCTCTTCGACGCGGACTACGACGAGATGGTGCTGGTGAAGGACATCGACTTCTTCAGCCTGTGCGAGCACCACCTGCTGCCCTTCTTCGGCCGGGTGCACGTGGCCTACGTGCCGAGGGGCAAGATCGTCGGGCTCTCGAAGCTGCCGCGCCTGGTGGAGATGTTCTCGCGACGCCTCCAGGTGCAGGAGCGCCTCACCACCGAGATCGCGGAGACCATCGAGACGGTGCTGCGGCCCCAGGGCGTCGGCGTGGTGGCGGAGGCGATCCACCTCTGCATGAAGATGCGCGGCGTGGAGCAGCAGAACGCCTTCGCCGTCACCAGCTCCATGCGCGGCATCTTCGCCGACGACCCGAAGACCCGCTCCGAGTTCATGGAGCTGATCCGACACCGCAAGGAGGCGTTCGCCTAGCGCAAGCGAAGCGCGCAGCGAGCCGCAGGCGAGCGGAGGGCGCGGCCCGGCGGCGCAGCCGCCGGTGCGTCTTGGACGCGAAGCGCGCAGCGAGCCGCGGGCGAGCGGCTCAGGCGCCCCCGGGCCCGCGCAGCTTCGAGAGGTCCATCCGGATCTCGCCCGCCGCCGCCATCTCGTTGCGCCGCGCCTCCAGCCAGGCGGCCTCGGTGCGCTGCCGCTCGTCCTGCAGCATGCGCTCGCGCATGGCCGGGAGCTCCTTCGCCACGTCCTCGGGGTTCGGCTCCTTGCGCTGGAGGAGCTGCACCAGGACCAGCTTGTCGCCGACGTCGAAGATGCGGTCCGAGCTCGGGTGGTCGGAGCGCAGCGCGAACGCCTGTGCGAAGAGATCGGGCGAGGCGCCCACCTGCGGGATCAGGCCGTCGGGCCGCCAGTGGAGGGGGCCCGGGCGCACCAGGGTGAGCCCGTCGTCGCGCGCGGCATCCTCCAGGCTCTTGCCCTCCCGCACCGCCGCCGCCAGCGCCTCGGCCTCCTTGCGCACGGCGGCCTTGCCGGCGTCCGCGGTCAGGAGCTCGCGGGCGAGGCTCTCGCGCACCTCCTCGAAGGACTGGTCCTTGGCCGGCTCCTTGGCCTCGACCTCGAGCACGTGGAAGCCGAAGTCCGTCCGCACCACGTCCGAGACCTGGCCCGGCGCGAGGGCGAAGGCCGCGTCCTCGAAGGGCTTCACCATCTGGCCCTTGGCGAAGAAGCCGAGCTCGCCCCCCTTGTCCTTGGTGCTCGGGTCCTCGCTCTGCTCGCGGGCCACGGCGGCGAAGTCGGCGCCGCCCCGGATCGCGGCCAGGGCCGCCTCCGCCTTCTTGTGGACCGCCTCCACCTGATCCGGCGGGGCGTCGGGCTTCACCCGGAAGAGGATGTGCCGCGCCCGCACCCGCTCCGGCACGTGGAAGCGCCGGCTCTGGGTCTCGTAGGCCTTGCGCACGCGCGCCTCGTCCTTGGCCAGGAGATCCTTCACCTCCTGGTCGGAGACCTGGACCTCGCCCGGAGGCTTCGCCGGGTCGAGCACCACCAGGGCGAGCTCCACCTCCTCGTGCTGGAGGCGCACCGCATCCCGGGCCTCGGCCTCCGAGACCGCCGCCGTGCGGGTGATCAGGCGCACCGCCTTCTGCGCCAGCAGGTCGTCGCGCAGGGCCTGGTTGAAGGCGCGATTGGAGCCGTACTCGTACTGGACGAAGCGGTCGTAGGCCTGCTTGCCGGAGCCGGGCTGGCCGGGCTGGTCCTGGAAGCCGGGCATCGAGCGCACCAGCGCGCGCAGCTCGTCCTCCGAGACGCGGATCCCGAGCCGCTCCGCCTCCTCGGCCAGCAGGGCGCGCTGGACCAGGGCCTCGGCCGCCATGTCCGTCAGCCGGTCGCGGCCGATCTTCTGCTCGAAGTCGTCGCCCAGCATCTGCTGGTACTGGCGGGCCTGGGCCTTGCGGATGCGATCCACGTCGTAGCTGTCGTAGGAGCGACTCCCGACCTCGAGCACCGCGCCGGCCCGCGGCCCGCCGCGGCGCGCGAAGGGATTGCCGACGCCGCTGAAGACGACGAAGACGCCGCCGATCAGCACGATCACGAAGGCCATGATCCAGCGCTGGCCCTGGCGCAGGATGCGAAGCATGGCGATCTCCCCGGATGCCGCGGCCGTCGCGCGCGAGCCCGGCAGCGTACGAAGCCGGCCCCGGGGCGGCAAGACGCCGCCCGGGATCCGCGCGCGGGAAGGCCGCGCTTGAACCGGGGAGGCCCGGCTGGTACGCTCTCGGCGGTCCGCCGGTCCATCGAAACGCCTCGACAAATCGGGCACTTAGGCTGATGGGTGCGCGTCCGGCGGCGCGCTCCGGACGGCGACTCGGAGGCCGGCGACGTGCTTCTCGACCCGATCCTCGGCTGGTTCTCGAACGACCTCGCCATCGATCTCGGCACCGCCAACACGCTCGTGTATGCGAAGGGACGCGGCATCGTCGTCTCCGAGCCGAGCGTGGTCGCCGTGCTGAAGGACGGACGCGGCCCGGACAAGGTGCGCGCCGTCGGCCGCGAGGCCAAGGAGATGCTCGGCCGCACGCCGGGCAACATCGTCGCCATCCGTCCGATGAAGGACGGCGTGATCGCCGACTTCGAGATCACGCAGGCGATGCTGCGCTACTTCATCATGCGGGTACACAACCGCTCGAAGCTGGTGCGGCCGCGCATCGTGATCGCGGTGCCGTCGGGCATCACCGAGGTCGAGAAGCGCGCGGTGCGCGAGAGCGCGATGTCCGCCGGCGCGCGCGAGGTCTACCTGATCGAGGAGCCGATGGCCGCGGCGATCGGCGCGGGGCTCCCGGTGACGGAGCCCTCGGGCAACATGATCGTCGACATCGGCGGCGGCACCACCGAGGTCGCCGTGATCTCCCTCTCGGGAATCGTCTACTCGAACTCCGTCCGCGTCGGCGGAGACAAGATGGACGACGCCATCATCAACTACGTGAAGCGCAAGTACAACCTGCTGATCGGCGAGCGCACGGCGGAGCTGATCAAGATCAGCATCGGCACGGCCTATCCCACCGAGGACGTGCGCTCGATGGAGGTGAAGGGCCGCGACCTGGTGCACGGCGTGCCGAAGACCCTCGAGCTCAAGAGCGACGAGGTGCGCGAGGCGCTGACCGAGCCCGTGAACGCGGTGGTGGAGAGCGTGAAGATCGCCCTCGAGCGGACCCCCCCCGAGCTCTCGGCCGACATCGTGGACAAGGGGATCGTGATCACGGGGGGCGGGGCGCTGCTGGCGAACCTCGACATCCTGCTGCGCGAGGAGACCGGCCTGCCCGTGATGCTGGCCGAGGACCCCCTGACGGCCGTCGCCATGGGCACCGGCCGCTGCCTGGACGAGCTCAGGCTTCTGCGCGAAGTGACGATCCGTTCCTGAGGTCCCCCCGCGGACGCGGAGGTCATGAGCGAGCTTCTCGAGCGCCTTCGCGTCCCCGTGCTCTTCGCGGCGCTGCTGCTGCTGTCGCTGGCCACCATGACGGCGGACCGGCGCGCCATGCGCTCGGCCGGCCGGGAGCTTCCCACCTTCTCCGGCGCCCTGCTCGAGGTCGCCGCCCCGGTGCAGCGGGTGGTGACGGCCCCGGTGGACCTGGTCCGCGACTTCTGGCGAGGCTACGTGGCCCTGGTGGACGTCCAGGCGGAGAACGAGCGCCTGCGGGGGCGGGTCGCCGCCCTGCAGGAGGAGAACCTCCAGTACCGGGAGGCCCTCCTCGAGAGCGGCCGGCTCCGCGAGGTCGCGGCCCTGCGGGACGAGTTCCAGGTGGACATGGTGACGGCCCAGGTGGTGGGCGGGGAGGTTTCGCCCCTCCTGCGCTCGGTCCTCCTGGACCGCGGCCGCGTCCAGGGCCTGCTCTCGGGCATGCCGGTCGTGACGGGCCAGGGCCTGGCCGGGCTCGTGACCGGCACGGCCCCCCACGCCGCCCGGGCGATGCTCCTCCTCGACCGCCAGAGCGCGGTCGACGGGATGATCCAGCGCAGCCGCGCCCCCGGCATCGTCCACGGCCAGGGCACGCGGGAGCTGCGTTTCGAGTTCGCGGTGCGGGGCGACGACGTGCAGGTGGGCGACGAGGTGATCACCTCCGGCCTGGGTGGCGTCTATCCGAAGGGCCTGAGGATCGGCGAGGTGGTGGAGGTGTCGAAGCCCGACGCCCGCCTGCTCCAGGAGGCCCGGGTGCGGCCCTCGGTGGACTTCCAGCGGCTGGAGCAGGTCTACGTGATGCGCTGGCGCAGCCCGACGATGGAGCTCCTCTACAGCGACGAGGACGAGTCTGCGCCGCGAGCCTCCCGCTCCGGGGCGAGGCCCGGCTCGTGAGGGCGGCGCTGCTGGTGCTGCTCCTCGGAGCGCTCGCCCTGATCCTGCAAGGCGCCCTCGCCACCTTCGTGCCGCCGGCCCTCTGCCCGGACCTGCGGCTGCTCGTGGTGATGGGGGCCGCCCTCCACCTGGGGGCGGCCTCGGGGCTCCTGGTGACGGCGGCCCTCGGCTACGGAACCGATCTCCTCTCGGGGGCGCTGCTGGGCCAGAACGCCTTCCTCGGCCTCCTGGTCTTCGCCGCCGCCCGCGCCGTGGACGGGACCCTCGAGCTGCGCCGGCCGATCCCGACGGCCACCTTCGCCGCGGTGGTCTCGCCGCTCTGTGGCATCGGCCTCACGGGCCTGTCCTGGCTCTTCGGTGCCGGCCCCCCCCTCGACCTGCACGCCGCGCTGGTGCTCGGGGTGCAGGCGCTGGTGAACGGCGTCTGTGCGCCTTTCATGGTCTCGGTGGTCGGCGAGGTGGCGGGCTGGGTGGACGAGGTCGAGCTCCCGCGACGGGGCGGCTCGCTCGGACGCCCGACACCGCTTGGTGGTGCCCGGAGCCCGCGATGAACGATCGCCTGGCCGCGGCCGGCGAGGGCGTGGGCGGGCCGCGGCTCTGGCTCGCCGCCGCGGCCATCGGCGCCGTCTTCGGCGTCTTCGCGCTGCGTCTCTTCCAGCTCCAGATCGTGGAGGGGGCGTTGCTGAGCGAGCAGTCGGAGCGCAACTCCATCCGTACGCTGCGCCTGGAGGCGCCGCGCGGCGACATCCTGGATCGCGAGGGCCGCGTGCTCGCCACCACCCGTCCGGCCTTCAGCCTGGAGGTGCTGCCGAGCGAGCTGCGGCGTCCGGAGCGCACCTTTCGCGCCTTGGGGCAGCTCCTCGACGAGGATCCCGAGCGCCTCGAGGCTCGCCTCGGGCACCCGCGCGGCCGTGCGCGCTTCCAGCCGGTACGGCTGGCCTCGGACCTCCCGTTCGAGGAGCTGGCGCGGGTCGAGACGCATCGCTACGCGCTGCCCGGCGTCCTCACGGACGTCTCGCCGCGGCGCGAGTACCTCGACGGCGACCTCTTCGCCCACGTGCTCGGCACCATCGGCGAGATCCGCGCCGAGCAGCTCGAGAAGCCGGAGTACGAGGGCTACAGCTCCGGCGACGTGATCGGGCAGTCGGGCCTGGAGGCGGTGCTCGAGACGCGGCTGCGCGGGGAGGACGGCGGCCGCAACGTGGTGGTGGACGTGGCCGGCCGCGAGGTCGATCTGCTGGACGAGGTGGAGCCGGTGGCCGGGAGCCCGGTGCGGCTGACCCTGGACCTCGATCTCCAGCGCGCGGCGGTGGAGGGCTTCGCGCCGGAGCGCCCCGAGGACCCGGAGAAGCTCGGCGCGCTGGTGGCGCTCGATCCCCGGACCGGCGACGTGCTGGCGCTGGTCTCGCGCCCCTCCTTCGATCCGAACGCCTTCGCCGGCGGCGTCGACACCGCCACCTGGCGCGGCCTGATGCACGACGAGCGCAAGCCGCTCCAGGACCGCGCCATCGCCGGCCAGTATCCGCCCGGCTCGACCTACAAGGCGATCGTGGCCGCGGCCGCGCTCGAGGAGGGCGTCACCAGCAAGGTCAGCCGCGTGTTCTGTCCCGGCTCCTTCTGGTTCGGCGGGCGACGCTACGGCTGCTGGCGCAAGGAGGGGCACGGCTCGGTCGACGTGCACGCGGCGCTGGTCCGCTCCTGCGACGTGTACTTCTACGAGATGGGGACGCGCCTCGGGATCGACCGCCTCGCCTTCTACGCCAAGGCGTTCGGACTCGGCCATCCGACGGGGATCGCGCTCCCGGAGGAGAAGGGCGGCCTCGTACCCTCGAGCGAGTGGAAGAAGCGGCGCTTCGGCGTGCCCTGGTATCCCGGCGAGACCGTCTCCGCCGCGATCGGGCAGGGCTACAACCTGTTGACCCCGCTCCAGCTCGCGGTGGCCTACGCCGCGATCGCGAACGGTGGCCACCTGGTGAAGCCGCGCCTCGTGATGCCCGATCTCCCGCCGGGCGTGACGGAGGAGCCGGCGTCCTTCGTCTCCGAGGTGCCGGTGAAGCCCGAGAACCTCGCCATCGTGCGCTCCGGGCTGATGGGGGTGGTGGAGGAGCCGGGCGGGACGGGCGCGCGGGGCCGGGTGCCGGGAGTGCAGGTGGCGGGCAAGACGGGCACCGCCCAGGTGGCCGGGCTCCAGCACTTCGAGGGCCTGGACGAATCCAAGATCCCGATCAAGTTCCGCGACCACGCCTGGTTCGTGGCCTTCGCGCCGGTGGAGAACGCCGAGATCGTGGTGGCGGTGCTGGCGGAGCACGGCGGCCACGGCGGGAGCGCCGCGGCGCCGATCGCGCAGAAGGTGATGGCCCGCTACTTCGAGAAGAAGGCCGAGCGCGAGGGGCTGCTCCAGGCGGGGACGCAGGCGCCCGTGCCGGCGGCCGCCGCGGACGAGGGCACGGTTCCCGCACGTCCCGAGGCCCGAACCGCCCACCTGGAGTCGGAGGCAGCGCATGCTCGGCCTTGATCGTCGCGCCTGGCAGCACTTCGACGGCGTCCTCTTCGGATTGGTGCTGCTCCTGATCGCGATGGGCGTTGCGAACCTCTTCTCCGCCACCCACGCGGGAACGGACGGCGTGGCGCCGGAGTTCCAGCGCCAGATGGTCTCGATCGGCCTCGCCGCCGTGGGGCTCTCGGTGGCGCTGCTGGTGGACTACCGGCGGCTCGAGCGCCTGGCCTTCCCGTTCTACTTCCTGGCCTGCCTCCTGACCCTCTCCACCCTGGTGCTGGCCCCGGTCTACAAGGGCAACCAGAGCTGGCTCGTCTTCGGGCCGCTGCGGCTCCAGCCCTCGGAGCTCGCGAAGCTCGGGCTGGTGCTCGCGCTCTCGCGCTACTTCCAGCGCCATCCGCCGGAGCAGCTCCACCGGCTGCGGGATCTCTGGGGGCCCGGCCTCGTGATCGCGTTGCCGGTCGGCATCATCGTCGCGCAGCGCGACACGGGCGTGGCCCTGCTGACCCTCCTCGTCGGCGCCACCTACCTCCTCTTCGTCCACATCCCGTGGCGGGCCTGGGCCGTCGTGCTCGCGGCGGGCAGCGCCGGGTTCGCCGGGCTCGTCCGCTTCGCCCTCGAGCCCTACCAGCGCAGCCGCATCCTCGACTTCCTCGAGCCCGGTCGCGACCCGCTGGCCTCCGGCTACCAGGCGATCCAGTCGCGGATCGCGATCGGCTCCGGGGGGCTTCTCGGCAAGGGCTTCCTGGAGGGCACGCAGACCCAGCTCCGCTTCCTGCCCACCCAGCACACGGACTTCATCTTCTCCGTGCTCGCCGAGGAGTGGGGCTTCATCGGCAGCCTGCTCGTGCTCTCGCTCTACCTCGTCCTCCTGCTCTGGGGGCTCCTGGTGGCGAGCCGCTCCAAGGACGGCTTCGGCGCCATGCTCGCGATCGGCGTGGTGGCGATGCTCTTCTGGCCGGCTGCGATCAACATCGCCATGGTGCTCGGGCTCGCGCCGGTGATCGGCGTGGCGCTCCCGCTCTTCTCCTATGGCGGGTCGGCCATGATCGCGAACCTGATCGGTGTCGGTCTCCTCCTCAACGTGTCGATGCGCCGCTACCTCTTCTGAGGCCGCCTGCCCGGGAGTCTCGACCATGCGCCCCGCCCATCGGCCCCCCCGTCCCCGCGTCGGCGCCTTCTTCGACATGGACAAGACCCTGATCGCGGAGAACTCGGGGAACCTCTACATGAAGTACCGCTACCAGCGCGGCGAGATGACGCGCTGGGACCTGCTGCGCGGGCTCGGGGCCTACCTGCGCTACAAGGCCGGCGTGCTCGACATCGCCGCCTTCACGCGCGAGGCGATGAAGGAGTTCGAGGGCCAGAGCGAGCGGGCGCTGGTGCGCGAGGCCAACCGCTGGTTCCGCGACATGGTGGAGCCCACGATCTATCCCGAGGCCGAGCGCATCGTGAAGGAGCACCAGACCCAGGGCCACGTGGTCGCGATCGTCTCCGGCGCCACCAAGTTCGTGGTGCGTCCGCTGGCCGAGCGCCTCGGCATCCGCCACTTCCTCTACACCCGGCTCGAGGTGGAGCGCGGGCGCTTCACGGGGCGCGTGATCGAGCCGATCTGCTTCGAGGAGGGAAAGATCTACTGGCTGCAGCAGTTCATCGAGGAGCACGGGATCGATCTGGCCAGAAGCTGGTTCTACACCGACTCCGTCACCGACCTCCCGCTGCTCGAGCTGGTGGGTCATCCGGTGGTGACGAACCCCGATCCCTTCCTCTACCGGACGGCGGTGAAGCGCCGCTGGCCGGTGCGCTTCTTCGAGCCCCCGGCCTCGGTGAAGGCGCAGCGCGCCGCCGCCGGTCCGCTGGTGCCGCACGACCTGCCGGGCGAGCTGCCCGACGCCGCCGCCGTCGCTGCGGCCGGGCCGCCGGAGGACGAGTAGTCGGGATCCGTCCTTCCTGGAGGGGAGCGGATCC
>Ga0316628_100001594_pt1 | contig 16182 bp, 13 predicted proteins | sample OWC_Aug_M2_C1_D5_FD_207648 | JGI IMG/M metagenome (GOLD analysis project Ga0316628, IMG submission 207648) | Wetland soil microbial communities from Old Woman Creek delta, Ohio, United States - OWC_Aug_M2_C1_D5_C | ecosystem: Environmental > Terrestrial > Soil > Wetlands | place: USA: Ohio... | reverse complement strand
ATTTGCCTCTTAAACGCCGTTTCCGGCGCCGCCAACATGCGCTCGTTCCCCAGCGGAGCTTCCATCCACGTCCAATCTCGGGCCGTGGATCTCTGCGCCTTGTCTAACCCTTACGGGTACTACCGGCGCTACACTTTGCTCTCGTTGTGGTTCTGACGCATCCACCTTCCTGCCTCCCTTCCCTCGGAGCGGCTTTGCTTTCCGCCCCTCTCGCGACTCTCGCCGCTTCGGTACTATGGAGACTCTGACTCCTGCGCCGCTCACCTACAACGCAGGTCTCCCCGCTTACCTCACCACACCTTCCTGTCGTTCCGTCTCCAACCACGTTGGGCTGCCTGATCATCGCTTACCACCACGCCAGCGTGACCAGCGAGTTTCGGACTTCGCCCTGAGTGAGCAGGCTCGTCGCAGCACCCCCGCCGAATCGAGTTCGTTCACCTACGGACCGACAGTTCGCCTCCGGTTGCTCCCCACGCCGCTTCGAGCCGACGCAGTTACCTTTGGCTACGGAGCTGTGGCATACTCCGACACGGACTTTCACCGTGCTGATGTGGCGCCCTCACGGGCGCACTCACCCCCGAATGTCCTAATCGGGGGGGCCAGTTCCGAGCCCGCCTGGATTCCCGATAGAAGCATGCGGGAATGACTGACTTCGGCACGGAAATCGTGCAGCAAGCGGTGGGGAACCGAGGCCTTCTGAACTCGCGCCGATCGCCCTAGCGCGGATTGAAATCGTTCAGCACCACGTCAACAAGAGACGATTTTCCTTCCGCGTTGGCGCGCAACGCTTGATCGATCGCCGGTTGAATCCTTTGAGGCTCCGTCACACGCACGCCGTAGCCGCCGTGGGCCTGAGCGTACATTTGATAGTCGGGTCTTGGGGAAATAGGCGCGCCGTAGTGCACGCCGGTTTTCTTCGCCGCGCCATCGGGAAAGTATCCAAGCAGGCTAAGCTCCATGGAAAAGTACCGCCCGTTGTTAAACACGACAATGCTGATCGGCAGTTGGTATTCTTCCGCGACGCCGAGACAGGCCGGTACAGGGTTGTAGTTAAAAGCCCCATCGCCGATGAGCGCAAAAACCGGCCGCTGCCCCATCGCCAACTTAACCCCCAGGGCGTAACCGAGCCCCACGCCCAAACCGCCGGTGGCGCGCGCAAAATAGGACATTGGTTGGCTGCGCGGAATCGCGTCGTGGATCAGCCCGCGATAGACGGTGGTTTCTTCCGTGATGATCGCGTCCCCGGGAATCGACTGGCCCAACGCATGGCAAAGCCAGCGCGGGTCGATGGGAACGTCGCTCGCGTGCTTCTCCGCGTCTTCCTTAACCTTCGCGCATTCGCGTTCATGTTGCCCGCGACTCTGCGCCAGGCGCTCTTCAACCAACTCCCGGTCTGCGTCGCTCCGGCGCAAAAACCTGGCGCGTTCGACCAGTTTTTCCAACGTAAACGCCGGCGGCGCGGCCAAGGCAAGATCCACGTTGTAGCCCCAAAACGGCAGCCGCGAGTTGGGGAATTCTTCAGCGATCGAAATGACTTTGCAATGTCCCTTTGGACCTTTGCTGGCGGGATACCACGGGGTCACGGCCTCAACCATCAACACCAGATCGGCTGATTCGACAAACTTGCGATCGTAGCGGAGGCGAAGCGGGTGCGTCCGCGGAAAGTTCACAAAGGCCGGCCGGCGGGACTCCATGACCGGAATGGAAAACAGCTCGCAGAGCTGCACCAAATTTTCCACCGCCTGCGCATTGCTGCCCAGGTGTTCGGTTACCACAATAGGCTTCTTTGCCGTCGCGATCAGGCTCAGGGCTTTGTCTATGGCTTCGTCATCCACCGCCATGGGCCGCGCGACTTCGTTTGACCTGGTGACTTCGGGCCGCTCTACTTCTTCCATCATGCATTCGAACGGTACGCCGATAAGAACCGGCCCTCTGGGCGGCTCCATGGCGATGTGAATCGCCCGTTCCAGGGTCGGCACGAGCAAGGCGGACGAGCTGATGCGATCGCTCCACTTGACACATTGCCGCAGAAGGCCGGGCGAGCCATTGAGGTCCGTCAAGTCATGGAGCCACTGGCCGCCGGGGTCCGCTACTTTTGTGTTCTCCCCGTAGGCCGCCACTTCGCCGGAACAGATCACCATCGGGGTTCGTTCGTGGAAAGCCGCGCGTATGAACATGGCCGCGTTGAGCGGGCCGGCCGTGGCATGAAGCAGCACCACTTGCGGTTTGCCGGTTGCCTTGGTGTAACCGGCCGCCATGGCGACGGCGAGCGCTTCATGGCGGCAATTAATGAATCCCGGCTTGGTTATTCCTTGCGCCGCTTGCTGGGCCAATGCCTCCCAGATCGGCGGCCACTCCGAACCGGGCGAAGAAAAAATGTAGTCGATACCCATCCGTTGGATGGTCGTGAGCATGGCATGTCCGCCCTGCATGGATTTCTCCTTCAAGAAGACAATGGAGTGATGGAATGGTGGATAATGGAGCATTGGGTTTAAATGCGTCGCTCCGCCTGTCCAATATTCCATTGCTCCATTACTTTCTCCCCTACTCCAATACTCCAATTTTCCAATATTCCATCGTTCCGACTCTCCCTGCTTCTAATGCAGCAGCTTCTTTCTCATCTCCGGCAGAAATCCGTTCTCCTCAAGGTTGCGAACGTAACTGCCGACTAATATTTGATCCAGATCGGCCTCTTGAACTTTCGGGTTGACCCGGGACACAGTTCTGCGGATCGCTTTCCACGCATCGAAATTAGGCGCAACGTCCAAGGTGGTCATCTGCAGGCGCAAAACCTTATACGACGCGTCCCCCTCTTCTTCCTTCGACAACCGAAGATGCTTTTTCAGGACCTCTATGACTTCCCGTTTGTGGGCTGGCTCCTGAATATAAACAAGCGATTCGATCAATCCTTTCAGCAATGCGGTCAGCATTTCCCCTGAGTGGGCCATGGATTCCCGCAGGGTACAAAGACTTGAGCCTTGATATGCAAGCTTCAATTGCCCGCTGTCGGCTAACACGCGCGCGCCCCCTCTCTTGGCTATGTCCGCAAAACTGTAAGGTAAGACCGCCGCGTCAATGTTTCCGGAAACCAGCGCCTGCGTGGCGGTGCCGGTATCGCCGACCACCCTTATCTTGAGCTGGTATTTGTCGGGGTCGAGGCCGAGCCCTTCTATGACGGCCATGGTTTGCAGCCAGAAGCCGCCGCCGATGCTTTGCACGCCAAAAATTCTACCGCGGAGATCTTCCAGTGACTCGATGCCTTTTCTGACGACGAGTTCGCGCGGAATCTTGTTGCTGCCCGATGCCAGGCAGACAATTTTCAGCCCTCCGACGGCCGCACTCAGCACGCTGGACGGCGATGGCCACACGACCGGAGCCCCGCCCGTGGCGAGTGTCGTCATAATGATCTGCCCGCTGCGCACCTGCAGCATCTGGGGATCGACGCCGTGTTTCCTGAACAAGCCTTTTTCGATCCCTACCCACCACGGCGCCGTCGTTTCGTTGTGACCGCCATAAGCAACTAAGAGCGGGTCCGCGGCGTGCGCCGGAGCAGCAAGCAAGAAATAACCCACGACCAGAGTTCGAGCGAAACACAATAGCGAACGGCCGCTGCGCATGACTACCTCCTGTCGGAAACTTTCTTGGCTGCTACTAGCACACGATTATTTCTTTGCCTAGTCCCAAAGACGAGCCGTTCGATCGACTGACAAGCGCCTCCCATCCCGGTCGGGTATATTAGGTTTTCGCAGACCTGTATATTATGGCATGAGCGGTTTGCCGAAACGCTTGACAAGGGGTTGGAACCTGAGGAGAATCCGGCTGCTCTATGAACATTAAAGACCGGCAATGGCAGACCTGTATACTCACAAGCTCGGCTTGCCTGAGTGCGTAAACGAACTGAACATTACAGCTTGGGCACACGGTGTTTACATTCCATTCTTGCAGCACGTGTTGTATCTGTCACTGTTACGCGTCCACCGGGATAACGTCGAATGAAACTGTGGAAAATCAATTGTGAAGAGGACAAGTATCCAGGACTGTGGCAGCGCTGGTTCAAGAACCAATGCGCCGCCGTCGGGTGGCCGCCCGGCAATGGCTGGAGACTGTACGGTGGTGGCGAGCAGCGAGCTGGATGGACTGCTGCTCGCAAAGCACTACAGGAGATAGAACCGGGTGATTACGTAGTCGTGCAGCTCTCCCACCACGATCAGACGTCCTGCTCATCGACCGAGAAGAGAATCCCGTCGTGTTGGAATGCAAGCAGTCCCAACCGACAGTGCGCGACGTGCAACAGTTGCGGGCCTACATGCGGCACGTTCAGCGCGAGGTAAGAAGGCGTCCGCGCGGCATTCTCGTACACGGCGGTGCGCGAACCTTAAGGGCTGAAGTGTTGAATGCGGTATCGGGCAAGCCTCGAATTGAAGTCGTGCAGTACAAACTCGATGTGGATTTTGCACCCTGCCGGTGAGAGAGAAGCCGAACTATCGGGTTGAGAAGGACGCTCAGAAACGCGCCCCTCACCCACCCCGTTAGCGCCAGCCATGGAGATGCCTATGTTCCAACTGACACCAATTGACTACAAGTCGCTCAACGCGCGACAACAGGAAACCTACAACTTCCAGAAAGTCTCAGGGGTACTGGCAGATTTTGGTTTTTTGACGATTCGCCTCAGCGATGATTGGCAGGGTGCCGATTTCATCGCAAACCATATTAGCGGTCAGCAATTTCTAAAATTCCAGTTGAAGGGCCGTCTTACTCTTGATCAAAAATACCAAGGCAAAGACATTTGGATCTGCTTCCGCCATTGCGACGTTTGGTATCTATATCCGCACGATGTGGCACTCGCTTGGGCTTTGAAGAACAAGAAACTCGGCAAAAACCCCGATGTTTGGAAAAACGGCTCTGGTGCTTGGTCGTATCGATCTCCGCCCAAGAATTTCTTACAGTGGTTGGCCCCCTATGCGCTAACCCATCATTCAACCGGACCTGCACGAAAAGCCGCGCAGGCCGGTTAATTCAGAGGTTATGTTACCTCTCTCAATAGGGTGAAACCAAGAAATCCCGAAACGAGATCTGACGCAACTTCATAGAGTCGACGGATCGACGGCGTCACCCGCATTTCGGCCTCTTGCAAATAGAGGTGCACGGCATATACAACTCGACGAGAGGAGAGCCGGGATGCGCTTCCAGTTTTTACAACCGCTCACCATTCAAGAGGCCACAGCCTTATTTGCCGAATATGACGGCGAAGCCAAAGTCATCGCCGGCGGAACCGATCTCATTAATCTGATCCGGACGAAGGCGATCAGACCGCCCTACGTTGTTGATATCGGGCGCATACCGGGACTTGACCATGTGCGATATGACGCGAATGGCGCGCTCATTATCGGGGCGCTCGCGATCATCAGAAATCTCGAAACCTCGAATGACGTAAAACAACGTCATCCCGTGATCGCGCAGGCTGCCGGGCAACTTGGCTCCGTGGCCATCCGCAACGTGGGAACCATTGGGGGCAACCTCTGCCATGCCTCCCCCGCTGCCGACACCGCCCCTGCCCTTATAGCTCTCGGCGCTAAGGCGAAAATCATCGGTCCCGCCGGCGAACGAACCGTCGTCCTTGAAGACTTTTTTACGGGCCCGGGGCAAACGGTGTTGCAACGCGGTGAAATATTGGCAGAGCTCTATGTGCCACCGATGTCACCTGATTCGAAAGGTGTTTATTTGAAGCACGCTAGCAGAGGCGCTGCTGATTTGGCCATTGTCGGAGTAGCAGCCGTCGCAACCATGGATCGAGGCATCTGCCGGAACGCCAAGATTGCGCTCGGGGCGGTGGGGCCAACGCCTATGAGAGCCAGGAACGCGGAAACATTGCTTGAAGGTAAGGAAACAAGTGATGCCCTAATTGGGCAGGCGGCCGAAGCAGCAGCGGCTGAATCGCGGCCCATAACCGATGTGAGGGCTTCCGCTGATTACAGAAGAGAGATGGTGCAGGTGTTCACACGATGGGCCATCAGGAGAGTCACCGGCAAAGAACAGGAAGTGGGCAGCGAAGCAACCGCCGTCCTGTGACAAGGCAAGAGATGAAACAGCTCGTAACCTTACGAATCAACGATACCGACGAAGAGATATATGTCGAGCCCTGGTGGACTTTATCCTATGTGCTTCGCGAAGAGCTGAACCTTACCGGTACTAAAGAAGGCTGTAACGGCGGTCATTGCGGCGCGTGTACGGTTCTCATCGACGGCAAGGCGGTGATGAGTTGCCTCTATCTCGCGATGAAGGCGCAGGGCAAGGAAATCTTGACCATTGAAGGGCTCAAGGGACACAACGGCCCGCTGCATCCTTTGCAGGAAGCCTTTATCGAGCACTTTGCCGTACAATGCGGCTATTGCACCCCCGGATTGATCATGACTGCCAAGGCCATGCTGGATGAAAATCCAAACCCAACGGAGGAAGAGGTCCGAGAAGGATTAAACGGCAATGTCTGCCGTTGCACCGGCTACACAAAGATCGTCGAGGCGATCCTGTCCGTAGCTGAGAAGCAAAAACTTTAAACGAGATTCACTTCGATGGCTGTCAATCTATTGATTCCGGCATCAAGAGGGACTGCAAAATGACACCACTCTCAGTGGTTGGAAAAAGTGTTCTCAGACGCGACGCGCGGGCGAAGGTTTTGGGCAGGGAGGAATTTTGCATCGATAGGAAACTTCCCGGCATGCTTCACGCCAAAGTGTTGGGCAGCCCCTACCCTCATGCCACAATCCTTGCCATTGATACTTCGGCGGCGGAGAAGCTTCCCGGAGTTCGCTGTGTGGTCACTGAGAAGAATGCGCCGCAAAAACTCACAGGGACCGGAACAGTAAGGGACATGCCCCTCTTGGCAAAAGGCGTAGCCCGCTATATTGGCGAGCCGGTGGCCGCAGTCGCCGCCACAACGATTGAAGCAGCCGAGGAGGCGCTGGAGCTGATCAAAGTCGAGTATGAGGAGTTGCCCGCCCTATTCGACGTGGAGACGGCGGCGGGAACAAATCCGCCGGTTATCATTCATCCCGATTTTTCCAACTACAGAAAATCGACTCCCCGTGAGCGACTTTGTCCGGAGCGTCCGAATGTCTGCGCCCACATCAAGATTTACAAGGGTGATGTCGACCGCGGATTCCAGGAATCCGAGCTGATCGTTGAGAACCGATTTGTCGCGCCGTCGATTCAACATTGCGCCCTTGAGCCTCACGCAGCGGTTGCGCGTCCCGAAACTGACGGGGGTCTGACTCTATTCACCGGGAAACAAGGAATCAGCCGCGTAAAAGAAGATATCGCGGCGATGTTTGGGATCGAGGCCTATAAGATCAGAGTCAAGCAACAATATGTCGGCGGCGCTTTCGGCGGCAAGGCGACGATCTACGAACTTATCCCCGCGCTCTTGGCGCTCAAGTGCGGCCGTCCGGTCAAATGGGTGATGACCCGGGAAGAAGTATTTGTGCTGGGCGGACCGCGGCAAGGGATGGTTCTCAATATCAAAGACGGATTTAAGAAAGATGGAGCCCTGGTCGCCAGAAAGATGGAAGTATTCGTCGATGGCGGCGCCTACGCCGAAGCCTCGCCGGGCGTAACTCAGAATTGCAGTTCCGTGGCTGTGTGCATGTACCGCGTGCCGCACCTCAAGTGGGATGGCTACGCGGTTTACACGAACACGCCGAAGCGGCGTGGCATGCGCGGCTACGGTGTGAACGAGGTCACGTTCGCCATCGAATCGAACATGGACATTGCGGCGGAAAAGCTACGGATGGATTCCGTGGAACTGCGGCGGAAAAACCTGCTCACAGAAGGCGAGGCGATGCTGAATGGCGAAATCATTCACAGCAACGCGGTGGCGGAATGCCTCGATAAAATTTGTCAGTCCATTAAGCTTGACGAAAAAAGCCCATCGGAAGGAGCGTGGCGCAAGGGAAAAGGGGTGGCGCTGGGCAACAAGTACAGTTCGCCCGGAAGCCATTATGGGGCAAGAATCGCAGTCACCGACAACGAAAGGGTCGTCGTTTATCACGGCGCCGACGCCATCGGCCAAGGCGTTAATACGGTGATGGCTCAGATCGCCGCGGAGGAGTTTGGTATTTCTCCGGACGGGGTGGACATCGTATTTTCCGACACAGCGATTACGCCGTATTTCGGACACGGATCGACGTCGAGCCGAACCACCTTCAATTTGGGTAACGCCGTCCGCCATGCCTGCGCCGCCGCGAAGAGAGAAATTTTTGAACGAGCGGGCGCGCGGCTGGAGGCTCCGCCTGAAATCATGGCGCTCGACAACATGGAGGTTTATATCCCGCGCCACCCGGACAAAAAGATCGAGGTTCGCGATCTATTCACTTCGGATGACGCGGGCGAGATCGTCGGCACCGCCGATTACAAAGCAGATTGCATTCCTGATGACCCAAAAACGGGGCAGCTTGACCCGGCGCTGGCCCAACAGGGAAAGCGTTTCATGGCGTTCTATGCCTATGCGGCTAAGGGAGTCGAGGTGGCAGTCAATACGGAGACCGGGGAGGTCAAAGTTCTCCGCTGTCACGGCGCGATCGATCTGGGAAAAGCGATAAACCCGAAGAGCTGCGAGCAACAATCAGAGGGCGGCATGGCGATGGGCATCGGCAGCGCCCTCTATGAGGAGACTTTGATGGAAAACGGGCGGATTCTGAACCCGAGCTTTACCGATTACCGGGTACCCTTGGCAACCCAAATGCCTCTCAATGAGAACATGAAATCGATCCTGGTAGAATCCGCGCCGCACAAAGATGGGCCTTTCGGGGCCAAAGGTTTTGCCGAGGGCGTCGTCACAGGCATGGAACCCGCGATCGCCAGCGCTGTTTACGACGCGATTGGCGTCCGGATTAAAGAGCTGCCGATTACGCCGGAAAAGGTCCTCATGGCACTTCGGGAAAAATAACACCTCTCCTTTGACGCGAAGGCAAAAACAATATACCAGCGTAATACGTGCGAACACTAAGACACCGTTGGTTGAACTTTGAACCTTTGAACAATTCTTACTAAGGAGGAGTCATGGCGAGCGTAACTGAACTACGAAAGACCGTGAAGGGTCTGGTGATACCGATTCCGGCCGTGTTCGACGGTAAAGGGGAACCGGATCTTCCGATGATGGAGAAATTAACCGACTGGTACCTCGATGCCGGCGTTCATGGTTTTTTTATTTTGGGATCGCAAGGTCAGGGGCCGGCCTGCCGCATCGATCAGCGCAAGGCGGTTGCGGAAACGGTGGTGCGGCGCGTGAACAAGCGCGTACCGTGCATCGTGCAAATCGGCGCCGTAGAGCCCTATACCAGCATCGAGCTTGGCCTGCACGCCAAGCAGATCGGCGCGGACGCAGTCGGCGTCGTGGGACCTTATTATTACAGCGACAGAAACGAGTGGGAATTAATCGAGCACTACAAAATGGTGGACAAGGCCGTCGCTATGCCGATGCTGCTGTACAACAATCCGGAGTACTCCGGCTATCCCATTCCGCCGGCGCTGATGGCCAAATTGCGTGAGGCCGTACCCAATATCTTTGCCGCCAAGTTGGCGATGGGCAATATCGATCAGGCCATCAATTACCTGCGCGTGCTGTCGCGCGAGTTTATCATTTTCATCCCGATCACGCAGATGCTCCCCGCCATGTTGATCGGCGTCGCCGGTAGCATCGCTGCGGGTTCTCCGGTGACAGTGCCCGAGATCGGCGTGCAGTTTATCGAGGCCATCTGGGCGAAGGACTTCGAGCGGGCGCAAAAAATCCAGGTGTTGCTGCTCGGGCATAACGAACGGATGGCGCCGATCCGATCCTACGGCCGGCGCATCACGTTGGAGGGCTTGCGCCTTAGAGGATTGGCAGTGAAAGAATTCCCGCGCTGGCCGACGAAGCCGTTGTCCGCCGAACACCAAAAGCTTTACGAAGAGAATATGAAGCGCGTGCTCGATGAGTTGGCCGCTTTGACGACACGGCGGAAAGAGAAATTTGCCGTCTGAAACGAGGAAATGCTCGCGACTATTCTTACTCCATAACCGCCTGGCAGGCGCGGTGGCGGTGCCGCCGCCACAAGTCTTTGCCACAGCCTCATAACAGCACCCCTTTTACGTTGCATTTGCGGCCGAAAGCGTGGTCGTGATCGAAGGCCAACGCTTGGAGTACCATAAAGGCAGTACCGGCGTGGAAGTGGCGCCAGCACAAAAATAGCAGTAACCACGATTCGATCCTGTTCTCCGTTGCGCCGCCGTGATCACTCCGCGCGAGGAATCTCGGCGGTCACAGGAGACAGCATCGTTAAAGCGCGCGCGGGCCATTTCGCCCTTTCTCGTATCGATGAATCGAAAGCAAGTCATTTTTCACCCTTGACGCTAGCCCTTTAAGAGCATTCTAAGGCGCGAATTGCACCTTTCGGCGCCACATAGATATTGGTTTAACCTTTGCGTAAGGTCTTATGCAGAACGGAATCTGCAGGAAATGCCGCAATTGTATTTAAAAAGGAGCCGCCCCGATGAGTTTCGGCAAGAGACAGACAGCCAGTCCTTTGTCAAATACACGTTGCTCCTCGTGTTGATTGCACTGCTCTTTTGGGTTGCGATCATGTACGCCAGCCTAGGCGACGCTTTCGGCGTTGGCTGGAGCAAAGTAGCGGCATGTATCGGCAATATGGGTTCCTGTAGCTCGCCGTCGTAGAGACACTGAAAACAATCAAACAACCCTCCCCATATTGATAAGCCCGGTCCCATTCAAAGATTCTTTGACTTTTCACCTCGAAGGTCTGTCGCAATACCGCAAACCCGATTTGTCACCCCGAACGAATCTGAGGGATCTAAGGCCGGTTTCCCCGGAGCCAGTCCCGGCCGAAGAGATCGAAATGACGGAGAAGAACAAGACAAGGGACCTACGGACCAACTCTGATTCCTGCCGCTGATGTGCTGCCGCGTTCGAAGCGGCATGATAGACTCCTCCGCAGATGAAAGCCGAATCTGACGCTTTACTCCAGGCGCTGGTCTTCTTCCTGGTCGCTACCGCGGTCAGCATGATTTATATCACCCAACCCGTATTGCCGGTGATCGAGAAGGAATTCGGCATCGACGCCAAGTGGGCGTCGCTCTCCGTCTCGGCAGTCATCTTCGGCATTGCTTTGGCCAACCTTCCTTTCGGCGTGATCGCCGATCGTTTCCCAATCATGCCGATCATTCTTATGGGCGGCAGCGTCGTAGCCGCGGCAGGTTTTATATGCGCCATCACGCACAGTATCGTGCCTTTCATTGCGGCGCGTTTTGTCCAGGGACTTTTTTTGCCGTCGCTGACTACATGCATTGCCGCTTATCTGGCTCAGCAATTGCCCGCTTCCCGCCTTAATGTGGTGATGGGATCCTATGTCTCGGCCACGGTAGCGGGAGGGCTGGGCGGCCGGTTGCTCGGCGGCTGGATTCATCCGCCGCTCCATTGGCGGTATGCATTTGTAAGCGCGTCCGTGCTGCTGATCACCGCCACTTGCACCGCCTTTGTTTGGCTTCCCAAAGGTAAGACGGATCACAGGCTTGAGCAGCGCCCGGCTGGCTTCACCGCGTTGCTCGCCCAACCCGGGTTGCTCCGCACCATAGCCGTTGGCTTTGGCGCGTTTTTCGTGTTTTCGTCAACTTTCAACTATCTGCCGTTCTATCTTTCCCGACCCCCTTTTTCCGTCAGCACCGAGGTGATCACCCTCATGTATCTGGCTTACTTGATCGGAATCGTGGTCGGGCCTCTCTCCGGAAAGCTCAGCAATCGCGTCGGCAGCGGCGCCACGTTGTTGTTTGGTTCTTTGCTGCTCTCTGCGGCTGTTGCCGCAACCCTGGTACACTCATTGGCCGCGGTCGCCGCAAGCCTGGTCGCTATCTGCGCGGCATTTTTTTCCATTCACGCGGCCGCGGTTGGCTTGCTCAATCGTCGGCTCCGCGCAAGCCGCGGGCGCGCTAATTCGCTTTATGTTCTATTTTATTACGTCGGCGGCGCCGTAGGGATCACGGCTTGCGGATATGCCTACACGAGCTACGGCTGGACCGGCACGGTAAGCTTGAACATCGCCGTGCTGCTGCTGCCTCTGATTATCGGGCTCGTCGAAATTACGCAGGAGCGAAGAATAAGGAACAAGACCGCCTACGGTGGGGGGAAACCGGATTGTGAAGGGACAACCCAGTAATAAAATCCTGAAAAACGGCTATGACAAAGCGATCTTACGACTGTAAAAGGGCCTTCTCACAAAGCTACCTATTAGGTAGGATTGTGAGGAATGCCCAAAGGCCCACGAAAGTTCCATTTTTCATTCGAGAGATCAGGTTTAACTCGCTTCGGTGGACTGAGCCTGTTTCAATCGATTTGCAAATTTCTAGGGCTCCGTTTTCCTTCACCCTCAAGCGGGCGAGGGAAGTGATTCGATATTGACATTGAGTCAATCTGCAAAGCTTTTGACTTTTTCTTCCTCGGAGAGACATGAAAATTAGCCGTTATTCAGGAAATGGCAACGATTGCCGCCCCGATGGTGCCCGCGATAAAGCCGTCGGGACGTAGGATACGTAAACATCATCTCCGTCCCGTACGTAGATTCATTTCCAGGCGATAAATTCTTTTGAAGTTTGTCCAATACTAGACAGCAATCCCTCACCGGTCAGGTTATGTTCCGACGAATTCCAGGGATGTCCCCAGCCCCCCAACATTGAAAAAGCTTCCCCTGATCTGAGGCCCGACCAGGAACATCAGTGTTCCTGAGGAAGGGAATCCGAGCGAAAAAGAATTTCAAGCAAGCCGCTCTATGCGAGTTGTCGCCAGGACGTACCGGCTTTTTTTAAAACTGCCTTTCCGGGGAGCCAATCGCCTGGCCGTGCAAAGGATTTGGTGCGCTATGAGAAATTGCTAGGAGAGACGGTAAGATGTTTTAGATTTTCAACACCATTGTGCGTAAAGACTTCGACAAGGAGAATCCCGTGAACAAGAAACTAATGTTAGCGATCGCCGCGACGGCCGTGGCTGGACTAATGGCGCTGGTAGGTGCTCCACGGTTCGCTCAGTCGGGAGCGGCTTCGCCGTCAACCCTTCAGGGCGTCCGGCGTGTGCTCGGCGCCAATTCCAGCGTGGGCAACGGGACGGTGACCAGCTACGCCGAGTTTGACAAGAACGGCGCACCCAAAGCAGTCGGCATCGTTTTCCAGACGAGCGCTTTGGAAGGGCTTCCCTCCGCACCTTCCGATGGGCACCACTGCTTTGACCGGAACAAGGATGGAAAGATTGACCTGGAGACAGAATGCTTCGCTACCCACGAATGGGTCATCCCGCTGCCCAGTGAGGCGGCGCGCCGCTCGGAAATTCCGTTTAAATGGGTGGGTCTGAACTGGAACCCGCATGGACATATCCCTCCCGGGGTGTATGATCTGCCGCACTTCGACGTCCACTTTTATATCGAACCGATCGAGAAAGTCTTCGCCGTGGAACCGGGGGCCTGCGGCCCCGAATTTGTCCGCTGCGACCAATTCGAGCTAGCGACCAAGCCGCTGCCGCCAAATTACATGCATCCCGACTTCAAAAACCTGGGTGCGGTGGCGCCGGCAATGGGCAATCATCTGATTGACCAGACGAGCGCCGAATTCAACGGCAAGAAGTTCACGCGAACCTGGATCTACGGCGTCTATGACGGCCGCGTCACCTTCTTTGAAGAGATGGTGACGCGAGACTACCTGCTGAGCCAGCCCACTGCCTGCTTCCCGCTCAAGTCACCGCCAGCCGTGGGCGTCAGGGGCTACTATCCCAGCCAGTCCTGTATCCGCTACAACTCGCAGACCAAAGAGTACACGGTCTCAATGGAAGGATTCGCGCTGCGTGAGGCCAGTGCTCCAGAGCCCATCCGAATTGCGCGTTGACATGCGCGCGAGTGATTGGGAACAACCGTTTGTCCGCGACTAGAGAAAGAACGCATTCTGAATTTTCGCCAACTTCGCGCTTCAGACCGATCGCTATAGCGACGGCTGGGCTTTGGAGCTGGCTATACACGTGCTACGACACAAACTTGATTTCACCGTGATGACAAGAAGCACGCCACTACAGCTTGACCAACAAGAAACAGCGTCGCATCAACAGAGGAGGAAATAGTATGAACCTCTATTATCACCCCCTTTCAATGACCAGCCGACCGCTCATGCTGTTTGCGGCTGAGAGTGGGCTCGACATCGAATTCAAGGTCGTCGATCTGTTCACCGGCGAGCACCTTCAGCCGTCTTACGCCGCGATCAATCCAAGCTGTCAGGTCCCGGCGCTGGAGGATGGCGATTTCCGCCTGACTGAGAGCTCGGCGATACTCAAGTACCTCGCCGACAAGACCAGCTCTGCCGCCTATCCTTCAGACCTGCAAAAACGGGCGCGGGTCAATGAGATGATGGACTGGTTCAATAGCGGTTTCTATCGCGATTTCGGGTACGGATTGATCTATCCGCAGCTTTTCCCGCATCATCGCCGGGCGACCGACGAGCTTCAAGCGGGAACCATCGCCTGGGGAAAGGAGAAGGCCAAGGGCTGGTTGAAGATCCTGGACGAGAAGCTGATCGGTCCGAAAAACGGCTATCTTTGCGGCAACCAGATCACCATCGCCGACTATTTCGGCGCCTCGATGCTGACGCTCGGCGAGGTGATCGGCTGCCAATACTCCGAGTACCCAAATATCCGGCGTTGGCTCGGCAACATGAAGGCTGTTCCGAGCTGGCCCAAGGTCAACAAGCCTTTCTACGACTGGGTCGAGTCGGTCAAGAACGCTTCGTTCGAGCGAATCTAACTTTATTTTCCACGCTATCCGAGGAGGTTTAGCCATGATCAAGAAGCTCCATCACGCCGCCTACCGCTGCCGCGATTCGGAGGAGACGCGAAGGTTCTACGAGGATTTTCTCGGGCTGAACCTCGCATCCACGCTCGAAATCACCGAATCGAAGACGGGCCGAAAAACCAGTACGCTGCACACCTTCTATAAACTCGGCGACGGTTCTTATCTCGCCTTCTTCGAAGCGCCGGACATGACGTTCAAGTTCAAGCGGCAACAAGACTACGACCTGCATATCGCCCTGGAAGTCGAGGAACCCATCCTGAAGTCAATGCTGGCGAAGGGAAGGGACCGGGGAATCGAGGCGCGCGGTGTCTCCGACCACGGGTTCGTCCACTCGATCTACTTCAGAGACCCGAATGGATACGTGATCGAGCTGGCCGCGAAGATGCCCGGTCATGATCGGGCGATGGACCCAGCAAGCAACGAGGCGCGGGCCAAGTTGGATAAGTGGCAGGCCGCGAAGCTGCGGGAGGCGAAGCGGTGAAAAACGGGATAAGCACAATTATTGACGCGGTTGTCTAACCACCGTATTGGAGAACGACGCTCGGAGAACTTGCGCAGCTTACCCGGAGCGTTGAGCCTCAAATTGAATTGAATTCTCCTTCCACTCAATACCGCGTCCAAAATCATTTGTTTTTGGGCGTACGTTTTCTTGCCCGAAGAACTTAAAAAAAATTTACGTAATTTGTCGCTAAATTTTCCCATCTTTTTGAACTATAAGGTGCCTTTTCCTAATTCAACATCTTCTGGCGCAGGGACGAAAACCTTGAAGAGTCCGACAATCTCATCGATTCCGACTTTATCGCCCAGGAAATCGTCGATGACACCGAAGCCGCATTCACAGGACTTCCCTATCTAAACCCTTCGCGCTAGAATTTTATTTACTACAGGCACCGCGCGTAGGGACAGCACAAAGATCGAGTTAGTGTCATCAACGTGGGCTGGAGCCACGGCTCACGGGGAGGGGATTATGGCGATAACTTTGAACCATACGATTGTGCCGGCGCATGACAAGGAAGCTTCGGCCCGTTTCTTCGCGCAGATCTTCGGTCTCGCATATGAAGGACCGATGAGCCACTTTGCCCCGGTTCGAGTCAACGGCGAGCTTACTTTGGACTTTGACAATGCCGACTCGTTCGAACGGCACCATTATGCGTTTCACGTGAGCGACGAGGAGTTCGACGCTATTTTCAAGCGCGTGCAAGAAGCGGGCATTGCGTGGGGCAGCGATCCTTGGAGCATAGAGAATCGGCAACTCAATTCTCGCAAAGGCGGCCGGGGCGTTTATTTTTGTGATCCGAACGGTCACGTTCTGGAACTT
>Ga0316628_100001593_pt1 | contig 16183 bp, 1 predicted proteins | sample OWC_Aug_M2_C1_D5_FD_207648 | JGI IMG/M metagenome (GOLD analysis project Ga0316628, IMG submission 207648) | Wetland soil microbial communities from Old Woman Creek delta, Ohio, United States - OWC_Aug_M2_C1_D5_C | ecosystem: Environmental > Terrestrial > Soil > Wetlands | place: USA: Ohio... | reverse complement strand
TGAGCTTTACGTTGAACAACTAGCCCTGGATATTTCCGGCACTCTTCATCGGCAAACCCTGGAAACCGCCTGGAATTTCGTGGTGGAAACCAATGAAATGCTGCGAACCCTGTTTCGCTGGGAAAAAATGACCAAACCGGTACAGGCGGTATTGAAAACCTATCAAGTTAACATCCAATACCATGATCTGTCACAATCACACGAAAAACCGGATGAAAAAAAGGCAGCCCTGGAAACCATAAAAACCAACGATAGGAAAAAAAGCTTTGATCTACACCAGGTTCCTTTCAGGATTACCTTATGCAAAGTGGAAGCAGATCGCTGTGTAATGGTTATCACTCATCATCATATCCTGTATGACGGCTGGAGTACCGGCTTGATTTTAAAGGAGTTTTTCCAGGCTTACCATGAGCTGTACCAGGGAAACATCTCATTAAAACCACCGGTAAAAACAAAATTCAAGGAATTTGTTAAATGGATTTTACAGCAGGATAAAGGTAAACAGGAAATCTACTGGAAAGAATACCTGCAAGGAGTTAATGCTCAAACCGAAATCCCGGTAAAAAAGAAAAGAGCGAAACCCGGGGCAACTCCCACCTTGCTGGATTATACCCTGCGAATCACCCCGGAACTGCATCGAGAGATCCAGGCCTTTGTCAAGAACTATAAAGTCACATTGGCCGCCCTGTTTTATACCTGTTGGGGGATTTTATTACAGGCGTATAATAACAGCAGCGATGTGGTATTTGGAACTACCGTATCCGGACGGTCGGCAAAAGTAAAGGGAATCGAAAATATGGTAGGATTATTTATCAATACCTTACCCCTTAGACTCGCCGCCCGCCCCAATGAATCCCTGCTGGACACACTGCAGCGCATGGATGATATGCTGCAAAAACGGGAACCCTATGAAAGTACTCCCTTAGTGGAAACCAGGCAATACAGCAGCAGCGATACCAGGGAAGAGCTCTTCGATTCAGTGATGGTGATCGAGAATTACCCCCTGGAAAAAAGTTTAATCCAGGAAACCGGCGATTTGCCCTTCAGGGTGGACTCCTTTTCTATAACGGAACGGACCAATTATGACCTGGCGGTAGGGGTGATTATATCCGGTGATATTAAAGCCAATTTCATATACAACAGTGAAGCATTGACAGAGGTACAGGTGGCGGAATGGGCACGGCGGTGGGTCTATATCATCCAGCAGGCCCTGGCTGCACCGAAACAGCTCTTATCCCGGATCGAAGTGGTATTGGCAGAAGAAAAGCAGAAGATCTTATTTGAATTTAACGGCAGGGAAGAGCATTACCCGTCGGATAAAACCCTGCCCCAGTTGTACAGCCAGCAAGCTGCCCGCACCCCGCATCACCCGGCACTGGTGCTTGCCAGCATTCATCTCACCTACCTGGAATTGGAGCAAAGAACCGGGCAATTGGCTTATCGGTTATGCCGTCAGTGTCGCCAGCCCCTGGAACCAGGGTCATTGGTAGGACTGATGACGGACCGGTCATTGGAAATGATCCTGGGAATGTTAGGGATTTTAAAAGCCGGCTGTGGATATGTGCCCCTGAACCCGGATGCGCCCGCAGCCAGGAATGAATATATACTCAAAGAGTGCGATATTAAATTGCTGCTCACCACCAGCCGCATCCTGGCCGCCGGTGCAAGAGTGAAAATCGGCACCTGGCAAGGTGAAGTCATGCTTTTAGATTTAGACTATTTTTCCCCAGGATTAACCCCCGGTTCACCCGCTCAAGCCAGTCCCGGTCATCTGGCATATGTTATTTTTACATCCGGCTCCACAGGCAAACCCAAAGGAGTACCCATCACGCATGCCAATTTATCACCATTGTTGTATTGGGGATATCAGCACCTGGGATTGGATTGCACCCAGCGCAGCTTACAGAATCTTTCATATTATTTTGATTGGTCGGCCTGGGAGATATTTATCACCCTGACCACGGGAGCTTGTTTATATATTGCCCCGGAAAAGTTGTTATTAGACCCGGAAGCGTGTATCGGTTTTATTCGCACCCACGGCATTTCGGTCCTGCACATTACGCCGACGCAGTTCCAGGGCCTAGCCAATGCTGCGGTGGCTTCGGGGCAGTTATTGGACTCGATGGCATATTTATGCATCGGAGCGGAGAAGTTGACTTATGACCTGGTCCGGCGCAGTTATGCGGTAGTAAAGCCGCACTGCCGGATTTTCAACATGTACGGCCCCACCGAAGCCACGATAATGGCAGCCGTACTGGAAATCAACCCCCGCCAGGATGAAATGTATCGCCAATTATCCAGTGTCCCCATTGGCATCCCTATTGCCAATATGGTCCTATTGGTACTGGACCGGAATCTCAATCTAACCCCCATCAACATCGGCGGCCAACTGTATATCGGTGGCGACGGCCTCTCCCGCGGATACCTGAACAACCCGGAATTAACCGCAGAGAAATTTTTCCTCAATAAGCCAGGGGCTCTTTTTGAAAAAACCGCCCCTGGACCCCGCAAAAACTTTTTACATCACTCCCCCCAATACCCCAAAACCCCATCACCCCATCACCCCATCTATCGCACCGGCGATGTGGTGCGCTGGTTATCCGACGGCAGTATTGAGTTCCTGGGCCGGATGGACCACCAGGTGAAGATCAGGGGATTCCGAATCGAATTAGGAGAGATAGAGAATGAATTATTGGCACATCCGGCAGTAAAAGATGCGGCAGTCACTTCCAGGCAAAGAAAAGACGGGGACAAATATCTTTGTGCTTATATCGTCTTAAAAAATGACACCCAATTGCCAGGGAATTCTTATGAAAAGGTCTTAAAAGAATTTCTCTCCCGGGCCATGCCTGGTTATATGATCCCCGCCCATATTATCAAAATAGATAAAATGCCATTAAACCCCAACAAAAAAATAGACCTGGAAAATTTGCCCGAGCCGGACAGCATTGAAACAGGCGCAGTGAAGGCACTGCCCCGCACCCCACTGGAAGAAAAACTGGTAAACATATGGCAAGAAGTGTTAAAAGTAAATCCCATCGGCATTCATGATGATTTCTTCGACATAGGCGGGCATTCATTAAAGGTGCTGGACCTGGTGAATGCCATACAGAAAGACCTCAATGTCAAGATCGACTTCCAGGATGTCTTTGAGTTCCCCACCATTGCCGAGCTGTGCCGCTGTGTGGCAAAAGGAAAAGAAATTCAATATCTGGCCATTCCAAAGCAGCCCCAGCGGGAATATTACGAACTCTCCTATAACCAGAAACGGTTGTGGTTTCTCTACAGGATGGAACCGGACAGCCCGGCCTTTAACCTGTCGGGAAGTATTAGCTTAAAAAAGCCGGCAGAAGAAGGAATAATTCGCCGCGTACTGGAAAAATTGGTAGACAGGCATGAAAGCCTGAGAACGTATTTTAACGAAATAGCCAGAGACCCGGTGCAAATCATTCTGCCCGACCTCCAGGTGGACTTAAAAAGTGTCGAAATATCCCATTTCGTTGGAGAAACCCGGGAGAAACACCGGGCCCAAATCATTAAAGAGCAAAGAACCACACCCTTTAGACTTGAGGCTCCCCCCTTATTCAGGGCAGTATTGATCCGGTGCAGTGACAGGGAAGTGGAATTGGTACTCACCATGCATCACATCATTACGGACGGCTGGTCGATTGAAGTGCTGCAGCAGGAATTTCTATTACTATATGAAGCAGCCCAACAGCACCGGGAATATCATCTTAACCCGCTGTGCATCCAATACAAAGACTATGTTTACTGGCATAATCGCCTGGTGGCAGACCCGGTACGAATGCAAGGGGCAAACATGTTCTGGGAAAACCAATTGAAAGGGGAACTCCCGGTTTTGAAATTGCCCTATGACTATCCCGAAACCAGCCTGGTAAATAAGAGAAGTGCAGGGTATCGCCTGGTAATCCCCGGGGAATTAACTCTTTCCCTGAAGGAACTGGCCAGGACCTGCAAAGCAAGTTTATTTATCGTGCTCTTAGCCGGGTTTAATGTGTTATTATCGCGCATAACTGCCCAGGATGATATTATCCTGGGAATACCCGCGGCCGCCCGGCAGCACAACGAATTAAAAAACGTGATCGGGTTATTTGTCAATACCCTGGTGTTAAGAAATAAAATAAATCCCGGTGAAACCTTTATCGACTTCATGGAACAGGTACAAAAAAACACGCTGCAAGCCCTGGAATACCAGAGCTATCCACTGGAATTAATATGCAGCCAGCTTAAGATCAAGTATCCTGGAATTTCAGTATTCTTTAATATGCTCACCTTTGGCGATATCAACCGGGAATATTTACAGCACCAGGAGACCTACGCGATAGAAGAGGTCCAGGAAGCAAAATTCCCTATGGCCTGTTACCTGACAGAATACAGGGAAAGCATAGAAATAAATACCCATTATTACAGCGAATTATTCAAACCCGCCACCCTGGAAAAAATAATGCAAAAATATGTAAGAATATTAGGAAATATCTGTGAAGATCCATCCAGGACACTTAGCTAGGAGCCTGTCCGAGAATAGCATAAAACGTTCAAACTCGATGAAGAGCAGGCTGAAAAATGGCATTATAAGTACACGAGGGAACGAGGGGGCTTGCCCCCTTGTATATTCTCGGACAGGCTCATAGACGAATAAAAAGGAATAATATGATAATAAAAAAGTTTGAAGAGCAAGTAGAAAAACTTAGCGGGAAACCTGCGGTAATCACGGAAAGTCGGCAGTTAACCTTCCGGGAGCTCAACCGATTGGCCAACCGGGCGGCGCATAAGATACTGGAATATGACAGTATCCCGGGCAAAACGTCAGGGTCGGCAGCAGCCGCCCTATTATTCGAACACAGCGCAGCCATGATTATCGGTGTGATAGGTGCATTAAAAGCAGGAAAAATCTACGTCCCCTTAGATATCAATTACCCGGAGAAGCGGTTAATATATATGCTGACCAATTCGGAAGCGCGGCTGGTATTAACCAATAATGCCAACCTGGCCCTGGCAGAAAACCTGGTGAAAAACGTCGGCAATAATATCGGGATAATCAATGTCGATACGCTGGAAGAAGAAGGTCCGCTTTCCGATGAAAATGTGAAACGGGAACCTCCGGGTCAACGATTGGCCTACATCCTTTACACCTCGGGCTCTACCGGGAAGCCCAAAGGAGTGGTCCAGGACCATGAAAATGTGTGGTATTATACCCGGAATTGGATCCAGCGTTTTTCACTTGGACCTGCGGACCGGATGACCTTATTTACGGTCTTCAGCCATGATGGGGCGGGACAGGATATGTTTGGGGCACTGTTAAGCGGGGCGGCATTGTACCCCTATAATATATTGAACCGCACCACCATAGCCGGACTCTCGGACTGGTTAACCCGGGAAAAAATCACCATCTGGCATTCGGTCCCTACGTTATACCGGTACTTTATCCATACATTGAAACATCAAAACACCGGCAGCGGGTTGTTCCCGGACCTCCGGTTTATTCTCCTGGGAGGTGAACAGATCAGGGAACATGACCTGATCATGTTCCAGCGTTTTTTCCCCCACAGCCAATTGGCAAATGTTTATGGCCAAACCGAATCTTCAGTCGATTCGATCTGGCTAGTCGAACCCGGGCAAACCATTCACCGGGTATTGTTAGGCGAACCCCTGGATAAAACCAGGATATTTTTGAAAGATATAGACGGGGAAATCGTCGATGACATAGGCAGCGGGGAAATTTATATCTCCAGTCCCCACCTGGCCCCGGGGTATTGGAAAGATGAAGAGAACACCGCCAGGGTCTTTCACCGCGACCCGGACATGGGCCAGGTATATCGCACCGGCGACCTGGGGCGGCGGTTGGGAGATGGAACCATTGAATTTATGGGCAGGAAAGACACCCAATTAAAGATCAGGGGATTCCGGGTAGAAACAGCAGAAATCGAGAACCTGCTGTTGAAGTATGAAGGCATCAAAGAAGCAGTGGTAGCAGCGCGGGTGGATGAAAAAGAAGATGCCCAGGTGCACCTATGTGCTTATATCGTGCCGGAACCCACCCGGATAAAAACCGGGACAGGAGCTGTTTTCCCGGTATCTACTTTACGCTCTTACCTGGCCGGGGAATTGCCCGAATACATGATCCCCTCTTACTTCGTGGAAATAGAAACCCTGCCGCTAACCCCCAATGGTAAACTGGACCGCAAACTCCTGCCCCCACCCGAACCCCTGCGGCCTCGCCTGGAGGTCACTTTTGTGGCCCCGCAAACCTCTTTAGAAAAAACGATTTCCGCTGTATGGCAGGAGATTTTGCACCTGGAAAAAGTAGGAATCGATGATAATTTTTTCGACCTGGGCGGCACCTCCTTTGATATCTTAAAGATAATCAGTCATTTGCACGAAGTTTTGCACATGGACATCCCGGTGGTATCGATATTCAGGCATCCCACCATTCGCTTATTATCCGAATATTTGCGGCAAGAAAAAACCGGCGCTGCGGATCGCCTGGAAGAAATGACCTGGTATGCCCGGAGGAACCGGGCCCGGCGCGAACCCCGGGAAGCATCGCTGGAAATCGCAGTGATTGGCATGGCCGGGAGATTCCCGGGCAGTCGAAACATAGATGAATTCTGGGAAAATTTGAAAAACGGGGTGGAATCCATTACTTTTTTCAGCGCAGGGCAATTGGCAGCCTGGGGAGTCCGGCAGGAACTGCGGGAAAACCCCAATTATGTCAAAGCCAATGGAATTTTAGATGACATGGAGTACTTTGATGCGGCATTTTTCAATTATTCACCCGGGGAAGCAGAGATGATCGACCCCCAACTGAGAATCCTGCATGAATGCTCATGGGAAGCCCTGGAAGCTGCAGGATATCACCCGGATGAATATGAAGGTCTGATCGGACTATACGCTGGCAATTCACCCAATCACTATTGGGTCACGTTAACCTATCTAAATCAAAGGAACAGCGCAGACACCTTGTTTTTAAATAACAATTACAGTACCAAAGTGAGCTATAAGTTGAATTTGCAGGGGCCCAGCACTGTGGTGCAAACCGCCTGTTCTACTTCCCTGCTGGCCATTCACCTGGCCTGCCAGGGTCTGATTAATAAAGAGTGTGACATTGCCCTGGCCGGTGGGGTATCTATCGGGCTGCCGGCCAAAGCCGGATATCTTTACCAGGACGGGATGATACTTTCCCCGGACGGACACTGCCGGGTCTTTGCCGCCGATGCCGGCGGCACTATCTTTGGAGACGGCGTAGGGATAGTCGTATTGAAACGGTTGGCAGAAGCCGCAGCCGACGGCGATACCATCGGTGCCGTGATAAAAGCCACAGCCGCCAATAACGATGGAAAACGCAAAGTAGGACTAACCGCACCCAGTGTGGAAGGTCAGGCCGAAGTCATCCGCGCTGCCCTGGAACTGGCCAACCTGCGTCCCGAACAAATCAGCTATGTAGAAACCCACGGCACCGGCACCATCTTAGGCGATACCGTGGAAATAGAAGCATTAAAACTGGCATTTAATACCACCCAAAAAGGATACTGCGGCATCGGCTCGGTAAAAACCAATATCGGACACCTCAACAGCGCCGCCGGCGCGGCCGGATTTATTAAAACCGTATTGGCATTAAAGCACCGCCTTATCCCGCCCAGTTTGCACTTTAATGCCCCCAACCCCGGCATCGACTTTGCCAACAGCCCATTCTATGTGAACACCGGGATCAAAGAGTGGCAAAGAGATCGCTCTCCCCTAAGGGCCGGCGTCAGCTCCTTTGGCCTCGGCGGCACCAATGTGCATGTGATCCTGGAGGAGGCCCCTGGAATCAGTGGGTCAGTGGGTCAGTGGGTCAGTGAGTCAGTAAGAAAGGCCCTCTTGTCTGAAGAGGAATTACCTGGTCAAGGTAGGGGCGGGGTTTCCCCGCCCGAAAAATCAAGAGAATATCAATTAATTGTGTTATCCGCCAAAACCCAATCCGCCCTGGACAAAATGACCCAAAACTTAGTCGAATATTTCAAAAATAATCTTTTAAATCAAGGTAATCCTGGAAATCCGGTAAATCCTGGTCAAAATCCTGGTCCGGACCTGGCCGATGCCGCCTATACTCTCCAGGTGGGCAGGAAAGCCTTTAAATACAGGAGAACCCTGGTATGTTCCCATGGGGATGAATTGCCGGCATTGTCTTCAACCCCGATCTTTACCGCCCAGGAAGGCCAAAAGCCTGTCATTTTTATGTTTCCCGGCATGGGCCCGCATTATGTAAAAATGGGCTGGGAATTATATCGAACTCTCCCCCTATTCCGCCGGGAAATGGACCGCTGTTTCGAGATATTAAGACCTCTAATGGATTACGATATCAAAGAGATTATTTATCCCTCCGACAGGTCAGACAGGTCAGACAGGTCAGACCAGTCGGACCGGTCAGACATTCTTATCAATCGAACCGATATCGCCCAGGTGGTGCTGTTCATCTTTGAATACGCCCTGGCGAAATTATTAATGGCCACAGGCATTGCCCCTTATGCCATGATCGGGTACAGTTTCGGGGAATATGCGGCAGCGTGTATATCCGGGGTACTTTCCCTGGAGCAAGCCATACAGGTGATTGTACACCGGGGTCGTTTGCTGCAAACTCTACCCAACGGCGCCATGCTCAGCGTTCCCGCCGGGGAAGCAGAGATAAAACCGCAACTGGCCTTATTCCCAGGGTTAGCCATAGCCATAGATAACGGCGCCTCCTGTATTGTCTCCGGCCCCGGCGATGAAATCGCAGCCTTTGAAAAACTGATGAAAGAGAAAAGATATTTATGCATGCGGTTAAATGCCCCTCATGCCATTCACTCGCCAATGATGACACCAATGTTGGAAAAATTTGCCCGGGCGCTGGGTGCTTTTACTTTTCAAAAGCCCACGATTCCCTATGTATCCAATGTAACAGGAACATGGATCACAGTCGAAGCTGCCCAGGACCCCGGGTATTGGGTCACCCACTTAAAACAAACCGTCCGCTTTGCCGACGGCATGCAGGAATTGTCAACCATACCCGGGGCAGTATTCATCGAAGTAGGTCCCGGCCGGGATTTAGCCGCGCTGATCCGGCGTTACCTCGAAGAAAACCCGGACCGACACGCAGAGCACGCCGTGGATTTGATCAGGGTACAAAGCAAGGAGATTTCCGACCGATCCTATTTCCTGGACAAAATCGGGCGATTATGGCGTTATGGCATACCGGTGAATTGGACTGCGCTGCACCAGGGGGAAAAGAGGCACCGGGTACCGCTCCCCACTTATCCCTTTGAAAGAGAGCGTTACTGGCTTGAAGGCAACCCCTTGAACATCGGTGAAAGCGCAGGAATCAAGAAAGAACCCCCAGGTAAACAGCCGGACATCGCCGATTGGTTTTATGTTCCCACCTGGAAACCCCGGGAACTCCCACGGGCTGCAAGCGGACCAGCCGAAAAGAAATTCCGCTGGCTGTTATTCATGGACAGCCGGGGTATTGGGACACGCATGCAGGAAAAGTTGGAACAATTGGGGCACCAAGTGGCAGTGGTCAGACCCGGGGCTCGATGGGCTGAAAATGGCACCGGCGTATATACCCTTTGTCCTACCCTTCAGGCAGACTACGATACCCTATTGGAAAAGTGCTGTTCCCCGGGCAATGTCCCCCGGCGGATCCTTCATTTATGGAATGTCACCGGCCCCTGCGCAGCCCGGGGAGAAAAGGAACAAGAGCTGGGATATTACAGCTTGCTCAACCTGGCACAGGCCATCGGCAAGAAGAATATCCATGATGAAATAGAGCTGACGGCAGTCAGCGACGGTATGCAAGGAATACGCGGAGATGATTTGCAGAACCCGCAAAAGGCAACCATGCTTGGCGCTCTCCGGGTGATACCCCGGGAATATATCAACATCAAATGCCGGAGCATCGATATTGAAATGCCCCTGCCCGGGACCCCCGTAGATGAAACCGTTATGGAACAGTTGTTAACCGAGTTATCGACGGGAATCACCGATTCGGAGGCGGCCTACCGGGCGAATCAGCGCTGGGTGAAAACTATTGAACCAAGAGCCCTGTTCAGGACCGGCCGGGAGACATCCCTATTAAAACCGGGCGGCGTTTACTTAATCACCGGGGGTTTAGGAGGCATTGGGTTGGAATTAGCCAGGTACCTGGCAAAGACAGTAAAGGCCAGGTTGGTGCTGACCGGGCGGCGTCCCTTACCACCCCGCCGTCAATGGCCGAGACTACTGGATACCGGTGATACAGAGGAAGACATTGTCATCAAAATACGAAAAGTACGGGAGTTGGAAGATTTAGGGGCGCAAGTCCTGGTATACGGTGCGGATGCGGCCAATCGGCGGCAGATGCAGCGAGTTATTGCCCAAACCCGGCAAAAACTGGGCAAGATCAATGGTGTCATCAATGCCGCCGGGATTCCTGACGGAACCATTATCCAGCGGCGAACCCCGGAGATGAGCCAACGCATCCTGGCCCCCAAAGTCACAGGTACACTGATTCTTGATGAACTTTTAAAAGACCAGCCGTTGGATTTCTTTATTCTATTTTCCTCCACCGTGGCTGTTACCGCGTTAGGGGGGCAGGTGGCTTATTGTGCGGCCAATGTATTCCTTGACCATTTTGCCCGTTATAAATCAGCCAGGGACGGCGGCCTGTGCCTGGCCATCAACTGGGACGCCTGGCAGCAAGTGGGCATGGCGGCTAAGGCGGTAAAAACAGCAGCCGCTCCCCCCAGGGAAACCCGGGTAAACCATCCCTTATTTGAAAAATGTCAAAGGTATGAGCCGGACCAGGAGGTATGGACATCTTATCTCGAGGTAAACCGCGATTGGATGCTGGAAGAACACCGGATCCTGGGGAAAGCCACCCTCCCAGGCACAGCATACCTGGAAATGGCCAGGGCTGCTTTTGAGTCCCATAAGCCGGATGTCACCATTGAATTGAGTGATATTTACTTCCTGACCCCCTTAATTGTAGAAGAAAATGAGTGCAAAGAGGTTCGCACCCTTCTTCAAAAGCACAGCCGGGGTTATCGTTTTTCCATTATCAGCCGCCTGGTCCCAGGGGAAGATCGATGGGTGGAGCATGCCAAAGGAAATGCCGCAGCACTAGAAAAAGAATCTCCCCGAATTTATGATATCCGCCAGCTCAAGGAAACCTGCGGCGGAGATGAAAAGGTTTTCCCGGCAGCCGGCCGTAAAAATCAGCGGGGAGCCATGACCTTTGGCCCCCGTTGGGACAACCTCAGTTGGCGTAAAGGCAATAAAAACCAGGGACTGGCAGAGCTGCAATTACCTGGAGCTTTTGTCGAAGAAACAGGGTTATACCGGCTGCACCCCGCCTTATTGGATGTGGCCACTACTTTCTTACGTCCCCTGGTACAAGAAGAAGGTACTTACATGCCCTTTTACTATAAACGTTTGACCATAAAAAGTCCTTTGCCGGGGAAAATCATCTGCTGTGCCCGCAGCCTGGACCAGGACAGCCATGAACCCCACAAAGAGACCTTGAAATTCAATGTTACCATTATGGATGAGCGGGGTACGGAACTGGCGGAAATTGAAGAATTTACCTTGAAGTCTGTTCATATTGACACCAACGAGACCAACCAAATTACACTCCCTACTCCTCGTCCCTTTTCTTATTTTTTGTCAGGACCCCCCGGGGAAAAGCCGGGAAACTTAATTCATGGAATAGAACAGGACCCAGGGGAATCCAGGCGGGACCCTCTGAAAGATGCGATATTACCTGGGGAAGGCATCGAGGCATTCCTGCGGATTTTGTCAGCAGAAGGACTCTACCAGGTGATAGTATCTACAACCTCCCTGGATGCCCGGTTACTGCAAATACAGGGGTTGATCGAAGTATTTCACCGGCAGCGTTTCCTGGAAGAAGAGGAAATGTCCTCCCAACCAAAACATCCCCGGCCTGAATTAACTACCCCTTATATCGCCCCTGTAATCCATATCGAGAACATCCTGGTAAAAATCTGGCAAAAATTACTGGGAATCGAAACAGTGGGCATACAGGATGATTTCTTTGAATTGGGCGGGGATTCGTTAAAAGCCATTACTTTTGCCGGGAAAATTCACCAGGAATTAAATATCGAAGTTCCCCTTTCGCTGTTTTTCGAAAAACTCACCATAAAAGAACTGGCCCAATACCTTGAAGAAAACAGCGGTACCCATCGATTTTCTACCATCCCGGCCCCAGAAAAAAAAGAATATTATGCGTTATCCTCTGCCCAGAAACGATTGTATATTTTACAAGGAATGGAACCCAATAACACAGGTTACAACTTAACCTCGGCAATCCAACTGGAAGGAATACTCGATAAAAAACGATTGGAAACGGTCATCCGGCAATTGATCAAGCGGCATGAAAGTCTCAGGACCTCCCTTCATATGATAAATGGTGAACCGGTCCAGATCATCCATGAGGATGTTGGGGTAGAATTTGAGATTGAGTATATAAAGGTGGAGGCTGAAGTTAAAGTTGAGGAAGGCATTTCTTCTTTCATTCGTCCCTTTGATCTCTCCCGGGCGCCATTGATGAGAGTCGGCCTGCTCCGGCAGGCAGAAACCCAATATATCTTGATACTAGATATGCATCATACGATTTACGATGGCCTCTCCATGCAACTTTTTTCCCAGGAATTCATGGACCTGTACCAGGGAAGTAAGCTGCCCCTGTTAAAAACTCAATACAAAGACTATGTCCAATGGCAAAAGAGCCGGTGGAAAACAGGGATATTACAGCGGCAGGAAGATTACTGGCTGAAAGTGTTTTCAGGTGTTATCCCGGTGTTAGATCTGCCGGTGGACTTTCCCCGGCCCGCTGCCCAGAGTTTTGCGGGAAACCGGTTGAAGTTTACCATCGAGCAAAATGAAACAGACCGTCTCAAAGCAGTAGGAAAAGAGCACAACGCCACACTCTTCATGGTCTTGCTGGCCATCATCGATGTCTTACTCATGAAACTCAGCGGCCAGGAAGATATTGTCGTAGGTACACCGGTGCTGGGAAGAGAACACCCGGATTTAGAAAAAATTATCGGCATATTTGTCAGTACAGTGGCTCTAAGGAACAAGCCCCTGGCAGGGAAAACATTTGCCAACTTCCTGGAAAACCTCAAAGAAAACACGTTAAAAAGCTTCGACAACCAGGACTACCCCTTTGAAACTTTGGTGGAAAAAGCAGCAGCCAGGAGAGATGCCAGCAGGAATCCACTCTTTGATATTATGTTCATTATGCATAATTATGAAATGACCGCCCCGGGAAAACAGGAACTGGAAATCGAAAACTTAAAATTAAAAAAATATGAATATGACCCCAACACCTCCATATTTGACATCACGATTAACGGACTGGAATTGAATCATACTTTAGTATTTACTATTGAATACTGTACAAAACTATTTAAAGAAAAAACCATTGAACGGTTTATTGGTTATTTCAAAAGAATTATCTATTCTCTCGCTGATATTGTCGATAGTAAATTAGCAGATATAGAAATTCTCCCCGATGATGAAAAAAATCGCTTGCTCTACACCTTTAACAACACCGCAGCAGCATACCCCAAAGACAAGAACCTTCACCAATTATTTGCAGAACAGGTGGAGAGAACACCGGACCAAATCGCTTTAATAGGATCCCACGAACCGCGCTTCGAGGGAACAGGGGGGCTTGCCCCCTTGTCTGCTCTTATCTCAATTACTTACCGGAAATTAAACAAAAAATCCCATCAATTGGCACTCCTGCTAAAGGAAAAAGGCGTTAAACCCGGTGTCATCGCGGCAATCCTGGTGGAACGCTCGATCGAAATGATGATCGCCTTATGGGCCATATTAAAGGCAGGCGGCACATACCTGCCCCTGGACCCGGAATACCCCCCGCAGCGAATAAAGTATATCCTGGAAAAAAGCGGCACAGGAATGTTATTAACCCAAAGCCATTTAATGGCCAACTGCAAAGATATGATGCCCGGGGGGGAAATCATCGACGTCCTGGACCAGGGAATATATTTACCCATTAAAGAAACAGGGATACCATGCCCCAGGGTTTCACCGGCAGACCCGGCTTATGTTATTTACACTTCGGGATCCACAGGTAATCCCAAAGGCGTAATAGTTCGGCATCAAAATGTGGTGAATTTTATTATGGCTATGGTCTCCATCATTGATTTTTCACCAGGCAAAGCTATATTAGCCGTAACCACTATCTCTTTTGATATCTTTTTCCTGGAAACCCTGCTGCCCCTCAGCCGCGGCCTGGAGATCGTTATAGCATCCGAAGTTGAACAGAAAGACCCGGCATTATTGGAAAAGCTGATCCTCAAGAACCAGGTCGATATGGTACAATTTACCCCCTCCCGGCTCCAGTTATTATTGGACCTAAGGAATAATTTACAGGGTTTGGTAGGGGTAAAGGAATTAATGGTGGGAGGGGAAGCATTTCCGGTACCGCTGCTGGAAAAAGTACAGGAACATTACCAGGGAAAAATTTATAATATGTACGGCCCCACTGAAACCACCATCTGGTCAGCGGTCAAGGAGTTAACCCACATCGACCCCGGCAATATAACCATTGGCACTCCCATTGCCAACACCCGGGTATACATTGTCGACCGCAATGACCATCTGCAGCCCCTGGGAGTAACCGGCGAATTGCTCATTGCCGGCGACGGTGTGGCATTAGGCTATCTCAATAACGTGGAATTAACCGCAGGAAAATTTAAAATCAATAGGTCCTATAGGTCCAATAGGACCTATATTAAGCTCTACCCTGGGTCCTATGCCCTGGGCCCCAGGCTGTACCGCACCGGTGACCTGGCCCGCTGGCTGTCCAATGGAGAGATTGAATTTTTGGGCCGCCTGGACTACCAGGTGAAAATCCGGGGATTCCGCGTGGATGTGGAAGAAATCGAAGAGCAGTTACTCAAGCATGAGCGAATCAAAGAGGCAGTAGTAGTCACCAGGACCAATCCCTCCGCCGAGCAGTTTTTGTGTGCCTATTTGGTCCTGCACAAGACGGAATTACCCGGTGCCCTCAATATCCCCGAATTACGAGAGATGTTGTTGGCGAAATTGCCTCAATATATGCTCCCAGCCTATTTTATACCCCTGGAGGACATGCCCTTGACCCCCAACGGGAAAATAGACAGGAAGGCTTTGCCAGAACCGGACCTCTCTCGTTCCCACTGGGGAGCAGCGGGAACCTTTGTTGCCCCAGGCACTGACAGGGAAAAAATTATTGCCAATATCTGGAAGGAAATTCTTCACGTCAAGGAAATAGGACTGCATGATAACTTTTTCGACCTGGGAGCCAATTCGCTGCATGTGATCCAATTAAACTGGAAATTAAATGAAATCTTCGGGAAAGAAATACCCATCGAATTGATGTTCACGAATTTGTCCGTCAGTTTTATCGACCGATACCTGGTTGAGAGTGCGCCGGAAGATGAAGCAGAAAAAAAAGTAAAACAAATGGAAACCATGGATAACGCACGAGAAACCTTCAAGGATACCATCAGTAAACTGACCGGGGAAGGATTAACCAATGATAATTAGTAGTTAGTAGGAGGAAAGCATGAATGCACAGCAGGAAAAACCTGGGAAACATGAATACACAGGCCTGGAAATAGCCGTGCTGGGAATGAGCTGCCGGTTCCCCGGCGCCAATACCCTGGAAGAATTCTGGGAAAATTTGAAAAATGGACAGGAATCCATTCATTTTTTTGGCGGAGAGGAGTTAGAGGCTTTTGGGCCAAAAAGTAATTTAACAGACAATGACAATTCGAGACCTATCCGGGGGATTGTGACCGACCCTGAATTTTTTGATCCGGCATTCTTTGGCTACAAGCCATTGGACGCTGATTTTATGGACCCCCAGATCCGGCTTTTTTATGAGTGCTGTTGGGAAGCCCTGGAACTCTCCGGGTATAACCCGGAATCCTATGAGGGGTTAATCGGGATTTATGCCGGGGCCAGCAATAATCGCGGCTGGGAGGTAGAGGCCCTCTTCAGTGAACGGTCAAAACTCCTGGGATATTTTGCCCGGGACCATTTAATAGACAGGGATTTTTTAAGTACGCGCATCGCTTATCGGCTCAATTTGCGGGGACCGGCCATTACCATGAAAACCGCCTGCTCAAGC
>Ga0316628_100001592_pt1 | contig 16195 bp, 14 predicted proteins | sample OWC_Aug_M2_C1_D5_FD_207648 | JGI IMG/M metagenome (GOLD analysis project Ga0316628, IMG submission 207648) | Wetland soil microbial communities from Old Woman Creek delta, Ohio, United States - OWC_Aug_M2_C1_D5_C | ecosystem: Environmental > Terrestrial > Soil > Wetlands | place: USA: Ohio... | reverse complement strand
TGATGAACACCCCGTCCGCCCGGAACGCGAGCCGGTCCCACTCGCTCCGCTCCGCCGGAGGCCGCACCACCGCCTCCCCCACCGTAGCCCACACCAGCGCGACCAGGACAACCAGACCGACCAACGCACCGCTGCTGACTCGTCTCATCGTTCCTTCCCCTCTCTCAAGGCCGGCATCGACGACACCGGCAGCACCTGCTTGACCCACACCGGAACCGGATCGGCTCGACGCCTGTTCGCAAGCGAACGGAGCTAGACTGCTCGCCCGGGTGAGCTCGCCCCTCATTGGCGCACATCATAGCAGGCGCCGAGCTCGAGCGAGGGGCCTGGAGAGCGCCAGAATGGGTAGATGCACGTCGCGCGCGGCCAGAGCAAGGGCTTGAGGCATGCCGGCTAAAGTCGCAGTCGTCGGCGCCGGATGCTCGGGCTCGGTCGCCGCGTGGAGACTGGCGCTGGCCGGGCTGGCCCCGGTGGTGCTCGACCGCGACCAGCAGCCGGGCGCCAGCGTTGCCTGCGGCGGCGTCATGCTCCATGCCCTCGGCCGATGGCTCGAGCTCCCGGCCAGCCTGATCGACGGTGAGGTCACCCGTCTATGGCTCGTCGACCGCCGGCGCCGGAAGAGGCTGGACTGCGTCCGGCCGCTCTTCGTCTCCCTCGACCGCCGGCGTCTGGACTGCTTCCTGGCCGAGCGTGCCGTGGCCTGCGGCAGCGAGCTGCGCAGTGGCTGTCGCGTCGTCGACTGGGATCCCCGCACCGGCGGGCTCACCTGGGAGCGCGCGGGGCAGCGAGTCACGGAGACCTTTGACACAGTCGTCTTTGCCGACGGCCAGCGCTCCGTCGCACGGCGAGCCGGGCTGGGCGTCGGGCAGGGAACCCCGGTCGGCAGTGCCTTCTATCGCGAGCTCGCAAGCGATGACGACCGTTGTGACGAGATCGAGCTCCACCTGGTCCTGCCGGCGGGCGTTCCGGGATACCTGTGGGTCTTCCCGAAACGCGGCTACGTGCAGGTGGGCGTGGGGCGCCTGCAGCGGCCCGGCGACCTCCCTCTCCGTTACGTGCTGGACGAGTTCATCCGCGACGACGATCGACTGCGGCTCTATCGGCCCCTGCGGGCCGGTGGAGGCACCGTTCCCCTCACTCTCGCCCGCCGTTTCGCCTGCCCCGGCGGTCTGGTCATCGGAGACGCCGCCGGCCTGGTCAACCCGGTGACCGGCGGCGGCCTGCTCTACGCCACTTCCAGCGGCGAGCTGGCAGCACGGGCAGTGACGGAGGGCTTTCAGAAGGGGCTCGACCGAGCCTGGATTGCCCGTCGCTACTGCGGGCTCATGCGGCGCTCGGTCCACCTGTGGTGGTTGCGCAGCCTGGGCGTGGCGTTCCGCCTCCAGACCATCGGCGCCGAGGGGGCGGGATCATGGCTGCCCAACGCCGTCCTCAGGCTGTACGCGCGGCTGACGCCGAGCCTCGCCCTGGCGGCAGCAGCCCTCGCCCGCGGCAAGGGCTGAGGTCCGGATCAGGAGCCGATCGGCATCACAGCGTGACCTGGGCGACCGCCTGGGCTCGGCTGCCCGCTCGATCCGCGCCCTGATCGAGGCGGCTCACCACGGGAGCCGCTCGAGGTGCAGCTCGATCCCGTACTTCTGACTCAGCCGATCGCGATCCTCGGCCGCGAGCCGCGCCAGCTCGTCGCGGTTCTCGGCGACCGCCTCCTGCAGGAGAAGCTCCCGCACGACCTCGAAAGGGACCACGCCCGGCTCGCGTCGGGCGACCACCTCCACCACGTGGAAGCCGAGGTCGGACCGCACGACATCGGACAGCTCCCCGGGTGGCAGGGTCGTGGCGGTCGCGGCCAGCTGGGGGACGAGCCGCTCCGGCGCGACCCAGCCGAGATCCCCTCCCCGCCGCGCGCTGGCGTCCTCTGACGACCGCCGGGCGACCTCCGCGAAGTCGGCCCCGGCCAGGATCTCGGCGCGCAGCTCGGTCGCCCGCCGGCGAGCCGCCTCTTCTCCGACCACATCCTCACCAGCCTCGTTGAGCGGCATCTGCCCCTTGACCGGTGTGACCAGGATATGGCGCAGGTGAACCCGGGGCTCGACCGTGAAGCGGCCGCGCTGCTCCTCGTAACGGGCGCGCAGCATCTCGTCGTTGAAACCCCTCAGCAGGGCTCGGCGCGCGTAGAGGTCGCGCAGCACGTCCTCACGCTCGGCCTCGAGCAGCGTGGAGAACATCGGGTCAGAGCCCAGGTCGAGCGCCTCGGCCTCGAGGACGACGAGCATGTTCGACGTCACGTCCTGGAGGAATCGCTCCAGCGGTGCGTCACTCGCCAGGTAGGCCTGGCGACTCGCCTCTGACAGCGCGGCGAAGCGAAGACCGAGCTCGCCGAGGGTGATGTGGCGGCTCCCGACGGTCGCCACCACGGTCTCGGGTGCGTAGGGTCGGGCAGAGGCGCCGCCCTGACTCGAGCGCGATGCGGGCACAACGCTCTCGGCTTGCGGCGGCACGTTCGAGTCGGCATCTCCCTCGAGGCTTGCCGCCTTGTCACAGCACAGGAGGCTCACGAGCAGGACAGGCGCCGCGAGGATTGACGTCCATGCGAAGGTTCGGCGAGATACCATGGCGGGTCTCCTTCGAGTCACACGGCTGCGATTCTAGCCCGGCCTCAAGCTCTGGCGGGCGGGGCGCAGGGACCGTGAGCGGGAGTCTCTACGGCTCGAGCGACCTGATCGTCTCCTGGAGCACCTGCCGCTCGCGGGCGTCGGTCTCCCACTGCAGGGCCCTGCGGAAGCAGCTGATCGCAGCATCACGGTTGTCGAGCTTGTAGAGGTAGATCGCACCCAGGCTCTTCCAGATGTCGGTTCGCCTCGGGCTCAGCTTCACCACCTGCTCGTAGGCGCGTGCCGACTCCTCGAACCACTGGAGCTGGTAGGCGGCCATGGCCACGTGCTCCCACGCCGACAGGCTGGTCGGATTGCGACGGCAGGCCTCACGGAAGTCGGCGAGCGCTCGCTCGACATCGCCCGACCTGGCCAACATGAACCCCCGCTCCAGGTACAGGTCGGGGTGGCGTGAGCCCGCCGCCAGAGCCCGCTCGACGACCTGCAGCGCCTCCGCGTCCCGCCCTAACCCACGCAGCAGACGGGCCAGGGCGAGGGCGGCACGGTGGGCCCCGGGATCAAGCTCGACCGCACGCCGAAAGGCCGGGATCGCCTCCTCGACCCTGCCCTGGTCGCGCAGGCACTCGGCGACGTAGCTTGCGGCCGCCGCCGATCGCGGGTCCTCGGCGGCTCCCCTCTCGAACAGCGGCAGGGCCTCCCCAGGCTTGCCGACGAGGGACAGACAGCGGCCGGTCAAAGTGAGGACCGGCACGCTGTGAGGGCTGGCCTCGAGGGCCCGCCTGAGTCGCGGCAGCGCCTCCTGGCAGGGCTCGGGGGCAGTCAAACCGGTCGCCATCTCGAGGGTCTGGATGACCTCCGTCATCTGGCGAGGATCGGCTAGGCTCCGGTCCACCTTGCCGCCCGGCGATGCCTCAAGGTAGCCGAGGGCGGCAAGCCGCTCGCGCTCCTCGGGGGACGGCCGGCTCCCGGCGAGCAGGTCGTCGTGGAGGGCCTCGCCGAGGCCCTCCGTGGTCTGAACAAGGCGGCGCTCGAGGCGTCGCGCGGTTTTCGGCTGGAGGCTCGACAGATCGCGGGCCTCCTCCGGGTCCGCGCCCAGGTCGTACAGGCTCGGCCGGGGGGCGTCGAGGTACAGCCAGCGGCCGTCCGAGATCGCCCGCAGCGGGTACCAGCGGTGGGAGAAGAAGGGGCTCAGGGCCTCGCAGTAGCTCCAGCGGGGCTCGGTCTCCCCGCGCCGAAGGAGCAGCAGCGAGCGACCGTCGAGTCCAGCTGGGGCCGCGGCACCGGCCAGCGCGAGCAGCGTAGGCGCGACATCGACGGTCCGCACCAGACCGGTGACCTCGCGTCCCGGGTCCGCCCCCGGACCGGCCACGATCAGCGGGACCCTGCGCGCCCCCCGGTAGACGAGCACGCCGTGGGTCGGCTCACCGTGCTCGCCGAGCATCTCGCCGTGGTCGCCGACCGCCACGATCCAGGCCTCGGGTACGGCGGCCAGGAGTCGGCCCAGCTCGGCGTCGACGTAGGCGATCTCCGCGTCGTACATCTGGTTGGGGCCGCTCACCTGGCCTACGTACTGGGACGGCGGGTGGTACTCGGCGTGGGGGTCGAAGTAATGCACCCAGAGGAAGAACGGCCGCTCGAGCCGGCTCAGCACGGCCAACGCCGCGTCGGTGGTGCGGCGAGCGTCGCGCTCCACGATGAGAGTGCCCAGCGCGTGACCGATGCCGGGGTCGTCGTCGTACACGCCGAACCCCTGGTCGAGACCGAAACGCCGCTCCAGCACCGCCGCCGAGACCACGGCCGCGGTGTCGAAGCCAGCGGCGCTGAGCACCTCGGCCACTGTCGTCACCCCGGCCGCGAGGGTGAACGTGCCATTGTCCCGGACCCCGTGCCGCGGCGGGTAGAGGCCGGTGAGGATGGAGGCATGGCTGGGCAGGGTCAGCGGGCTCGACGCGTCGCAGCGCAGGAATCGGGAGCCCCGGCGCGCCAGAGCGTCGAGGTTGGGGGTGTGAGCGTGCCTCCAACCCCAGGCGCCGAGGTGATCGGCTCGGGTGGTATCGAGCGTGATCAGGACGACATCCGGCCGTTGGTGCGCCGCGCCGCCCGGGCTCTCGCCGTCGGCCACAGCGACGGCAGCCGCCAGCGACGCCGCCAGCACGAGCCCTCCGCAGCGATGAAACACCGTCACCACCTTCATCATCTCGCGCCCGCCCGAGAGGTCCGGCCCGCGCCCGCTCCCCACTCGGTTGCGTCGCGGACGCCGCTCGGGCGCTCGCGCGCCCCACGGGAGCCGGCTCCCGTGGCGATGATAGCGCAGGTGGATCGACCGACCGCAGCCGCAACGGGACGACCCTTGACCGCGCGTCAGGCGCTCGAGTAAGGTCACAGGGCGACCGCAGATCGCGCCACGATGGTTGCCGAGCTCGTCCTCGTTCTCGTTGTCACGGTCGACACCCTCAGGCTCGATGCCGTGGACAGCATGCCGCAGACCTCCGCGCGGCTGCGCGCCTTCCACCAGGTCTCCGATTTCAGGACTCCCTCGCCCCTCACGCTGCCGGCGCACGCGTCGCTGTGGACCGGCCTCTACCCATACCACCACGGGGTGCGCAACAACGGCCGCTACCGCCTGGCCGAGAGCTTCTTCTTCTTGCCGGAGCGGCTCAAGGGCGAGGGATTTCGCACCGCCGCGTTCGTGTCGTCCAAGGTCCTTTCCAGTCGCTATGGGCTGGCGCGAGGCTTCGACACGTACCAGGGGCCGCCCCCGGGAGTCGACGAGCTGCCTGCTGTCGCCAGCGTTGACGAGGCGCTCCGCTTCCTGGATCGCCCGGCGACCAACGCGCCCACCCTGCTCTGGCTCCACCTCTTCGATCCCCATGCCCCCTACCGTGTCGCCGGCGGCGGCGTCTCCAAGGCGCCCGAGGCCTACTACGGCGAGGCCCGAGCCGTGGACCGCGAGCTCGACCGCCTGTGGCGCTGGCTCGACCAGAAGCAGCTCTGGGATCGCGCCATCGTCGTCTTCTGCGCCGACCACGGCGAGGGTTTGGGAGATCACGGCGAGCCCCAACACGGCGTCTATCTCTACGAGCCCACGGTGCGCATCCCGTTCTACCTCCATGCGCCCGGCGACATCAGCCTGCGCGACCGCGGCTCGCTGCTCGACGTCGTGCCGACGTTGCTCGAGCTGCTCGGTCTGACCCCGGCCGCCTGCCTCGACGGCGAGTCGCTGCTCCACCCCTCGGAACAGCCCCTCCTGCTCGAGAGCGTCGCCCCCCGGGAGGCTTTCGGCTGGAGCCCTTCATGGGGAGTCGTCTGGAACGGCCACAAGCTCGTCCAACGCGACCGGTTCGAGCTGTACGCGGTGAAGGACGATCCGCTGGAGGGGCACGACATGGCCACAACCCGAGCCCAGGAGGCCCGGGTCGGTCAGGCGCTGATGTCCGAGATGGTGCAGTCCGAAGCTTTGGCCAACCTCGAGCCCGACCCCTCCCTGGTCGCCCTCGGCTATGTCCTCCCCAGGGCCGTGCGGGCGAACCGGCGCCTCGGCCAGCGGGGCGAGGCCGTCGTCCTTGACGGGCTCAACGACTCCTACTTCGCCGCCAGCGCCGGGGACTGGGAGGCAGTGCTGACAGCCGCCGAGGGCGTGCTGCGGACAGATTCCGAGAACGTCGCGGCTCTGCACTACGTGGTCGACGCCTCGGGGCGGCTGGGTCGCCCGGTCGCCCGCGACCGCCTGGACAAGCTCCAACCGCTCGACGACCCGAGCGGCCAGACCGCGCTCGTGCTGGCCCGCTACCACGAGGCTCGCGGTGACCGCGAGCGGGCCGAGCAACTGTACGCCACGGCGGTCGAGCAGAACGAGCTGCTGATCGAGGCGCGACTGGCGGTGATCGGCCAGCTCCTGGCCCGGGACCGGGATGGCGAGGCCCTGGCGCACGTCGCGCGGCTTGAGCAGCTCGCCCCTGGGAGCTCGCACGAGCGGGTCGCGCGAGCGCTCGTGGCCCTCGACCAAGGCCAGCTCCCCTCGGCTCGACAGCTCCTCGAGCAGGTGCCCGAGGACCAGCGCAACGACTTCCGCTACTGGGTCCTGCGCGGCTACCTCGCCTACCGGTCCGGGCAGCTCGGGGAGGCCATCACGGCCTTCGAGAACGCCATCGAGCACGGTCATGCGACGCCCGACCTGCTGCTCACGCTCGGCGGCCTGGCCATCGAGCTGGACAACACCGTCGCCGCGGCGGACACCTTCCGCCGCTTCCTGAGCCTCTACCCTTCGCACCCGGAAGCGGCCAACGTGCGCAGCCTGCTGCGCGACCTCGAGGCGGTCCGGAGCAGCGATCCCGAGGGTCGGCTCCAGTGACCGGACCCGGGACGCGGCGGCTCGCTGTCATTGCCGCGCTGGTGGCCATCGCCGCACTCACGTTCGTGCTCCGGCTGCTCCCCACCTACGCTTCAGTGCACGACTTCGGCGAGCTCATCGACGACACCGATGCCCTCTTTCACCTGGTGCGCGTGGAGGAGACCATCCGCCGCTACCCCCTGGTTCCGGTCACGACGGCCTATGAGGAGTACCCGCAGGGATCCGTCTACGAGACGCCGCCGCTCTACCCGTTCCTGGTCGCCACGCCGATCAAGGCGGCGTCGGCCTTCGTCGAGCTGACGCCGCTCGGCATCCGTCGGCTCGCCGCCTTCTGGGGACCGATCTCGGGCGTGTTGGCGGTGCTCGCGGTCTACCTCTTCCTCGGCGTCTTCCTGGAGAGCGAGCCCGCTCGTCTGTTCGGAACGTTGCTCTATGCACTGATGCCGATCGCGGTCAACTACACCTCCTACGGCAACCTCGACTACCACGGGTTCATCGTCGCCGCGACGGTGTTCTTCTACGCTCAGGTCCTGCGCCAGCGCCCCCTGGCGGCGGCTCTGTCCCTGGTCCTCCTGTTCGGCACCTGGCCGGCCTCGATCTTCCAGGCCGGGATCGCCTTCCTGGCACTCGCCGCCCTCAGGTTGTGGGGCGACGACCTCGGGCACCTGCGTTCGTTCGAGAAGGCGCTCTACGGCGCGGCGGCCGGGATCGCGCCCCTGGTGCTCTACAGCTGGATGCTCGGCGCCCGGGAGCTGAACCCGGCCTGGTTCGGACCCGGCACGCTGCTCACGGTGCTCTCGCTCGCCCTGCTCACGGGTACGCTCTGTCACCGCAGCTGGTGGCGCCTGGCCGCCTCGGTCGCCCTGGTCCTGCCCCTCCTGCCCACCGTGCTGCTCGGCGTCGTCACCCTCTACGGCCATCCCATCCCCTTCCTGGAGACGGTCCTCGAGTCGACGCCCCTCCTCTTCCTGCACCGCGAGTTCAGCCTGCAGGGAGTGGTCTACCTCCTGACCCCGCTGGCGCTGGCGACGCCCGTTCTCCTCGCGATCTTCGCCTGGTCGTGGCGCAGAAACCCGAGCGCTCCGCAGGTCTTCCTGGTGGTGGCGTACGCGGTCCACGCCTCGGCCGCGCTGGCGATGGCGCGCTACACCAACCAGCTGGCGCCCCTGGTGGTGCTGGTGCTGATGCTCGGCCTGACGCGCCTGCGCAGGGCTCGCATCCCGGTCGCGCTCCTACTGGTCGTCAACGCGTTTCCGATCATCGGCGCCACCCGGCCCCAGGCCGTCCGTCCCGAGATGCAGGCCCTCCAGTCCAGCCTGCCCTTCTGGAGCGCCACCCCAGCGACCTCGGGCTGGGGGAACCCCAGCGTCACTCCGGAGTACGGCGTCCTCACCGAGTGGGAGTTCGGGATCTTCATCGAGTACTACGCCCACCGGCCGGTGGCGATCGACGCCCGCGGACCGTACGGCTCGAACTGGGACTGGCAATGGGTGGGGAGGCTCCTCCTCGCCGACGACGAGGAGGAGTCGTACCGCATCGCGGAGGAACGCGGCCTGCGCTACGTGCTGGTGCGCGACTTCTACCCCACGCTCAACATCTACCCCTCCTGGATCGGGCGACCGCTCACCGACTACTTCGCGTACTCGGGCGCCGCGGCGCGACCCACGCCCGCCCTCATGGTCACGACCGGCTTTCGCCTGTGCGAGCTGCTGGGTGCACCCTGGTCGTCCGACGAGGTCAGCGTGCCCGCTCTCGAGCACTTCCGCTTGGTGTGGCTGTCCCGCCAGGAGATCGAAGGCGGCGGTCACGCCTACCCCTGGTGGTTCAAGATCTACGAGATCGTGCCCGGTTGCCGCCTGCGGCTGCCCGGGCCCGGCCGACTGACGGCTCGGCTGCACCTCCCCAACGGCGCCAGCGTGCCCTTTCAGGTCGACAGCGACGCCGAACATGTTGTCACCGTCCCCTATCCCTCGACCGCGCTCTCCGGCGTTCGGCTGACGGTGAGCGACCGCAGCCTTCCCCCGGTGGTCATTGCTGAGGCCATGGTGCGGGACGGCGCCGAGATCGACCTGCGTCAGAACCCCCACCAAAGGTGGGGGCATGAAGGAATGTGAGCCGCTCAAAGCGGCTGAATCAGAACCGCCTGAAGGCGGCCAGGTGGCTAGTCCAGGTCTAAGCGTAGTTGGTCGATTCGACGGTCTTCCTCCTCCTGACGCCGGATGTACTCCCGCACCGTCTCCTCATCGCCACCCATCGTGGAAACGAAGTACCCCCTTGCCCAGAAGTGATGGCCCCGAACGTTCCGCTTCCCTTCGAACTGCCTCGCTATGTGGATCGTGCTCTTGCCCTTGATCGCTTCGGATATCGGGCTCACCGTCGAAGCACTACTCCACCCGGACGACGCCTGACATCGCGCTGCACCAGACAGGCGTTCGTGTCACGGCCGTTGCGCCCCGAGGCCATCCGACCGCAAGGCCCACGCCCGGCCAGCGCGGCGCGCCCTTTCCCGATGCGCGGGCGTCGCCGGCGAGATCCACTGGGACGCGCTCGGCCAGAACCAGCGAACAGTCGCTGTGGTCGCAATCTGCGAGCCAACCGGCGACCCGACGACCGTCCAGACCGACGGGTAGAGACCCTGAACGGCAAAGCTGTGCAGTCCGACCTGGCGGGCTCACGCCGGGACGAGCCGGACACGCGAATCAGCCTCCGCTCACCCTCCCGCAGGCCGAATCCCCCATCGCTCGACGGCTCCTCCCGCCGCCCGTCCAGCCCCCTTCCCGACTCAGGCATCCTCAGCCTTCCCAGACACATCCATGCCATGCCGCAAAGCGCAGTGGACGCCCTTCCCGGCCGCCGATAGAATCCTCTCGCTTACTGCCCATTTGGATGTTGGGCCCTCTGGAAACATGGTGCCAGAATGAACGAACCCAACGATGCACTCACACCGTTTGCCAAACCGAAGATCCTGCTCGCGGTTCTGCTCACCCTTGCGGTGCCCGGACTCGGTCACTTCTACGTCGGCCGCCTCCGGAGGGGCATCGTTCTCTTTCTCGTGACGTACACCGTTGTCTTCCTGGCAACTCCACTGGCTTCGCTCATTCCGGACGCTCCCGTCAACATCATCGCTGGTCTCACGGTCATCCTTGGCGCCTGGATCTTCTTGCTTACCGATGTCATCGTCATCGCTCTACGCTCTCGTGCCACCCCTCCCGACAGCCTCGGCCCCGGTGGTGTCACCTATGTCGTGATCATCATGGGCATCAACGCTCTGCTCTTCATCGGACTGGTGGCATACAAGGTAACTTTCTACGAGGCATTCTCCGTTCCAAGTGGGTCGATGGAGGACACAATAGTCCCAGGCGACCACGTCATGGTCGAGAAGTTCGCCTACGGCTTCCGACTCCCGCTGATCGGCACCCGGCTTCTTCCGTCGACGCCGCGCCGGGGCGACCTTGTCATCTATCGTCCTCCCGACAAACCCAGCAGGATGTTCCTCCATCGGCTCGTGGCAATACCCGGTGACAGGGTCCAAGTCGCAGACCACCGCTTGTTCCTCAATGACCAACCGGTCGATGAACCCCATGTCAAGCTCATCGAGATTCCCGCCGTGTCCTCAGGCTCCTCGCGAGGAGGGCATTTCGGCCCGGTCCTGGTGCCAGACGGAATGGCGTTCGTACTGGGCGACAACCGCGCAGCGAGCCTCGACAGCCGTTACGTGGGGTTCATTCCGTTGTCGTCAGTCTATGGTCAGGTCAAGTTCATCTACTGGTCTCGACTCGCCAGGGGTAGCGTCGCTTGGAAGCCGCCAAGTCGCCCCATCCGTTGGGAACGAATAGGGCAAGTACTTGAATGACAAGAACTTGGGATCAGGCATAGCACCTCGCTCCGGCAGTCGGGCGCGGTTGGCGCGGACACTCGCAGTGTCCCAGCCACTGCCCGCAAGGCCCGCGCCATGGGATAAAGTCCCTGGAGACGCCGCGATGAGCGCCACGGTTGGTACACTCCTCGACTCATTCAGGTCCTTGACCGACGAGCAGAAGCACGAGCTCGCATCCGAGATCCTCCGCTGGTCGCGCCAAGCCGACCATCCACCACTCCAGAACGATGAGCTCGCTGCCGCAGCCGAGGACATCTTCCTCGCCCTCGATCACGACGAGCAACCGCATGGCTGACCCCTCTCGGGGCGAAATCTGGCTCGTTGACCTCGGCTACGTCGCGAAGGTCCGACCGTCTCTGGTTCTCAGCGTCCCGCCGTCCCGCACCGAGCGCGCGCTCGTCACACCGGTACCGCACACAACCAAGCCCCGCGAATCACGGTTCGAGGTCGCCATCGACATCCCCTTCCTGCGGGCCGGCGTGTTCGATGCCCAGAGTCTCGTCACCGTCCCCTTCCCGAAGCTCCTCAAGCGGCTCGGAACTCTCGCGGGCGCTGATCTGAACACCGTCGAACAAGCAGTCCAGACCTGGCCCGGTTTGAATCCCGATCATTGATCCGCGCCCAACATCGCGTTGCAGCAGACGGGGTCTCTTGTCGCGCACCTTGCATCCACCCACCCAAGCGCCCGCAACGTCCGCGCCAAGCCGGTGCTGCGCGCCGGACGCCCCCGCTGCTGAACGCGGGCGTTAGCCGGCGTACCGTCTCGCCCCCATTGACAGCTGTGTACGCTGGTGCATACAATAGAACCCGTGGAGTTCGAATGGGATCAGGCCAAGGCTCGACTCAACCTGACCAAGCACGGCATCGACTTCGCTGACGCAGCCCTGGCGCTCACCGACGAACTCGCGCTCACCATACCTGACCCCGACCAAGACGAAGAGGAACGGTTCGTCACCCTCTGCCGCGATCCACTCGCCCGGATCCTCGCGGTCGTCTTCACCTGGCGAGGTGATCGCATCCGCCTAATCTCGGCCCGCAAGGCCACGCGAACTGAATGCAAGGAATACGAGGCATGCCTATGAGACGCGAGTATGACTTCAGCCGAGGCAAGCGCGGACCATTGGTTCCTGTCCCGGCCCGAAAGGTCCGAATCACCATCCGATTGGATGAGGACGTGCTCGCTTGGTTCAAGAAGCAGGTCCACGATGCCGGGGGCGGCAACTACCAGACCCTCATCAACACCGCGCTGCGGGCCTACGTCCAAGACCAGGCCGAACCCCTGGAGCAGACACTCCGGCGAGTCATACGCGAAGAGCTAACACACGCCGGCTAACATCGCTTTGCAGCAGACGGGGTCTCTTGTCGCGTCCCTTGCATCCACCCACTCGACCGCCCGCAAGGCCCGCGCCAACCCGGCGCTTCGCGCCGGACGCCTGCTGCTGAAGGCGCGCGTTAGGCCGCGGACTCAACCGATGGGCGCTCCAAGGTAAGATGGCCATCGGATGTATGGCCCCGTCCTTCGCCGACTCCGCGCCTTGCTCGACGCCGATGCCTACGTGCTCACCATCCATGCCATCGACGAGCTCGCAGCGGACGACATCCTGACGGAAGAGACTGTCCACGCCGTCATGCACGGTGCCATCGTTGAGGCTCAGACCGACCGTACCACTCGCGAGAAGAAGTAGGTCGTTCACGGCCCAGACCATTCCGGCAGAACCCTCGGCGTCGTCGTCAGAATCGGAGCAACCGGCAAGGTCGTGGTCTTGACCGTGTACCGAGAGGAGTAGTTATGACCTGTGACATCTGCGGCGCAACCGGCGCGACCATAAAACGTTCCACGAAGAGCTTCGGCTCAGGCAAGTCACTCGTGCTCATCGAGGGCATTCCCGTCGTCCACTGCCCGACCTGTCACGAGTCGTACGTCACCGCTGACACGTCTCGCGAGCTCGACCGAATCCGCAAGAACCGTCGCCAAGTAGCGAAATCTCGTGCAGTGCTTGTGGCCTCATTCAAGGAGACTGCGGCCTGACATCGGGTTGCAGCAGACAGGCGCTCTTGTCACGGGCCTTGCGCCCCGCGGCCATCCGCCCGCAAGGCCCACGCCAGGCCAGCGCGGCGCGCCCTTTCCCGATGCGCGGGCGTCGCCGGCGAGATCCGCTTCGACCCGCTCGGCCAGAACCAGCGCCCGGTCAGCGCGGTCGAGATCAGCGCGCCGGCCGGCGGCCCGCCGCCCCCGACGACCGCCCACGCCGACGCGGGGAGCCCCTGACCGGCCGGGCTCTGCGCTCCGGCTTGGCGGGCTCAAGCCGGGACGAGCGAGACACGCGAGTCAGCCGCCGCCCCTCCCCCCGCTGCCCTGATTCCCCATCGCTCGACAGCTCCCCCCGCCGACCGCGCTAAGCCGGCGAGCAGCAAACCGCTGTCGGATCCCTGCGTATCTCATGCTCTCGGGTGGAGAGTCGTGTCGAAAGCCCGCCGCCACGGGCAGGTCTCACGCAAACCCTCCTTCGGGTCAGCGCCGGCCTGGCGGCTGGCAGACAGGCGGGTCGGTCCCGCAGACCGGAGGCAGAGGGTGAGAAAGCAGCTTTGGGGATTGGTGCTCGTCAACTTCGTCGCTACCGTTGCCGTGGCTTTGAGCCCGCCCCAGTACACGCTGCAGCGCACGCTCAAGGGGTCGATCGGCGCCAACCCCCTGGTCAGCGTCGGCGACGTGCAGGAGGTTGGCGACGCATATCTCGTCGATGTCAGCAGCCCCACCCCCGAGGTGGCTCGCGGGCTGGCGTTCATCCTCAACCAGGAGTACGACTTCGGTGGCATCCGATTGAGCATTCGCGTGCTCGACGGGGAGGGGACCCCGGTGGAGGTGCCGGACATTCCTGCCACCGACGATCCGGTGGCCGAGAGCAAGAGCCACGTCGAGGCGGCGCTGGCGGACAACCCGCTGTTCGTCGCGATCATCGACAGCGGCTTCTTCTTCACCTACGCGATCGACATCCGGCCCGCCATCGTGCAGTTCTGGAACGACGACCTGAGCGATCCGCGCGGCAACACCAGCCTGATCGCCGCCGACGCCTTCCGCACGGTCTGCCGCGAGGAGCTGTTCGGTGGCCAAGTCGTACCCGTCTGGAGCACCGCGAGCACCCAGTCGAGCTTCGGCGAGGAGGGGTTCCTGCCCGGGGTGGCACACAGCGCTGGGATGCATGGCTCGATGTGGACGACCGACCTCTGGATCGTGAGCGCCGGCGCAACCAGCGTCGAGCTCTGGTTTCACCCCGTCAACCGGGACAACAGCAGTGTCACGCCGCTGGCCGTCTCGCTGACTGCGCCAGTGACGCCGATCCCGGACGTGGTGGCCACGCTGCTCGCTGCCAGCGGTACCGGCGCGTTGCGCTATCGCGCCGACGGCCCTGTGCGCCTGATCGCACGGACGTCGTCGCCATCGCCGACCGGCGGGACGTCGGCGCTGATGGCGGCCGGCATCCCGCTGCTCGACGCCGCTCGCGGCGGGCCGGAAGGGCACTCGCTGGCGATGGTCGTTGATCAGCGGCCCGGCTTCCGCGTCAACCTTGGCCTGGTCAACGCCAAGAGCGCGGCGGCAACGGTCGAGGTTCAGCTGCTCGACGCCGACGGCGCGCCCGTGCCGGAGTTCGGGACGCTCACCGCAGCCCTGCCACCGTTCGGTGTCACCCAGGTGCACGACCTGCTCTCGAGGCTCGCGCCGGGCGAGCGCACCGGGCTGATGGTCCTGGCCCGGCTCGTCTCCGGCGAGGGAGCCCTGATCGCCTACCTCTGCGAGATCGACAACTCGACCAACGACCCGACCTATCAGGAAGGGTTCGTCGCCTCTCCAGGCTGGTAGCCAGCCACTCCGATGCCGCCAGGCCGGGCCGGAGCTCTCGCGAGCCCGAGCCGGGAACGGCAGCAGGCCCTGCCGCAGGGAGAGACAGATGGCGTGCAGACCAGCTCGTCGGGTTGGCGAGCGGGCATTGAGCGGGGCGCCGCGGTGAGGCTTGCGAACAATCGGTGCCCGGTACGCAGTCCCGTAGCCAGAACGGCTGACTGGGGATCGGTAGCTTCGGGGCTGCGGACCTGCTTCGAAAATGGGCATCGGGCGCTCGGCACCCGTCGTCGTCCTTCGTGGTCACGAAGCCCCATCATGACCAACTTGCACGGATTCAGCACCCGCTCCGGTCGGTCCAGATCAGCGCGCCGGCCGGCGGCCCGCCGCCCGCGGCGACCCCCCAGGCCGACGGGAAAAGATCCTGATCGGCCGAGCTGTGCAGCCTGACCTGACGGGCTCACGCCGGGACGAGCGAGACACGCGAGTCAGCCGCCGCCCATGTCCCAGAGATCGCATGCATCATGAGCGGTCTCAAGAGCTTCCCAGGGCTCCAGCCGCGCACTGGACAGCCTTCCCGGCCGCCGATAGAATCCTCTCGTTTACTGCCCATATGGATGTTAGGCGGCGCGTTCGTCGCTCCTCGGAGGTCAACGATGAGCAAGGAAGTCGAAGCCCTCGTCGAGTACCAGCACACGTTCGGCGAAGCAAAGCCCGGGTCCTATCAGCCGATTCGCTTCTCACGGATCAAGTACAAGAAGTGCCCCTTCACGCACATAGACATTCGTCGGTACCAACGGGGCTACGACGAGGACGGAGACGAGGCATTCTTCCCAACAAAGACTGGCTTCCGCTTTCCGGAAAGTGAGTTCAGGCGGGTCGTGAGCGACTATACCCTCACGCCTGAAACCTACCTGCACCCGAGAGTCGCCAAGCGATGCCTGCCGCTCCTGAAAGAGGCTACGCTCCAATCCGCTGTCGTCGAGGCATTCAAGCTTGTCGAGGTATCCGTAAGGAAGAGGATTGGTGCTTCGGGCGACGAAGTCGGGCTGCGCCTCCTGAGGCGCGCGTTCAACCCCACCGATGGCCCGCTCACCGATTACGGTCTTCCAGCAGCAGAGAGGGAAGCGTTCGCCAACTACATCGCCGGGGCATACGGTTACTACCGAAACCCATGCTCGCATCGGGACGTGGCCGTCGACTACCTCTCCGCGTTTGTCCGCATTGTTGTCGCAAGCGACCTGCTTTGGGCCGTGGAACGTGCTCCGCTAAAGCCCTAGCTCATCAGCCTTCGGCGGTCGCCTAACCAGCAGTTGCAGCACACGCGGCTTCGCTGGCGATCGCCGCGCGGCTGAACTGCCGCGTTGCGCGCCTTGAAGACCGGAGCACAAGACATGACGCTGGACCCTGCACTCCATGACGAGATCCTCGTTTGTTTACAGCGATCGGGGTACCTTCTGGAGTCCCGACTCATACGGTCGTTGTCGAGCGAGCACTTCTTCGTCGAGCCCAATATC
>Ga0316628_100001591_pt1 | contig 16200 bp, 11 predicted proteins | sample OWC_Aug_M2_C1_D5_FD_207648 | JGI IMG/M metagenome (GOLD analysis project Ga0316628, IMG submission 207648) | Wetland soil microbial communities from Old Woman Creek delta, Ohio, United States - OWC_Aug_M2_C1_D5_C | ecosystem: Environmental > Terrestrial > Soil > Wetlands | place: USA: Ohio... | reverse complement strand
ACGATCCGGCCAAATCGGGCGGGGAATCCGCGCGGTCGGCGACGCGGGAGGAGTTCTTGGCCCACGTCGATAAGGCCGGCTATGAAGTCGAGAAGGAGGTTGAAAAATTCACTCTAGGGGTGGTACATTGAGCGGGGGAGGGTCAATAATAGAGTACGCCGTTGTGGACCGGATCATTGATCACCTCGGATTGACGTTTGTGACAGACAATCCTCCGCCGTCGCGGGAGGATTTTTCGCCTGCCCCCGATATTTTAGCAAAATCTCAGAAATTTCAACTCTCATATCTCCATTCTCCGCTAATATCAACCAACGGCAAGGCCGTAACCTTCTCGTCCAATCGATAGCGTTCCTTGCCCGGATAAACAATCCAGACATGGGCCGGCGAAAGATCGCGGAGAGATGAAAGCAGAGACGCCGTCATCCGGGGCGCATCGGCGAATTTGAATTCCGCCCCCCAAAGCTTCCCGTGCTTCCTCCAGACGAGGTCGAGTTCGGCTCCCGCATGGGTCGATCGGAAAAAGAAAGATGCATCGTCCAGTCCCACGCTCCGGCAGACACAATCCAGGGCGAATCCTTCCCAAGACGCGCCGAGTTTGTTGTGGGAGTCCAGATCGTATTCGTTCTCGATCATCATCAAAGAATGGAAAAGCCCCGAATCGCGAAGATAGACCTTGGGTTTCTTGACCAGCCGTTTGCCGACGTTTTCATGCCAGGGTTGAAGGATGCGAACCATCAAGGTTCCCGCCAGAATCTCCGCGTATTTCCTTACGGTCATGTCGGACATCCCGAACGACCGGCCGAGCTCCGCATAATTCAAGACTTGACCATGATAATGGGCCAGCATGGTCCAAAATCGACGAAGGGAGGCCGCGGGGATTTGGAAACCGAGTTGAGGAATGTCTCTTTCCAGAAATGTCGCTATATAATTGGACCTCCACAAAAAACTCGCCTCATCGTCGGCCGCCAGGAAAGCCGGCGGCAGCCCTCCTCGAAGCCAGAGCCTTTTCCAGCTCTTGGCGCCGACATCCCATGGCGCCAAACCGCCGAGATGATGATAACCGATCCGGCCGGCGAGGGACTCCGAACTCTGCCGGATCAAGTTCATGGAAGCGCTGCCTAAAACCATGTACTTTTGCTTGGGCTTGTTATCGACAAGATGCCGGAGCAACTGGAAAATCTCCGGACGGCGTTGAATCTCATCGATGATGATCAATCCCTCGGCTTCTTCCAAAGCGATTCTGGGATTATCAAAACGGACTAGATCGCGGGGGTTCTCGAGGTCGAAGTAAAGCCCCGACGGAAACGACTTGGCCAGCGTCGTCTTGCCGCACTGACGGACGCCGATAAGCCCGACGACACGGAATATTTTCAGTAGTTTTTCGACTTTTTCCCGATCGCCGGTTCGAGGCAAAAATAGCGGATTCATAGCTACCTCCAAAGATAATATCGCCCATTAGTGTTGAAAAGTCAAATATTATGTATGAGATTTCAAGCGATAGGGGAACAAGATCAAGGTGATATGAAACCAGCCGCTCGTTCTCATCGAGGGCACGCCATGAAAACGCCAAAAATGTTAGGTTTCGACCAACTGATCTCGTTGGAATAATATGATCCGCTCCTTGCGGGCGAGCTCGCGCATGTTTTTCGTGAAGCCGCTCCGGGAAAAAAGGCAGAATCGCTCCGTCCTTTCGCCGTTGTGCCAATCGACGAGAGGCGCTTTTCGCTTCAGGTCCCTATAAACGTCAATCCCGACGGGACGAGCGCTCCACTTGGCCTCACCGAAGAGGATTTCCCGGCGTTCCTCGTTGATCGCCACCAGATCAATCTCCTCTTCTCTGTTCCACCATCGGCCGACGGCATCCATCGGAAAGAAAAGGTCCTCCCGCGCTCGGACGATATCGACGGCGAGCTTCTCGTAGTTTTCGGCCACGAGGGCGGGAAAGTCGGATTCCAGCCGCGGAAGAAGCCGTTCGTACCGGCCTTCTTCGATCGCCGCCCGATTCGGCAGAATGTGGCGGAACCAGAACTTGATGAACTGATCTTGGATGCGGTAGAGGCCCTTTCGGGATTTGAGAGGCAGGCGCTCAGTGACCGGCACTTCCTTTTGAATCACCTGCAGGTCGTCGAGCGTGAAGAGATACCGGTTTCGTCGTCGGCAGGAAGTTCTCTATGGTCCAGATTTCCCTGGGGTTTTTCCCGGATGTGAAAACAATCCCCCGCCCATCCGGATGAAGAAGAATCAATAGATGTCCGGTTAAATCTTTTACTTGTGATATTTGCTATTAACGCAAGCCTTTCTGGCTATCTTGCGTACCTGATGAAGGAGCCGACGGTTGGGCCGCCTTCGGGAGGGAGGCCCGGTCAATAATCCTTCCCCCCTGGATAACGGCATATATTTTTTGCGTCTTGCGGATGTCTTCGAGCGGATCGGCCTCAAGCACGACCAGGTCGGCGACGGCGCCGGTTGAAATGCATCCGAGCCTGCCTTCAACGCCCAGCGCGGCGGCTGCGTTACTCGTCGCCGTGCGCAACGCTTCCAAGGGAGAGAGTCCGGCCTTTACGAGCAACTCCAGCTCCCAGTGTAAGCCGGGCACAAGGAAATAGTAGTCGGTTCCGGCGACGATCCTTATTCCTGCCTTATGGGCAGCCACTGTATTGGCCAGGCTTACCTTAAGATATGGATCGTATGATGCTGCCGCGTCTGAAGACTTTTCCAGCCTCCTGCGTATAAACTCGGCCCGAACAGGAAGGAGAAAGTTCGAGACATCCGTCCGTGCAAGTGCGGCCTTGAAGCGCGGTTGCCCTTCCAATGAATCGACAAATAAGGTCACCATCGTCGAAGTGATGGTGATGCCAGCCTTCCGCAAAATCTCGATGGTGTCCTGGGCGAAGGGTGCGCGAATATCCCCATCCAGGCCATAATAGACGGCGTGCTCTTTGCGGTCCAAGCCTGCGGCCACCGACGCTGGGCGTAAAAAATGGGAGAGAACCGGCAGGCCGCACCGGTGCGCGGCCTCGATGCATTCCGCTTCAACCCAGGGCTCGCGACGGTCAAAGGCCTTAATCTGCGTAGCGCCGAGCCCACTCAGATGATCCATGTACCGTCGCAGTTGTTCCGAATTTCTCGCCCGCAGGAATTGGGGTCTTGCGTTCATCTGGGTCGGCACCACAAAGCCGCCGGAGGGGAAAATACGCGGGCCCGGCCGTCGTCCGCTGTAAATCGCTTCCTGCTGCGCGATAGTCCAGAGGCCTTCGTCACCGGCGCTTGCGACCGATGTGATGCCCCAATAGAGAGAGCCCTCCATGGGAAAGCCCCGGAACAAGTGCTCGTGAAGGTTGAGGAATCCAGGAATGACAGTCCTTCCTTCAAGATCCATGATCCGGTCGGCGTGTGCAGGTTGCATTCCGGCCAGGCGAAGAGATCGGATCTGTCCATCCCGCAATAACACGTCCCATAAGCCCTCGCGCGGCTCGGGTGTGAGCAGCCGCGCGTTATGGAGCAGCAAAGATTCACTGACACGCGGAATTTCGCAAGAAAGCTGGACAGGGAGAGTTCTTTGTTCTCCGGTGCGGGTGTCGATCCGCATGAGTTTTCCCGAGCTGACATACAGCAAGGCGCGGTCCGGCGACCAAGCAGGGAAAAAGGCGGGCCCCTGAATGAGACGTCGTTCGGATCCCTTCTCAGACGCCAAATCCTGAATCCAGAGCTCCCCATTTGAAACATAGGCCAGCGTGTCGCCCTGGGTCGAAAGGGCCGCGAACTCGACCTGATCCGGCGGGTCCATTGTCCAGGAGACGGCACTGCCGTCAAGACGGACGCGCTTGATCATGCTCTTGGGATTCCGCCCCCTTGAGTCAAAGGCCAATTGCCCGTAAACCAAGCTTTGATCTTCCGGAAACCAGCCCAACGGCGTCATCCCCGCCGCTCCCGCAGGAACGATTGTTCGCGGATTGCCGCCGGACGCTGGAACAATGCAGAGCGTCGGCTGCTGCGATATCGGCGTTAAACCCTGAACAAAGATGATGTTTTCACCGGACGGCTGCCAAATAGGCGTTGTGGTATGGCCCGCCGTGGTCGTAACCTGCCGTCTCGCTCGGCCGGCAAGATCCAGTGCCCACACTTGATAGTCCCCGCTGCGATTAGAGACATACGCCAGCTGCGAGCCGTCGGGCGACCATGCCGGGTCAGCATCATCCTCAGGCCCTGAGGTCAGTTGTTCCGCTGTGCCGTCCGCGTGTCTGAAGCTGCGAGCCGTCGGGCGACCATGCCGGGTCAGCATCATCCTCAGGCCCTGAGGTCAGTTGTTCCGCTGTGCCGTCCGCGTGTCTGAGCCAGAGATCGCCGAGAGCTGAAAAAGCGATCAGCCGGCCGTCAGGGGACGGCGCCGGACTGTAAATCCCGCGGACGGGGAGTCGTTGTCCGGGAGCCGGGAGTTCGGGGACATTGCGCTTGTAGGATTCACGCGCCAGCGTTATGCGGGCAGAGAAAGGGATCATCCCCTGGGCCCCCGTCTTTGGATCTAAGGTGCGGATCTTTCCGCCAGCGACATACACCAGAAGGTTTGTGCGAGGCATCCATTGAGGCGCATAGCCGGACAGATCCCGCTCGTCGGTCAATGGGACTCGGTCGCCTCCCTCCACAGGAACGGACCAGACTTGCAGCTCTCCGGACTTCGGTGCCAGAAAGAAAAGCTGACGACCATCCGCCGACCACGAAGGAGCTTGGTCGGCCGGTCCTTTTGTAACTTGCCGAACAGAGCTTCCGTCGGAAGCCATGACCGTTACGCCTCCCTGGCAGATACAGGCGATCCATCTCCCGTCGGGTGACCATGCGGGAGACTGAGCTTCTTCTGCTTCTGACTTGATCTTCTGCGGGCTTCCTCCTTGGGCAGGGACCGTCCACAGGCCACCGCGACTCGCCCCCCAAAAGACTATGGTGCGACCGTCTGGAGACCAACTCGGCTGGAAGTCAAATTCGTGGAAAGTGAGCTGCCGCGGCTTGCCTCCGGAGACGGGCACGACGAAGAGCCCACCATCTGATCGAAGAGAAGAAAAGACGATGGACATGCTGTCGGGGGACCAGCGTGGAGACATATGTTCATCGGGGCGTGTGATGGCATCCGTGAGCAGGCTCGCGTTTCCATTGCTCATATCCAGGATCCATATCTGTGACCATAGTTGAAGCGCAAGATAGCGGCCGTCCGGCGAGGGCGACGCTTCCATATCCGTACCTTCGTGAAACTCAAATTCCAGGGTCGTGCGGCGTCCGCTGCAGCTTTGGGCGAAAAGAAGCGGCAGTAAGAACAAGGCAACAATTCCTAAAGCAGAATGATCGTGTTTCCTAAGGGTTCGCATGGATCCTCCTGCTAAAAACACGAGATCTTTTTTCGGCTGGGGCGGGCCGCGTAGCTGCCTTGTACACTTTTTTCTTTCCCCTTTGTGGGGTAAGTATAGATCGAGAATCAATAAGGTGTCAAAGCGAGGATGTGAGCTATTTCAGTCCAGCGGGCTTCAAGGCAAGAGCCGAGACGGCGGGAGGGGCGGCGGCAGGGGCCCCAGGCTTTGTCTGGGGATCCGCTTCCGCCGTACTCGGCCGCGTAGTTACATCGCGGGTGAGTGCCCCGGGCTTTGCCCGGGGGTCCACTTCCGCCGCACTCGCCCGTTGATGTAAGCCACGGGCGAGTGTCGACGCCTGCCTCGCTTTCGGCCCCCACCTTCTGCCGGCTACTTGCCGACTTTCGGCACCGGCAGGAAGTTCTCCATCGCCCAGATTTCCGTGGAGATATTTCCGGATGTAAAAACAATCTGCCGCCCATCCGGATGAAGCTGCATTTCACGCAGTTCCATGCCTACGTTGATCTTCTTGGGTTCTCCGCCCGCCGAATCCACTTGCCATAGCTCACATTTCTCATCTTTGGTTCCGCTGGCTGTTCTTTTGACAAACAGGATGGTCTTGCCGTCGGGGGTCCAGGCATGCTTGGCAAACATTTCGAGTTTTCCCTGGAGAATGTCCCGTGTTTCACCGCCCGCCGTCGGCAGGATCCGAATGACGAAACTGAGTTTCGCAATGTTATCCGCCGTGCTGAAGGACAGATACTTCCCGTCGGGTGAGATCGTCAGGGCGGTGAGATCCGGGGGAGCCGTTTGTCGATAGACTTCTTTTTCCTGGCCCGTCCCCAGGTCATACTTGATGATATTCGCCAGCTTTTTCACCCATTGAAAATGCGCATAATACACCGACTTCCCGTCCGGCGAAACCGCGAAATCCTTGATCAGCGAATCGGACCACCCGCTTCGGGCAAGAAGAGCCTGCTTGCCGGTTCGGATGTCGATTTTGAAGAGGCCCTGGTTTTTCGCGTCGCCCATCGCGGCAAACACCGCGCCGCCGTCGGCCGACCAATGCATCCTCCAGAAGGAACCAGTGGAAAGCGGGATTTCCCGCTCTTCTCCAGTCTGATCGGAACGAATGCACAGGATGTACGAGCTGTGAGATGCGGATCCCGCTTTGCGTTCCGAAACATAGGCCAGGTATTTACCGTCGAAAGACCATTCGGCAGAGTAGCTGGTGCCGACCACGCGCTGGGGGATCTTCTTTGGCGGCGCCACAACCGTCCCCTTGGCTAAATCCAGGGAGCCCTCAAAAACATCCACGACGCTGACCCCGAGGCTATAGTAAAAAGAGCCTCTGTCGGTAAATCCCAGGGGCGATATCTGTCCGATGTCTTTCCTGACGAGTATCGGCTCACCTTGAGGTTTTCCGTCAACAACATGAAGTGCCCAGGCATCCTGCTTTCCCGTCCGGTCGCTGACGAAGAGGACGGTGTCGGAGCCCGGGACCCAGCCGAGGAGCTGATCATCGGCTGGGTGCTTGACGAGCGGGATCGGCTGTTTTCCATCGATGGAAACGATGAAAATATCTCGTTCCGGAGACCCTTCCTTCTGCCGGTCGTCATAAACGACGTATTTCCCATCCGCTGAATAGCTTGCGTCCCAAGACCATGACGAGATCGGCTTTTCCGCCGGGCCCAGGGTCGTCAACGAACCATCGGCCACTGAGACCAAGGTCAGCATCTCAGGCTTGGAATTGTTCTTGGGGACAACGGCGAGAATAGACCTGCCGTCCGGGGACCAATCCAAAGGCCAGACCGCCCCCAAAATCCGAGGCTCGGATCCGTCAATCCCGATGATCCTGAGGCCGCCGGTGAGATCTTTCGTTAACCAGCAATAGGCGATCTTTTTGCCATCCGGGGACCATGTCGAACTGAGGACGCCTTCTGCCGTTAATCGCTCTTTGTTTGTCAGCCGGCGCTTCTGGCCGCTCGCAATCTCCCATATGGCCAAATCGCCCCCCGATTCAGCGTCACAGAAGGAAAGGTATCTTCCATCCGGAGAAGGGGACTCGACGATGTCCCCGGTAGAACATGACCATACCCTCCGAATCGTCATCTCTGTGCTGGCCGTCCGGCTTGGAGTCCCGGCCAAGACAGCCAGCCTAGCCCGCGCCTGCGCCACAATCTCGGCCTGGTCGGCGTAGTCGCGCACGACGCGCTCGTAGGCGGCGCGCGCATCCTTGGCTTGCGCCTCGCCTAACTTCTCATAGCAGAAGCCGAGATGGAGCTGGGCCTGGGCCGCCAGCGGACGGTTGCCCGGAAACTCCGCGAGGAGCTTTTTGTACGTTGCGATCGCCGCCTCGAGATTCCCCTCTACCTCTTCCTGATGAAGCGCTGCTCCGAGAAGGACGTCCGCGGACTGGGATTTCTGGGCCGCCGTGTCCGGCGCCGACAGGACGATAGACAGGGCCAGAGCGATCAGCGGAAAAAGAATCGATTTTTTCATCTTGCACCTCCTGACTTCAAGGACATAATAAGGAAAGTGCGTTGTCTTTGCTCCAAGCCCAGGTCAAGCCTATGACAAGTTTCGGTCAAGGCGGCCCTTCCCGCTCAGGCGCCTTCAACCATCGAAGCGGTATCCGATGCCCCGGACTCCGATCAGAAATCGTGGTTTTTGGGGATTCTCTTCCAGCTTGTTGCGGAGATTATTGACATGGGTGTAGACGACCCGGTCCGTCAGGACGGCGTCGCGGCCCCATACCTCTCCCAGCAGGTCATCGATCGTCAGGACCCGGCCGCGGTGTTCCAGGAAAACCCGCAATAGCCTGAACTCCATGGCGGTCAGATCGATCTTCTCGCCCCGCCGCGAGACCTCACACCGGCCGATGTCGACGGTGACGTCGCCGAAACGATAAACCGGGCCTGGTTCCGAGCCTTTTTGGGAGCGGCGCAGGACAGCCTTGATGCGGGCGAGGAGCTCGCGCCGGCTGAAGGGTTTGGTGACGTAGTCGTCCGCCCCGAGCTCGAGGCCCACGACTTTGTCCACCTCCTGCCCTTTGGCCGTGAGCATGATGATCGGAGTGCGGTCGCCCTTCAAACGGGCTTCGCGGCATACGGTGAAGCCGTCCATCCCGGGCAGCATCAGGTCGAGCAGGATGAGGTCGAACTTTCCTTCGAGGATCCGGCTCAAGGCCGCCGTGCCGTCCTCGGCGACTTCCACGGTGAATCCCTCGATCTCCAAGTCGTCCCGAAGGCCCGTCGCGATCGTCGGCTCGTCCTCCACGACCAGAATGCGTTCGTTCATCTCATCCTCCTCCCCTGACCGGTACGGCCGGAAGCCGGATGGTGAAGAGGCTGCCTTCGCCAACCCGGCTCTGGCATTCGACCGTGCCGCCGTGGGCCGTCACGACATGCTTGACGAGGCTGAGCCCGAGCCCGGCTCCCTTGATCCGCTTCGAAATTTCGCCTTCGCCCCGATAGAACCGGTCGAAGATGTGCTTCCGGTCGTGTTCGGAAATTCCGACTCCCTTGTCCCGGACGGAAATCTTGACTGCGTCGCCCTCGGCGCCCGCGTCGAGCCAGACGGTCTTTGAGCCGGGCGAGTACTTCACCGCGTTGTCGAGGAGGTTGCGGACCGCGGATCCCAGGGCTTCTTTATCGGCGGAGATCGGGGGAAGTCCGTCCTGGATGTCCGCTTCGACGGCCGCTCCGTGCGCGGCGATCTCGGTCACGAAATCCGCGACCAGCATTTGCAGCCACGGAGAAGGATCGAGCGGCTCGAACCGGTATTCCTTGCGGCCTTCTTCCATTCGGGAAAAATCGAGGATGTTTTCGACAAGGCGGGACAGCCGGTCGCTCTCCTGAACGATCATTTTGTAATAGCCTCGCTGCTTCTCCGGATCGGTTACGCGCCCGTCGAGCAGCATCCCGCCAAGCTGTCGGATCCCCGTCAGGGGGGAGCGGAATTCATGGGAGACCGTCGAGACGAAGTCCGCCCGCAACCTGGCGATTTCGAGTTCCCTCTTGACGATCCGGACCGTGAGGTAGCCCCCGAAGGCAAGCATGACCGTGACGAAACCCAGCATCGTCAGGGATAGAGCTCGTCTTTGCCTGATGTCCGTATAAATCGCCTCCGGCCGTCCCGGCCAGATCTGAAGAAGCCACGGTGTGTCGTCGATCCGGAGGTCGCGCGTCACGGCGAAAGGAGGCGTTGCCGGGGGCGGTGATCCGAAAACCGGCGAGCCGTCGGCGGCGTACAGGACGACCGCGAGGTCCGCCGGCCGGATTGATAAGATCCGGGACCGCCAACACGAGGCCAGGACGTCTGCGGAGACGAGGACCGCGGCAAACGGATCGGTGTTCCGGAAAGCGACGTAGGCAACGCCTTCACCGGGAAGGACTGTTCGGGGATTTTTCAGGAAGTCCTCGGCGACGCGGGATAGAGCCAACCTACGCCCCTCGGTCGCACGGAGGCTGTCGAATTCGCCGGCCTTGGCTCGGCTGTCCTGGCACCAGGTCCGGACGAGATCGGAATAATAGAGGTAACGTGGCTTGTCGAGAAGCCATTTCCCCGTCGCCAGATCCCGATAAAAGGCCATGGCCTCTTGGGCAACGTCAGCCGTATCGCCGCGCTCGGAGGCTAGTGAACAAAGCTCGGCCCGGGCAATGAGATCCGACGGCAACCCTCCGATCCAAACCGCGTCCAAGCGCTGTAGGTCCCTGTAGGCGGCGACGGCTTCCTCCAGCTGGCCTGCTTTGCGGAGCGTCCGGGCCAAGCGCTGGAGGATCAACGGCCGCGATCCGGCAGCGGCCGAATCGAGCAGGTTTCGGTACGCTTGGATAGCTCTCGGATAATCTTTTCGAACGATCTCCAGGGACTCGGCTTCGGCCAGGCCGGCGGGCGGTCGACTTAGCGCAGGTTGGGCCGGTGCGGAGCTTCGTGAGATATACAATAGAGCGCCAGCGGGGAACACCTCGAGCTTTTCATCGGACAGGGATAGAAACACGCCGCCTCCTGGTTCCGAGAAGGCTTGCCCGACAATCTCCGGAAAGGAGTTGGCATTGAGCGGCCCCTTCAGCGAAGCAGCCGATCGCACCGCGTCGTTCCATCGCCGGAACTCCGTATCCAGGTCGCGGCCGATTTCTTCCGCGGTTCTTTCCAGGCTCTCCCGCGTTCGCTGACTGGCGAGTTGCGATTCCTGGCGCAGCGCGCGCAGCGCGAAAACGCCAAGGAACGCGCCCGGGAGCAGGATGAATAGAGCGAAGACTCCGACGAGTCTCTGGCCGGTGCCCCGGAGGAAGCGCGGCCAGGCCGGACGGCGAAGTGAAGAATTCGGCATTCGGTCACCCATTGTCTAGAGTAACACGTTGCCAGTAGAGATTTCACCCCCCGGCGGGTCAAGATTCGGTCAAGATTGGGTTAGGGCCAGCATATCGCCTGCCCCGCTTCCCCCCCCACCTTCTGCCGCTTATTTAGAAGCTTTCGCGGGCGGCAGGAAGTTCTCCATGATCCAGACTTCGGCGCTCGAGTCGCTAGCTTCAAAAGCGACCTGCCGGCCGTTCGGATGGAAACGAAGCCCCTTGAGTCCTTTCATCGAGAGGTTGAGCTTCTGCGGCTCCCCGCCTTCAGCCGGCATCACCCAGAGCGCCGACTTCTTTACAAAGAGTATCTGCTTGCTATCCCTCATCCAGACGAGGCCCCCGGGAGCGATGGACTCCTGTTCAGGAAGGCCCAGCAGCTCGCGGGCCTCTCCGCCTCCGGCGGGCATCAGTTTCAGCGCGATGGTCTTCTTCTGCCGGTTGTAGGCGGTGTAGGCAAGCGTGCTGCCGTCCGGAGAGACGGCCAGGGCGCGGCCAAATTCCGGCGTTGCGTCGGCTGCGAGGAGCTTTTCCTCCCCGGAGGCGTAGTCGCGGCGCACCAACCCGCGCTGGCCCTCTTGATAGAAGATAGCTTTGCCGTCGGGCGACCATGCGTGATTCGCCCAAACGACGTCACCATGCGCAAGTATGGTGACTTGTCCCGTCTGGCTGTCCACCAGGAAAATTCCCCAGCCTTGCTTATCGTAAGCCCGCACCAGGAACTGCCGGCCGTCAGGAGACCATTCGGGCTGCCGCATGAATTTCAGCTCGGGGTTAAGCTGGCGGTCCGCGCCCGAATCCAAGGCGCGAATCGAGATTACTCTCACGTCGCGTCCCGCGCCCGGAGGTTGGAACAGATAGGCGAGTGACTTGCCGTCCGGGGACCAATCCGGCGCGGAATGGCCACCCACGAAGCGCTGGCTGAGTAGCACCGGTGCAGTGAAATTCCCGGTCGCCGGATCCATGGTGGCGGTGTACACATCGTTCATCCCGATAGCCAGTCCGTAATAAAAGGAACCTGCGCGGGTGAAACCCATCGGGATCGCCTGCCCCAGGTTCTTTTTGACCAGCTCGGGCACTCCATCGGCTTTTCCGGCGGAAACGCGGACCATCCAGGCATCCCAGGTGCCTGCGCGGTCGCTGGCAAACAACACCGCGTCGCCTTCGGGCGCCCAGCCCAGCACCGCATCGTCGGCCGAGTGCTCAACCAGGAGTGTTTCGCGCCCGTCGGCTACCGAGACCAGGAAGACGTCGCGCTGAGGCAGGTCTTCCCGCACTGTACGGTCGTACACCAGGTAGCGCCCGTCCGCCGAGATGCCGATCTTCCCCGGCGCCCGCCAGTCCATGGACTTCAGCACGCGCACCGAACCGTCGGCCGGGGACAAAGTGACAATCTGATGGTTCTTATTCTTGTCGCGAAACACAACCAGCAGGCGCTTGCCGTCGGGGAACCACCCGGCTGGGTGCAGGTAGTCCAGCTTGTCGCCGCGGTAGAGAACACGGGCATCTGAGCCGTCGAAGCCGATAAGTCTCAGTTCGAAGAAGTCATCCTTGTTGTACCAGTTGTAAGCGACCAGTTTGGCGTCCGGCGAGACGTGAGAATCGAGGGCGAATTCGGGCGAGTCGGCATACGCCCGCTTGCCGGTAAGGGCTCGCTTCTGCCCGGTGGTAAGGTCGCGAACGGCCAGGTTCCCAGTCTCCCAGTCGACAAAGGTCAGGTAGCGGCCGTCGGGAGAAGCAGAGCCCATCACGTCTACGTCCCGACCCGCCCAGACGCGCCGGACGGCGAGCGCCGAACTGCTCGGCGCCCCGGCGCCTCCCGCCAGCGCGGCCAAGCGAGCGCGAGCCTCCGCGGCAACCTCGGCCTGGTCGGCGAAGTCGCGGAGAATGCGCTGGTAGGCCGCCTGAGATTCCTTTTGCCCCAGCTTTTCATAGCAGTTTCCCATGCGCAAAAGCGCTTGGGCGGCGATCGTCCGGACATCCACGAACTCTTTAAGCAATTTGTCATAAACGGCGATCGCCTCTTTCAGCTCGCCTTTGACTTCTTCGAGTTGAACTCCCCGGTGGTAAAGGATTTCGGCGTCTTTGGCGCGCTGGGCGAAGGCCGTGATGGACAATCCGGCCACGGTGATGATCGCTAAAAGGATGAAAAAGCGTTTCATGGGATGACCTCCTTCGTTGAATTCATGTTCATCTCACTGACTCTCGGTCACCTTAACGATAGCGCGCCGGACGTGAAAAGATGTCAACAAGATGTAAAAAAACGTAAAACCGTTTCTCTTCGGGAAGAAGCCGTCAGCCGATAAATTTGTAGCCGAGGCCGTGGGCGGTGACGATGAACCGGGGATGCTCGGGATCCGTCTCGAGTTTCTGGCGGAGGCTGGCGATATGGGCGTCCACCGTACGGGTCGTTGGATATCGGTCGTAGCCCCAAATCTCGTTTAGGAAGCGGTTCCGCGAAATAACCTTGTCCCGATTCTTGACAAACAGCTTCATTATCTCGAACTCCCGCTGGGTCAGGTCGACGGGGACGCCGTCCTTGCTCGCCCGGTAATTTTTGAAATCGACCTCGACCGTCCCGAAACGGCAGTTTTCCAGTTGAACGTCTTTGCCGGGTCCTCTCCGCAGGAGCGCCTTGACGCGGGCCAGGAATTCCGAGAGGCCGAAGGGCTTGGTGAGATAATCGTCGGCGCCGATTTCGAGGCCCAGGACCTTGTCGGCCTCTTCCCTGCGGGCGGTCAGCATGAGGATGGGGACGTCATGGCGCTTTCTTCTGAGTTCGCGGCAGACCTCGAACCCGTCCTTCTTCGGAAGCATGATGTCGAGAACAATGAGATCCGGCTTATCCCGCTCGGCGGAGGCCAGGCCTTCCTGGCCGTCATACGCCGCATTGACCTCGTAGCCTTGGGCTTCGAGGTTGAAGACAAGCCCCGTGACCATGTCCTTTTGGTCTTCAACGATCAGGATCTTGGCCATTTTCAACCTCGGATGAGCCCTTGAACGAATCTTCGTTTTCCCCCCAACGGGAGGATGATGATGAACCTGCTGCCCCGGCCGAGTTCACTCTCCACGCTGATCTGTCCGCCGTGGCTTTCGACGGTGCTTTTCACGATCGTCAGACCCAGGCCGCAGCCCTGAACCTCCCGGGCGGGCCCGTCCCCCCCGCGATAGAACTTCTCGAAGATGTGTTTCACGTCGGACGGCGGAATCCCGAGGCCTTTGTCTTCCACGGTGATCAAGACCTGGTCTCCGTGGAGGGCCATCTTCACGCCGATATACTTCCGCTCTCCGGAATATTTCTCGGCATTGTTCAAGAGATTCAACAGGGCCTGCGCCACCGCGTCCTTATCCATGGCAATGAAGATCGGACCCGGGGGAAGAGAAATGTCGAACTCAAAGCCCTGGTCTCTAAGATAGAATCGATACGCCTCGAGCGTATCGGATATCACTTTGACAAGATCCCCCCTTTCGAAAACATATTCCCTCCGGCCCGAATCGATCTTGGAGAAGTCGAGGACATTATCAATGAGATAGGTGAGGCGGCGGCTTTCCCGGGCGATGATACGAGAGAATTCCTTCCGCTTTCCGTCGTCCGTCCATTGATCCGATTCCATGGTTTCCCCGAACAACCGGATCAGGGATAGGGGCGTTTTCAGCTCATGGGAAACATTGGATACGAAGTCGGACCTGAGGCGCACCGTCTCCGCCTCATGGGTCGCAGCCCGGAGGGTCATGACGATCCCGGAGAGGATCAGGACGGCTATCCCGAGGAGGACGGCGCCGTACAATCTCATTTCTCGCCGAATGAGCTGATCGATCGTTTTGCCCCGGCTGTCGAAAAGGGCCAGACTCCACCAGGGGAAATATTCGGACAGGTTCTCGACGGCCAGGGCCTGCGCGGGCGGCGGAACGTTCGGAAGGGACGTCAGTGGCCCGGCTTCGCTGTAAAGGGCAGCCCGGATGTTTTCTCCGGTCTCCCCCCTGCCGGGCAGACTTGGAAAGACCCCGGTCAGGACATAAGTCTTATCCATCTCAAAGGCAAGGACGCGCTTCCCGGGGACCGCCGTCTTAGAAGGTAGGAACAGATAGCCGAGCCGGTGGGGCGTTCCATCCTCATCCCGGGTCGTCAAGTGCGAGGCCGCCGCCGAATCCAGTCCCGGACTTCCGTTGTTCTTGCCGTTCGCGGAAGCGTCCAAGTCCAATTGAGAGCGGAGAGCTTGTCGAGCCCCCTTCAAGCGGCGAATTCTCTCCGACCGAACTTTGTCTTCCAGCTTTAGCCCGTTCCAGCGGTCTTGTTCGCTTCTTCCGAGAACACGCCCTTGAGAGATGCGATCGAGGCCGGCTCTGACGGACTCGAGATAGAATTCCCGGCTTTCGAATCCGCCTGGGCCGAGGCTCAGCTCTTCAAACAAGGCCAGGAGTGTTTTGACTTCGTTATCTCCTTCTCCAAGAGAGGAGTACGTTTCGGCCAGGCGGAAGAGCCCGATGATTTTGAGCGGAGTGCCGTCGGAACTTCGAACCTCTTGGTTTTGCTCGGACAGGATCCGGTATTGTTCTCCGGCTTTGGTGTAATTCTTCAACTTGAAATAACAGCGGCCCAGCAGCAGGCGGGCATACAACCGGTGTTCGGGGGAAGCGGCTCGTCTCACGGCCTCTTCGTAGGAGCGCGCGGCCATCGGGTAATCGAGTTCGGCGAATTCGTAGTGTTCGCCCCGCTCGATGATGCTGTTTCGAAGGGCACCCGTGCTTTCCGGTTCCGCCCGACGCGAGATTCCCGTCTCGAGATAGAATTGGGGGTGAATGAGCGAACCGTCGGAATTGATGATGAAGGCTTCGCCGATGGACGGGTGCCGCTTCTGGACCCGGCCGAGGAGGAGCCGGGCCGCCTGAATGTCTTGCGTCCATTCCTGGTCGAGAATCTCCCGAACGAAGCGGCCTTCAAGGCCGGAGATCTCGCCCTCGAGCTCGTCCCGCATCAGCCGGGCCATGCTCCGGTAGTTTTCCTTGAGGCTCAGGCCCCGGTTCCCGATGGACTTCAACCCGAGATAGCCGAGAATTCCGCTCGGCAGGATGATGAAAAGGAAGGCGAACAGGAGGATTTTGGTCCTGGCCGAAACATGTTTAAAGCGCCGGATCATGATCTTTCGGCTCCCCCCGACGAGCTCTTGTGTTTCTCCGCACCCGCCGCTCTTCTATTCACATATAGCACGGCCGGGAAAAGCCGGTCAAATGGAAACCCCATATTTTACATCTTTTTACAAGCCGGCATCGTCCGTCCATCCGCCGGGAATCTTTCACCATGCCAAGCGATGCAGCAAGGAGCGAGGCAAGCGCCGCGACGCCTGCCTCGCGTTCTGTTACCGCTTCGATCGATTACTTAGCGGCTTTCGGCGCCGGCAGGAAGTTCTCCATCACCCAAACCTCAGGGCTTGTCTTCCAGGTGCCGATCGCCACGCGGCGGCCATCGGGGTGCAGGCGCAGCCACCACAATTCGTCCACGGTCAGTCCGA